>Ga0209272_10000152_pt1 | contig 79470 bp, 66 predicted proteins | sample tdDd002_FD_187125 | JGI IMG/M metagenome (GOLD analysis project Ga0209272, IMG submission 187125) | Marine sediment microbial communities from the Atlantic coast under amendment with organic carbon and nitrate - tdDd00.2 (SPAdes)... | ecosystem: Environmental > Aquatic > Marine > Coastal >...
TATGAATTAAATTAAATCAATCATGAGTGTCCTTTTTATTTCGTTTCCAATGAAGTTATCAATCCTTCCATAAAAGGAAAAATAAATAAAAAGCCCTCACCAAATAAATGATGAGGGCTTAACTTATCTCACACAGGTGGAAGCCAAGTGTGAGAAAGATCTTAATATTTTATTACTTCAAAGGAAGTAGTTGACGTCCGTATACCGATTCGAAAAGCTGTGCCATTGCGATATAGATTGCAATTGAACCACAAATCACACCTTCGATACCTGCAATTGTATGAATCATGTGACTACCTGTAAAGTTCGCTGCAGCTAATAAAGCAAATAAAATTACAACAGAACCAAAAAGAATCGTCATAGCTCTACCTAATTTAAGAGTCACTACGAAGAATCCTAAAGAAAGAATACCCCAAACTGTTAGAAAATATCCCATTGAGATAGGTGTAGGAGCAGTTCCTAAGCCCATTTTTGGTAATGTTAATAGAGCAACCAAAATAAGCCAAAAGCTACCGTAAGATGTAAAGGCCATGGTTCCGAAAAGATTGTTCTTTTTCCATTCCATAGATCCCACGATGATCTGTGTGATTCCACCAAAAAAGATTCCCATTGCTAGAATCATTGTATCCATACCAAATAAACCAGCATTATGAAGGTTTAATAGAATAGTTGATAATCCAAATCCGCAAAGTCCTAATGGTCCTGGATTTGCTGTGGTGTCTTTCTGAATAATGAATTGAGTGTTTTCCATTTTTAATTTTTGTTGTAAAAAGCAGCCGCAAAAGTATTCTTTTTATTAGATATTACAACGTCTAAATTCAGTTATTCTATAATATTGGGGGAACTTGAGTGATGATATACAACATGTTTAAAAGAAGTTTCTTGTATGGAATTGGTATTTAGTTGGTTGATAATCGTTGGACGGTCAGTTTTGAGCGCTTAGAGTTGATTTAAATAAGGATTATGCGGTATTTTAGAATAAAAATACTAGCTCACAACTTTTCGACTTGATCCCTACCGTTTCAATGTGATCCATTCATAATCCATAAAATCATTGAATAAAAAAAGGATCAACACTTTCGTATCGATCCTTTTGTGCGGATGAAGGGACTCGAACCCCCACGCCTCTCGGCACTAGATCCTAAGTCTAGCGCGGCTACCAATTACGCCACATCCGCGTTTCTCTCTGATTGCGATGCAAAGATGGTGTGTTTTTCCATAAGCTCCAAATATTTTTGGTAAATAAATTGCAATAAATTCAATGTTTATGGGCTTTTCGAAGATAAGTGGTTGAGAAGTAGTGATTAATGAATTGAACTTTTTTTGATATATTTTCCGACGGAACCTAAGGGTATAATCTGTCAGAATGATCTCTTTTTAGAGCTAAAATAAGAAAGAATTAAGATAAGTGATTGATACCTATGTTTATCGAACTTAATCAAGTTGTTTGGGAGCTCATTTCGCCCCGATAGCGAGCTGAAAGGAAGTTTTGTCTTTATTATCTTAAGCTTTCTATTTTAGATCTTTTAATTTTGATCAAGCTTAAATTTTCTCCATCACAAAAACACCAAAACACTCATGATCATCGTAGGAGTGACCCACGATCTGATCTTTATCGTTCATGATACCTTCCCAAGTATCCAAATGGTATTCGATTTCCTCTTCAGAATCTAATATTTCGACAGCCGTTCCTTGTATCGCTAATTTTTGACCACTATAAGTCCCTTTAATTTCTTGTTGCACACGAAAAGGAGTGTCACCTTCGATTCTTTCAGTATAAACCAGAACTCCTGCAATGTTTTCGCCTTCTTGTGTGAATTCAGCAAAGCCTTCATCTTTTCCAAAACCAAAATCTTCCGTAAACGACCAACGACCTGTTATATTTCTCATTCTTGTTCTTATATCTAATTTTTAAAACTAAAACAAAGGTAGGGGAAAAGTAGAGCCAGACAATAGTATGACAGTCAAAAAAGGCAATAGATTAAAAGGGCAGAATATCAAAAAGTATAGTAAAAGTGGTTCCTTGCTCTTTATTCACAATTTGTAATTCATAATTCGCAATTCCTAATTCGTAATTCATAATTCTCACTTATCTTTGTACATTCTAATATTGAACAATGAAAATGACATTATTTATGAATTGTTCATTAATAATTATGACTTGAACATGATCGATCAATCAACTATATGTGCCGTATCTACCGCTGCAGGACATGGTGCCATTGCCATTATCCGACTTTCTGGAGAGCAAGCCTTGACAATTTGTGACCAAATATTTCAATCGAAAAGCAATAAGCTTTTAAGCGAACAGAAAGCCAATACTGTTCATTTTGGCAACCTGATGGATGGGGCAGAAATTGTAGATGAGGTTTTGGTAACTGTTTTTAAAGCCCCTTATTCCTATACGGGTGAAAACAGTGCCGAGATTGCCTGCCATGGTGCGCCTTACATACAACAACGTATTTTGCAAGTATTATTGAAGGCTGGAGCTAGAATGGCCAATCCTGGTGAATACACTCAACGTGCCTTTCTGAATGGAAAAATGGATCTTTCGCAGGCAGAAGCGGTGGCCGATTTGATAGCTTCTAGTTCGGCATCGGCGCATAAGGTCGCTTTACAGCAAATGAGAGGGGGGGTTTCTAATGAAATTGCTAATCTGAGAGGACGTTTGTTGCATTTTATTTCCATGATAGAGCTGGAGCTGGATTTTGGTGAAGAAGACGTTGAGTTTGCAGACAGAACACAGTTACAAGCTTTGGTAAATGAAATTCAGAACATCATTAATAAGCTTGTAGACTCTTTCGAATTAGGTAATGCCATTAAAAATGGGGTGCCAGTGGCAATTGTGGGCAATACCAATGTGGGGAAATCGACTCTTTTGAACGCCCTACTTAAGGAGGACAAGGCCATTGTTTCGGATATTGAGGGGACTACACGCGATGTGATTGAGGATACCATTAATTTGGGAGGCGTGACTTTCCGATTTATCGATACGGCAGGGATTCGTACCACCCTAGATAAAATTGAGAATATGGGTATTGAGCGTACTTTCCAAAAGATGCGCCAGGCTCAAATTGTGATGCTCTTGATCGATGCCAACCGTCCTGTTGAGATGCTGAACGAATCCATTGCTAAAGTCAATGACACTATCGATAGAGACCAGCAAAAACTGATTGTTTGCCTGAATAAGATCGATCTGTGTAAGGATACGGAAGCCCTAAGCAAACAGCTTGTTGGCTTAAAGGAAGAAGACAAACTGATGTTTATTTCAGCCAAGGAACAACAAAATACCGATGAATTGGCTATAGAGCTCTTGAAAGTAGTGAATATGGATACTTTGAATGAGCAAGATGTGATCGTAACCAATGCTCGCCATTTCGAAGCTCTCAATTCTGCATTGGGAAGCATACAACGCGTAAATGATGGTTTAGTGAATATGATCCCAACGGATTTCCTTGCTCAGGATATTCGTGAATGCCTGCACTTCTTAGGCGAAATTACAGGAGATATATCAACGGATGAAGTGCTTGGGAATATCTTTAAGAATTTCTGTATCGGCAAATAGTTGCACTTCCCACTAAATACACAAAACCCCTTAATTGCTCATATTAAGGGGTTTGTTGTTTTTTTATTATCACTTGTTTGTTGTCATTCCGCACTTTTTTAACTATTTTAGTTGTGTATTTGTTGCCCAATTCATCAATTTGTTGCCCTGCCATCAACTGTGGGGAGATAATGATACATAGAGATACGTAATGATACTATAAGATACAACTGGGTATGTTGAGATACTAATTACCATTATATGACAAGTAATATTAGAGTTTCAAAAATATGTCAACATTGTGGAAAAGAATTTATCGCCAAAACAACGGTAACTAAATTCTGTGGGGAACCTTGCGCTAAACGCAACTATAAGAAAAGGAAGAGAGAGGAAAAAATTAAGGCAGTGCTGGCTGTGGAAGAACAGAAGGTTGATTTCTATCAATCTAAGGTTGAAGAGAAAGAGTTCTTAAGTATTGCAGAAACATGTACACTGCTCGGAGCAAGTAGGATGACTATATATCGTCAAATTAAAAAGGGTAACCTAAAAGCAACCAAGCTAGGACGACGAACGATCATTTTAAGGTCAGAAATAAATAAATTCTTTTCATCATGAGTGTAACCTTAAGACAGCGCAAAAAGAATGGCAAAATCAGCCTTTATCTCGATTACTACAAAAAAGGTAAACGCAAATTTGATTACTTGGGTTTATATTTAATTCCCGAACCAAGTACTAAGTTGGAAAGTGCAACTAATAAAGAGACTCTTGAACTTGCTAACAGGATTAGAGCTAAAAGCTTATTAGAGTTCGAAAGTGAGAATTTTGGTTTTAAAACGACTGAAAGAGCTGATTCAAGATTTCTTTTGTATTTCGAAATGCTTACAGAAAAGCGTCAAGAGAGTAAAGGGAATTATGGAAATTGGCTGAGCTCTTTAGCTTACTTAAAAAAATGGGAATATTCCGATGTCAGTTTTTCAGATATAGATAACATATGGCTTGAAGACCTTAAGCACTATTTTGTGTACGAAGCTAAAACAAAACAAGGAAGAAGCCTTTCTCAAAACACATGTGTTTCCTATTTTAATAAAGTGCTGGCTACTTTGAAACAAGCTGTGAAGGACGGTATTATTGAGCGCAATCCTGCTGTAAATGTGAAAGGTATTAAAGAGTCTGAATCGCAAAGAGAATTTTTAACTCTTGAAGAATTAAAGAAAGCAGTGAATACTAAGTGTGATGTCGATATTGTGAAAAAGGCCTTTATATTTAGTGCATTAACAGGTTTACGATATTCAGATATTGAAAAAATGACATGGTCTGAAATTCAGCATTCAAATGATAACGGTTATTACATACGATTCAGACAAAAGAAAACGAAAGGCCAGGAGACTCTTCCAATACCCGATGATGCAATCAAGTTGATAGGAGAAAGAAAAGAAGCCAATGAAAAAGTTTTTCAGGGCTTAACTTACAGTGATTATAATAACGCAAAAATTCGTGAATGGATGATCAGGGCAGGTATTGAAAAACACATTACTTTTCATTGTGCACGTCACACATATGCAACTCTGCAATTGACATTAGGAACAGACATTTACACTGTTTCAAAATTACTAGGGCATAAAGACTTAAAAACGACTCAGGTTTATGCCAAGATTATAGATGGGAAGAAAAAAGAAGCCGCTAATCGAATCAAATTAGATCTATGAAAAATTCCTTAGACTTGTTTAATGATATTTTGTTCCTCAATTTTCGTCCATGGTTAATGAGTAAAGAACCAGATTTTAAATTTAAACAACTCTTGAAGGATGTCAAGAAGGAGTATTACGTAAATCAACCTAAATATGAAATTGCTTTCGTAAAGCCACTTTCAAGCATTCGAAAATATTATTGCGCAATTATTGAGGCAGAATCGATTCGTTTCTTAAATGATTTTCATTCAGAAATCAAATCAGCTTTAAGTGATAGTGAAATCTCCTATCTGATACATCATGCTTTAAATAAGAAGCTCTCTCAGCTTTTTAAAGATATTGCAAAGCTCATTGTAGAGAGAAAATATTCAACTGATCAGTTTGATTTAGGAAGTAATAATTTCTCTAAAGACAAATGTATCGCTGATGAATCTTACATTCTTCATCTTGTAAAGTGTCATGTTGTACGATTATTTGTTGAAATTCAGGATTCATATTCTGAATTCTTGAATGAGGAAATTATGTCGCAAGAAGAAGTTTATTACAAATACTTCAATGAGCAGCTTCCGAATCCCTCATTAGTAATGCCATCCAAGAAGATCGAAACCCCGATTGTAAAGAAGAAGATTAAAGAAAAGTCTTCTTTCGAACCGATACGCCGAGACATACAACCTATTGGTTATTCGTTGATCGATTATGATATGATTTTAGATAAAGACGCATTTGCCAAAGTTGAATGTAATCTATATGATTTTGGCATAATTGATATTGAATCTTGTTTTATAAAGAATAGAAAACAGTCTAATAACATATTGCTTGCAGCTGTTTATAAAATTCTGATAGAGAATAACTACTTCCGAAAGAATATTATCGGCAAAAGTAAAATATGTACAGATATTGATTTGAGAAAGTATCTAGACGCTCGCTATAGTGTTGATACTTCCCAACAATTCCGAAAAATTAAAAAAGAGCAAATTGATGATGCAAAGGTCAAATTGCCTTGGTTAGATAAAATCTACTCCATTCGTTAATATGGTATTAAGTGTCTTTTATACCATTTTGCACACATAGTTAATACCACTCATTCTTATAACAGACTAACATTTAGTTGGTTTGAGTGGTATTGCTATGCCCTATTTATACTACCTCTACTTTTTCCTGAAATTTGTATTGTTACTGATAATCAGTAATGACTTGAGCGCTTAAGTCCATTCTAATGTGTAATACAGATACAAATGGACAGTATTATTTTAAAGAAACTGGAAAGCATTGAGAAGATGCTTAAGGAGCAAAATATGCTCAAAAAAGAAGTCCTAAACTTCACTGACGCTTGCGAATATTTGGAGTTTTCAGCCTCACACTTGTACAAACTTACGAGTAGTAGTGTAATACCCCACTATAAGCCAAACGGTAAAAAAATCTATTTCAATCGTACAGAATTGGATACGTGGTTACTTTCTAATCGAACCAGTTCGAGCGATGAATTGGATCAAAAAGCTGCCGACTACATGCTTAAAAGAGGGAGGGTTAAGCTATGAAAGAGATAGTAAAAATGATGCTCGAACTCTCTCAGGAGATCAAGATCATTAAAGCCCATGTCGAAGTATTTCGTAAAACCAATCTTGAGAAGCTAAATGCTACTTGGGTCGATGGGCTAGCCGTGATGGATATTCTACACATCAGTAAAAGAACTTTGCAAACGCTTAGGGATAATGAAACACTTCCCTACAGCCGAATCAATGGCAAATTCTACTACAAGCTTTCTGATATAGAAAGCATGTTGGAATCCAATTATTCACCTTCAAAATCGGATCGCCATGCAAATAAGTAGAAAAGTCATACTCGATAAGACAAGCTATGGGATAAATATATACGCCCATTTGCTTAGGCTGTATTATCCTGGAAAAACAGTCCTTTCCCTTTCGGGGAAGGCTTGTACTCCAGCTCTCAACCCATTCAATAAAGATAAAGCAACATTGATGGTTCAGATTGTAGATAATTGTGCCAGGCATAACGATTCTGACAAGGCAATACCCGATGGTGATGCCTTTGATTTTGCCGAACTCCATTATAAGTTACAGGGGCAAGAACTCTTACAGACAATCAATGATGATCTGAATTTGCATATCGATAAGGATGATACGAGTAATGATCAAACTTCAAATGCAGGAGAAGAATTAGACTCGTTACAAAGAAAACTGAGTAGGTCTCGATTTTCATATTTCAAGAAACCAATCAGCAATACGCGTCCTTCACTGGAGATGAGCTTACTCGATGTCTATCAAATTATCATAGGGAAAGCTTTTGCCGATAAAACAAAAACACTTCGCAAAATTGAAGATCCCAAACAAGCACGTAAGTATAAAGCATCCAATTTCGATTACGTGACCTTCTCAGGCACATTTTCAAAAAGGAAAGATACTGACCTGAAAAAACATTCAGGCTTACTGACCATTGACTTCGATCACATCCCGAATCTCGAAAAACTCAAAACGCTTTTGTTAGCCGATGAGTATTTCGAAACGGAGCTCATGTTCGTTTCCCCTTCTGGTGATGGTTTAAAATGGATTATTTCTATTGATTTATCACAAGCGACTCATGCCGAGAACTTTCAGGCAATGGCCAATTATCTCAAGCACACTTATAATATCGAGGTTGATAAATCAGGAAAAGATATCTCAAGATCATGTTTTCTACCTCATGATCCGGAAGCATACCTCAATCCAGCTACACAGATGTAAGTATTAAAAATGATTGAAGCTATCATTTGGTTTCAGGATTGGCATCATAAGCCGATGGATAAGAGATCAAAACGATCATTAGTAAAATCAGGAAGCTCCGAAGAATAAGGAGATCAACTGACTGCACTTATTATCGCTGTAGGAATTGATCCTGGGTCTTATGCCGCCTTGATCTTTTCTTTCTTTTGGATTAAGCCAAAAGGACAAAATAATAATAATAATAACACATTAAAAATAATATTATGCAAGCATATAAATATTTCAAATATCTAATAGCAGTTTTACTAAAATCAGCATCATCCAATTGGTCACCATGGTGGGCAGTCGTACCCTTTCTCTTATTCTATTCAGTGCAATTTTCTAAGAGCTCACCATTATTTCAAATAATCTTTTAAAAATAGACCGATGAAAAAAATATTCAAGCCACAAGAATGGCTACAGATAGATGATAATAAAGATCCACGTACAGACGTAATGCCTTGCGTCTCAAATCCCTCGAAGCAGATCGCGAATCCACGTACAGACGCAATGCTTTGCGTCTCAGATTCGGACATAGAACAAATCACTCAACGCATCGAATCCAGCCAAACCGACCTTACAGCCGATTATGCAGATTGGCGCGACATAGGCTTCGCTCTGGCAGATGAATTCGGAGAATCAGGACGCGATTATTTCCATCGCATCAGCAAATTCAATGCTGATTATTCTAGCGATGAATGCAACACTCAATTCGACAAATGCCTAAAAGCAAAAGGACACGGAATAACAATAAAAACCCTATTCCACCTTGCTAAAAATGCAGGCATCAATATTTCGATTCCAATTTCCTCCCCTAATTTAGGGGAGGTGGCCGAAGGTCGGAGGGGTGCATCTGAAATCAATTCAGAAGTAATCTTCAACACCCCAAATTTTCCTACTCACATTTACACCCAATTACCCGAAATACTAATCGAAAGCACAGATATGTTCCAGGATGCCACCGAAAAAGATGTATTTCTAATCGGATCTATAGCTGTCTTAAGCGCATGTCTTCCAAATATCGAAGGCATCTATTTCGACGAACCAGTATCACCTCATCTTTATGCCTTTATTACAGCACCGGCAGGTTCAGGAAAAGGAAAGCTTAAGTGGGCAAAAGCTTTCGGACAAGAAATTCATAAGCATATCGTACAGCAATCAAAAGCTGAGTATGAAGAATATGAAAGGGAAATGGAAGAATACAACAACCTAAACAAAACGCAAAAACAAGGAGCTGAGAAACCCAAAGAGCCCAAACGAAAGATGTTTTTTATACCAGCTAATAGTAGCTCGTCAGCTTTTATTCAGGCATTGGCAGATAACGATTTTAAGGGACTCATTTTCGAGACTGAAGCTGATACACTCGCAGGAACATTAAAACAGGAATGGGGCAACTTTAGCGACATTCTGCGCAAGGCTTTCCATCACGAAAGCACCAATATGTTCCGACGAAAAGACAATGAGCATATCGAGATTGAAGACCCACATTTGGCAATTGCCTTATCAGGTACACCCAAGCAAGTTCACAACATGATGCCCGATGTAGAGAACGGACTCTTTAGTCGTTTCCTTTATTATGCATTCGAGGATTATAGCGACTTTAAAAATCCATTTACCTCTCATCGTTCAGTTAACTATGTCAGCTTTTTCGAAGAGAAAGGCAAGTGCATATTCGATTTAAATCAATTGCTAGACCAGCAACAAAAGCCCATAAGTTTTGAATTTAGCCAGGAACAAGGCGAAGATTTTACCAATCAGTTTAAAGAATTGTTTACTCGCAACAAAATGTTAGTGGGCAACGATTTTAACGCCAATTCTCGTAGACTAGGATTAGTGACTTTCCGTATTGCTATGGTGTTATCGGCTTTCAGAATATTAGAGACAGGCGATATTTCTAACCCTATTATTTGTACCCAAACCGATTACCAAACTGCCTTGGATATCGCCTTTACTCTCGAAAAACATGCACTGGCAGTATTTCAAAACCTCCCCAACAATAACTTAAAGGGAGTCAAACTAAAATTCTTTGATGCCCTCCCCAAAGAGTTTAACCGACAAGGCTATCTCGAAACAGCAAATCAATTGGGTATAAAAGATAAAACTGCAGAGAAGTACATCGGTCAATTTAAAGGAATAGGTTTGCTGGATCATGAGTACAACGCCTACACAAAAACAGCTAATTAATCAAGTTTGGAGCTCTCACTCCAAGTGAGGGTGGCAATAGTAATTCACATCAATTTTTATGGGATGGAGTGATCCCTCTTTCATAATATTATAGCTTGACAATGTTAATATATGATGAAATTATTTAGCTTTGTTCGTGATTTATGTATAGTTCTTAATGTGGTGTAATTATCGTGTTTTAAAGGATTATGTCTGGAAAAAAGATATCTGTTATTGAAAATTTAAAGTAACGAAATGAGTGTAACTATTGAGGGAGTTAAAGGATATGAATATCAATATAAAATAACTGCTCTAGTTTCTTTGCTATACAATGACAAAAAGAATGAGTTGTTTGTTGAAATAATGGGTAGCGAAGATGCTTTATTAGTGACTGAACAAAATGGTTTAAGGGAAAATGTTGAAATTCAGGTTAAAAGAGAAAGGAATAATATTGACATTTCTTTATTAACTAATTGGCTGTGTCATTTTCAAGAGAGAAAATCAAACAATAATTTACTTCAAAAAATAATTGATAACAGGAATATTATTGCTCTTTTCATAAGCCATTCTAGATGTTCAGACGATGTAGTAATTTTAAAGACAGATATTGGATCTGTAAGTAGTCATAAACCCTTCTCGGTTAATAAAGATTGGAAAAATAAATTTATTGATAGTCTCAAGAGTATGAAATTTGGCGATACACCCTTGATGAAAGAGCGGAAGAAGTTTTGTGAAAATCAGTCGAGTTATATTAGGACAAATAAGGATTTGTCACAAATTCTCCAGCAAGTTCTTATTTGGGAGGAGTTTTCCGATGAAAAAGTAGATAGCCAAGTACTTCAGCTTTTAAATGTAAAATATCAAATTTCACAATCAAAAGCTCCTATTGTTTATCTTAAATTATTAGAAGTTATAAAGAAAGGTAGAGATATAGGTGAAAACATACATGATAAGATACATGAAATCATTCAAAACAATAAAATAGGAAGACCTCTTATTGATCCTGCATATGCGACAAGAATTGAAGAAGACCCACTAATAGATTATATCACTAAGCACAACGCTCTACTTTTAACAGGTACAACACAATGTGGAAAAAGTGAACTTGCAAAAAAAATATCAATTCATTTCTTTAACAAGGGATATGATTATAAAATAACAGATGATATTGAAGAATTAAAGCGATTTTTCTCTACTAATATTTCCGATAATAAAATTGCCATTTTAGAAGACCCATGGGGACATATAACTCCCACTGCAGAACAATTAAATTATAAACGTAAAATTGAAGTTTTAGTACAAAACTTAGAGAAACATCATAAATTAATTATCACGAGCAGGATTGAAATACTTTTTGAAATTTTTGAAGCTGATTGTTTGGACGAATGCAAAATTCAACGACTTGATTGTCAAGATGTTTCAATTGAAGATAGATCTGTGGTTTATAATTATTGGCAAACTCTTTCTAAAAATAAATCAATTCCTGATACGATAATCAAAATTGTTTCAGAAGGTATTTTAAATTCTGATTTTAAGTATTTATTGCAAATAGGGCAGTTAGGTTATCTTGTAAATGAAGATGTCGAAAATTTAATAAACAAGGAGTATTCCGATCTCGAACATATCGCGAGAATAACTTCGAAAGAAATCGCAACAAGTATCAAGCAGAAAGACGATAATTATTCAGAATTTCTTTCTATTATAGCTATGTGTGCTACTTCAATTCATGGAATCAATTTTACAGATTTAGCATACATATATTCAAATTGCACTGAAAAATTATCAATTACGAATAAAGATGTTTTTACGTCTTCATTTGATAATGAAGATCCTCTTTTTCCTGAATATCCTGGTGATATTCAGTTACCTGAAAAAATTAATAAAATAATTGAGTATTTTGAGGAGAGGCAATTCATTTTTGTCTCAAATGAAAAAATTTATTTTAGACATCCTAATTACTATGAAGCGGGTAGGTATTTGTTTATTTCAAAAAGTGACAGTAAACAAATTCGTGTTTTGGATTATTTGAGTAAATGTATATCCTGTTTAAGTCCAATTAATTCTTATTTAGCGACCAAACAGTTTTCTATTGTTTATAATAAAATAAAAAATACTTTAAAAGGTAATGTTCTCGCCATAGCTTTTGAAAGTCTGGATTCAATTTTTCCTTCTGTTGAAGATAGTTCGTTAGTTTTCCTTATTAATTTCATAAATGAGTTGCCCGAAGAACAAACTTCAAGTTTGATTAATAAAATTCAAAATGGAGGAACGGATAGTTCAAATATATATTGGCATAAAAATAAAATTCCATTTATTTCTAATAAAGGTGGTGTTTGGAGTTTTTTTATTGATGCAGATCCCCAGATTATTAAAAAAGTAGAAGGTGAATTGTCTCAGAAGATACTTCCAAATATTCATGATGCTTGGGTTTTTGTTCAAAGTTTAAAACAAGGAAAATCTGTTTCATTCGATTCGTTAAAAATTCTTCTACAATATAATGAAGCGTTTGTAAGGGAAGAAGTCGGTTATCAGGTGTTTAATCGACTTGATGTAGATAGTTGTGAAATGGCATCCATTGTGTTTGAAGATGAGCATCCTAGTGTTGTATTTAGTGCTGTTAGGGGTGCATTTCTAAATTGGTTTAATTATTCAAATGATTTAAAAAAGGTGCTATTAGGTTTAATTAAGACGTCTTTAACTAAAAAACAAGTAGCGATAAGAGCTTATAATTTGATTTCAACATTTGCTATTGATTATGGGCACGAATCAATGTTTAATTGGCATGAATTTAATGATAAGCAAAAAAAAGAATTGTGGAATTTATGGGGAGAACTTTATCAAATCACGCTTGAGAAAATACCTTTAGGTGCTAATGTAAATACTGCACGTTTTGGATCTACTATGGATGATGCAATGGAATATTTAGATTCAAATACAGGTATGGGAGTTTTTGAATCTTGGTTTAAAAGAATAGACTATCAGATTTCTAATAATAAATTATTAGATGAATTTGAAATGTCTGTAGCTGATCATTTAATGAAGTTTACAGCTGATGATTTTGTGACTAGAAAACATATATTTTCACGTTTAATAAACTATAATGATACCAATTTTGTTCTGTCAAATCTAAAATGGATTAGCTCGCATTGGAATCGATTGGATAATTCTGAAAAAAAGCAAATAATTAATCTTTTAGATAGTGATAGGATAGATTTACGATGGATAAAAGCTGTCCTGTTAAATTCTTATTCCCCTCCATCAGAATTAGTATCTCATATTTTGGGAGAAGCACAATTACGAGAAGATAATATTGAATCTATTTTATCCAAATTCCCAGATCAATTATTAAAAGATTGTTTGAATGTTTATTGTGGTTCACCTCAAGCTTTTTGGTGGTTAGCAGTACATCATAGGAATGGACAATTTTGGAATAAAGTAATACGTCACATACTACTTATTGAAGAACATGTTAGTTTTTCTGTATGTCTGGAAGAGTTTGTCAATGATGGTGTTAATGGGACGGCTACGTTCTGGAAAAATGGAATTGAATTATGGAAAGAGATATGTGATAAGACAAGAAATAAAAAAATATTAGTAGATAGTTTACTTAGTAATATAGCCAAATGTACTTGCAATTTAGATTCTACTAAAAAAATGTGGTCTATTTTAATAGAGAGTTATATGTCTTTGAATGATGAATCAGGACTAATGAATGCGATTCAAGATAATATCGAACTTGTTTTTTATGGTAATAGAGACGATTTTTTTAGAGTTACAGAAATACAGTTTTTAAAAGATAAACTTATCCCTGCATTAGAATCGTTCAAATTAACAAATTTACATGTTCGAGAAGTAGGTAAAAGGAAATTAAAGGAAGCAGAAAACAAGTTTGAATACAAATTAGATGATTGGATTGGAATTAACTAAATATCTCGATGTTGTGTATATGTAAATAAGCAAAATAAATATAAGGGGAATTCTATTTAAACCTTTGTGTAATTTGATAGAAAGTAGCTCGTAGTCCTCAATTATATCATAGTTTCACCCAGTTGTGCAATATTAAATATTTTAATTTTTAGCTTAAATGAATTTACTTGAATCGATAAGCACCAAACCTCCATACTTCTTCGAAAAACTTTGCGCTTTACATTTAAAGAAAAAGATAGATAATGACAACTTTACTCCCAATGGATATACCTATTTTAAAAATGAATCTGAAATAAAACATTGGGGGCAAGCCTATTCAGAATATTTCAAAGAAAAAAAGGAAGAATATTCAGCTTCATTTTGTGACATAAATTCAGAATTAACCCCATATGCCGTTTATGAATGGTACTCCGGATACTATTATTTAAAAATAAACTCCCATTTGAGAGGTTCGAAAAGAAATAGTTATCCTCAACATATAATCAAAAGAATCAAAGTACTTAAAAATGAAATCAGTCGATTTGATTTAAAAGAAAACCTAGTTGTTGTTCGAAGAATATCGAATGACTTTCTTAAGGATTATTTATTGAAAGGGAAAAGATTGAAGAAAGGACTTGTTTTTTCAGATGAAGCATTTATAAGCACTTCTTTAGATTTGTCTTATAGAAAGAATAATGAAAGTGACTATGAACCAGTAAATAATGAGATATTGATGATTATAAAAATCCCCAAAGGTGTAAATGCAATCTACCTAGAACAGATAAGTAAACGAGAAGAGTATGAATTGCTGCTAGAAAGTAACTTAAGTATGCTTGTAGAGAAGAAAATTCAATTTTTGAACAACAAATTACTATTTACAAAAATCATACAATAGAAATTAATCTGAGATATTATTCCTTAGGTCAGGAACCATTCACTTAGAATCATAACACTGTCAATTAACTACTCGATAGACTTTGTTTCTTCTAAAACCCCCCATTATCAAGAAAGTCCTTAGTTTTTCGTGTAACATTCATTTGAATTACACCAATTTGATCTGTTTTTGTGGTTTTTGCTAAGTCAAGAAGTTCAAATTCCTTTGCAATAAGGTTTAATTTTTCCTGATTGTTGTTGAAAATTTCAAGTAAATTTTTATGATCTATCCCTTTTATATTTACCAATTCAGTAAGTAATTTCTGTTTTAATTGTTCATCAGCCATCTTGTTGTTGTTTAAGTGTATTTGATTTTTATTACCGTTCCAATGCTGGTTAATCACTTACAAGTTATGTCTTTTATTCATTTGTTTAAGCATATAAATATCAGTTTGTTCTAGATAAATTTCTAAGTTTTTATTTTTAGGAGTCTTTTATCATTTGAAGAAATCTTGATGTTAATCCTAATATTCATAGAAAACACTTTCTAAATAATGATGTCAGATTTCTTATTTTGTTAACTTTGATTCTCAGTAATCACTAGACTTACTTAAGCATCTATGATCCACAACGAAGACTCTAGAGTGAAGATTCCAACCATCCTGCACTTGTGCAGATTAGGTTATCAATACCTTTCCCTTAAAGGAGCAAAATACGATGAGAATACCAATATTTTCACGGAAATATTTAAGGAAAGCATTCAACGTTTAAATCCTGATTTGAGTGAGAGCGATATTGCTCGTTATTACGACGAACTTTCCTTATGTCTGGAGAATGAAGATTTAGGGAAAGCTTTTTATAAGAAATTGATAGAGAAATCGGATACTCGCTTAATTGACTTCGAAGATTTCAACAACAATACGTTTAATGTCGTTACAGAGCTTACCTACAAGAAGGACGACGAAGAGTTCCGTCCTGATATTATTTTGCTGATCAACGGTATGCCTTTAGCTTTTATTGAGGTTAAAAAACCAAATAACCGTGATGGTATATTAGCAGAACACAAACGCATACAATCCCGATTCAAAAACAAGAAGTTCCGCAAGTTTGTCAACATCACACAACTGATGGTATTCTCCAATAACATGGAGTACAACGACAATTCACCAGAACCTATCGAAGGCGCTTTTTATGCAACGACTTCTTATGGTAAACCACCATTCAACTACTTTAGAGAAGAAGAAAAGTTTGATTTAGATATACTTCTGAGCACTCTTGATGATGCGACAGAAACAGAAGTATTAAAGGACAACAACCTCTTAAGTATTAAAAATGCGAAGGAGTTCATTACCAATAAAACCCCAGATACACCTACTAACAGAATTTGCACATCGCTATTTCAACCAGAACGTTTGGCCTTTATATTGGAATATTCCATTGCCTATGTGAAAGAAACTACAGGCTTGGAAAAGCATATCATGCGATATCCACAGCTATTTGCCACTAAGGCGATTGAAAACAAATTAGAGAATGGCATCAAGAAAGGAATTATTTGGCACACACAAGGGAGTGGGAAGACTGCATTAGCCTATTACAACGTAAAATACCTGACCAATTATTTTCACAATAAAAGTGTGGTACCTAAATTCTATTTTATTGTTGATAGACTTGACTTACTAACACAAGCAAGTAAGGAGTTTAAAGCAAGAGGACTTGTTGTTCATGAAATAGATTCACGTGATGCTTTTGCGAAAGATATAAAATCAAACAGCGTTATTCATAATCATCTGGGAAAAGCTGAGATTACTGTTGTTAACATACAAAAATTTCAGGACGACCCCGATGTAATTAAAAACACCGATTACCAATTGAATATTCAGCGTGTATTCTTTTTAGATGAGGTACACCGAAGCTATAACCCCAAAGGCAGTTTTTTGGCCAACTTGGAGCAATCCGATAAAAGTTCTATTAAAATAGGATTAACAGGAACCCCTTTATTGGGTAAAGATTACAATTCGAAATCTCTTTTTGGTGGATACATACACAAATACTATTATAACGCTTCCATAAAAGACGGCTATACCTTGCGTTTGATACGCGAAGAAATTGAAACAAGTTATAAGCTTACATTACAGAAAGCTCTTAAAGAGATTGAAATTCTGAAAGGGAATGCAGACAAAAAGCAGGTATATGCACATCATAAGTTTGTAGAGCCAATGCTCGATTATATCGTAAAAGATTTTGAGCAAGCACGTATTTCTATGAACAACAATACCATTGGTGGTATGGTGGTTTGCGATTCGGCCGATCAGGCAAAGATGATGTATGATATTTTTCAGACCAAATACATTCAGCAAGCTGAAGGTGGATTATCGCAAGCGGCTGAACCAAAAACAAGCTACGGTGATCAACACAAGCAAAACAGCAGAGTAACTACATCTGAGGTTATTCTACACGACATAGGAACCAAGCAAGACAGAAAAGACTGGGTTGAAGATTTTAAGGATGGCAAGATTGATTTGCTGTTTGTGTACAATATGCTTTTAACTGGTTTCGATGCACCTCGCTTAAAAAAGCTTTATGTAGGGCGAGTTATTAAGGCTCATAATTTGTTGCAGGCGCTTACTCGTGTAAACCGAACTTATAAAAAGTTTCAGTACGGATATGTAGTTGATTTTGCTGACATCCAGAAAGAGTTTGATAAAACTAACCAAGATTACTTTAAAGAACTGCAAGGTGAACTGGGCGATGAAATGGAACATTATTCCGATTTGTTTAAATCGGCAGAAGAGATCGAGCAGGAGATTCAAGAAATAAAAGATGTTCTTTTTCACTTCGATACAGATAATGCTGAAGTTTTTTCGCAGCAAATCAGCCAGATTAACGATCGTGGCGAGTTGTTGAAGATCACCAAAGTTCTTAACAATGCCAAAGCTCTGTATAATCTGATGAGGCTTTCGGGTAATTATGAACTTTTAGATCAACTCGATTTCAGAAAGCTCAACATTTTATCCTACGATGCAAATAACCGTTTAGCTCTAATTAATACCAAAGAGAGGCTTGAGAATAACGTAGACACCACCAATCTGCTTAATGTGGCTTTGGAGGATGTCTTATTTGCCTTTACCAAGGTGAAAGAGGAAGAAATGGTCTTGGCTGATCAGTTAAAAGATACTTTGCAAAAAACACGTGAAGCTCTAGGGGGAAACTTCGATCAAAAAGACCCTGTGTTTATTTCTTTAAAGGAAGAATTAGAACGCCTGTTTAAAAAGAAAAATTTAAATGAAGTAACCAAAGAGCAGATGGAAGCAAATATTGCTGCTTTGGAAGAAATTTATAGCCAGGCTCGAGAATTGGAGCGGAAAAACCAGTTACTTCGTGCCAAATACAGCAACGATGAAAAATATGCTCGTCTGCACAAACGCCTCATGGAAAAAAATCCCTTAACCGATAGCGAAACTAAACTGTTCGAAGCTTTGCAAGGATTAAAACATGATGTAGATTTGCAAATTCAACAGAACGCTAAAATACTAGAGAACGAAAAATTTGTAGAGAAAATGATGTTGCGTTTGGTGATAAAACAATTTAAAAACAAGCAGCACATACCATTAGATGTAGCAGCCAGCAAGCGGATTAACAGCTTGGTGGTAAAAGAATATATGAACGAGTTTTATGGACTCACAGCGTAAGAAAGATATGAGCAAAGATAACTCTACTGATTATCAATACGAACGATATAAAGGGGATATGTTCTTAGATATGTATACCCATGATTTATATAATAATTTCGATGCTTCAGCTGATGAGCAAATTAGAAAATTAGAGGAAAAACGTAGTGCTATTAACTGTAAATTTGACAATACAACTAATAGTTCCGAAGATGTGAGTACTGACTTTTTTTATAAGATGTTAGAGAACTCTTACGTAGATGAAGAAATTATCGCAATCTATGAAATGAAAATAATTTATGCTTATAAATTATTTGAACTCAAAGTCAAAAGATTGTTAAATATATTCTATCCAAATGAAGCATCTAGAGGTCTCTATAAATGGGAAAATTTAAAATCTTTTTTTAAAAATAAAGGAGTTTTCCTTAATAAGCTTAATGGCTATTCAGATTTGAATGACCTTCGTGTTGTGAATAATAATCTAAAGCACAGTAGTGAAGTTGACAACGAAATACTTCGAATTAAAGAGTTCTCAAAAGCTGTAGATTATGATATTGAAGAACTGAAAACCTTTTACGAACGAGTAAAAAAATCACCTATTCAATTTCTACAGGTAATTGCAGATGCAATAAACGAAGAAAGATTTGTGTTTGATAATGACAAAATTGAAGCTATTGCTCATGATTTAGCAAAAAGGATGGAGCTTAAAGATGTTAATTTGCTGTTCCAAAAACTAAAATCTAAATACTAAACAAAGACATCCTTAGCGGATGATAATATATTCCAGAGTAGAATGACAGAAACACAAAAATTCGAGAAACAAACCAAAGAACTTATTGACAGTTTAAAATCGATTTGTGCCAATTATGGTTTAGGGAACGATGGAAACGAGTTTAAGATAATCACACAAGTTTTTTTATATAAGTTTCTGAACGACAAGTTTGTTCACGAAATAAAACAGTTAGACGAAAAATTAGCGAATGCCGATAATTGGTTAGAAGTTTTAAACACATACTCTGCCGATGAATACGAAATGCTTACCATGCAAATGAGCGAAGGTTCGGCACGTATTATACCCGACCATTTTATTAGTGCATTGTTCAAAAGACAAAACGAAGCCAAATTTGCTGATATTTTAGACAATACACTTTTAGATATTGCCAATGAGAATAGCGACATTTTTGCCGTGATGACAAACGGAGGTGAAAAGGTAGCCCTTTTTGAAGGTATAAGTAAGTTTGTTGATGATGACAAAGATGAATTTTGTAAGGCTATTGTAAACAAGCTGATCGGCTTTAGCTTTGCACATATCTTTCACGAGAAATTCGATTTCTACGCTGTAATTTTTGAATACCTAATTAAAGACTACAATAGCAACGCTGGCGGTACATATGCCGAATACTTTACACCACATGCAGTAGCAAAAATTATGGCTCGTTGTTTGGTACAAGGCAAGGTGAGCAATAAAACCTGTTATGATCCATCAGCAGGTTCTGGAACATTACTAATGAACTTAGCACACCAAATAGGAGAAGATAAGTGCAGCATATACTCGCAGGATATCTCCCAAAAATCATCAACCCTACTTCGCTTAAATTTAGTTTTGAACAACCTGGTACATTCTATACCTAATATTATCAAAGGGAATACATTAACAGTGCCTTACCACAAAGAAGATGGTGACTTACAAAGGTTCGATTACATTGTATCCAATCCTCCTTTTAAGCTCGACTTCTCTGACTTTAGTACGGATCTTGACAACAAAGAAAACAAACCACGCTTTTTTGCAGGCATTCCTAAAATACCAGCCAAGAAAAAGGAAAGCATGGCCATTTACCTGATGTTTTTACAGCATATTATCTACAGCTTAAAAGAAGGAACAGGAAAAGCGGCAGTAGTTGTGCCTACGGGCTTTATTACCGCTCAAACAGGTATTGATAAAAAGATACGTAAAAAAATGGTTGAGGAAAAAATGCTGGCAGGTGTAGTAAGCATGCCTAGCAATATATTTGCCAATACAGGAACCAACGTTTCTATTCTGTTTCTAGATAAGGAGAATAAGGATGATGTAGTGCTAATTGATGCCTCTAACTTAGGTGAAACCGTTAAAGAAGACAAAAACCAAAAAACAGTATTGAGGCCTACCGAAGAAGAATTAATCATCAATACATTTAACAACAAAGAAGCCAAAGACGATTTCTCTGTAGTTGTTAGCTATGACGATATTAAAGCCAAAAACTACTCTCTAAGTGCTGGGCAGTATTTCGAAGTTAAGATTGAATACATTGATATTAGCCAAGACGAATTTAAGACACAACTAAAAACTATTGAGGATAACATATCGGACCTTTTTGAAAAATCAAAAGACCTTGAAGTTGCTATTAAATCTGGACTTAAGAATTTGAAGTATGACTAAATTAAAAACCTATAAATTCAGTGACCTTTATAAAATGAGCTCGGGTATATCATCTAAACCAGAACAAGCAGGTCATGGTTCACCTTTTGTCTCGTTTAGTACTGCTTTTAATAATTACTTTCTTCCTGATTCATTACCTGATTTAATGGATATTACCGATAAAGAGAGAGAGATTTATTCAATCAAGAAAGGTGATATTCTTCTAACTCGTACTAGTGAAACTTTGGATGAGCTTGGTATGAGTTGTGTTGCGGTTAAAGATTATCCTAATTCATCTTTTAGTGGTTTTTTAAAAAGATTAAGACCAACACAGAATAATGTTACTTACGACAAGTTTATGGCCTTTTACTTAAGGAGTAAATTGTTCAGAAAAACGATGAATAACAATGCGGTAATGACATTGCGTGCGAGTTTAAACGAACAAATTTTTTCATACTTAGACTTAATACTACCTGAATATAAGGAACAAAAGAAAATAGGCGATTTCCTTTATACGATAAACACCAAAATTGAGATCAATAACAAAATAAATGCCGAGCTAGAGGTCATGGCCAAGCTCATTTACGACTATTGGTTTGTACAGTTCGATTTTCCTAACAAACAAGGAAAAGCCTACAAATCATCGGGTGGTAAAATGGTTTTCAACAAAGAGCTAAAAAGAGAAATTCCTGAGGGGTGGAAAGTGAAAGAGTTATCAGATATCGCAAATATTACGATGGGACAATCACCTTCTGGTAGTTCATATAACGAAAATCAAGATGGAGAGATTTTCTTTCAGGGCTCTACGGATTTTGGATGGCGATTTCCAACAATAAGACAATATACAAATGAGCCCAGTAGAATGGCTAATGTGGGTGATATTTTACTTAGTGTTAGAGCTCCAGTAGGTACATTGAATATCGCTGATAATAACTGCTGTATTGGTCGTGGTTTAGCGGCTTTGAATAGTAAGGCCAATGCTACTTCATACTTGTTTTATGTTATGGTTTATTTTAAACAAATATTTGATAGAAGAAATTCGGTAGGTACAACTTTTGGTTCAATAACCAAAGATGACTTGCATTCTCTACAATTAGTCTATCCTTCATTAGAAATATTGAAAGAGTTTGACAAAAAAGTGGCAAACTTTAATGATAAGATTTTAAATAATCATCGACAAAACCAACAACTCGCTTCACTTCGCGATTGGCTCTTACCCATGTTAATGAATGGGCAGGTTACGGTAAAAGAGGCTGAGGAAAAGGTTCGTGAATTTAATATGGCGGCAGAGCCAGAAGGGACTTACACTAACAAATAAGTCATGTCAGGTAAAAAGAAAGATTCAGATTGGCTTGGTGTGTTCATTGTACTTTTCATCATTATATTGCTAATCCTTTATGTTGTTTCTTTTGGAAAACTAAATATTGGGAACAACCTTAAAGCACCTAATGAGTTTAAAGATGATAAAGAACAAGCCCAGCGCAGGCACAACAAGCTTAAAGCCCTAATTGAAAAGAAAGAAGCGCTTAAAATTAAATTAGAAAAACGTTTTAAACGCATTTACTTCCTAATTAGATTGGGATTTGTTGCTGTATGGGCAGCATATCTTTACATCTTCATTCTACTCGGTCATGTAAATAATTTGGAAGATGTCCTTAACTATTCGGAAGCAGCTATTTTAGGTTGGGTTGCCCTAAACTTCCTAACTTTTGGTAACCTTTCTACCTTAAATGGTTTTATCGATCTCATAAAAATGAGACTAGAAAATTGGATTTGGGGTAAGCATTTGAATCTTGATTCGAAAATAGAGCTTAACAAGCAAGAGGTTGTGGTATTAGAAACAACGATTAATAAAGCTTGAGTAGAGTAAAATATTCCTTAATAGATTAAAAATCGATATAAAGACCTGATTGGTATTCAACACCAGTCAGGTCTTTTTTTTGTCCAAATGAATTAATCATTTTAATTATTTATTATTCAGTAAAAAGTGTTAGTTGTATGCATCAAAGAAATATTATTCTGTTAATTTTGAATCCCAGTTGAATCCCAGTTGAATTCCGAGTTATTTTAAGGAAATTATTAGTGTAATTCAATTTTTCAACATATATCAGTTTTGAGTTCATGAGCGTATTGGACTTAAAATACCAACTATGCAAACTATAAAAGCATGTTTAAAATTTTAGCTATTCAGCCTTTGGATAATTGTGATCCAAAGGTTCTAAAGAATCTTACTCCCAATAAAGTCTACTATTTTTGTAATGACTATAAAATTGAAGGCGAGAAAATAAGTAAAACTGATCAGGGGATTTCTGATCGTTTTTTTCAATCTGATTTAAGCAAAAATAGAGATAATAAGATATCAGTAAATATATCTGCTATTGTTGGAAAAAATGGATCAGGAAAGAGTGCTGTGGTAGATCTACTGTTAAGGATGATAAATACTTTTACTAAGTCGCATAGAATAGATCAAACACATGGTTTAGAGGATAATGAGACAGTTGTAGCGAATTTGTATTTTTACGAAAAACAAAAGAGTACGCGTGTTTACCGCATGAATGTTGGAGTTGAATCTATTCCAACAATAGAAGAATTTAAAGATCATAAGTGGCAAAAGTTAAGCGTAAGGCAATTATCAGTAAAGGGAGAAACAGATGAAAATTTTACTTTTCGACATTTCTTTTATTCAATTTATATTAACTACTCACATTATGCTTATAATTCTACGGAATTAAATACTGATTGGCTTACTCCTTTATTTCATAAACAAGATGGTTATCAAATTCCTGTCTTGATGACTCCTATGAGAACCAAAGGGAATTTTGATATCAACCTCGAAACCAATCTAACTAAATCGAGATTGTTAAGTAACTTATTGCTGCCAGAATCTAAAAAATTTCGACAACTTAGTGAAGCAGGAGAAGCTATTGAACTGGAAGTCGGTTTAAAAGTAAATAAAAGAAAGTATTATCCTGATCAGAATGTTAAACAGATAAAGAAGATTATAGCAAAGGTATTTAGTGTAGATTTTGATGAGGAATTACTGGGAGTAGAGCCTCATTATCAGGATGTATGGGATGCAGCAATTGAGTATGTTTTGAATAAATTATTTTCTATACTCGATCAAAATCCAAAAATATATGAGCGATTTCAAGAGCTTTTAGATTCAGAAGGATTAGAAGATGATCATCCACTATTGAAAGAATTTTTAGGAGAATTAAATGATGATGATACTCATATTACCTATAAACTAAAGCAAACAATTAATTTCTTAAGAAATTATAATAAAGCAGAGAAATGTATTACCAAACTTAAGGATAAAAAGTTATATAAAATATCCTTGGATGATTGGTCAAAATATATTGATGATAGAAAAGTAAAAATAGAAGAAAGAATTCTTCACATACCACCTTCAATATTTGATATTGATATCCGAATAAAGCCAATAAAGGAAGAAGGAAAAGAAAAAAAAGATTTTTCTTTTCAAGAACTAAGTTCGGGAGAAAAACAGTTGATTTATTCTGTTAATGCTATACTCTATCATTTGAAAAATATTGATTCTGTTAATTGGGAAAATAGAGAGGCTTATCGAAACGTAAATCTTGTACTTGAAGAAATTGAATTATATGCACATCCAGAATATCAAAGAGAATTTATCTCTTATTTACTTGATGCTATTGATCGAATGCCATTCAGGGGACGATCTATATCTAGAGGAATAAGGAATATTAATATGATATTTATTACTCACTCTCCATTTATTCTTTCTGATATTCCTTCACAAAACATCCTTTATTTGAAAAAAGGAGATCCACAATATGAGAAAAATGAGAATAAGTCGTTAGGAGCGAATATTCATGAATTACTGACACATAATTTCTTCCTTAAGTCTACAATGGGAGAATTTGTTGAAAAAAAATGTAAAGAAATAATTGCTTTATATCATAGGACTAATGTTGCTGTATTTGATGATGATCAAGAAAAACTGAATACTTATCGCAATGAGTTTACTATTAAAAAAAATGAGTTTGAATTTCTCACCTCATCTATAGGTGAAGGGGTTATTGGTCTTGCTTTAAAAAATAACTATGACTATTTAAGACAAATATTTCATGATAGAAAGGAGGGGGCAAGTGCTGAAAATTAAATATCCAGATGGGATTGAAGAGAAATATTATAAGTTTATTGTTGAAAATATATTTAAAAATAATACAGCTTTAATAAATAAAGAATTAAAAGACCACACAAAAAAATTAAAAGACAAAGAGAATCCGTTAAAGTTTTTGCTAACCTCATCTTTTCGTGAATTATTAGATATAGCTAAAGATAATCCAACAAAGGATTTTGAAGAGGATATTAAATATGATGGGCCAGAGGTTCATAAGTTTTTTCATAAGTATATTAAAGATCAGATTACATCATGCTTCTATTGTAATATAGATTATATCAATGTAGTTTCAATAAAAGAAGCCACGAATCTTTCGGCTAAATTTTCTGATAAAATAGATTTTCTGAATAATGCAGATGAAGAATCATTAATAAAAGCTTCGCTTTCAGAAAGTGTGACAAAAAAAATTATCGATGCCAGAATAAACCATACTTATCAAGGTATTGATGAATTAAAAAATACGGATATAATTAAATGGCATCATACTCAGAGTGTTGATGATATAATTAATGTGATTAGAAAGTTTGACTTGAACAGTTGCTTTGGAGAAAATAAAGATCATTTTGTTCTTGACCATGTTTTACCCAAGGGTGAGTACCCTATTCTTGCTTTAAGTCTTTATAACTTTGTGCCTTGTTGTCATAATTGTAATTCTAGGTTTAAGCATACCAAAGAGTTTACAGTCTGTGAAGAGCTTAGTAATGTAATACCATCGTCCAACGATTATAGATTTGCACAAGACTATCAGTTTAAGGTTTTTATTGATAGCGATAATGATATTGCTGATGAAACTATAGAAAGTCCCTTAAAAAAGAAAGGTGTAAAAGAGGTAATTGATGAAGCACTTGGAGCTAAAGGAAGAGATATAATAAAGGAATATCTTAGAATATTTAAAATTAAAAAAAGATATCAATATCATGAGAAAAAAGGTTTGGATCTAATAGAGAAGAGGGAAGCATATCCCGACTCGAATATTGAAGAGTGCGTAAGGCTTCTAGGAATTAATTCTCTTCAATTGAAAAAAGATTTGTTTGGAAAAGATCTTTTTGAAGAGTGCTATGACAATGAACCATTTGTGAAATATAGAAGAGATGTGGCTAAAAGCCTTGAAATAAAAGAGGTTAAATGATATGGCTTATGCCTGCAAATTTGTAATTTGCAGGCAAGGAGTAGGGGATTTAAAATCCCCTCTCAATACAAATAGGACATAGGATTCATAGGAAACATAGGATCTCACTAAACCTTTAATGCTCTCACTTAAAGTGAGGGTATCAATAACAATTAAGATAACCTGACAGAGTCTTTTTCGACCTGTCAGAGTTTCCTTTCAATTCAAAACATCACATCCCCATATTATCAAATCCTCACATCATCTCATTATCACATCATCAAAGTATGTTTGCTGAGCGTAGCCGAAGCACAAATCCTACATTTCCTACACTTCCCCAATCCTCTATCTAAAGTAGATAAGTCTATCATGATGTAACAAACTTATCAATAATATATTATGATTTAAATACGCTTTTTTCTAACTTAGGCTTTCGTATTCCAAAAACAGTATCAACTCGATACTTGTCCATAGGGTAATACACATGACTGATCAGTGTTTAAATGTTGGGATAAAGCAAAAGGTAGAATGATTTCCTCTAGTCGAGAGGATTAAACAAAATCAGTATTCGTTCGATTATTTTTTGTTGTTCCTTATATTGATAGATATGTGTAAAGAAAATTTATTCTTCAATCTCTTAACCTTCGATTACCCAACCGATAAGCAAACCTTTTATTTTTCAAAAGAGAAAATAGAGAAATGCCAAACAATCTATAAAACCCTTTTCCCAAAAGAGATTGATTCAATATTCCCAGGTATTAGTAACAACGATACAGATTGTATTTATACGACCTTTACAGGTGAGCAAGAAGGCTTTTTAGCCCTAGATATACAATTGGATAAGGACAATCCCGATTTGATTAAAAGATACTTCAATCGTCAAATCAATTTCTATTTTAGAGCAATTAAAAAGCAGATTGTAAAGGTCGGTTTTATCAAGGAGAATCAAATTTGGCTGCACGATCTAAAGCAATCCACATCCCAATGGAAGGTATACAAGAAATTCTCCTTAAAAGTACAATTAGCAACCGTAAGCAATTACCCCGAAATATTACTTTCCTATGATGGCGTTTCTAAAATCTTAAAACAATCGGTAGCTGAACTAACTCATGAAGTATCTCCAACTTGTTATAATTGGATCTTACGCGATAATAAGCTTGAAAAGTGGGAATGGTTAGAAAATGAGGAATTTGTAGATTATACGACTATTTATCCAGTCTTAAATAAGAAGCTGCAAGCAGAATTAAAGATACCCTACAAAGCACCCGATAGAGGCAATCGCTATCCAAAATACTTAAGCAATATTCAAGAGTTTTACAATCAATTTCTCGATACGCCTGAATTTAAAGATATAATACCCATACACGAAGAAGGATTTCTTACAGTAGATTCGTCTCAAATTAATAATACTGCAAAAGATTCTAACCTACTGGTTTTTGGTAAAGATCAAAAGGGGATAACACCAAAATATGATCTCAAAAAGTTTAAACCCTACAAAGAGAGTCCTCATAAAAAAATCCATCTCTTTTTTATCCTACACAAAGGAGCTGTTCCTGACGCAATAGAGTTAAATAAAAGGTTTAAATTAGGATTTAATGGATTCAGAGGTTTGCTAAATTATGCGAACATTCTATTTCACACAGAGGACGGTTTTAGTATAACGTTCGCCGATAAAGAAAACCCATTACCTGAAATTGAGCAAACACTCATTGATCGGAAATTAAATTCTGATATCAAATACATTGCAATCTATATCACGCCTTTCGGTAAGTATGAAACCAACAAAGATCATCGGGAAATCTACTATAAAGTGAAGGAGCTGCTTTTAAAAAGGAACATTACCTCACAAGCCATCGATCCTGTAAAGATGAGAGCTCAAGGGGACGATTGGGTCTACAGTTTACCAAATATAGCAGTTGCCATATTAGCCAAACTGGGAGGCATACCATGGCGCTTAAATACACCCATAAAAAATGAATTAATAGTTGGTATTGGTGCATTCAAACACCTCGAAGATGATGAGCAATACATCGGTAGTGCTTTTAGTTTTGCTAACGATGGCAAATTCAATAGCTTCGAATATTTCAGGAAAGATGAAATCAAATTCCTTGCGGGTAAAATAGCAAACTCCGTTCATGATTACGCAACGGTAAACAACAATCCCGATCGCTTAATCATCCACTTTTACAAGACCATGAACGATGTCGAAATTCAGCACATTGAGAAGGCTTTGGATGAAATGAAATTGCCCATACCAGTGTTTATCATTACCATCAATAAAACAGAATCTAAGGATATTCTTGCCTTCGATAGCAATTGGAAGGAACTCATGCCTGAGAGCGGAACCTTTATTGATATTGGAAGTAATAAATACTTACTCTTTAACAATACGCGTTACCCAGAATCTGAACATAGCAAAGCTGATGGTTTTCCTTTCCCCATTAAGCTAAAATTCGATTGTACTCATAAAGAACAATTGAATGATATAGATGTAATTCGTCAACTCATTGACCAGGTGTATCAGTTTAGCCGTATGTATTGGAAATCAATCCGCCAACAGAATCTACCAGTTACAATAAAATACCCCGAAATGGTAGCCCAAATGGCACCTCATTTCTCTGATGAAGATATTCCTCCTTTTGGTAAGGATAATTTATGGTTTTTGTAATTCACTTACACAAAGCAAACTAAAATGACACAAGAATATCTTATAGGCATCGATAATAGAATCTTAGAAAATAATAGTGCCGCTAAGAAACTATATGAAAACTACATTCATACTGAAAGTTATGTGGTGATCGTAGATTTTCTAAATGAACAATTTCCCAATTGGCGACAAAACGATCAATTAGGAAAGACCGCACCCGATCTAATCCTTTTTATAATTGATTATACCAATGCCTTGGGATTATCAGTTTTAGATAAAAATGCCCTCAATAAGATGTTTGAACTCATCGATTTGCAATACGATATGTTCTGTTCTACCAATAATTCAAGCCATGATCAGGAAATAAAACAAGAGATAAAACGGCATTTCAACAATCAGGAGATCATTAAAATACCAACAGATCAGTTTAGTGATTTTATAAAAAGCTTCTTATCCCAGTTCGATAATTTTATCTACTGGTCCTACTGAACCAATAGTTTAATTTTAAAGACATAATTTCTTTTTGAAATTTTATGTTTCACTTTTTTTTCAATTTCATCATGTAACTTTCAAAAATAATATTTAACATTGCAGTATCTAAGTGTGATTTTGTCATCTCGACGCACCTTTAAATTATATTTAGATATGAATAAGATAGATTTTGAAAAATTTGAGCGTTTGTATAAAGATAACAAGACGCCTCAATTTATTACAGCTTTAATTAAGTGTTACAGTAAAGATGAAACTAGTGCAGATCTAATTTTAACACGTTTCCCTGCATTTAAGAATGAACGTTTTTGGGATGGAAAATTCTGGAAAGGAAGTTTTAATGATGTATTGGTTTCATTGGAACTTAGTCTTCCCAAATTAGTTTATACTTACTTTTCTCAAAACAAAAAGTATAACGATGATTTACTGGTTTATCTATTTGACAGTAAGCCTGATTTGTTAATAGAAGTCTTGAGGGAAACAAATGCACTTTCCTCAAAAAAACATCTTTCACGAATCATTGAAAACAACAAACTCTTTGAGTTTATTCTTGAAAAATTACCAGAGGAGACTATCTGGGGACTCCGTGTATCACAACTTTTTTTGGATGATGAAATTTGGTCAAAAATGACTTGTTTAATTAGCTGTGAAAGTAGTGCTGTACAGAGACATTATCAGGTTTTTAATTTACTGCGTAGTTCAAATCTAAATTTTCAAAATACTATAAAAAGTTTTGACTATTTATTTGAACAACCTCAATTATTGCTCTCATATCTTTCAGTATGGCATGCTGAAAAGAAGTTCCATCAAACCAAAAATCCAAATCCACTGGCTGGGCATAGCGAAGGCATGTATATGACAGCCATTTATAATCTGATACTTGAGAAAGTATCCGTTATGGGTAATATCAATTTCGAACAGGATATTAATCTTGTATATGGTATGCAAATAAATCCCATCAAGGAATTATTTGGGAAAGAACAGATAAGTAAATATTGGGAGTTGCTTGATAATCTTCTAAAGTACGTTCAATTCAAAACCGATATTTTGGAATGGTATTGCTATGATGCTAATTGTGTGCCCGAAGTCGATAAATTAGGGAATATAGTTCTAAAAGTAAATTCGGAAGAGGAAGAAATTCGTTGGATAAAAAATGGTATGAAATATGAGTATTGGAATACCTACCATTTGATAAAAGGTGCTACTGACTTTTATTCACAAGTGACAAACAATCCTGTTGAATCCAAAAAGATATATAAGAATGAATCTGAGTTTGCACTACATGTTGAATATCACTCAAGCATTTTTAGTAGTAGACATTTTTTTTCAAATCTTAATTTTAATAATATTGACGTTCCTGCTATCCCAAAGATAGGGTGTCTTGTACACAACCTTGAAGCTCTAAAATGGAATGTTGTAAAGAAGGATGTAGAGCCTAAATTGAATTGCTTTAATTCATCATCTTCATTCAAGGAGGCTCTCGTAAAATCCGTTATGGAGAATAAGACTCCTTTGCCTGAAATCCGCTTAGAATACTATGAGGATTTAATTCTGAAATGTATAAATATTTCTAAAGTCACTGAAGAACAAGCAAAAAAGATTATTGATTTTCATATATCTGATCTTACACCTAGAAAATATTGTGATAAGCAAAATGTCAAAAAAGAAGAATTTCATGTAGAGAATCGACCAATTATAAAAATTGGTAATGTTTGCTTTATTATGCCTTGGCTGTTTGAATATATTACGCCGTCACATTCTATTTTAAACAATATGTTTAAAACGATTAAGGAAAAAGATCTGAAATTAGGACTACTTATCGAAGAACAGGTTCGTAATGAGTTTAAAAATTGTGATTTTACGGTACGATCATTTGGTCATATAGGACAAAAGGGTGGTGATTACGATTGTTTAGCTTACAAAAATGGCACTCTTTTCGTCGTTCAAGTTAAGTCAACCTATTTGCGAACCAATTTGCAAGACAATTTCTTTTATAATGATAGAGAAATAAAAAAGGCGGCTAACCAGATTGATCGAAATTTGATTGATATACATGAGAATTTTCCTGAACTAAAAGAACAAATTTCTATCTCAGAAACTAATGTTGAAGATTTGAATATAGTTCCTCTAATTGTAACAACTTCTTTCGAGCAAGATGGTGATATAATAAAGAGTAAAAGTTTTCCTGATTATAGAATCCTTAAAACAAGTCTGTTTGAATTAAAAGTAATACTTAGAGGAGAGGAGAATAACTTATCTTCTTATACTGAAATGAGTACTTCTAAAGCACCTAATTTATTTAAAGATGGAAATAAACGTACTGATCCACTTGATATAATTAGAGTATTAAAGGAAGAAAAGATCTGGAGCAAATTAAATCAACAAAAGATCACGATCGCTAAACCAATATTATTGAGTGAAAACTTTCAAAATCACGATTCTACAATAAAATAAGCTGTTAATCCTCCCATGAGAACGTTTTCTGTTCTCATGGGAAATTCGAGTTCAATTCTGCCCTACGGGCGTACTAATTTTAATTGAAATTCGATGAAAAATAAAATTTTAACAGAAAACCAAATACCTAGCGTTAACTTCCATTTATGGGAGCCGTGTAATATGTCCTGCGAATTTTGCTTTGCTTCTTTTCAGGATGTTAAAAAAACAATTTTACCCAATGGGCATTTACCCCAGGAAGAAGCCATCGCAGTCGTTAAGCAATTAGCTAATTTAGGTTTTGAGAAAATCACATTTGCTGGGGGAGAACCCACACTGTGTCCATGCTTGCCTGAATTGATAGCTTTGGCAAAAGATCTTGGCATGACTACCATGTTGGTAACTAACGGAAGTAAATTAAGTGACAAGTTTTTGGAAAACAATCGAAGGGCTTTAGACTGGATTGCTATTAGTATCGATAGCTTGAATTGTTCAACAAACTCTTCAATAGGAAGAACTCTATCAGGTAATAATGCCCTGTCGGCAGATTTTTATGATGCCATTATCCAAAAGATAAAATCTTATGGATACGGTTTAAAAATCAACACGGTTGTAAACAAGTATAATTACCGTGAAGATATGCTGCATTTCATTCAAAAAGCTAATCCTAAAAGATGGAAAGTCCTGCAAGTTTTACCAATAAAGGGGCAAAATGACAATCAAATTGATGAAACGAGGGTGTCGACAGAAGAATTTCAGCACTTTATAAATACTCATAAGCAAGCCAAATGTATGATTCCTGAAGATAATGACGCTATGATGGGATCTTATGCAATGGTTGATCCAGCGGGTCGATTCTTTGAAAATACAAAAGGAGAACACAAGTATAGCAAGCCTATTATCGATGTTGGTGCTATTTCTGCTATGGAGGAGATGAATTATAGTCTGTCTAAATTTATTGGAAGAGGAGGAGTTTATCATTGGTAATTTTCAACATTATAATACAATCCATCAACATTATTTCTTTTGATTAACCAGCTCACAAATTACAAAAAAACAACCCTAAGCTTTTGGCTTAGGGTTTAAATAAAGTTCAGTTATATTTTTTTCAATTAATAATTTAGAATGGTAGTACTTTATTGGAAAAACTAACATAGTAGGGTTTCGATCTTAAATTCTTAATCTTTAGGTCTTTTCTTACTTTTCTTCCGTTAAGATATCTGAGTTTCCCCCCAAACACTTCACCAACAGTCAATTCGTGCATTTTATATTCATTTGAAAATTAATACTTCGCAAGATAATCATTTTAGCATTTTCGTACTATTTTTTAAGATAATTAATGATCTCAGACCAATCAGTACATCATGTTAATTTTACCCTGCGAGTTAATCAACCTAAAAGAGGAAAAGCGGTGTTCCTCAATCGCTCCGTTTTGTTCCACAAACCATACTGGCAAGGGTAAACAAGCTGGCAAAAGTTGTTTGCATTTTTTAAGCATGCTATAAATCAACTTTTACCTTTATCCTTTTCACTTTAACCTTGTAGCAGCCAGCCCTTGCCAATACCTCTCTCTCAATGCCCTTTGCGCTCCAGTTGGTGCTCATGGCATTTCGTTCATTTGTTTTGCTACACACACATCTCTCAATCCTCACTAGCAGCTAGTTCATTCCCCCAAACCCAATTTAGGGTGTTCGCTTTGCTCACTTTTTATAATTGGGGGTCTGTCGCTGCATATTAATTGGCTCGCCTGCTAGTCGCTGCGGGCTAATCGGGCTGTCACGCTTTTTGCAATCTTCCAATGTGGCTGCGCTAGCTTCTTGCCATTCATTCGTACCTCAATCATTCCATTCAGCAAGCTCGCCACCACACGCAAGAGTGGCTCATTCTCTGCACTTCACTAATCCACCCACAATTCCATTTCACAATACGACCAATTCCTAAGCCCAAGTATTTGTTTAGATGGAAAATTATCAAATACTAGCTTATCCTTTCAATACGATCAGTATTGTTCCATTCCATTTTTCGGGCACACCCATTTCGTTCCATTCAATCACCACCCTTGCTTTCCCACCCAGACGCAAAAATCCCGCCAGCCCTGCTGTAAACAGTAGCTGGCTGCAACCTTCGTACCTCAGGTATTTGCAGCCATCACCCTTGCTCCACTCGCAGTCGGCTCGCGCGCACAGCTACAAAACTACATTCCGTTCCTCCATTTCGTTTTTCCGCTTTCCTGACGCTAGCTCATGGCTGTTTTTCCTTTTCCGACCTTGGTGTATAATGGAATGGTAATTAGTTGCTTACTTGTTTGTGTTTGTATATATTTATGTAAGCCTAAATCTAGATCATCATGCCGACAATTTTAGAAACACCTCCGCAATACATCACCGATGAACTTGAAGCATTGCGTAAAGACCTGAATGCAGATCACAATATCCCTAAAAAAACAGAGGATAACATTCTTATTGCAACTTGGAATATTAGAGTATTTGGTCGTTTGACTCAAAAATGGACAGCCGGTTCCAAAGACAGTCCCAAAAGAGATTTACATTCACTATTATGCATTATCGAAATCATAAAAAGTTTTGATATTATTGCAGTTCAGGAAGTGAAAGATAATATCAAATGCTTACGAGAGACTGTGCGTATGCTGGGTGAAGAATGGAGCTTTACCATGACTGATGTGACTAAAGGTGAAAGAGGCAATGGTGAGAGGCTAGCCTTTGTGTTTAATACAAAAAGAGTGAGCTTGTCAGGTTTGGCTTGCGAAATCGTAATTCCCCGCGAGCAATTAAAATCCATTCAAGCAGATGCACTCGACAGACAATTTGCTCGTACGCCCTATGCCGTTGGTTTCAAAGCAAAGAATAAGACCTTTATTTTGTTGACACTACATATCCTATATGGAGACAAATCCACCGACAGAGTACCTGAATTAAAAGCAATTTCAGAATGGATGTACAATTGGGCTAAAAAACTCAAAAAATGGAATCAAAGTTTAATAATTCTTGGTGACTTTAATATAGAACGTAAAGGGGATGCTGCCTATAACGCATTTGTTTCTAAAAACCTGTTTATTCCTGAAGGCATAAGGGATTTACGTAGTACCATTTTCAAGGAAAAAAAACTCTATGATCAGATAGCCTGGTATAAAAACAGTAAATCGAAATCTCAAATATCATTGGACTATCAAAGGGGAGGTATATACGATTTTCGAAAATCAGTTCTTCAAGAAAGGAAATACTCTACTTCAAGACTCTCTTATCGTATTTCTGATCACTTTCCTCTATGGTGCGAATTTAATCTGTAATTGACCTTAATGTTCAACAAGCTGAACTCTATATTGGTTGAGTTAAGTCTGCACCTTGATTAACTGCAAAGACAAACTTAAAGTCAGTTATCGAACTATCAAGAGCTTTGATCCATTGGCGTGCGCAATTATCTTAAGGCTATTTTCCCATTCCCGACAATGCATGGTAAAGCTATCGCCTCTATTACCATCGCTCTTTTATCAAACTTGTGATTCGTTGACTTTAAATCGACTCATCTCGACCACCAAGCTCCATCGCTTTATTGTCGCTTACACAAATTTAAATAACAGACCCCTGCGCACTCAAAAGACTACGGCATAAAATCTTAGTTTCGCATTCAAACATTTGATGGTTTATCAATTTATTCCGTTTCCTTTTGCTTGCTAAGCCCTGTTTTCTTTTTGGTGTTTAAGCGAGCAATTAAGCCCTCTCTTACAATTAATCTTGTCATATGACTATTAGACATAGTATCCTGATGCAAAAGAATGCAGGCCTATCCCTTAAAAGCTATTTGCCCGATGTTTGATATACATGCTATGACAGTTCAAGGATAAAGCCGTATTAAGTCCGTGTCAAGTCCAAGAGCAATTCATTTTTTAACTTATACATATTTATAATGGGTAAAATTAATCAGGGTATCTTAGGAGGTTTCAGCGGTAAGGTTGGTAATGTTATTGGTGGAAACTGGAAAGGAATTGACTACATGAGGGTAAAACCTGCAAGTGTCGCAAATCCACAGACAGAAGGTCAAGTAGATCAACGATCTAAATTCTCAACTGTATTAAAATTTTTACAACCAATGAAAGATTACGTTAAGATTGGTTTTAAAGGTTATGCAAACAAAATGACACAGTTTAATAGTGCCATGTCGTACAACCTTAAAAATGCAATTACTGGATCTTATCCAAACTTCACCATAGATTATGCAAATGCATTAATTAGTCGTGGTAGTTTAGCAGGTGTACTAAATGGAGCTATTCAATCAGCGAGTGCAGGTAGTGTTGCTTTTTCTTGGGATGATAATTCATCTGATGGAAATGCACTTGCAACTGATAAATCAATGTTATTGATTTACAATAAAGATAAAGATGAGGCTATTTTTATTACTGATGGAGCAACGAGAAGTTCTGGCTCTCAAACTTTAACTGTTCCTGATAATTATTCAGGGGACCTTCTGCAATGCTTCATTTCTTTCATTAGTGAAGATGGTGTATCTATTGCCAATAGTAAATATATTGGCTTTACGAATGTTGCATAAAGCAACTTGATTGAATCTTAATACCTAAACTGCTGCAATTATGTAGCGGTTTTTTTATACTTTAATGATGATATGTTCGGAGGGAAGTATTGAAAATATTCCCAAACATTTCGTCATATTTTTTTTCTGAAAAAAGCTTAATAAAAAGTCCCTTTTTGGTGTACCGAATTTTGTACCGCCATTTTGTACCCCTTCTAAAATGGGTGTGTAGGAAATTCTGTATCGGAAAGTAGTTAGAAGCATTAATCTATTGAAAGGCTGTTCCTGATGGGGCAGCCTTTTTTGTTTGCAGGTGATCTTGAGTAATTTGATACATTTGTGTATCTGATTGTATATAATTAATCATTCTCATATAGTTTCGAAGCCTTTCCAACTAACTCATTTATCCTTTTTCTTAAGGAGGGAGGAGAGAGGACCTCAAGGCTCGGACCAAAACCCAGAAGGAGCCTTTCCAGTTCGTAATTGGGAGTCACCTTGATGGTGATAATAACACCATCCTGATCTTTGTGAATCACCTCTTGAGATGCATGTATCGGCTTAGTGAGCACATAGGGTGCATTTTTTCTGTCAAACTTTAGGGTCAGTTTTCTGGCTAGCAAGCCCTCGTTTACGGTGACGCCTATCACATGCTTGTAATAATCATCGGGATTGAAACTGGCGTCTTCATAAAAGCTGATTACATTCATAGACAGAACGGAATGGATTCGATCTAAAGCCAGAGTCATTAGCTTTTTCTTAGCCGAATTGTCTCTACCTACAATAAACCAGCGGTTGTTAAATTCCTTCAGCAAATAGGGATGCAGGTAGATGGGATGACTTCGGCGGGCAGTAAAGGATTGATATTCGATTTTAATCACCTTTTTTAATTGTGTCGCCTGATACAAGGCATTCAGATGTTCCAACCCTTTGAGATTTTCATTCTTGTCGATATGTATAATAGATCGTTCCTTGCTCTGCTCCGTATGGATTTTGTTTTCCAGCTTTTGAATCAAGCCAGTCATTTCAGAAAAATGCGAAAAGCCCTGAAACTGTTTGAGGATTTCAACCGCATCGTTTAGTTTGTCTAGATCCTGTTCCGATAAGGGAAGTTGAGTAATAGAGTACTCCCGGTCTTCATAGGTATAGTATTTCTTATTCTCAACGATGATGGGCGCGTTATAACCCAGTTTTTCGCTGCGCATGTTCTGAATATCCAATTGAATGGTCCGACGGCTCACACCTTTATCTATGCCTTCAAATTCATAAAGGGCATTAGAACAGGCATCCATAAGGTTTTCCAAAGTCCATTTCCGATATCGATTTCTCAAGCATTTATCTATGGTTGTGTAACGAATCAGGGCATTTCTATTGACTGGCATATGTTTTTTTTAGAAAAATAGAAAAAAGATTTCACTACGCAAAAAGATTGCGCACTTGTACTTCACCTTTGTATCAACAAATTCATAAAATGATGATAAGATACATAAGGTATCAAAAAATACACCTTTAGTTTATAAAGGTAAAAGCATGAAAAATTTGCAGAAATCAGACCTGACTTAAGTTTCTGTATAGCTTGGTAGTATTGGCTCAATTGAGTTGAATATGCTGCTGATCCTGTTCGATTTTTCATTCCCGTTGTCTGTTGGGGGTTCGAGTCCCTCTCCTGAAAAGGATAACTCAAGTGGTAGAGTAACAACCCTTAAAGTGTCGGACTAAGAATCCGAAATCGGAGTTAACCGCTTCACCCATAAGGTTACCAGAAAAGTGATTTTGAGCGGGACTGGCTACAAACAAATTGCTTGTAGCAATCAGAACAAGGTTTTGAAAGTTGTCAATCCCCTTAGCGAAATCAATGGCTTTTTAGAATTTAAAATACGGATTAAAGGCAAGTTTGTGTGAGAATGAAGAAACCCATTGACTGGATTAAAAGGCATGACGATTTCCACCTTTGAAGGATGGTCGCGTTCAAAAGAACTTTTAAAAATGTGAATAATGAAATCAAATAAGCAATAAGAATCATGAAAAGAGTCAGAATAAATAAAGGAAATGTCGGATTGGTTTATAAAAATGGAGACTATAAAAGAGTTTTAACAGAAGGTGCTTACTGGTTGTATCCTTTCGAGAAAATAAAGAAATACGAAAGACGCGGCGTTTTTGCATCTGAAATAGATTTGAATTTACTTCTGGAGGATGAGAACTTAAAAAGCCTGCTACATGTAGTAGAGGTTAAAGATGGCGAGTTGAGCTTTATGTATGAAAATGGCTTGTTTAAAAAGGTGTTGGAACCTGGCTTGTACGCTTGGTGGAAAGGCTACACGCCTATTGAATTTCAAACCATCAGCACAAAAGGCATAGAAGTATCCGAAGAAATTGATAAAACGGTACTTGCAAAGCACGCTGTGTTGCCTTATCTGCGGGTTTATACGGTAGAATCATACGAGCAGGCTCTATTGTTTGTAAATGGAAAGTTCGAAAAAATGTTGGAACCAGGCGTCTATTATTTTTGGAAGAATGCAATAGCACTTGAGCTTAAAAAGGTGGATGCGAGGCAACAGAAATTTGAAGTTTCTGGACAGGAAATCCTGACAAAGGACAAGGCAGCTTTAAGAATCAATTTTTTTGCCCAGTATCAAGTTGTGGATGTGAAAAAAGCCTTAATCGAAAACAAAGATTTCGAAAAACAATTGTACATTCTTCTGCAATTAGCCCTACGAGAGTATATTGGCTTTTTATCTTTAGATGAACTGCTCGAAAAGAAAGAATCGGTTTCCAATTATATACTAGAGAGTGTAAAAAGGAAAGTAGAAAGCTTAGGCGTCACTCTTTTAGATAGTGGCATCAGAGATATCATATTGCCTGGCGAAGTTAAGGAGATTATGAATCAAGTCTTAGTCGCTCAGAAGAAAGCACAGGCTAATATCATAACAAGAAGGGAAGAAACGGCCTCAACCCGAAGTTTGCTCAATACAGCCAAACTGATGGAAGATAACGAGATGTTGTTTAAATTGAAGGAGATGGAATATGTAGAAAAAATCTCTGATAAAATCAATAATATCAGTCTTTCAGGAGGCGGGCAAGTGGTGAATCAATTAAAGGAGCTATTCTCTCCCAACAAGTAAAAAACGAAACAAATGAATAAAGTAATATCTACAGAAAGAATCCCTGTAAAAATGTGGTTGAACGATTTGGAAGAATCGGCGCTGCTACAAGCCGAGAACTTGGCAAATTTGCCATTCGCATTTAAACATGTGGCTTTAATGCCCGATGCTCATTGTGGTTACGGCATGCCAATTGGTGGTGTTTTGGCAACAAAAGGCGTCGTGATACCCAATGCGGTTGGTGTAGATATTGGCTGTGGCATGTGTGCCATAAAAACTAATATCGAAGATTTAAATTCTGAACAGCTTAAGAAAATCATGTCGGGGATACGAAATCGAATACCTTTGGGGTTTGCCAAGCATCGTCAGCCACAGTCAGAGTCTTATATGCCTGATATAGATGAAATCCCTGAGATGATTAAAAAACACCTGATAAATGCCAGGCATCAGTTAGGAACATTAGGAGGCGGGAATCATTTTATCGAAATCCAATACGGTTCTGATGGTTATATTTGGATCATGATTCATTCGGGAAGTCGAAATTTGGGGAAGCAGGTGGCCGATCATTTTAATAAGTTAGCCAAGCGATTGAATGAAAGCTGGCATTCGCAGGTGCCACCGTCATGGGATTTGGCTTTTTTGCCTATCGAAACCAAAGAAGCTAAGGATTACTTGAAAGCCATGCAATATTGTGTTGATTATGCACTGGCTAACCGAAAACTGATGATGGAGCGTGTGAAGGAAAGCTTCTCAAATGTTTTGTCGGAAGCACTTGAGTGTTCTGAAATCATTAATATTGCACACAATTATGCCGCTTGGGAAAATCATTTTAAGGAAGATGTAATTGTACACCGAAAGGGAGCAACCCGTGCTCGTGAGGGCGAGATTGGGATCATTCCAGGATCGCAGGGAACCAAATCGTATATCGTAGAAGGTTTAGGCAATGAGCAGAGTTTCCAATCCTGTTCTCACGGAGCGGGTCGAAAAATGGGGAGAAAACAAGCTCAACGAAAATTAAATCTTCAGGAGGAAATCAGCCGTTTAGATCAAAAAGGCATTCTTCATGCCATTAGAGGACATAAAGACTTGGATGAGGCAGCCGGAGCATATAAGGACATAGATCAGGTGATGGCTAACCAGAAAGATTTGGTGAAAATTCTCGTTGAGTTGGAACCATTGGCAGTCGTGAAAGGATAAGATAATTACGAATTATGAGTTAGGAATTATGAATCGTGATTTTTTTGCTCTTTGTTTTTGAACAAGCTTTTTTCTTCATTTCAGTTTGGAGTTAATCTTAAGCCTTAGGAAATTCTTTTTATTTTAACGTAGTTTATTTATAAAGCTTGAATTAAAATTCTGACCTCTATTCCTGTTTTTTTCCTAATAGGGAAAATGTCGGCAGACAAAAAGGTGTTTTTGAAATAGAAATATTACCGAGTAGGGTTTGATCAGTATTAGAGTACAAAAACAAATATCAGAATTGTGTCATTCAATAACTCATTAATGATTGTATTAGTAACAGAGCCAAGTTTTTGTTCAAAATATTGAAAGGCCATTCCTGCGAGGATGGCCTTTTTTAGTAGGCATAAAGCTTCTCATTAAAGTATATTTTGTTAATTTTGGTTTCGCCTCAATTGGAGGAATTTCAAAATTCGAAACCGCAGGAATGACAATTAAACTGGGCAAGCTAAAACGTATAGATAATTTAAGAGCCGTATGGGAAAATGAGCAAACCGATTTTTCAAAATGGTTGAGTAAAGAAGAAAATCTAAACCTTCTGAGTCAGGAGATCGGCATTAATTTAACTCTCGAACAGACCGAAGCGCGACACGGAAGTTTTTATGTCGATATTTTAGCCACCGAGATTGAAACAGGCAAGAAGGTGGTGATCGAAAATCAATTGGAAAAAACCAACCACGACCACCTGGGTAAGATAATTACTTACGCTTCTGGTTACGAAGCCGAATACATCATTTGGATTGTAAAAGATTTTAGAGAAGAGCACAAGCAGGCTTTGGATTGGTTAAACGAGAACACCAATGAGAAAATCAACTTCTTTGGTATTAAAATGGAGTTGTGGCAGATAGATGGCTCCAATTATGCACCCAATTTTAATGTGATTTCAGAACCCAATCAGTGGTCAAAAGCACTACGTGGGAGTAAGAAATCGACCATTCTGTCGGAAGTTGGCATTAAGCAACTTCGATTTATTGAAGAATTCAGAGAATATTGTAAGGAAAAAGGAACATCACTACAGGTTAATAAACCTCAAAATTCCACACCAGCTTATTATACCATAGCTGTTGGCCTATCAGAGGGCTGGATAGCCATAAAACTTAATGTGAGTCAGAAGATTCTAAAAGTCGATTTCTATTTTAAAGACAAAGAATACTATTCGATACTAAAAGAGCAGTATAAGCCTGATATTGATCATCTGTTTGGAAACAAGCTGGTATTCGATGATATGGAAAAATACAAAGGTGCTACCATTAGCAATTCGCTAAAGTTTAAAATTGATGATGAAGCCAAATGGTCGACCTATTTTGAATGGATGAAGGGGCACGCCGAAATCATGCAGAAAGAGATCCCTGCCTTAATAGCGAAGGCAAAGAAATTATTAAAAACAACAGCTTAATACAAAGTATGCCGAACAATATAGAACAACTACAAGCTTTCCTAGATAAAGTTGACATCCCCAAAATAAAAACAAAGCCCAAAACTTTTCTAGGGATTGCCAAACAACCGCATTACGAGAATGTGCTTTCAAACCTTTATGCATTCTACTTTGATGTAAATGAAGAGCATGGCTTGAAAGATCTTTTTATTGAATCATTAACTCAACTAATTAATGAAACGGAATTGGGGAAGACAAAAACACTAGATCTCAATAACCAGATTTATGTAGAAACAGAAGCTTCTACCATTGAAGGAGGTCGAATAGACATTCTTCTTTCCAATGAAAATCATGCCATCATCATTGAGAATAAGGTTTATCATATACTCAATAACAATCTGGAGGATTATTGGAAAAGTGTACCCATTAATACTGAGAGGAATAAGATTGGAATTGTCTTGTCTCTTAATCCTATAAATGATACGGGGCATCATCAATTTATTAATATCACGCATTATGATTTTCTAAAAAGAATCATGATCAATTTGCATGATTATAAAGCAGAAGCCTGTCATAAGTACTTGATCTTCTTAGAAGATCTTCATCAAAATATCGAAAACCTAAGTATATCAAATATGGATGCTAATCACCTTAATTTCTATTTCGAGAATCAAGAAAAAATAATAGATATCTGGAAACTGAATAGCAATGTTCATGAACATCTTTTGAGAGAAGTAGAAGTGGCACTTGAGCAGTTTGAAGAGGAAATATGGCTAGATGGAAAGAGAAATGATCGTTTGCGTTTTTATCGATCAGAACACAATTCTCATCTAATGATAACTGTGATAATTGAAGATTTAATGACACCTAAACGCGAAATGTATATCGCTGTGGAATTGCAAAATGATTGTTTGGAAGATAAAGAACGCTATCGTTCATTATTTAAGGAAGATAAGGGTGAATTCAAATGTTTAAGACCTGATTTTTATTCCGATTCAAAAACAAAATGGGCACACTTTGCTGGTAAGCACTATAAGCCTAATGTTGAAGAACTGAAAAATTTTCATCAATACATTATTACGAAAATAAATGAAGATGGATTCCTTGAAATCTTCAATAGATTAGATAAATATTTGACGAAAGAGAAAGAGTTATTAGAGCTACATGCATAGTGAATTAAAATCCTCTTGCGAATTATGACCTTAACTGAAGCATAAACTGTTTTAGCCATAAGGTTCAATTTGCATTTAAAATATATGAAGGCCATTCTTGCGGGGATGGCCTTTTTTAGTAGGCATAATCCTTTTCTTTACTGTATATTTTGTTAGCTTTGGTTCTGCGAACCCTATTCCTTTTTACCCTATCAAAGACTATGAATAAAAAAGCCCTTTCTGAAAGAGATATTTGTACCAAGTTTATCAATCCTGCCATAGAGAAAGCAGGTTGGGATATGAAAAAGCAAGTGCGTGAAGAAAAAGATTTTACCGATGGTCGTATCATTGTTCAGGGCAAGATGCATACACGTGGGAGACGAAAGCGAGCCGATTATATTCTTTATTATAAATCGGATATTCCTATTGCCATTATCGAGGCTAAAAACAACAACTTAACTATAGGTGCAGGTATGCAACAGGCTTTGGATTACGCCGATATTCTGCAAATACCTTTTGTGTTTTCTTCAAATGGCGATGGCTTTCTATTTCACGATAAAACCATAAGTGAAGGTGAAATAGAGAAGGAGTTAACATTGGATCAGTTTCCTTCGCCTGAAGAGCTTTGGCTGAAATATCTGAAGAAAGAACAAATTGAAAGCCCGGAAGCTGTTAAAATAGTAGAGCAAGATTATCATGTAGATGAGGATGGGATGAAACCACGCTACTATCAGGCCAATGCCATTAATCGAAGTATAGAAGCCGTTGCAAAAGGGCAGAACAGAATCCTTTTGGTTATGGCTACAGGTACAGGAAAAACCTATACCGCTTTTAATATTGTGTGGCGCTTGTGGAAAGCAGGCGTTAAAAAAAGAATCCTCTTTTTGGCAGATAGAAATGCCCTGCTAACCCAAACCAAAACGGGTGATTTTGCTCCTTTCGGGAACGAAATTATGCATATTATCAAGAACCGTAAGATTGATAAATCCTATCAAATATATTATGCCTTGTATCAGGGATTAACCAGCAACGAAGAAACGAAGAATGCCTATAAGGAGTTTAGTCGGGAGTTTTTCGATTTGGTGATTATTGACGAGTGTCATCGAGGTAGCGCTTCCGAAGCATCGGCATGGCGCGAGGTGTTAGATTATTTTTCGTCTGCTACACAAATTGGTATGACAGCGACACCTAAAGAAACACGCGATGTTTCTAATATCAGTTATTTTGGCGAAGCTGTTTATAGCTACTCGCTAAAGCAAGGAATTGATGATGGATTTTTAGCGCCCTATAAAGTGATTAAAATAAATACCTCAGTAGATGAGGAGTGGCGACCAACCAAGGGCTTGTGCGATAAGCATGGTTACGAAATAGAAGATCGAATTTACAATCTGCGCGATTACGACCGCAATTTAATTATAGATGAGCGCACACAGCTGGTGGCGCGAAAGATTACCGAATACCTTAAGGCAACCGATCGATTTGCCAAAACTATTGTGTTTTGTATTGATATCGACCATGCCAATCGCATGCGACAAGCTTTAATTAATGAAAATGCCGATTTGGTAGCCAAGCACCAGCACTATGTAGTGAAAATTACGGGCGACGATGAGGTTGGTAAGCGAGAATTGGACAATTTTACCGATGTGGAAGAGCGTTTCCCTGTGATTGCGACGACTTCGAAAATGCTGACTACAGGTATCGATACCAAAATGGTAAAGGTGATTGTGTTGGAGGCCAATATAGGTTCTATGACTGAATTTAAGCAGATTATTGGGCGTGGCACACGTATTCGTGAAGCCGATGGAAAGGTTTATTTCTCAATTATGGATTTTAGAAGAGCCACCAATCTCTTTGCCGATCCTGATTTTGATGGAGATCCTGTTCAAATTTTTGAACCAGCCCCAGGTGATCCTGTTACACCTCCCGATGAAGACGTTGAGGAAACACCATGTGGAGATCCACTCGAAGGCGATGATGTATTTACACCACCCAACATCAACATTGATGATGAAGAGAATAATCATCCTAAGAAATACCACATTAACAATGTGGCAGTAACCGTTGCCAACGAAAGGGTGCATTACTATGGTTCTGATGGCAAATTGATTACCGAATCCTTAAAAGATTATACCAAGCAGAACATCAAACGAGAGTTTACATCGTACGATTCTTTTCTTGAAAAATGGAGTTCTGCCGATAAAAAGGAGGAACTCATAAAAGAATTAGCTGAGCATGGCATTTTGTTGGAGTCTCTGCGCGAAGAAGTGGGTAAGGATATGGACGATTTTGATTTAATCTGCCATATTGCTTTCGATAAACCTTCTTTAACCCGACAGGAGAGAGCCAAGAATGTGCGCAAGCGTAACTACTTTACCAAATACAACGAGGTGGCCCAGCAAGTACTCGATAAGATGTTGGATAAGTACGAAATTGAGGGTATTACCTCAATTGAGAATACTGCTGTACTTAAGCTTCAACCTTTCAATGAAATAGGTTCGCCTGTAGCTCTTAAGAAAGCTTTTGGTGATAAAAAGGATTTGGAATTGGCTATGAAAGAACTTCAAAAAGAGATTTATTCTATTGCCTAAAGTCTGCCTTTCGGTAGATATAAATATTAAATTTGCAGACCCAGACCTGACAGGTTTTTAAAACCTGTCAGGTCTTCTACAAATAAATAACATTCTATGAGCAACATAACAGGCAATATAAAGAGTATTCGCGACATCATGCGCAAGGATACAGGAGTAGACGGAGATGCACAGCGCATATCGCAAATGGTATGGATGCTTTTTCTGAAAATATTTTCGGACAAAGAAGAGGAATGGGATATGACCATAGACGATTTTGTATCGCCTATTCCTGATGACTTAAAATGGCAAAACTGGGCAGCCAACGACGAAGGCCTAACAGGTGAAGCCTTAATGGATTTTGTGGACAATAAGTTGTTCCCGACTTTAAAGGAAGCGGATATAACGCTTAATCCGCAAGCTAAAATTGTACGTTCGGTATTCGAGGATACCTACAACTATATGAAGAACGGAACCCTTTTCCGTCAGGTGATTAATGTGATTAACGAAATTGATTTTAATAGCGACGATCGCCACACCTTCAACGATATTTACGAAACCATATTAAAGGAATTGCAGTCGGCAGGTTCGTCGGGAGAGTATTATACGCCTCGTGCCGTTACTCAGTTTATGGTTGATATAACCAACCCACAATTGGGCGAGTCGGTATTAGATCCGGCTTGCGGAACAGGAGGATTCTTAACCTGTACCATCGATCACAAAAAGAAGAACCTGAGTAATCCTAAGGAAGAGCACAAGATGCAAACCAGCATTCGTGGCATAGAGAAAAAGCCATTGCCTCACCTTTTGTGTACCACCAATTTGATGCTACACGGTTTCGATTTGCCAGCCGTACAACGTGGTAATTACCTGAATAAACCTTACAGCGATTGGGGTAAAAAAGATAAGGTTGACATTATCCTGACTAATCCGCCATTTGGTGGGGTTGAGGAAGATGGCACCGAAACCAATTTCCCGCAAAAGTTCCGAACCAAAGAGACTGCCGACCTGTTTTTAGCTTTAATTATTAAGCTATTGAAAGATGGCGGACGAGCAGCCGTAGTATTGCCCGATGGTACTCTATTTGGGGAAGGCGTAAAAACCCGAATTAAGGAAGAGCTGATGGAGAAATGCAACCTACATACCATTGTGCGTCTACCAAACGGTGTATTTAATCCTTACACAGGCATTAAAACCAATCTGCTGTTTTTCGAGAAAGGCACACCAACCAAAGATATTTGGTATTTCGAGCATCCTTACCCCAATGGCGTAAAAAGTTACAACAAAGGCAAGCCCATTAACATTAAGGAGTTCGATTTGGAGAAAGCCTGGTGGAATAAGCGTGAAGAAAACCAGCACGCCTGGAAGGTATCTGCCAAAGAGATTGAGAAGCGTGGCTTCAATTTAGATGTGAAAAACCCACATCAGGAAGCCGATACTTTGGCTAGCCCTGAAGTGCTTTTGGAGCAATTTCGTTCTACCGAAGAGAAGATCAGCTCGGTACAAGACGCTATTATCAACGTATTAACCGAAGCTTTAAAATAGCGAAATAAACCTGACAGTGCGTTTACTGAGCGGAGTCGAAGTATGTACCTGTTAGCGTTTGATTAAAATGGTATCGAATGAAATTATTAGAACATTTTAAAGAACTGAGCATCTACCCAAAGAATGCTAAGGAGCTAAAAGGCTTAATCCTGCAACTCGCCATACAAGGTAAACTGACCGCCAATTGGCGTGCAGCTAATCCAATTTCTCCCCTTTTAGGGGGAGATGCCGAAGGCAGAGGGGGTGTAGAACCTGCATCCACTCTCTTAGAACGCATTAAAGCCGAAAAGGAACAGCTCATTAAAGACAAGAAGATAAGGAAAGAAAAGCCTTTGCCTGCCATTGCTGAGGATGAGAAACCTTATGAATTGCCTGAGGGATGGGAGTGGTGTTATCTAGGAGAATCAATGCTCAAAATAACAGATGGGACTCATCATTCACCACCTAATGTTGAGCGCGGTGATTTTAAATATGTTACTGCTAAGAATATTAAGAGTGATGGAATTAAACTTAGCAATGTTACTTACGTATCTGATGAAATTCACAAAGAAATATATGCTCGATGTAATCCTGAACTTGGAGATTTGCTATATATAAAAGATGGTGCAACTACAGGTGTTTGTTGTATTAATAATTTATCTGAAGAGTTTAGTATGCTTTCAAGTGTTGCACTGCTAAAAAATCCCAAATGTATTTTAAATCATTTCTTACTTGCAGTATTAACTAGTCCTTATTATTATGAATTGATGAGAGCAGGTATGAGTGGTGTAGCAATCACAAGAGTAACGTTAAAGAAATTAAAAGAATCCATTATACCTATTCCCCCTCTAGCCGAACAAAAAGCCATAGTCGAAACGGTTAATACCCTATTTAAGGAAGTGGAAGCTCTGGAGAAGCTAACGGTAGAGCGCGTTCAGCTAAAGGAAGATTTTATAACATCAGCTTTACGTGAGCTAAGCATAGGCGATACACAAAAAGAATGGGCATTCCTGCAAGAGTATTTTCCTGCCTTTATGAACGAGGAAAACAATATCAAAAAACTGCGTGAAACGATCTTGCAGTTAGCCGTACAAGGAAAATTAACAGCCAATTGGCGCCAGTCTCGCACCCTGAGTGGTTCGACTACGCTCACCAACCACGGAGCCGAAGGGCAGACTGCCAAAGCCCTCCTCGCAAACATTAAAGCCGAAAAGGAACAGCTCATAAAAGACAAGAAGATAAAGAAAGAAAAGCCTTTGCCAGCCATTACTGCCGATGAGATGCCTTATGATCTGCCTGAGGGATGGGAGTGGTGTAGGATGAGAGATATTTCGTTTTCCATTGTTCCTAATCGTGACAAACCAAAGACATTTACTGGTGATATTACTTGGCTGACAACAAGAAATTTGGATGAATACTCAACAAAGATTCATCATAAGGATGGCGATAATAAATTATCAAGAGAAGAAATTAAAGAGTATAATGCTCGTTTGTTGCCCATAGGTTCAGTGATTATGAGTTGTGTTGGAAGTTTTGGCTTTTCAGCAGTTTTAGAAAAGGAATATTCTTGTAATCAACAATTACATTGTTATGTGCCACTTGGCAATACTAATCCGTTTTATCTGGATTCAATAATTAAAAGCAGTAAGAAGATTCTAGGGGATAATTCTAGCGCTACGACTATAGCTTATTTAAATAAAACTAAATGTGATAGCCTAGTTGCTTCACTTCCTCCACTAGCCGAACAACAAGCCATAGTCGAAAAGGTCAACAGCCTGATGGCTTTATGCGACGAATTGGAAAAGCAGGTAGTTGCCAGTAAGGCAAATGCCGAGATGCTAATGCAGTCAATATTAAGGGAGGTTTTTGAAAAGAAACCTGACAGCGTCTTTTCCGACCTGTCAGAGTTGACCACTGCCGAAGCCTAAATATATGATACACCAAACCTGACAGGTCTATAAACAAGATGCAAATAGACCTGTCAGGTTTTTTCGTTAGGCTTAATAATTTCGAAACTTAAAACATTTAAACTCTGTCAGGACCTGAAAAAGGACTCTGACAGGTTAGTTTGGTTCAAATTATCCCCAACCACTCCTCAATTTTCATTACCTCAACGGCTTGCTTATGCAGGTAGGTAAAGTTTTCTTTGTCATCGAACCATTCGATGCATTCTTCACGCTTCAATTTTGTTGGTTTAGAGCTCACACAGGTCAAATACGAACTCCAGCCATATTCAACAGGGTGAGAGCAGAAGGCATGGTGGACAGGATTATTGTGGATATATAATACTAACTGTCGAAAATAAACATCATTTTCAATTAGTTTCCGTTTGAAAGGTCTTTCGAATAGGCTGCCGTGGCGGTTATTTCGTTTATTAAGATATTTGGAATAGGCGTTGAAAAGGTGTGAGAAGTGTTTTGTTGGATTTGGTTTTTTAATATGAACTCTGTCAGGTCCTTCGGACTCTGACAGGTTTTCATATGCTTCGGTTTGAAACCTGACGGAGTCTTTAGACCCGTCAGAGTTTAGATTTTTATAAACACCAATTTCCCTCTCATCTTTTATTCTAACCAAAAAATGAAAATGGTTTGGCATCAGTACCCACGCAAAGGTATCAGCTATCGGATCAATATACTTTTCGTATAGGTTTAAAAAGTGATGGTAGTTATCTTCTTCGGTAAACAGGTCGCAGCCGTTTATACCACGATTATAAATATGGTAGTATCTGCCAGATTCAAGTGGATGTATAACTTGCATGCTTTTATCTATGTACAACAATAGGATTATACTGATTTGGATGATTATTAAAATTAGATAATTGTTGTTAAATAAAAAATAGCTTTTTGGCGTTCAAAAAAAATATTTAAACGCTAGCAGCGTTGACAAGTGCCGAAACCTAAAATAGGATGTACGAAACCTGACAGGTTTACTTACGGCTTATCGATAAATCTGTCAGGTTTTTCGTCAGTTTAAAAGATTAAAACGCTGTCAGGTGCATCCCGATGCATCGGGACTAACAGGTTATACTACTAAACGCTGTCAGGATCTGAAAAAGGACTTTGATAGGTTCATTTGGCTTAAACCATCCCTAACCATTGCTTCCGAAAGAAAACCTGGCAGCGTCTTTTCCGACCTGTCAGTCTTGGCAACTTCCGAAATCTAAAATAGGATATACCAAACCAGACAGATTATAAGAATCTACCGATAAAGAAATCTCACAGCCTTTGCGATCTAAGGGTATAAAGTGAGCTGATAGCCTATTTAGATTCGTCTTTTACAGTCCACAAGCAAGCCCCCAGCCGTAAATCCACTTGTCAAACAAAAAAAGAAGTACCTGAACGAACGGAAGAGATCGTTTTATGAAAAAATGAGCTCTTCCGCCAGGGGAAGAGCTCGTCGAGTCAAAAAAAGAGTCGCTCCCTTGGCGTGGGTAAAGAATCTGCGAAAAATAAAGCTCTCGTGCTTGTGTGGAAGCTTATCAAATAAAAAAAAGGAGCTCTTCCGCCAGCGGAAGAGCTTCCTTTGTGAAAAATTGGAGTCCCCAGCTCAGGGAAGGCCCAATGGATTACGAACAGCCTATTCTCCTTCCCATTTGAATAAACATCATGCTCATTTGAAATAGACCTTGAAATCATAATGATGAAGATGTGAGATTTGGTTTTTGTGTGCGTGGTGCAGGTTTTATATTGAAGTTTATCTTATTGTCTTTATATATAGGCAATAATAATGTGTTGGTAAAACATATTACAATACATTTATTTGTTAACAAAACATTATAAATTTACTATCGTTAATAATAAGTGTTGGTTTATTTAATAAAAAAAACGAATATGGTAATAAAAATGATGTTTAGTATGCTGCGCTTAAACGAGTTTTTAAGTTATAGTGGCGAAATAGTAACTTATCTAAAATCGATGGATAAGGAAGGCTTACAAATTAATTCTGCTGTAGATGGTTTAGACCTAAAATATGAGAAAGCCTTAGAGATTGCAAACCGTAACCGATCCAGCGAATATACCAATTGGTTGGAAGAAAAAGATCACCGCAGAGATGAATCTTTTGTCGCTTTCCGTAATTTGATTGAGGCCAATACTCATAGAAAACCAGAAGTTATTATTGAAGCTTCTGATAAATTATGCAGAACGATTCGTTCTCATGGCTGGAGCTTACAGAGGGAGAGTAGAGCTGTGCAATCAGCCAAAATGGCGAGTTTAATCAAAGAATTGAACTTACCAGTTAATACAAGTTTGATTGATACTTTAGATGCAGGCGAGTGGTATAAGGATATGGTTGACGATCATGCAGACTACCTTCAATTACAAGAAGCGAAGACCGTTGCTGAGGCATCTCAGACCGATTACGATACGATGGCTGTTTATAAGGATTTGCAAATTGCATGTCAGCAGCTGTTCGAGGGTATTGAAGTTTTAAATCGTCTGTCTCCCAATGAGAAGTATACCAATATGGAGAATTTTATTAACGATTGTTCGCAACGTTATATGGCGGCGGCTCGTTCCCGTAAAACAAAAAATGTGAATCTAAAAGAAGAAACTGAAGAACAAGAGGTTTAAATAAAAAAAGCTGAGGCTCCTTAAATTCATAGGTAAACCCGCGAAAGTTTAAAAAGAGAATTGAGGGCCTCGGCTTACTGACAAAAATAAAATCTATTTGTCAGTATTTATCTATCCTCGTCATTTTTTTTATACCAACACGATTATATAACAGATGAATCCTCCTTGAAAAAGGAGGATTTTTTTGTTTGAAAAGAAGCCGGTTCTGAAGCCTTTGTTTCATTAGTAACAAGACTGATTCGCATAAAATGCAAACGCTTTTCCTGAAGTAGAATTTTGAATACAGTGATATCTCCCTGAATGATAGCATAAATTCAGGTATTCCATCTACCCATTAGAATATATCAATGCCAACCTCTGTCTTTAGCAAACACACCGTTATATTATAATACTCTATTTAACTCTGGTAGCTTCTCTTTTACAAACAAATGTGTCCCTTGTTAAGTAAAAAGCATAGAAGAAAGCTTTTATGGATTAATATTCTGTTAACTTTGATTGCACTTAACTCATTGGGGTAATAAAAGTTTTAATCGCTTGATAATTGAATTAATACGACAAGAAGCCGAAGTTTTGGCAGATATGTGGACAAATTGGAATTACTTATGGAAGTTTTTTATTGGATCATTTTAATTGGAGCAATAATTCTTAGTCTTATTGCTATAAGGCCGTATTTTAAAATAACTAAACGAAATAAAAGAAGATGGCTAATAGGAAGTGCTATATTTCTTTGGTGCGTGCTTTTGATATTTCTATTTGTTAGGTCTACGGGTAATATTTTAACTTGGGATATTAACACAAGTGTTTGGTCGAATTTTGGTGCTTTTATTGGAGCATTTCTTTTTGCAGGGACCTTGCTTTTTCAGATTCGCGCTTTTCGTCGCCAGCAAGTAGAGGCTAAGTTTTTCGAAATGGTCAGATACTATAGGGATAATGTGACACAAATGAAACTAAGAAATCCTTTTCATCACAAGAGCCATGAAGAGACCTATGCAGAAGGACGCAGGGTACTTAAAGTCATATTTGATCAATATAAAGTTGCATTGGGTATTGTTGATTTTCAGAAAGTTGTTGATATCAATAATGTAGATAAATGCTTGAAAGATCCTGATAAATACAACGATTTTTTTGCATTACTATCTCCCAAGAAACAGGAATTAAAAGAACAACAAAAAAAGCTGTTCATTGAAAATGAAATCGCTTATCTTATCATGTATTGGGGCGTTTCTAGTGGGAGTGTGAAGGAAATGGAATCTTGGTTGACGGAATTATTTAAACTTAAAGACAAGGATAAAACAGAGGTGGATTATCCTGAATTGGAAACAGAACTTGTTAGAAAAGTGCTAAAATGCATTGCGTTATATAAATGTGATGAAAATAGAACATGTAAGAAAGATCATTCAGCTATGCTTTATTCGCATCTTAAGAAAACAGGTTTAAGAGATTTTGTTGGGTGTGAAAAAGCTACTAAGAAAACAAAGTTTTTTGGAGGTCATCAGTATCAATTAGGACATTATTTTCGGCATTTGTATCAAGTTGTTGCCTTTATAGATGAACAACCTTCCTGGTTGTTCAGTGTCGATGAAAAATACAGCTATGTCAAGACGCTTCGTGCTCAAATGTCAAATTATGAACAAGCTTTGCTATTTATTAATTCATTGACAGTAATGGGGCGAAATTGGGAATATTCAAATAAAAATGAAAGAAATCTTATCTCAGATTACAACTTAATTAAAAATTTACCTGAACACTTTATTCCTTATATGAACCCCGAAGAGTATTATCCTGAAGTTAATTTTGAGTGGAAAGAGGATAATAGTAAAAAAAAACTCAAAAAACAGAAATGAGTTTTGATGAGAAGGTAAATGTGTGGGTGAAAGGATTGACAATTTGGGGATTAATACTTACCAAGTATGAATGGTATTGGAAGATGTTTACCTTTGGTTCATTGTCATTTTCAATTGTCTTTTTCCTAATTACATGGTTTAATGTTCTGGAAATTATTCCAATGATAATATGTGTTCTTTTATCTCTTGTTCTATTTGTCTCTTTTGTTATTTTATCGAACTATAAAACAGAGCAGGTTATTAGAAATGCATACAAAGGTATTCTTCAGGATGATGAAAAGTGGAATCAGAACACGATACGTATTATCATAAGGAAAATGATAGATGAACGATTAGGTGATAAACTAAAAGATATTGAGTTTGTGAAATTCTTTCTTGATGCACTTGAACGAAGAAAAAGATCGATGATATCAAAATATCCAGCTATGATAATGGTTTTAAGTGCTTTTGTCGGTTTTATTGTTGGGTATTTTGGAGAAAATATTTTTAATATTTTGAAAGTCACAGATAAATTTGAACCAGTAATAATTGTATTGGTAACTTTTACTTCAATAGCTCTTGTACTTGCAGGTTTTATGACAGACAAAATGATTCAAGCCATTAAATTGATGATGAAAGATGGTAAAGATGAAGTTATTTACTACTTGGAAGATATATTAGAAAAACATTACAATAAATTATGAACACAACTCAACTAATACTAATAATAGTACTTTCCTCAAGTGGCTTTACAGGCCTTGTTTATTTTATATTAAAACGATGGTTTCAGAAGCAACTTGATAAAAATCTCGAAACGCATAAAGGAGAAGTAAGCAAAGGTCTTGAAACGCATAAAGGGGAAATTAAGAAAGCTTTAGATGTACAACTCGAAAGTTATAAAGGAGGTATCCAAGAGAAATTGGAAATTCTTAAAGATTCTTATATCAAGGAAAACTTAGAATCAACTCGCTTTGTTGAAGTCATTTGTCGCCAGCGTATTGAATGGTTGGAACAAGTAAGAAATGATGTTGCATTTATTTTGGCCAATACTGATTTATATTTTAGTACAATTAGTGGTAATGCTGCGGCTACCTTAATTGATCTTTTTAGTAAAGGGTATGATATGGTTAAGAAGAATGATATTGATTCGGCTAAGATTGAAGAGTTGACTAAAAATATACGTGCTAAATCTCAAGAAAATGTGTCAATTAAATCTGAATTGTTAAGAGTGATCGGAAGACTTAAATTGCGCTTAAATTTTGAAAAAGACGTAGGTTTAATTCAGGATTTAGACAAACTTAAAGAGCTTGTTGAGAGTGATCAAAACCATGCCTTAAGTGCAGTTGGAATTTTAAAAAGCATCACATCAGAATCCCAACAAATTTTAAAGAAAGAATGGGATCGTGTTAAACAAGAGGTGCAAAAGGGGGAGGAAATCGAAAAGCTAAAATCACAAAAACGATCACCTATTAATCTAGGAAAAGTGAATAAGCCATTAATTGACACATTACAAAATCAATAAATAATTTGAATGTTAACTCTTGTGTTCTTCAGGTATTACTTAATAAATCAGATCATATGAATTCGTTTTTCTTCTCAATTATCGGTGTGATACTCATTTATAGTTATCAATTGCTTATCAGCCTGATTAAGAGAGAGCAGAAGCCTTCATTCCGTGAGATATATAAAGATCCTGGCAATGGTTGGACTGGAGTAGTGGTGACTATTGTACTATTGTTTCTCTATTTTTGGTTTTTCAGCGGGTAAAAACCTGACAGAGTCACTTTTTTGACTTGTAGCCTTAGAAAATTTCACGTCATTATATTATAAATTAGCTAAGAGGGAATAGGGCATAAAAAAACCACCTTTAAAAAAGGTGGTTTCTTTTATGTCTCGTAGTAACTGAATTAGTCAATTACTCTTACGTTTACGGCGTTCATACCTTTACGGCCTTTTTCCATATCGTACTCAACTTTGTCGTCTTCACGAATTTCGTCAATAAGACCTGTAGAGTGTACGAAAATGTCTTCACTTGAATCTGCTGGCTTAATGAAACCAAAACCTTTGGTTTCGTTAAAGAATTTTACTGTTCCTTGCATTGTAATTTTTTTAAAATAATAAATATATGTGATAAACGTTCCTTTCAGTATAATTCCAAGTAAAGATTCAGTTAATATTTTGTTCTCGAAAGAACGAACGGTAACGAATATTAATGATATTATCGTCTTGTTAATGTTTATCAACGCAACAAATGTATAGTAATTATTTCAGTATCCAAAATAAAATGCAATAGTTTTATTTAAATAGTGAATATTTATGATAAAAGTTTGACTGTTGAATAGCTTTGCTTATAACGAATACACCTTCGGTTTACTTATATGTGCCATATATATAGGCATGTAGACGAATGCAATGCTTTATAATTTTTTTTTAAGCTTTCATAATAGCAAATCTGAAAAATGTTATTTTTTTTTGATTCTTATCAAAATACCATCTATCTGTTCTTAAAATGTATTTTTTAATGGTCACTTTATTCCAGAAAAATATAAGCACCGAAGAGTTTTTCTTGATTTGGGCTGGTAAGTGGTAAATAACCTTTATGCCATTTGCCCTCTTTCATTTCAAAAGGGTGTTCCAAACTCATTTTCTTATTAAATGCCACAAAATCTGATTTGGCATCTGCAAAAATATTAAAAGTACCTTTCGCTTCCGGATGTATATATGGATTGAGCTTTAGTGCAATGGTTCCCATATTATACCTTAAGTTGATTTCCAAGCAAGGCTGGACTTTTATATTATCCTCAGAATCGAGAAATAGCAGGCAATCGATGCCCAAATAGCCACAGTACTCGTGAGGTATTCTATTCGCTGTCATGGCTTCGACTAAGCCGGTTACAAGGTGTTTTTGTTCTTTTTTATTAAGAGATTGATCGAATAGTTCAGGCGTAAAACCAAGATAATTGGCCTGATATTGACCATTATCGTTCGTATCGAAAAATTCAAAACCTAAGAATTCCAGTTTTCCTTTACCATCAGCATAAAACTGAACTGAGAAATCGAGCTGCTTATTTACAAGTGCCTCTACCATTACATAACCTTGCGATTTAAGAACGCCACCCAGAGCTTGTTCAACTGATTTGTTGATAAAAGCCTTGCGTAAAACCTGCAAACCTCGTCCTGACGAACTCCAAGGCGATTTAATTACAATTTGTTGCCATTTCTGTTGTAAGTCTGCAACTTCTTCTTGTTTCGTGCAAATAACAGGAAACAGATCTCGCGAAATGTATTTTTCTGAAGGCTTATTCTCAGAAATGTGCTGAAGACATTCTAAGGCAATCTTTCGACTATACAGATCTTTGTGTTCTGGTTTCCAATGGGCATTGGGCTGGTTAAAATAATCTGGACCACACTGACTTTTGAATGGAGTCAACTGATGATGAATGCGTGGGCTCCATCCCCAGGGTCTTAAATGAGCTTTTTCTTCTTTTAAAAAGCTTTGATTTGTAAGTGCTTGTGGAAACAGAACGAATCGAGGTAAATGAACACCGACCTTCTCAATTGATTTTAGAAATTGAGAATCGGGAAGTTGGTTTACCAAAACAACATCTTTCGATTGGGCATAATACATGGGCAAAACATCCAAATCTTGTTCAAAACGCGTTAGTATTCTATTGGGCATAAAGCTAACGGTACCGTTAGATATGGCCATTTCACTTGTTGCATTGAATATATATATATCGGGTGCTTTGCTATTCATAAGTTGTATATTTACCGCAAAAGTAATATATATGTTTCAAGGATGAAGTAAAATATAGAGAAAGGCGGTTTAATTGAGCCTTTAGAATTCATGCTTTATATCCTTAAATTTTATCAAAGCCAAATATGCAATTCCCAAAGCCTCTCGTACACGGTAAACTTATTAAACGATACAAACGATTTTTAGCAGATGTCGAACTTGATTCTGGTGAACTGGTTGTGGCACATTGCACCAATTCAGGCAGCATGAAAACCTGTATAGAAGAAGGTGCGGAGGTTTATCTAACTCATGTTGACGATCCGAAAAGGAAAACGAAATACACGTGGGAGATGATTCAAATAAATGGCGATTGGATTGGTATTAATACAGGAATTCCCAATGTTTTAGTCTATGAGGCCGTACGCGATCAGGAAATTGAAGGCCTTTCTTCTTATACGGAGGCTAAAAGAGAGGTGAAGTTTGAAGATTCACGTTTTGATGTATTTGCCAAAAACGATCAAGAGACCTGTTTCATAGAGGTTAAAAATGTGAGTATGAAAGTGGGAGAGTACGCCCGTTTCCCGGATTCCGTGACAACGCGTGGGAAGAAACATCTGGAAACTTTAATGAGAGTCAAATCATCGGGAATGCGTGCGGTCATGTTTTATGTGATTCAACGCTCAGATGTTTCAGTTTTCGGACCAGCTTGGGATATTGATCCTGCTTATGCTGAATCACTCAGGAAAGCTGTTGAAAGCGGCGTTGAAGTATTTGCCTATCAGGCGAAGGTCACACCAGAAGGTATTGAATTGCTTAAGCAGTTGCCAGTTGATCTAGACAATCTTTAATAATGTGACAAAGATAAAGTGCCTGTTTGTATTAAATTACTCATGATTGGTGAGTGTATGTAGTTTGTTTACAAATGCTTGAGGCGTTCAGGGCACTTTTAACAGAGCAAACGCACACTTTAATATTTATCTGTTTTTTTTAGCCCAGAATGGGCGATATTTGAATAAGCGTTCATAAAATGGACAGTAGCTTATCTTTATTTTTAATTTCTCCGAAGGAGATAAACAATTTTAATTGACTATCAGTTCAACGTAGCAAAGTATAAGTTTGCCCTGATAGCGGAGGTGTTTTTGCAAAAGGGATAGGAGCATTTGTTTGAGCTCCTTTGTCTTTTTTTGTTTTTTTCACAAAGAGCGAGTGCGAATAGCCCGACCCGCAGGGTTTTGCCCAAAGAATTGTTGTTGAGAAAGTATGAGTTTGCTCTGGCACTTTTAACTATAGACACTTGTAAGTACTAAAAAGTAAATATCTTTGTCGAAATTTTGAAAAAGAAGTATGATGAACGAGAAAGCCTTGAAGGAAATAGAGAAATATAGAGCGTTAAGAACAGAGATTACCGAACTTAGTGATAAATTAAGTGTTCTTCACAAGAGTGAAATGGCCTGTAAAAAAGGCTGTTCGTCCTGTTGTATGAATTTTCAGGTGCTTCCTGTTGAGTATTTTAGCATGCTAGAGCAGTTAAGAGCCAATTCGCCCAAGCAAACGAAAGAATTAGATACTGAAGACGAAAACTGTAACTTCCTGATAGATGATATTTGCCAAATGTACGAAGCCCGACCTATTATTTGTCGGACACATGGCTTACCCTTGCTGTTTATGAACCAAGAGGGAGATGCTTGGGAATTATCGGCTTGTCCGTTAAATTTTAAGAAATTTGATGATTTTCATACAGAAAACACCTATCCACAAGACACCTATAACAGTAAACTTTTTCTTCTTAATAGAGAGTTTATTAAGAATTATGAAGAAGAACAGTTTGGAGATTTTGATTTGATTTCGCTTAACCGATTGGTTATTGACCTAAGAAAGGAGTAAACGTATCTTTTAAACCTTGTATTGGTCTTGCGACTTCATTCAATTCTTTAATCATAAAATAGGAAGTTCTTTAGAAGACAAGAATCTGTTTAGTAAACTGATGAATGTTTGGCCATTTGATTATAAAGGATTGCTGCCCGTTTTTTGATTTTTAGAAAATTTATCTGTTTCTGATCTTTTTTAATGCTATTTTAGGATGATTAAACTGAAAGGAAATGGCAATAAGAGACAATATCAAGAAAATTAAGGTGTCCGATAAAATACTTCTGAAGCAAATTGAATTATCAGATGCTGAAGATATTTTTAAGACAATCGATAATCAAAGAGACTATCTGGGAAAGTGGTTACCCTTTGTCGCTCTATCAATCAATATTGAAAACACCGTATTCTTTATCAATAAAATGCTTGAGGATACTCACCAGAATTATGTTTTTGTGATTCATTATGAAAGTGAATTTGCAGGATTGATAGGCTTTAAAGGAAACGATAAACAAAATAGAAGAATAGAGATAGGCTATTGGCTTTCGGAACCTTTTCAGAAAAAAGGCATTGTCACACAATCAGTTAAATCGCTATGTGAATTCGCCTTTGACGAATTGGAAATAAATCGGATTCAGATAAGGTGTGCAGTTGGGAATTTACCTAGTAAAAGCATACCTCAAAATCTGGGTTTTGCGTTTGAGGGTGTCGAAAGAGCTGGCGAAAGATTGACAGGTGGAATTTATACCGATTTGGAAGTCTACAGCATGTTGAAATCCGATAAGAAATAGAATACCCTTTCCGGGTTCGGAATACTGAATTTAAATTGAATAAATAGATATGATACACTTGATTGTAGGCAATACAGGCTCGGGTAAAACGACCTATGCTCAAAAATTAAAGGAAGAAACTCAAGCGCTAATCTTCTCAATCGATAAGTGGAATAGAACCTTATTCTTAGCCGATAAAAAAGAGGAGGATGGCTTGGAGTGGTTTCTCGAACGTATAGAACGAGCCGAAAGCATGATTCTCGATCTAGTCCTTCAATTGGAAGCCGCAGGCACTGATTCTATTCTTGATTTAGGCCTTTCTAAATTCGATCATCGTGAGAAATTCAGAAAATTTGCAGATGAGCATGGTTTTGAAATTAAGCTTCATTTTCTTGATGTGTCAAAATCGGTTAGATGGGAAAGAGTGATGCATCGCAATAACGAAAAAGGGGATACTTTTGAGTTCGAAGTCAGCGAAGACAATTTCAATTTTATGGAGTCTTGGTTCGAAAAACCTGAAGGAGAGGAGTTAAAAGGATCTGTGATACAAACGAATTAGCTATGACTTATTCATTTTGATTGGTCATCTTTGAAATAACATCATGAATATCGAATTTATATGCTTAACTTACTTTTTTAAATACCTAACATAAGAAATGTGTTTTCGTAAGCCTTTATTGGAATGATAAAGCTGTTTGGTTCTTATGAAATGGTTTTAATCTGAGTGAAATAGAATTAACTAAGCAAAATAATAAATGATGAATTTTAAAAATAAAAGAGTCTGTATTATAGGTTGTGGAAATTTAGGAAAATCAATTCTGAATGGTTTAGTTGATGATAAAGAATATCCATCAGAACATATTATTGCGACCAAGCGAAGTATAGAGGCTATTAAGTCATACGAAGTTCATGGCGTAAGAGTGACTGCAGATAATCTTTGGGCAGTTAGCGAGTCAGATGTGATTATTGTTGCAGTTAAACCTTATAAGGTTCTGAGTGTTTTCAATGATATTAAAGAACATTTAATTCCCGGCAGACATATTCTGATTTCTTTAGCAACGGGAGTTAGCATAAAGGATATTAAAGAGTCCGTAAATGTAGAAATTCCTATTTTTAGAGCGATGCCCAATACGGCTGCTGATGTAAAGGAGTCCGTAACCTGTATTTGTCACAATGGGCTTGAAGAGAAAGAGATTGAAACCGTTAAATATTTTTTCACACGTATTGGAGACTGTTTGCCCATAAATGAAGAATTGATGGAGGCTGCAACGGTTCTGGGAGCATGTGGCATAGCCTATGTTTTACGTTTTATTCGTGCCATGATTCAGGGAGGTATTCAAATAGGTTTCGATTCTAAAACGGCTAGTCAAATTGTGAATCAGACAGTAAAAGGAGCGGCTAGCCTATTAATTGAAAGAGAAAATCATCCTGAATTTGAAATAGACAAAGTGACCACTCCGAAAGGTTGCACTATTATTGGATTAAACGAGATGGAACACAATGGATTTAGCTCGTCCTTAATTAAAGGAATTGCAAGTTCGCATAAGGAGATTGTAGAGTAAGCTCTATCGCAAAACGATTAATATAAATGGCAAGCTTTGTGGCTTGCCATTATTTTTGCATCTAATTTGATCGTAAGAATTCTAATTCCTGGCAAGTCATACTGGGAACAAACTCTGTGACCACATAATCCGCTAAATTATTCTGCTTGAAAGGATCCCGTTCTAAAACTCGATCTAAAGCCTCTTTGTTTTCCATATTAGAAAGAATAACACCACCCGTACGAGGCACCTGCCTTCCTGAGGCTATAAAATTTCCTAAGCTATATTGTTGTTTTAAGTAATCGACATGAGCGGCTAGATGTTGCTCAACGATATCAAGATTAACTTTATAATTAAGGTGTACGATAAACATTAGATTCGAGTTTAATTGTTTGCGTGAAACTACGGATAATCTTTTCAAATCTTGTGCATTTTTTACAAGAAATCTTCCAGTAAATAAACTTATTATTTAACGTAACTGTAGAGGTGTTTTCATTTTTGATAGTCATTTTGCTGTACTGTTGTAAATTATAAATAAGTATTGTGATTGGTTTCCTAAAGCGCGAGGTTTAAAAGTGGTTTATTAAGGAGGTGTTTTTTAGATGAGATGCATGGTTTGTTGTTGTAAGTTGCTGGTATTCATAATTAGGATTTGTATTTTCATTTGTTTTATTGCTGAAATAAATATTATTTTATTAAGTTTATGTGCTTGGTTGGTAAATTTTAAACGACACTGCATGTTTTTTTATGTTTTATTTTAAAGTGTGTTTGTTTTGTCAATCTTATTTTATCAATAAATTATATTTATCCTAATTCCAATGAGCGAAAGTTTATACGACCTATTAAAAGGTCTACTCACAAAGAATTCTATAAAAGTTGATAAGGCAGAACTTAAATTGCAATTGTTAGGTCATCCATCTTATCCAAGTTTACATTCAATAACTGGTGTTCTTGATCATTTTAGAATTCCCAATTTGGCTGTAGAAATTCCCCAAACAGAAGAAAATATTAGTGTTCTTCCTGACCATTTTATCGCACATATCAAGAGCAAAAAAAATGATGAGTTTGTCTTAATTAGTAAAAAGGATCAAAAACTTCGAATTCAATATGAGGGAGGGAAAGTGGAATTAATATCAATAAGTCTTTTTATTGATATTTGGACTGGAATCGTATTGGTAATCGAAGCAGATGAGAAAGTGAAATCTGATTCTTCTATAAATTATTCTAAAATTCTCTTAACTCTTAGCCCTGTTCTTCTAACTGTTTGCTTTATATTTCTTAGTCATAGTATAAATGCTTCTTTGCATTTTGTACTGTCGATCCTTGGCTTAACAAGCTGCGTATTAATACTACAACACGAATTAGGGATATCGTCAGTAGTCTTAAATAAAATTTGCTCAGGTGTATCAGAAAAACTAAGTTGTAATGATGTTATGGAGTCGAAAGGCTCTAAGTTCTTAGGATTTCTGAAATTAAGCGACTTGGGAATCATTTATTTTCTTTCAACATCATTATCCGCAATACTATTATTGATTGGAAAAGAGACTTCTACTCCATTATACCTAATTAGCGTTTTGGCTTTGCCATTTACCTTATATTCCATTTATTACCAGTTTAGGGTAGTGAAAAAGTGGTGTTTATTGTGTTTAAGTGTTGTATTGGTTTTATGGATGCAATCAGGCCTGGCATTTTTAGCTATTCTTCCCATTTCTGGTTGGGAATTTGGCATTAGTCCATATTTGCTAATAACATTAAGTGTCTACCTTATATGTTCGCTTTGGATTTTTATTGCCCCAAAATTACGCCAAGAGAAAGACTTTTATGAGTTAAAAATACAAAGCCATAAATTCAAAAGGAATTTCGAGGTATTCAATAAACTCCTTTCTAGTTCACAATCAATAGATACTCAGTTGCCTAATACGAATGAAATTACTTTTGGTGCTTTATATTCCGAATTAGAAATCCTTGTTGTTACAAATCCCATGTGTGGTTTTTGCAAGAATGCCCACAAGTTAATACACACGGCATTAGCTCATGAATCAGATGTGAAAATTATTGTTCGTTTTAATCTATCTCAAAATTCAGAAGCAATTGATAATAGAATCGCATCTAAACTCATTGAGATATTTCATTTTAAAGGTGAGCAAGAGTGTTTAAAAGCTATGGATGAAGTGTATTCTGATGGATCAAAGTCAGGGTGGCTGAATAAATGGGGAGGATACCAGAATGAAAATTACGATCACATATTTATGAAAGAGAAAGACTGGTGTATAAACAATAATATATCGTTTACGCCTGCAATTTTACTCAATGGTAAATCCTATCCTAAAGAATACGATTTTGAGGAGTTACAATACTTTCTAAGCGATTTAAGCGAAATAAAAAAGCAGGTTAATACAGAGCTTATTCTTAACTAATCAGTGCTTTTACTATTATAAAACTGAAGTCTTGACGGTTTTTAAATGTTCAAGGTCTAGCCCAAAAATTAATTTATTAAAGATGAAAGATTTACAAAGCTTAACAGGAGTTAAAATTTTAAGCAAAAAAGAACAACAGTCGGTTAAAGGTGGTGTAGCTTACCCTCAAGGGCCGTGTTCTGAAGGTGGTCTGTGTCCTTCAGGAAGACATTGCGAAGGAGGGACGTGTGTTGATGACAATCCAAGTACAGGGGGCGGAACGAACAATGGTCCTGAAAAGCCAAAAGGTCCAGGTGATGATGATTTGTAGGTGTTTAAAAAACTAGCATTTAAAGTATTACTAGTTCGTGATTAGCTGAAAACCGAAGTCTTGACGGTTTTAAAATGTTCGAGACATAATCCAATAATTAATTTGAATAAAAATGAAAGATTTAAAAAGCTTAATAGGAGCTAAAATCCTGAGTAAAACAGAACAGCAGTCGGTTAAAGGTGGTCATCCTGTAGAAGGTGAGTGTTATAGAAATGAAGATTGTGATGAAGGTTATTTTTGTATGGATACAGCTTGCTTTCGTATTAGGTAAAAGAATGGCTCTTGGATAGAAGAAATACATTAGAGAGACTGTTCTCATACTTTTGTGTTTCCCTCTCTCCAATAACTTTTATTCTTAATTAAAATAAACTTGAAGTCTTGACGGTTTTAAAATGTTCGAGACAAACCCAATAATTAATTTTAATACAATGAAAGATTTAAAAAACTTATTCGGAGCAAAAACCCTAAGCAAAGAAGAGCAATTGGTGGTTAAAGGCGGTGGCACTCATGCAGTTTGTCGTTATCATTCCGATTGTGAGCCAGATGAAGTTTGTGCTGGATATAACCACGGTGTTCCAGGGGTCTGTGTTCGTGAAGAATGGGGCGATCCTAAATAAAGAATAAGGTATTCATAGATCCTGTCAGACATAAATTTGGCAGGATTTTTTTTTAGTCTTGAATACCATTTATTGGTCCCGATTATTTGGGATCACAAAAAGAGTGAGACCATCAGAATCCATTACCGTCATGCTCTGACTGTAAGAGAGCTGGAAGTTTCTGGAGGATTGATCAATTCAATTAGTAAATGAGTATAAATAAAAAAAGTTGCTCCCCTTTACTGAGGAACAACTTTTTATCTTTTTGCAAATGGCTTATTGTTTCAATGAGAACATGATTGGTAAGGTGTAATTAACTCGAACTGCTTTACCTCTTTGTTTACCAGGTGTCCACTTAGGCATCGATTTTATGACACGAATTGCTTCAGCATCTAGCTCAGAATTTACGCCTCTTAAGACCTTAATATTAATAACGCTGCCATCTGTATCAATATCAAAACCGACATAAACACGTCCTTCAATTTTACTCTTTTTTGCTGATTCGGGATAACGAATGTTACTGGTAATAAATTTTAAAAGAGCTTCATTTCCCCCAGGAAACTCAGGCATATCTTCTACAATGATGAATATTGGAATTTCGTCTTCTTCCTCATCTTCTTCTACAACATATAGAACTTCTTCAGCCATATCAACTTCTGAATCCAGAATTTCTAATTCATCATCTACTATGTTTATTACATTAGAACTTTTAGGAGCCGGTGGAGGTGGTGGCAAATGACTTTGACGAGTTATTGGAATTGAATTTCCACGAATCGCAAATTTAGATACACCCTTAGGAAGTGGTAAGACTTGTTGAATTGATTCTTGTTCTCCACCTTCGTTTGAAACAAGTGAGTCAATTGCAATAAAGGAAGTGAATCTGGTTAAGAGGTTGTACTTCAGGCTCAAATCGATGAGTTCTTTTTTCTTCTTCGCATCTACCCTTAAATCATAGTAATCGGCCAATAAGCGTATTTTTTCTCTTGCCCATAAATGCTTTAATGCCCTCGTTTTTTCTGATGTATTGCTTTTAATTTTTAGAGTATTTAAAAATTGTTTATTTCCTGATAAGCCCTTTATAATAAGTTTTCCTTTTGCATCTCCCTTGAATTTACCACCTATAATCAATGGTCGTTCTGTAAACAAATCCGGTATTTGTTGAGGCAAAACATCGTATGCTTCTATTCCAGAAAACTGATACTTTATATTTGTAAGTACAGGATTCGAGATGTACTTAATTAGCTTACGAGAAAGCTTTTTAGCCTCTATTGGCGTTGTAGCAATAAAGGGTTCTCCATATCCTACATGTGCCATTCCTTCAATAATGCCTCTATTCACGCTACTTCCTATTCCAAAAGAAAAGAAGTTTGCTTCACCAAGGTGATCTCGAATATAATCATAGGTCTCATTTTCAACAGAAACATAACCATCTGTTAATATAACAAAGGAGCGAGAATAATTCTTCTTTAAGTTCAGATTCATCGCTCTCTTAAGAGCGGTTATCAACTCTGTACCTCCATAACCAGATTGATTATCCATGAAATCAATTGCTTTTGAAATATTCTCTTTGGTAACGGGTAATGACTCCTGAGAATAAAGCTTCGAACTACCTGCAAAAAAGACAATATTGAATAAATCCTTCTTGTTAAGCTTATTCAAAAGATTTGTCAGAGTAACTTTTGAAATGGTCAAAGGAAATCCTCTCATAGAGCCTGATACATCAACTATAAAAACATACTCTCTAGCTGGAATATCTCTTTCTGATGGTCTTTGCGGAGGCTGCATCATAGCCAGAAAGTAATTTTCTCCATTGGGATCGCTGTAGGTTAAAATGCCTGATTCAATGGCATTTCCTGCAAGTCTGTATTCTAGAATGAAATCTCGGTTCCCACCATCAGATTCTTTTAATGTGAACTTAGCATCTGATTTTGATAAAAATTTCACCTCATTCTCATGAGTTTCACAAGCTAAATCTTTAATAGGAATACTCGTTGAGAGTCCCAATTGAAGATCAAAAGACGAAGTAGGCTTCACACCTTCTTCTAAATAAGGATTTTGTGTCCACGATTCGGCTTTAGAATCAATCATTTCGTCACTACTAACATAGCGTGGTCCAACAACAGTTGGATATACAAATTCATAAATCTTATTGGTTGGGATAAGTAATTCAGTATATTTCATATCTACTTTAACCGTAGCTCCAGGTAGAATGTTAGCTACCTTCATTTTAAATACATTGGTTCGCTCTTGTTCCAATAAAGAAGTTGTTCGTCCTTCATGCTTAGCTCTATCATACATTTTACGAGCCTGCTGTTTTTCTTTAATCACTGCTCGAATTTCTCTTCCATCTACCGTCATTAGCATATCGTATACAGCTGCTTTAGTCGATGCTGGAAATACATATATGGCCTCAATTGTACTCTTCCCTGTATTGGTATAAACCTGTTTCACATTCACATCAGCAATCACCCCGGATATCTCCACATCAACTTTCGTTGATTTTAAAGGTAATTTTGCAATTTCTCCTTCTTTACTCAGAACTAAAAAATAAGGTGATAAATTCTTATCATCTGCTTCTTTCTGCATATTAGCAAAAGATGATAAACTGGCCATCATGACACATACGAGTGTACAAACTTTTAGGTAAATGGTTCCTTCTCTCATAAGCTTTGTTTTCGTTTAAATTAATTTGATTCTCTTAAAGGACGCATGGGTGGTTAAATATCTATGTTTAGATATCAGACATCCTTTTATAAGCTGAATTAGCTCACATAATGATTTGTTTGTGTTAATATATGAAAATATTAAGCTGATGATTTATTCGTTAAGATTATTTAACATAGAATGCCCTAGCATACAAAAAAAGGTATGGAGTATTCTCTAAATCTTTTTTAATCCGATATAATAACAGCTCTTTTTATTATTGATTATTATTTCGTAACACCTGACCATGAGTGGGTTGTATGTGTTGGAGTGACTATGATTTGTTAAGTTTTAGCTTCGTGTTTTAACCCTGACAGATTTATTTACAAGATGTAGATAAATCTGTCAGGGTTTTCGGGAGCAAAAAGAGTGATGTCCCTCTGGTTAGGTTGCTTCTATTTGTTGAACCCTCAAACTACAATGTTCTGGCTGGTATATTTGATTCAAAAAAAATAAATAAGGAGAAAAGATGAGTCAGATCGTATTCAGAACTTTTAAATGCATATTTTTGCGGCTGTTTTGAAAAAAACGGGCATGGGTGTGCCGTAAAAAACACCTGAGTATTACAGAGGGGAAATTTACAAAGGAAGCATTTATGAAGCGTATTAATGAATACAAGAAATTGTTTAATGTTGATCAGGACACTGATCTTAAACAACTAAAGAAGACTTATAGAACCTTGGTTAAAGAATGGCATACCGATAAATTCCCTGAAGGACATGAAATGTTCGAAGAGGCTGAGTTAAAAAGCCGTCAGATTATCGATGCTTATCATTTCTTAGTGAGTATTGCTCCTGAAACAAAAGCAGCAAACCTTGAAGAGTATGAGCATACAACAACTCAGATTGGTATTGATGATTATAAGCACAAAGGTCTTTTACTTGAGATCACCTTTTTAGATGGATCAGCTTACGAATATTTTGGTGTGAAAAGAAATGTTTTTGAAAAGTTGATTAACTCTGATAAGCAAATGCGTTTTGCCAAGAGAAACATCTTCAACTCTTATCTGTACCGAAAATCGAAGAAAGCTACCGTTGCTGAGGAAGTAGAAGTCGCTTAATTCGCCTATTATATGATATTTAGAGCATCACTTTTATTGGAGTGATGCTCTTTTTTTATGATTCTATAGACAAATTGGATATGCTAGATTGTAGATAATAGGAATTACCATTGCTGATACTTATTTAGGGCATATTGAATTGTACCGCCAGTCCATTTAGTTGTTTCTTTTATCATGTTTCTGGTATAATCAACCAGTTCTTGATTGCCAGTTCCTGCTTTTGTTGGATATCCAGATGCTTCATAAGCCTCCCAAGCTTTTTTCCCGTATTTGCTATAATACCAATTGGATGCTTTTGCGGCTTGATTGATGGCTTGTTTGGGTTCTGCAATAGAATGATAATCTGAAGTTTCAACATTGTTTGCATCACCTATAAAACGATGCCCTTCGTTCCAATTGTTATCCATCCAAATTTCAAAGTCGAAGTGATGTGCCAACATGGCAATATTGGGAAAGGAAGAGTGTAATACAAAGCCTATATCTTCCATAAAATGACAAGCATAGCCAACATACCAATCTCCCAAATCCTTTTTTTCGTTCTGGTAATAATAGCCAGCCCATTTACCATTATAACCTTCGGGACTTTCTATTTCTCCTGAATCGCCATCTAAATTATCATGGAAATCATCATCGGCATCTCCCCATACCCAACTGGTTCCAAAAACTGTTTTAGTCAGCATAAATGAATGCGACCACTGCTGATTGTATCCATTTTCAATCCCAACCTGATAAACATCAGGCATAATGGAAGCATCACGCATGATAATTGCCCTATCATCTGAAAGACCTAGTTTTTTTGCGCAAATGTATGTTAGGCTCTTGTGGGTTATAAAATCGTATTTCAATTTCTTCGAACTTTGGTATTTGTCTTTGTAGAGTTGATGACTGGCTTGTATCAACTCCTTCTCAGGTATAATGGGACCAGAAACCTGATTGTTTGATTCAACGCCATCAGGGCTTTCTATCAGAGCCTTCTCATTAGAAGGTTTTAAATCATCTTGTTTGGAACAAGCTGTAATGCCTAGTAGCAGAAATAGACTTAATGTGTAAAGAATAGATTTTGTTTTCATTTTAAGTTTTGTTTTTTGATTCACTACTAAAGTTCGGCTTGGTTTTTAAATCTAGGACTAATTAAATATTAAGTTAGGTTTAAGAACTCTTTTGTGTTGTTGGTGTATCGAATAGTAGTAGTAGTAGTAGTAGTAGTAGTACAGGAGAGATTGAGTTTAGAACAATTAGTTGTTAATACTTGCAGTTTGAAAAAATGAGTGAGCTTGTATGAGTAAAAAACACTTATAGAATCTAAGGAGCATTTCATTATTAATTAATGAAGGTTTATTGAATCTTGGCTATAGAATAGTCTGTTGGTATATTTTCTGATGGAAATGAAGTTTGTGAGGAGGTTGAATTGTAAGATGTTAGATTATAGATGCTTTTCATTTTTTAGAGAGCATCACTTTTATTGAAGTGATGCTTTTTTTTGCAATTAGACTATTCTGAATGAATGATGTTGGTGATATTCGTTAATAGTGTTTGAGTTTCAGTGCTCAATTCCTTCATTTCGGAATCTATTAGTATATCATATTCATTAAATTCATTGAGTGTCCCATTTAATTTATTATTGGCTCCGATAATACGTTGCTTGATATTTTTAGAGAGATCGATGCTTTTAGGGGAGACGATTCCTGAAACTAATAATGTATATAAAACAAGCCCTATAAATAAACAACTGGGAATAATAATTACAGCTAAAATGGCTATTGCCCAGTCTTTTGTGTCATCAAAATATTCTCCCGCATCATTGTGATAGGCTTCATGGCAATGTCTATCTCCATCAATTGGATAGAACGTTGTGTCTATTATTTGCATAAAAAGTTTCCAATGCAATGCTGTCTCCTTGCTCTGGTCTCTATGGTAATTGTAATAACCTATTCTGGCCGATATTGTATTATCGGGATTTCCACCGGCTAAAGTATTGCCAAGTTGATCAAGCGACACAAAAAACTTACTCAAATAACTCATAGTTTCATTTCTTAGGATTATTATAATAGAACCAATTAAGCAGGTGAGTGTGGTGATAATTACAATAGTGACCTTGTTTAGTAAATACCCAATTTACTTCTTTTTATAACAAAGAGCTAAGATGAATTAGCTGTTTTGATTAAACACACAATTTGACTCCTTAAATATAAAAATGGGTGTTATTGCAGTTTGTATCCATGAAAATGGATTTAAAAAAGGAGTTTAGAAATAATGATATAGGTCCTGATATTCTTTTTAGAACATGTGTGTCGTGAATGGGAAATATTTAAATTTAGTAATCCATAGATGAAAATTCGTGTCAGCTTGAGTTAGAAGTCTACCTAAAGGCAAAATTTCCATTGAAAAAACTCATGATTGCTCTCTTTGTAAAATCTGTTTTTCGAAAGTCCATGAATAAGAATTTAGACTCATTGTATGCCTTTGTAGAAAGAAAGAAGAATTAAATTTCAGATTTTTCAAAAAAAATAATTAAAGGCTCAAGTGTTGAGTTTATAGTCTATTAAGGATCGTTTTTAGAATTTGCGAAAACCTTTGCAAACGTGTTTTATTTGAACTTGATTTGGTTATATCGAAAAATTGTCTCTACATTTGTCACAACAAAAACAGAAAAAAGCATGGCTACAAAAATGATAATTCGACGACGACGCAGATCTTTATTCAAACAATAAGGAAGCAACGTTTGTGGATTATTTTCCAGGCTTTCCTTTACAGCGGAAGGCTTTTTTTATGCCCGCTTATTAAATTTTCACCCGATAGTATCGGAACAAACAGAACAAATGATTCAATTTTCAAACATACGACGACGACGCAGATCACTTTCGAAGAAAGCGGTAGCATCCTTGTTGTTGTGTAGTCAGAATTGACCATGATATTTTAAAAGGCTTACCGTTTAAACGGTAAGCCTTTTTTTTGAACCTATTTTTTTTATTGACAGTTAATTTATAACAGAACCTCATATGCCAACAACTATTTACACAGTAAGCCGACGCCACTTGCGTTCGAACTGCTACCCAGAAGGGGCGGATGAGTCTGATATACTATTAACTCAAATAGGATATTTATAAGCTTGCCGTTGACCACGGTGGGCTTTTTTTGTACCCAATAATAGCTGAAGAGCACAGATTAAGAGAAGATTATAGAATGAAATTAATAACCAATCAAGATAATATTTAAACAAGATGAAAGCATTATTCAACAGAGAAAATCGGCTAAGGCTCCGACAAGATAAGCTAACAAATGGATTGAAAGAGAGCTTTGATATTGACATTAACAACAAATGGTTAAGCCTGACAGGCGTAGCCTTATTTTGGGAAACCTAGCGATTTAAGAAAAAATGGAATTAACTGTAGACATAGAACAAGAAATAGCTGTTATTGAATCGGGAATCATACACACAAAGTATGCGAACGAAATTTGCGAAATGATTGAAACAGCTGCTAAAATAAGGGGAACAGGGATAGCTAAAAGAAATCCCTTATACATTGCTCAAAAACTTCAGGAAGGAAAGTCGATTATTGCCTTTGCAGGGAATAAGGTTATCGGTTTTTGCTATATCGAAACCTGGGAACATGAGTTATATGTAGCCAACTCGGGTCTTATCGTCCATCCGGACTACCGTTACGTTGGTTTAGCCAAGCAAGTTAAAGAGAAGGCTTTCGAATTATCGAGAAAGCGCTTCCCCAAAGCAAAGATCTTTGGATTAACCACCAGCTTGGCAGTCATGAAAATCAATTCAGACTTGGGTTACAAGCCCGTTACTTTTTCGGAACTCACCACAGATCAAACCTTCTGGCAAGGATGTGCGTCATGTGTTAATTATGACATCCTACAAAGAACCAGTCACAAAATGTGTTTGTGTACAGGCATGCTGTGCGATACGAATAAGCCTCAAGAATCATTTTAGTAGAATCAGAAGCAAAGACAAAAACATGATAACCAAAAATAAAAAAGTCGTTTTAGCCTACAGTGGCGGATTAGATACAACATACTGTGCTCTTCATCTATCGAAAGATCTGGGTATGAAGGTTTACACAGTACTAGGAAATACAGGTGGCTTTAGTGACGAAGAGCTAGCCGCAATTGAGAATAAAACCCAGAAATTGGGAGTGGTTGAACATACCAGCATAGATTTAACTGAGGAGTATTATGCGAAATGTATCAAATACCTGATTATGGGGAATGTTCTGAAGAACAATTGTTACCCCTTATCAGTAAGCTCAGAGAGAGCTTTTCAGGCCATGGCCATTGCACAAGTTGCTCACGAAATAGGAGCGGATTATATCGCACATGGTAGTACAGGAGCTGGAAACGATCAAGTTAGATTCGATTTGATTTTCCAAATAATGGCACCTAATGCCAAGATTATTACACCAACCAGAGATTTAGAGCTGAGTAGAGAAGAGGAGATTGCCTACTTGAAAGAAGCAGGTGTTGATGATGCTTTCGAAAAGATGGCCTACTCTATAAATGCAGGGATTTGGGGAACCAGCATAGGCGGAAAAGAAACCTTAAGTTCGGAGGAAACGATTCCTGAGGAGGCTTTTCCTTCGCAGGTGACTCAAAAAGAAGCAAGCGAATTGACTATTGGGTTTGAACAAGGAGAACTGATATCGGTAAACGGACAAAAGTTCGAAAATCCACTTGATGCTATCAAGACAATTGAGAAAATAGGATCTGCCTACGGAATTGGCAGAGACATGCATATTGGTGATACCATTTTGGGAACTAAGGGAAGAGTGGCTTTTGAAGCGGCAGCGCCAGTTTTGATTTTGAAAACCCACGAAATGCTTGAGAAGCATTGCCTAAGTAAATGGCAGATGCATTGGAAAGATCAGTTGGGTGATTTCTATGGTATGCTATTGCATGAAGCTCAATACCTGGAGCCACTGATGAGAAATATAGAATGTTTCCTCGAAGACTCTCAAAAAACAGTGACTGGAGAAGTGAAGTTGATGCTATATCCGAAGTATTATCAGCTGATTGGAGTGAATTCACCAAACGATTTAATGAGTGATGCATTCGGGCAATATGGAGAAAAGAATGAAGGTTGGACAGCCGATGATGTGAAAGGCTTTACCACCATTCTTGCCAACTCGATGAAGATTTATCACACTGTAAATGCACATTAGGATGATAAAGATAGGAATCATAGGTGGAGCGGGATATACCGCAGGAGAGTTGTTAAGGCTCTTGCTTTGGCATCCTGAGGCTGAGATCGTATTTGTTCAGTCAAGTAGTCATAATGGGCAAACAGTAAGTAAGGTGCATAAAGATTTAATAGGTGAATGTTACTTAAACTTTACTCCAGCTGATTTTGCTAGTGTTGATGTGATTTTCCTTTGCTCAGGGCATGGAAAAAGCAAAAGCTTTTTGGAAGAGAATAATTTGCCAGAGAATCTAAAAGTGATCGACTTAAGCATGGACTTTAGATTAAAAAATAATCAGAAAGGTTTTGTTTATGGTTTACCAGAGATGAATAAGTCAGCAATAGAAGAAGCAAAATATATTGCAAATCCGGGTTGTTTCGCTACAGCGATTGAGTTGGCTCTATTGCCACTGGCAAAGCATCAGGTTTTAAGTGATGAAGTACACATTACAGCCATTACGGGCTCGACAGGAGCAGGTCAGGCAGCAACAAATACATCTCACTTTTCGTGGAAGAACAATAATGTGTCGCTGTATAAAGCCTTTGAACATCAGCATTTGGCTGAAATAAAAGAGAGTTTGAATCAACTGCAAAAGGATTTTAATAAAGCATTGAATTTTATACCTGTACGAGGGAATTTTTCTCGAGGCATATTAGCCTCGGTTTATACCACTTGTGAGTGGAGTTTGATCGAAGCCATGGTTCACTATCAAAACTATTATCTGGATCATCCATTTGTGGTGATTAGCGATGAAAATACAGATGTGAAACTAGCAGTGAATACAAATAAATGTATTCTACACCTTGAAAAACATGGGGATAAACTCTTAATCGTTTCATTAATTGATAACCTTTTGAAAGGAGCATCAGGTCAGGCAGTGCAGAACATGAATATCATGTTTGGGTTAGCCGAGGATGCGGGTCTAAGATTAAAGCCAGTTGCTTTTTAAATAAAAAATTGAATTGAGATTGGTGGTAGGAGGTTTCTACGCCATTCAAACCTTCGACATACCAGTCTCAATTTCTTAAAACATGACGACATGCAATTATTCAATACATATACAAAATACGATATCAACTTGGTTTCAGGAGAGGGTATTATTCTAGCTGATAATCAGGGAAAAGAATATAAAGATTTTTATGGAGGTCACGGCGTGATTTCTATTGGTCACAGCCATCCACATTACTTGTTTCGTTTGGAGAATCAGATGAAATGCTTAGGCTTTTACTCCAATGTGGTTGAGAACAAGCTTCAAAGTCAGCTAGCTGAAAAGCTGGGAGAGCTTTCGGGATATGCCGATTACAACTTATTCTTGTGCAATTCAGGAGCTGAGGCAAATGAAAATGCCTTAAAATTAGCAGCATTCCATACGGGAAAATCGAAGGTGATTGCTATTAAAGGTGCTTTTCATGGAAGAACAGGAGGCGCACTAGCTGTTACAGACAATATAAAGCTTGCTTCAAACTATAATGCTAAGCACAATGTGGTTTTCATTGAGATGAACGACACGGGTGCTTTAAAAACAGAACTTGAAAAAGGGGATGTAGCAGCCTTCATTATTGAAGGTATTCAGGGCGTTAACGGGGTTATTATTCCAGAAATCAATTTCTTGAAAGAAGCCAGGAAGCTATGCAAACAGAATAATGCCCTTTTGATTCTCGATGAGATTCAGTCGGGATATGGAAGAACAGGGAGGTTTTTTGCACACCAGTACGCCGATATCAAAGCCGATATCACTACAACTGCTAAGGGGATGGGGAATGGATTTCCTCTTGCTGGTGTGCTCATTCACCCTAAACTAGAGGGTAAATCTGGACTTTTAGGAACCACATTCGGAGGGAATCATTTGGCTTGTGCTGCAGGAATTGCCGTACTGGAAGTGATGAAGGAAGAAAAGTTGATTGAGAATGCTGAGAAAGTCGGTCAATACCTCGAAGATGAAATTAAGCAATTAGTGGGTGAAGATGTGATAAGAGCAAAAGGATTGATGATAGGTATAGATTTGGAAAACAAGAATGATGTAAAATCGAAACTCTTATTCGACAAATCTTATTTCACAGGAGCTTCTGGGGATAAAACCTTGAGGTTGTTACCTCCATTGACATTGACTATGGCAGATGCAAAAGCCTTTGTCAGTGATTTTTCATCTCTAATCGAAAAGCAGTAAGATATGAAAGAGTTAACGCTGGTAAAAATAGGAGGAAACCTGATCGATGATGAAAACAAGTTAGCTGCATGTTTAGAGGCTTTTTCGAAAATAAAAGGTGCAAAACTATTGGTTCATGGCGGTGGAAAGTTAGCTAGTGAGATGGCTAAACAATTGGGTATTGATTCGCCAATGATAGATGGACGTCGAATCACTAATGCAGAAACGCTTAAAGTTGTAAGCATGGTGTATGCGGGCTTAATCAACAAAAAGATTGTTGCTGGACTTCAAGCTCTGAATCAATTAGCAATTGGTTTGTGTGGGGCTGACGATAATTTGATATTAGCTGAAAAGCGACAACATGAAAGTATCGATTTCGGTTTCGTAGGAGATGTGCTTAAAGTAAATACAGAAGCCTTGTCTTCTTATATCGAACAAGACAAAGTTTTAGTGCTATCCGCTATCACTCATGATGGAAAAGGACAGCTTTTGAATACGAATGCCGATACGGTTGCAACAGAATTAGCCATCGCATTGTGTGAGAGTTATAATGTGAAGCTAATTTACTCTTTCGAGAAGGCAGGCGTTTTAATAAACCTTGAGGATGATATGAGTTTTCTGAAGCGTCTTGATATGAATTTGTATCAGGAAATGAAAAAAAATGGATCGATAAACAATGGGATGCTTCCAAAGACTGAGAATGCCTTCCGAGCTTTTAATAAAGGCGTACAGGTGATTATTGGCGATCTTCTGAGAATATCGAAGGATGAATATTGTGGAACCCAATTAATAGAACCTTAGTCATGAACTTAGATACATATAAAGTACTGGCAATTGAAACCCTTAAGGGCTTAATTGGTATACAGTCGTACAGTAAAGAAGAAGATCAGGTTGCTGATTTAATGGAGGCTGTCTTTAAGAATTCTGAATATCAAACCCACAGAAGAGGGAATAATGTTTGGGTTTTTGGGAAACACAATATCGATGGAAAGCCATTATTACTTCTAAATTCTCATTTGGATACAGTGAATGCTTCGGCGTCTTGGACTAAGAATCCTTTCGAACCACTTGTTGAAGATGGAAAGCTTTACGGATTGGGATCAAATGATGCAGGAGGATGTTTATGTTCTCTAATGGCAACTTTTCTTGCACTTGATGAAAAGGAACAGTCCTATAATCTGGTATTTGCAGCTTCTGCCGAAGAAGAAATATCGGGTAAGGGTGGTTTTGAATTGATTCAAAAGGAGATTGGAAAGATAGATTTGGGAATCGTTGGAGAACCAACGCTGATGCAAATGGCCATTGCAGAAAAAGGTTTAATGGTTTTAGATGTTGAAGCTAAAGGGAAGGCGGGACATGCAGCCAGAGGTGAAGGTGTTAATGCCATTGAGAAAGCCATGAAAGACTTGCAATGGTTTCAGACTTACAAATATGAGCAGGATTCAGACGTTTTAGGTCCTGTGAAAATGACCGTAACGCAAATTGAAGCGGGATGCCAGCACAATGTGGTGCCAGAAAGTTGCAGATTTGTTGTGGATGTGAGAAGTAATGAGCATTACAGTAATCAGGAACTTTTTGATTTGATTGATCAACAAACAGAGAGCGATGTCAAAGCTAGATCATTTAGAATGAACTCTTCAGGTATCAGTTTGAAACATCCACTCGTTCAGGCTGGAATTAAGATGGGCAGAAGCTATTATGGTTCCCCAACGACTTCGGATCAGGCTATTATGAAAGGCTTCCCTACTTTAAAATTTGGCCCTGGAGATTCTGCACGTTCGCATACAGCTAACGAATATATCAACATATCAGAAATAGAAGAAGGCATAGAAATATATTATCAACTTTTGGATGGATTAGATATTCAACCAAGCTTAAAATTAGACGCAGATGAAACTTTGGGATAAAGGCACGAAGATGAATCAGAAGGTAGAAAGTTTTACGCTTAGTAAAGATCGTGAGCTCGATTTGCAACTGGCTCCTTTTGATGTATTAGGTTCATTGGCTCATTGCAAAATGTTGACCAGTATCGGTCTGCTTGAGTCAGAAGAGTTCGTTCAGGTAGAGAAGGAACTTCAAAAAACATTTGTTGATATTCAAAATGGTGATTTTTCAATTGAAGAAGGTATAGAAGATGTGCACTCGCAAGTTGAGTTGTTATTGACGAAGTCTTTAGGTGATGTTGGTAAGAAAATTCACTCTGGAAGATCGAGAAATGATCAGGTTTTGCTAGACTTAAAACTTTTCACACGTTATCAGATTGAAAAAGTGGTGAATGAAGCTAAGGCCTTATTTGACCTCTTAATCGAAAATTCTGAAAAATATAAAGATGTTCTTATACCTGGCTATACGCACTTACAAGTAGCCATGCCATCATCATTTGGTTTATGGTTTGGAGCTTATGCAGAGGCATTAAGCGATGATTTAGCCTTATTACAATCAGCTTTCAAAGTGGTTGATCAAAATCCATTGGGTTCTGGTGCAGGATATGGTTCATCATTTCCCCTTAATCGTCAGATGACGACTGACCTATTGGGCTTTGAAAACCTGAATTATAATGTGGTTTACGCTCAAATGGGTAGGGGGAAAATGGAATTTGCGGTCGTGTCTGCACTTTCAAACATGGCTTACACTATTGGGAAACTGGCTATGGACGCCTGCTTGTACAACTCTCAAAACTTTGGGTTTATCAGTTTTGCTGATGAGTTTACAACAGGAAGTAGTATTATGCCTCATAAAAAGAATCCTGATGTCTTCGAGCTTGTTAGAGCAAAAGCGAATTCCTTACAAGTTCTGCCAACACAAATACAAGCTGTAAGCTCTAATTTACCTTCGGGTTACCATAGAGACTATCAGTTAACTAAGGAGTTCTTTATGCCAGCATTCGATCAATTAACCTCTTGTTTGGAAATGACAAAAACTATGTTGTCGAATGTAAAAGTCAATGAGAATTTACTTGAGGATGAAAGATATCAATACCTGTTTACAGTTGAGATGGTAAATAAATTGGTGCTTAAGGGTGTTCCATTCCGTGATGCTTACAAAGAGGTCGGTGCATTGGTTGAATCAGGACAGTTTAAATTCGATGGTGATTTAAAGCATCAACACGAAGGTAGTCTGGGTAATCTCTGCAATAAAGAGATCAAGTTAAAACTGGAAAAAACGATTAAGGCCTTCAATTTTAAAAAGATCGATCAGGCATATCAAAAATTATTAAGTAGAAGTTAGTATATTAATAGACAATTGAATAAAGAAATACAATTAACCATTATATAAATACAATTTATGTTGAAACAAGCAAAGTTAATACTGGAAGATGGTAGCGAGTATCAGGGAACTTCCTTTGGTTACGAAGGGTCTGTTGCAGGTGAAATGGTCTTTAATACGGCTATGACAGGTTATCCTGAA
>Ga0209272_10000154_pt1 | contig 77903 bp, 59 predicted proteins | sample tdDd002_FD_187125 | JGI IMG/M metagenome (GOLD analysis project Ga0209272, IMG submission 187125) | Marine sediment microbial communities from the Atlantic coast under amendment with organic carbon and nitrate - tdDd00.2 (SPAdes)... | ecosystem: Environmental > Aquatic > Marine > Coastal >...
TGACACAGTTGTTGTTCAAGTTAAGGTAAAAGAAGGTGACCGTGAGCGTCTACAGGCTTTCGAAGGCGTTGTAATCGCAATCCGTAACCGTGGTCTACACTCTGCATTCACTGTACGTAAGATTTCTAACGGTGAAGGCGTAGAGCGTACGTTCCAAACTCACTCTCCAATGGTTGATAGCATCGAAGTTAAACGCCGTGGTGCAGTACGTCGTGCCAAGTTGTACTACCTACGTGAGCGTTCTGGTAAGTCAGCTCGTATCAAAGAGAAACTTGCTAAGAAGTAATGCTATAACTAGCGTTCTCATAGTATTAGCGGAGGCCTTTAGGCCTCCGCTTTTTTATTCTTTGCTTATAACTTGCCATTTTCCTCTCTACCGTTGTCATCGGTGCTCATTTACTGGCGTAAACTCCGCGCCTCTTCCTAGGTAGAAAGAAAAATATCTACGTTCTAAGCTAACAATTGAATTTGATATAACAACCTAAGTAATACGTTGGATACAAAAAGAGCCGATGTTCTCACATCAGCCCTCTATATCAGTTTAAATTGCACCGACTCTATCAATACTGGTCTTCTGACCAACCGTCTGAATCAGACATATCTGGTGCGCCTGGAATCGTGTTCTCTTCATCAGCCCACTCGCCGAAATCGATCATTTGGCACTGCTTACTACAAAATGGACGGAAAGGGCTTTGCTCACCCCATGGAACGTCTTGGCCACATTGCGGGCATGGCACTATGGTAATTTTTGACATGGTAATTCTCTAACTTAAGGCGAACGATATCGCTAGTATACTAGGAATAATAAGATAATCGGGGTGGATTAGCAGCAAACGGCTAATTTGAAGTCAATATCAGCGGTCGAGGCTTGGCCTGACTCAAACTCGATAAACTTAATTGCAAAGCGATTTTTGTGGCCGGAAATCATTGGGTATACACCGTGATGAATTGGCAGCTCAAGGCGCAAAATGTTCGCTTCCTCTGCGTCACTTTGGTAAAAGCCTGATTTTGCTTGAATCGCGCGGAAATGACCGGTTTCTCGGGTGAGTTTTAGCCATTGCTTGAGAGCGATTGAGAGCGGCTCTAATGAGCTGAGCCATTTATTCGCATCATCACGCTTTTTCTCGATCGGCAGGTGTAACCAGTGATGAAGCGCAGGTAGGTCGAAACAGCACGAGCCGCCTGGTAAATTGAAACGCTGGCGAATGGCACTCAAGAAGCGATCTTCCTTTAAGCTCTGACCGAAACGTTCTGCACCCATTAAGCCTGCGTGCGCAGCATCAACTTCGCTTAACACATTCTTCAGCATGGCTTGATCGACACCTTCGACATTAAGCCAAGAGCGGTAAGCAAGACGTTGTTTCTCAATATCTTTCGCCAATTCACTTTTGAGTTGGATTTGCTCGAAGATTTCGACGATATCAAACAGAGAACGATAGAAGGTCAGGTGCTGCATGTCGTCACTAAACTTCGCTGCAATATTTAGCTGATTGAGCAGGGCTTCTACTCTCAGGTAAATACGGGTCTTTTCATTGAGTGGGTGTTCGAAGTAGTGGGTTGTCATTAATATGCAGCTCTGGGTTCTTGTCATCCTATTCTCACAGATTTTCACTGCACATTTCTAGGAACTTTTGGTGCAATTCTGTGATTTGAGGCAAAAGTTTTTGGTTTTTTGCATCATTTTTAATCACATAGTCAGCAACGGCTAGTCGTTGCTCTCGGCTTGCTTGAGAGGCAAGGATGGATTTCGCTTGAGATGCATCCACCTTATCACGTTCTACGGTGCGTTGGATCTGAGTTTCTTCATCAACATCAACAACCAAAATCTTATCTGCCAAAGACTGTAGGTTGTTTTCGACCATTAATGGAATGACCAGTAGTGCATAGGCAGATTGAACCTTAGTAAGCTCATCAAGCATTTGCGTTCTGATCATCGGGTGCAGCAGTTGATTTAGCCAAGTCTTGCTCTCTGGTTGGCTAAATATGATTTCTCTGAGCTTAGCTCGATTAAGCGTGCCATCTTTTTGAATCACTTGATGACCAAATTTCTCTGCGATGGCATTGAGCCCTGGAGTGTCAGGTTCAACGACTTGTCTCGCGACAATGTCAGCATCAACAATCTCAATTCCGAATTCTTGATTGAAGAGGTCGGCTACGGTTGTTTTGCCACTGGCAATTCCACCAGTTAATCCGATAACTAAGGCCATATTTAAATACCTACAAAGTTGCCTAAATACCAGTCAAGGATAAGGTCACCCCACATTAAACTGATCCAACCTGCAATTGCGAGGTAAGGACCAAAAGGGAAGGCTTTATCAATACCTTGTCGCTTAAGTCGTAATTGGATCAATCCAAATACCAACCCAACCAATGAAGAGAGCAAAATGATCATGGGTAGGTATTGCCAGCCTAACCAAGCGCCCAATGCGGCGAGTAACTTAAAATCGCCATAGCCCATGCCTTCTTTGCCTGTAGCGAGCTTAAATGCCCAATAGACAACCCAGAGAGCCAAGTATCCAGCAATAGCGCCGATAATGGCATCTTGCAGTGATATAGGACTGATACCAATAAGCGCTAAAGCAATACCAGCCCAAGTTAACGGCAGAGTTAACTGGTCTGGTAGCAACATGGTATCCAGGTCGATAAAGGTGGCGGAAATGAGCACAAAGGTGAAAAAGATCAGGCAAACAGCATAAAAGCTAAAGCCAAACTGATACGCCACCATCAATGACATGAGTCCGCTCAGTAGCTCGACAAGTGGATAGCGCGCACTAATTTTATTGCTGCACTGGTGGCACTTTCCTCTTAGTAGCAGCCAGCTAATGACCGGGACATTGTCGATAATACGAATGCGGGTGTTGCACTTTGGGCAGGTTGAAGCAGGGATGCTTAGGTTATAGGTGCCTTGCGGAGGCTCAATTTTATACTCTGGGAAGCTCTCCGCGCACTCTTTGCGCCACTCGCGTTCCATCATAATCGGTAGACGGTGGATGACGACATTGAGGAAGCTACCTATTATCAGACCGAAAATAGTGGCCAATACAGGAAATAGCCAAGGGTAATAATAAAAAATATCCATAAATAGGTGCAGCTTGGTCGCCAGTAAAGAGTGTTGGTTTGTATATTATCCTAAGACACTCATTAAGTTAAAGATAGGTAGGTACATTGCCACCACTAATCCACCGACGACTACGCCAAGAAATATAATAATCATAGGTTCTAGCACTTTTCCTAGGTTATCAACGGTATTCTCTACTTCAAATTCATAGATGGCGGCCACTTTGTTGAGCATATCGTCTAGGCGTCCAGATTCTTCGCCAATCATAACCATCTGCAAGAGCATTTCGGGAAAACAGTCTGTATTGCGCATGGCAATATAGATAGGTACTCCGGCAGCAGTATCATCATAAATACGCTCAATAGCTTGTTGATAATAGGCGTTGTCCGCTGTTTTGGCTGAGCTTGTTAAGCAACTAAGAATGGGAATGCCTGCGCTTAAGCTGGTCGCTAATGTGCGGCTGAACTTGGCGATTGAAGCCTTGCTAATAACAGCCCCAATGATCGGCATTTTAAGTCCCAATCGGCTAGCGCTCAGACGTGCACGAGCAGAGCGCTTACTGACTTGACCCATGATGAAGACAACCCCGCCAAGTGCTAAAAATATCGTCGCACTGTAAGTCTGAGTGAAATCAGAGATCTGAAGAACCTTTTCAGTAAACCACGGTAGGTTCGCACCAAAGCCTTTAAACATCGATTCAAATTGAGGGATAACCATAGTGAGCATTAGGTAGGAAACCATTAGCGCGGTGATGACAACCATACCGGGATAAATCAAAGCTTTAATGACTTTCGCTCTCAGCTGCTCTGACTTTTCTCGATAGGTGGCGATACGCTCAAAGGCGTCAGCTAGGTTGCCGGTTTGCTCTCCCGTTGTAACAAGATCAATGTATAGACTGTCAAAGAGACGACTTGATGTGTGCATTGCTTTTGACATTGGTGTACCAGACTCAACTGCTTTGGATATTTGTGCCAGTATCGATTTCATTTCCGCTTTACGGTGATTATCGGCTACTAGCTTTAGGGCATGGATGATGGGCACCCCTGTCGCGAGCATGGTCGCAAGCTGGCGGGTTAAAAGAGTGACATCTTTGCTTTTTACTCGCTGAGCGAAGCGAGTAAAGGTGGAAACTCTCTTCGCCTTGAGTTTTCTAATTCGTATCTGTTGCTGCTTAAGCTTATCCCTCACTTCGGTTTCATTTAACGCTAGAATCTGACCAGAGACTCGCTTGCCTGAATGATGGGCGCCTTTCCAACGATAGTTGTTTAATTGAACTTGTGAGCGTTTTGTCATCTTCATTTCTCGTTAAATGTAGAGCACTCGCTGCAACTCGTGGTAGCTGGTGATTCCGGCCAAGAGCTTTTCAATACCAGACTCTTTTAAGGTCTGCATACCTTGCTGCCGAGCGAGCGTTTCGATCTGTTCTACATTTGCGCCTTCATTGACGGCTTGTGCAAGGCTGTGGTCAAACGCCATCATTTCGTAGATACCTGTCCGCCCCGAGTAGCCTTGGTTGCATTCGCTACAGCCACTCTTGTTAGCCTGATAAATGACGCTCTCCGTAGTAAGTTTAAGTTGTTGTTCTATTGAGTCTGGCAGACTGGTTGGCTGCTTACAGTGACGGCAGAGTTTTCTCGCCAGACGTTGGGCAACGATTAAGCTTAGTGATGAGGCGATATTAAATGACTCTATGCCCATATTGCGCATTCTAACTACGCTCTCAGCGGCGGAATTGGTATGCAGGGTAGATAGTACTAAGTGACCTGTTTGCGCCGCTTTTACGGCGACTTCGGCCGTTTCCAAGTCACGTATTTCTCCAACCATCACCACATCTGGGTCTTGGCGAAGAAAAGCACGTAGTGCTTGTGCAAAGTCAAAGCCGATGTGTGGCTGGACTTGTACTTGGTTGATTCCGGTTAGGTTGATTTCAATTGGATCTTCGGCGGTGGCGATATTCACTTCGCTGGTATTGAGAATTTGTAGCCCAGTGTAGAGCGAGGTGGTTTTGCCGCTACCAGTCGGCCCAGTCATTAAAATCATCCCTTGTGGCTTGCTTAAGGCGGACAAGTACAATGCTTGCTGCTGGGCGTTATAGCCGAGACTATCGATATCGAGGCTTGCACTGCTGCTGTCTAAAATTCGCAGAACAATTTTTTCTCCCCATAGCGTAGGCAAGGTTGAGACTCTCATATCTACTGATGTCTCTGAATTTAGCTTAAGTTTAATTCGCCCATCTTGAGGTAAACGTTTCTCGGCAATATCGAGTTTGGCGAGTATTTTTAGTCGTGCTGCGAGACGGCGATTAAGGTGGTGAGCAGGCTGTTGTGTTTCAACCAAAATGCCATCGCAGCGTAGTCGAATTCTATAAAAGTTCTCGTAGGGCTCGAAGTGAACATCAGACGCCCGCTTTCGCACGGCATCAAGCAAGACTTGATGGATGAAGCGGCTGATTGGCGCTTCATCGGCACTCAGATCTTCAATGTTTGATAGTTCATCTGCAGAGACTTGGACCAGTGAAGCCAGTTGTTGTTCACTGAGCTCTTTGTTGTTGGTCAAGGCTTCTCCGACAATTGTCTGACCATAAACTTGACGAATCGCCCCCTGAAGTAGCTTTATATCAGCCAAGACAAGTTCGACTTGTACCCCAGTAGCAAATCGAAATTCATCTTCAATCTCCAAATTGGTTGGGTCGGCAACGGCTAGAGTTAAAAGCTGCGAAGTTTGGCTGATAGGTAGGGCTTGAAAGCGGGTGATAAGCTCTCTTAAGCCAAGTTTGTTGCACAAAGCCTGGTAGTTAAACTGATTGAGGGTTGTTTCTGGCAGACCAAAAATCACGGAGAGTTGTTTGGTAAGCTCACGGTGTTCAATGAAGCACAATTCAATTGCAGCTTCAGGCACAGATACGCCTGAAGCTTTAACGTATTCAACCAGTTGGGCTTCTTGCACCGTGTCGATGAGTTGAGCTTGGCGCAAGATAGAAGGAAGGTTGGTTAGCATAGTTTGCTTTCTAGCACCCGGTTAGACTTGGAATAGAACCAGCTACGCTGCAGCTCCACCCACTCGCACTATCGCGAGAGTAGGTGAGAACTTCTGAGCTGGTCATTGAGCTGTCAGAGCCGAAGGTAAACTTAAGCGTAGGCGCAGAACCTGAACTCGCCAGTTCTGATGCGAGAGTACCTAATTGATTGACGCCACTTGCGGTTCCTAGCTGAGCGAGTGTGGCTGCAGAGGCGGTGCCATTTTCTTGATAGAAAAGTTCAGCTGGAGTAATGAGCGATTTGAGCGTTGCCAAAGCTGAGGCCGCTTCAGACTTTTTAACGTAGTTGGTATAGGCCGGGATAGCAATGGTTGCTAGTACACCAATGATGGCTACCACAATCATTAGCTCAATTAGGGTAAAGCCAGTTTGGTCGCAGCGCTGTTTAGTTTGCATTATTTCTCTCCATGGATGAAATGCGAAAAGTGGGAGAGAGGATAATCACTATATATGAGTGAAGATAACGCTGGCTTAGGGCTTTCCGAGCTGATTGTGGAAACTTGCTACGTTATTTGATTTTCCTTTGCATATTCATTGGAGCGAGAGCAAAGTTTCTTGGATTCGGGGTTGGCAGTGATACAAAAACAGAGACTCAATGGTCTCTGCTTTGGGGTTTAATAATCAGCGTTGTTCGCTAACGTTGATTACTTAAAACGCATCGAAAGATCCATCGCTTTCAAGTGTTTAGTCAGTGCACCTACTGAGATATAGTCAACACCTGTTTCAGCGTATTCACGCAGCGTCTCAAGAGTCACGTTACCTGAGTTCTCTAGTGCAGCGCGACCAGCATTAATCTTGACTGCTTCACGCATCATGTCGGTGGTGAAGTTATCCAGCATGATGATATCTGCGCCTGCTTCAATCGCTTCTTGCAGCTCTGCAAGGCTTTCTGTTTCAACTTCTACTGGCTTACCTGGGTTAAGCTCTTTAGCTGTTTTGATCGTCTGAGCAATCCCGCCATTGGCGATGATGTGGTTTTCTTTAATTAGGTAAGCGTCAAATACGCCAATACGATGGTTAAAGCCGCCGCCACATGCTACCGCATACTTTAATGCGCTGCGCAGGCCAGGAATAGTTTTACGTGTATCGAGTAAGCGACAATCCGTGCCTTCAAGCTCTTTTGCATATTGAGCAGTAATCGTCGCACAGCCAGACAGCGTTTGGATAAAGTTCATCGCATTGCGCTCACCGGTCAATAGTGCACGCGCAGGGCCTGAAAGGGTGCAAAGTACTTGGTTTGGTTCAACGCGATCACCATCTTCGACGTTCCACCTGATAGTCACTTCGCCACCAAGTTGTTTGAACACTTCATCCGCCCAAGCTTTACCACAGAAGATACCGTGTTCGCGGGTGATCAGCGTCGCTTCATTATGAGCGTCGGCCGGAATTAGACTTGCGGTAATATCTGCAGCAGGATCTAGAGTTCCACCTAGATCTTCCTTAATCGTTTCGGCAACAGTGCGAGCAATTTCTAGAGGCAGTTGCTGTTTCAAATATTCGAGGCGTTCTTGGCTGTTATGTGTGTTTTTCATCGCAAATCTAATACGCAGTTGAACAAGTGGTGGGCATGATACGATGACTAAGCATGAAATTCAGCCATTAATCTCGCATTTCATGGTCAAAGGGATAAAATCACCATTGATTAGGATAGAAAGAGCTGAAAAATGATTGATAACCAAGGCTGGTACAGTAACGCAAGACATGTCCCTTCACCGTTTTATGATCACAGAACCGATGACGCGGATATCTCACTGTTAGTGGTGCACAACATTAGTCTGCCACCGGGCCAATTTGGTGGGCCTTATATCGAGCAGTTCTTTACCGGAAAATTGGATCCTAACGAGCACTCGTTTTTTAAAGTTATTCACCAAATGGGCGTATCGGCCCATTGCTTGATTCGACGTGACGGTGAAGTGGTGCAATTCGTCCCTTTTAGCGCCCGTGCATGGCATGCAGGCGCTTCCAGTTTTGCCAGCCGAGAGAAGTGTAACGACTATTCGATTGGTATTGAGCTTGAAGGGAGCGATTTTGTCGCCTATACCGATGAGCAATACGCGGCGTTAACTGAGCTTACCAAGCATATACAAACTGCATATCCGCTGATTACTTTGCCGAGAATTACTGGCCATCAATACATTGCCCCGCTGCGTAAAACCGATCCGGGTTTGGTGTTTGATTGGGTGAGGTTTAGAAGTGGCCTGCGAGATTAGCAGAAACAAAAAAGGGTTGGCGCACTGCGCCAACCCTTTCAAATATCATTATTGTTAAAGCGACTCTTGGTACTCAACCAGAATTTGCTCAACCCAAGTTGCGATACGCCCATCACTGAGTTCATATTGCGAGTCTTCATCCAGCGCGAGGCCGACAAACTTAGTGTCATCTTCAGTTAGCGCTTTCGACGCTTCAAACTCATAACTGTCGTCATTTGGCCAGTAACCGACGATATTAGCGCCAGTCTTCTTCAGTTCATCATGAAGTAGTCCCATCGCATCGAGATACCATTCGCCATAACCTTCTTGATCGCCTAAGCCGAACAGAGCGACGCTTTTGCCAGCGAGCGCTACGCCCTCGATTTGATCCCATAATTCGTTCCAGTCTTCTTGGATTTCACCAAAGTCCCACGTAGAGATACCTAAGATTAGAAAATCATACTCCGTCATTAAAGAAAGAGGAGACTCTTTAACATTATGAATATCAACAATATCTGCACCGATGATATCGCGGATCTTCTCTGCCGCCATTTCTGTGTAGCATGTGGTTGAGCCGTAAAATAGACCGATTTTCATAGTATTCTTTATTATTGTGAAAAATTGATGGTGAATTCTAACCACAAATTGGCGAGCTTTGCAGCGAATATCGGCCTCTGGTGTGATTTTTTATAGCTTTATTTGTGTTGGGCACTTACATTTGAGCGCATAACGAAAATAAGAGGTGTGCTGTGTCAGAACAAATGTCACCCGATCAAGGCATTGTAGAGCAGTTTCTTGATGCGATGTGGATGGAGCGCGGATTGTCCGAAAATACGCTCGCTTCCTATCGTACCGATTTGGTCAAACTGCTGCGCTGGATGTCGACAAATAACTATAAGTTGGATTTTATTAGTCTATCGGGCTTGCAAGAGTACCAAGCTTGGTTGGTGGATGAGGGCTATAAGCAAACCTCTCGAGCTAGAATGCTCTCGGCCATTCGTCGTTTGTTTCAATACCTTCACCGCGAGAAGGTTCGTGGCGATGACCCAAGTGCGCTATTAGTCAGCCCTAAACTGCCGAAAAGATTGCCTAAAGATCTCAGTGAAGAGCAAGTTGATGCGTTACTTGATGCGCCTGATCCTAATGATGCGATGGAGTTGCGCGATAAAGCCATGTTAGAACTACTGTATGCTACTGGCTTACGTGTGACCGAACTGGTTAGCTTAACGATGGAAAATGTCAGCTTGCGCCAAGGGGTTGTAAGGGTAACGGGTAAAGGCGGTAAAGAGCGCTTGGTTCCAATGGGCGAAAATGCTGTTGATTGGATTGAAACTTTTTTGCAACAAGGGCGGTCTGAGTTACTTGGGGAAACTACATCCGACGTAGTTTTTCCGAGTAAACGAGCAAGGCAAATGACCAGACAGACCTTTTGGCATCGTATTAAGCATTACGCGGTAATTGCGGGGATTGATACTGAACAGTTATCACCACACGTATTACGTCATGCGTTTGCGACACACTTACTCAACTACGGTGCAGATTTACGTGTTGTGCAAATGTTGTTAGGCCATAGTGACTTGTCTACCACACAAATTTATACTCATGTAGCGACAGAGAGATTAAAACAGCTACATAGTGAACATCATCCGAGAGCCTAACCGACAAAGTTAAGCTTAAATTGATTTAAGGTGAATTGAATGAGCGTATTACGCCGAATGACTCTACTTACGTTGCCATTTCTATTGGCAGCGCAGAGCGTGTCAGCAAACGAAGTAAAATTTGATAAAGGCCAGCTAGAAGAGCGATTTTCAAAACTGGGCCTTGAAGTGAAAGAAGTTGTTCCTGCTGATATTGATGGATTGGTAGAAGTTCAGACCAGCGGCGGCATCTTGTTTGCTTCTCCAAATGGCGACTATTTCTTAGCAGGCACTTTGTATAAGTTAGATGAAAACGGTCAATATGAAGATGTATTGGCGAAACGCCAAGCACCCATCAATGCCGCTAAGATCGAAGCGTTTAAAGACAGTATGATTGAGTTTAAGGCGGACAACGAAAAGTACGTTGTGACTGTTTTTACCGATATTACATGTGGTTACTGTGTTCGTCTGCATAGCCAAATGAAAGGCTATAACGATTTAGGCATCACAGTTCGCTACATGGCTTACCCACGTCAAGGTGCAACGGGTGATGTCGCCGATCAAATGGCCGCAATTTGGGGCGCAGAAGATCCGCATAGCGCGATGCACAATGGTAAGGTAAAGCGTGAGATCCCTGAGCAAGGTAAAGACTTTGCTAAGTACCAAGAAATCATTAAGCAACATTACACGCTAGGTCGTGAGCTAGGTATTAGTGGTACGCCTGCTATCTTCTTGCCGAATGGCGAAATGGTTGGTGGTTATTTACCGCCAGCGCAACTTATTAAGCGCCTAGAGCAAATTAAATAATCAGAAAAGAGCCTCTTCACGAGGCTCTAATATTTTTTATGATAGAAATCCAACGTAGACCCGAGATCGACCTAAACTTACTTCCTGATACGATACCTGCCTTGCTGAAGCGAATTTACATCTCGCGTGGTATCCATAGTCTTGAGCAGTTAGAAACCACCGCACGTTCGCTACATTCTTATCAAAAGCTTCATGGCATTGAGCTAGCTGTTGAGCTGCTCTTCAATGCTATCCAAGACAACAAGCGTATTATTGTCGTTGGAGACTTTGATGCTGATGGAGCCACGAGTTCGGCGCTGTCGGTGCTGGCTTTGCGCATGTTGGGCTCTAGTAATGTTGATTATCTGGTGCCAAATCGATTTGAAGATGGCTACGGCCTAAGTCCTGAGGTTGTTGACCAAGCGATTGAACTTGGCGCGCAAGTTATTATGACCGTGGATAACGGCGTCTCTTCCATTGATGGTGTTCGCTACGCCAAAGAGAAAGGGCTGCAAGTTCTGGTGACCGATCACCACTTGCCAGGGCATGAGCTACCCAATGTCGATGCCATGGTTAACCCGAACCTACAAGAATGCGCGTTTCCATCAAAGGCACTGGCGGGTGTTGGTGTTGCTTTCTATCTAATGATGGCGCTGTGTGTCCATATGCGCAAAACAGGATGGTTTGCCCAACAAGGTATGGTTGAGCCCAAGCTTATGGAGCTCATTGACCTAGTCGCATTGGGCACCGTTGCGGACGTGGTACCGCTCGATGAGAATAATCGTATTTTGGTTCACCAAGGGCTGCAACGTATTCGGGCAGGTAAAGCGCGCCCGGGTATTCAAGCGCTGATTGAAGTGGCGAAACGTGACGCCAAAAGGTTAGTCGCTTCTGATTTTGGTTTTGCATTAGGACCACGGATCAATGCTGCAGGTCGACTGGATGATATGTCATTTGGTGTTGAGCTGTTGTTGAGTAACAACATTCATGCTGCACGCAGAATGGCAAGTGAGTTAGATGGCCTTAACCAAACTCGTAAAGAGATTGAAGAGGGCATGAAGCAAGAGGCGATGGCCATTTGTGAGCGTCTTCAATTTGGTGAGAACATGCCTCATGGTTTGGTTATGTTTCAGCGTGATTGGCACCAAGGCGTTATCGGCATTTTAGCTTCGCGTATTAAAGAGAAGTTTCATCGTCCAGTGATTGCATTTGCGGATGGCGGAGAGGGTAGCATCAAGGGCTCATGTCGTTCTATTCCCGGCTTGCACATGCGCGATGTATTGGATCGCATTGATACCCAAAATCCAGGTTTGATTGTTAAGTTTGGCGGCCACGCGATGGCGGCGGGTTTGACCATCATGGAAAGCAACTTTGAGCGTTTTTCTAAGTTGTTTGATGAGGCTGTGAAACAGGACTTAGATGAAGCGGCACTGAAAGGTGTGATTTTGTCTGATGGTGAGCTTACGCCTGAAGAGTTTTCGATGCATACCGCTGAAATGCTGCGTGCTGGTGGACCTTGGGGGCAAGCTTTCCCTGAGCCGATGTTCGATGGTGAGTTTAAAGTGTTACATCAGAAGCTAGTGGGTGAAAAACATTTAAAGCTGATGCTTGAACCATTGCACAAAGGCCATCCGACCAACATCATGATTGATGGTATTGCGTTTAATGTCGACTTACGTCGCTGGCCTGATGCATCTGCTAAAACCGTTCGTCTTGCTTATAAGTTAGATATCAACGAGTTTCGTGGCAATCAGTCATTGCAATTGATGATTGACCATATTGAGGCGAACTAGTCGATATAAATGTCTCGTGCCTAAAATTAGCACTCCATCGACTGACGAAGGAGCGAGTAGGGAATCTCTAAAGGTTTTCTACTCGCTTTAAGAGATCCCCAACTCGTTCGTGCCTCACTCTCGAGGATGACAGTTGTCTCAAAGTTTTACTCTTGTAAACCATCTATCCCCTCGTACTTTTCTTCTCATTCCCTAACAACCTTTCATATTTATTTAAAACTTACCAATCAAACTGTGATGGCTGGCACGGTTTTTCCCCACCTGTTTATATTTTGTAATTGGTCAGACCAATTTGATTGCTGTTTTAATCGACTATTGTTATCAAAGTGTTTATACGTCACTCGTTCTATGATTTGGGTCAATTTTTGACTGGAACTTGCGTTTTAATTATGTTAATTTTCCTGCCAACTTAAAATTGGTATTACCAATTACCTGCAAAGAGTAGAAGAACAATAACTATGGCTTATCAAAGGATTCGTCAGCCAAAACTTTCTGATGTCATTGAACAAGAATTAGAAAGGCTGATTGTGGAAGGAACATTGTCTCCGGGGCAGCAGTTGCCACCAGAGCGTGAGCTGGCAAAGCAGTTCGATGTATCCCGCCCGTCAATCCGTGAGGCGATTCAACGCCTTGAAGCTAAACGTCTTCTTACTCGTCGTCAGGGTGGTGGCACATTTGTTAGCGAGAACATCTGGACCAGTTTTTCAGATCCTCTGCTAAATTTATTGTCTAGTCACTCTGAGACTCAGCTGGATTTACTGGAAACGCGTCATGCGATGGAAGGTATTTCTGCTTACTTTGCAGCGGTTCGTGGTACCGAGGAAGACTTTGAGCGAATTCAGGCTTGCCTGACAAGTATCAGTGAAGAGCAAGTGAATAAAAATGTTGAAGCAGAAGCAGCAGCGGTAATGCAGTTTCTGATTGCTTTAACCGAAGCGGCTCACAATGTTGTGCTTCTTCATATCGTTCGCAGCTTAGCACCACTGCTTGAGCAAAATGTCTTACAGAATTTAAAGCTCTTACATCGCCGCGATGAAGTGGTCGAAAAAGTAAGTAAACACCGAGCTAATATTGTAGATGCGATTGTTTCGGGCCAGCCAGAGCAGGCTCGTGAAATGTGTCATTCACATTTAGCTTATATCGAAGAAACATTGTTGGATTTGACTCGTGAAGAGTCGCGCAGAGAGCGCTCTTTGCGTCGAATTCAACAAGGTAACGACTCTTAAAGTCGTTGCGTAAATAACTAGATCCAACCAACAGAAGGATAGATCGCCATGTCTGACATGAAGCATGACGTAGACGCACTGGAAACTCAAGATTGGCTACAAGCCCTAGAGTCAGTAGTACGTGAAGAAGGTGTAGAACGTGCACAGTTCCTACTAGAAACAGTTCTAGAGAAAGCACGTCTAGACGGCGTTGATATGCCAACTGGTATCAACACTAACTACATCAACACGATTCCGGCAGCACAAGAGCCAGCATACCCTGGTGATGTAACTCTTGAACGTCGTATTCGCTCAATCATTCGCTGGAACGCAATCATGATCGTATTGCGTGCTTCTAAGAAAGACCTAGACCTAGGTGGTCACATGGCTTCTTACCAGTCAGCGGCTGCATTCTACGAAGTATGTTTCAACCACTTCTTCCGTGCTCCAAACGAGACGGACGGTGGCGATCTAGTATACTACCAAGGTCACATCTCACCAGGTATCTACTCTCGTGCGTTCGTTGAAGGTCGTCTAACTGAAGAGCAGCTAGACAACTTCCGTCAAGAAGTAGACGGTAAAGGTATCCCATCATACCCGCACCCTAAACTGATGCCTGAGTTCTGGCAGTTCCCAACAGTATCTATGGGTCTTGGTCCAATTTCTGCGATCTACCAAGCGCGTTTCCTTAAGTACCTAGACGGTCGTGGTCTAAAAGACACGTCTGCACAGCGTGTATACGCGTTCCTAGGTGACGGTGAGATGGATGAGCCAGAATCACGTGGTTCACTGTCTTTCGCTGCACGTGAGAAACTAGACAACCTAACATTCCTAATCAACTGTAACCTACAGCGTCTAGACGGCCCTGTAATGGGTAACGGTAGCATCATCCAAGAACTAGAAGGCCTATTCAAAGGCGCTGGTTGGAATGTTGTTAAAGTTATCTGGGGTAGCAACTGGGATGCTCTACTTGCTAAAGATACAACAGGTAAGCTTCTACAGCTGATGAACGAAACTGTAGATGGTGACTACCAAACATTTAAATCTAAAGATGGTGCTTACGTACGTGAACACTTCTTTGGTAAGTACCCAGAGACAGCTGCACTAGTTGCAGACATGACTGACGACGAAATCTTCGCACTTAAGCGTGGTGGTCATGAGTCTTCTAAACTGTACGCAGCTTACAAGAACGCAGCAGAAACTAAAGGTCGTCCAACAGTAATCCTAGCGAAGACTGTTAAAGGTTACGGCATGGGTGAAGCGGCTGAAGGTAAGAACATCGCGCACCAAGTTAAGAAGATGGACATGACTCACGTACTACACCTACGTGATCGTCTAGGTCTTCAAGACATCCTAACTGACGAAGCAGTGAAAGAACTTCCATACCTGAAGCTTGAAGAAGGTACAGCGGAGTACGAATACCTACACGCTCGTCGTAAAGAACTAAAAGGTTACACGCCACAACGTCTACCTAAGTTCACTCAAGAATTCAAAACACCTGAGCTAGAAGAGTTCGCTCCGCTACTAAGTGAGCAGAAGCGTGATATCTCTACAACAATGGCTTACGTTCGTACTCTTAACATCCTGCTTAAGAACAAGAACATTGGTAAGAACATCGTTCCTATCATCTGTGACGAAGCTCGTACGTTTGGTATGGAAGGTCTATTCCGTCAGATCGGTATTTACAACCCGCACGGTCAGAACTATACACCTCAGGATCGCGACATCGTTTCTTACTACAAAGAAGCAACATCAGGTCAGGTTCTACAAGAAGGTATCAACGAACTAGGTTCAATGGCATCTTGGGTTGCTGCTGCGACTTCTTACAGCACAAACGATCTGCCAATGATCCCGTTCTACATCTACTACTCTATGTTCGGTTTCCAACGTGTTGGCGACATGGCGTGGATGGCTGGTGACCAACAAGCTCGTGGTTTCCTACTAGGTGCTACTGCAGGTCGTACAACGCTAAACGGTGAAGGTCTACAGCACGAAGACGGTCACTCGCACATCATGGCGAATACAGTTCCTAACTGTATCTCTTACGACCCAACATTCGCTTACGAAGTTGCAGTAATCATGCAAGACGGTATCCGTCGCATGTACGGTGAGAACCAAGAGAACGTGTTCTACTACCTAACTGTAATGAACGAAAACTACGCAATGCCAGCAATGCCAGAAGGCGCTGAAGAAGGCATCCGCAAGGGTATCTACAAGCTTGAGTCTTACGCAGGTGACAAGTCTAAAGTTCAGCTAATGGGCTCTGGTACTATCATGAACGAAGTACGTAAAGCAGCGACTATCCTAAGCGAAGAGTACGGCATCGCATCTGACGTGTTCTCTGTTACATCGTTCAACGAGCTAACTCGTGACGGTCAAGACGCAGAGCGTTACAACATGCTTCACCCAGAAGCAGAAGCGAAAGTACCTTACATTGCACAAGTAATGGGTACTGAGCCAGCAATCGCAGCGACTGACTACATGAAGAACTACTCTGAGCAAGTTCGTGCGTTCATGCCTTCTGAGTCTTACAAAGTACTTGGTACTGATGGTTACGGCCGTTCTGACAGCCGTGAGAACCTACGTCGCCACTTCGAAGTTAACGCAGGCTACGTAGTAGTTGCAGCGCTAACTGAGCTAGCGAAACGTGGTGATGTTGAGAAGTCAGTAGTCGTTGAAGCGATTGCTAAGTTCAACATCGACACTGAAAAAACTAACCCACAATACGCTTAATACAGCGCTTAACTAGAAGGTAAATAAGCAATGGCAATCGAAATTAATGTACCTGACATCGGTGCGGATGAGGTTGAAGTTACTGAAATTCTTGTAAGCGTTGGCGACAAGGTTGAAGAAGAGCAGTCTCTGATCACTGTTGAAGGCGACAAAGCTTCTATGGAAGTTCCAGCGTCTCAAGCAGGTATTGTTAAAGAAATCAAAGTAACTGAAGGCGATTCTGTTACTACTGGTTCTCTTATCATGATTTTCGAAGCCGAGGGTGCAGCTGCTGCTGCACCTGCTCCTGCAGCAGAAGCGGCTCCAGCAGCGGCTCCAGCTCCAGCAGCAGCGGCAGAGCTTAAAGAAGTTCACGTTCCAGATATCGGTGGCGACGAAGTAGAAGTGACTGAAATCATGGTTGCAGTTGGTGACACAGTAGAAGAGGAGCAATCTCTTCTAACTGTTGAAGGCGACAAAGCATCAATGGAAGTACCAGCACCATTCGCAGGTACGGTTAAAGAGATTAAGATCGCTTCTGGTGACTCAGTTTCAACTGGTTCTCTAGTAATGGTATTCGAAGTAGCTGGCTCTGGCGCTCCAGTAGCAGCGGCTCCTGCAGTTGAAGCGGCTCCAGCAGCAGCTCCTGCAGCATCAGCTGAGAAAGAAGTAAACGTTCCAGATATCGGCGGCGACGAAGTTGAAGTTACTGAAGTAATGGTAGCGGTTGGCGACACAGTAGAAGAAGAGCAATCTCTAATCACTGTTGAAGGCGACAAAGCTTCTATGGAAGTTCCTGCACCATTTGCTGGTACAGTAAAAGAAATCAAGATTGCAGCTGGCGACAAAGTAACGACTGGCTCTCTAATCATGGTATTCGAAGTTGCAGGCGCAGCTCCGGCACCTGTTGCAGCTCCTGCTCAAGCGGCGGCACCTGCGGCAGCACCAGCTCCTAAAGCTGAAGCTCCAGCGGCAGCAGCTCCAGCAGCAACTGGAACGCCAGCCGCTGGCGACTTCCAAGAAAACAACGACTACGCACACGCCTCTCCAGTAGTTCGTCGTCTTGCTCGTGAATTCGGTGTTAACCTGTCTAAGGTTAAAGGTACTGGTCGTAAGAGCCGTATCCTAAAAGAAGACGTTCAAGCTTACGTTAAAGATGCTCTTAAGCGTCTTGAGTCTGGTGCAGGTGCAGCAGCATCTGGTAAAGGCGACGGTGCAGCTCTTGGTCTTCTACCTTGGCCGAAAGTTGACTTCAGCAAGTTCGGCGAAACTGAAGTTCAGAAGCTTTCTAAGATCAAGAAGATTTCTGGTGCTAACCTACACCGTAACTGGGTAATGATCCCTCACGTTACACAGTGGGACAACGCTGACATCACTGAGTTAGAAGCATTCCGTAAAGAGCAGAACGCTATCGAAGCGAAGAAAGACACTGGCATGAAGATCACTCCACTTGTGTTCATCATGAAAGCTGTTGCGAAAGCACTAGAAGCATTCCCAGCGTTTAACTCTTCTCTTTCTGAAGATGGCGAAAGCATCATTCTTAAGAAGTACGTAAACGTAGGTATCGCAGTAGATACGCCAAACGGTCTAGTTGTTCCTGTATTCAAAGACGTGAACAAGAAAGGTATTTACGAGCTATCTGAAGAGCTAATGGCTATTTCGAAGAAAGCACGTGCTGGTAAGCTAACAGCTGGCGATATGCAAGGCGGTTGTTTCACAATTTCTAGCCTTGGTGGTATCGGTGGTACAGCATTTACGCCAATCGTAAACGCTCCAGAAGTAGGTATCCTAGGTGTATCTAAGTCTGAAATGAAGCCAGTGTGGAACGGTAAAGAATTCGAACCACGCCTACAGCTTCCACTGTCTCTATCATACGACCACCGTGTGATCGATGGTGCTGAAGGTGCACGCTTCATTACTTTCCTAAACGGCGCACTATCTGACATTCGTCGTCTAGTACTGTAATTGAGAAAGTAATAATTAAGGTGGCTTTCGAGTCACCTTAATTCTTTATACAAGAATAATTTTAGACAGCATTTTCAATCCTCTTTCAGAAACTGAAAGGTGAATTGTTGTCTAGCTCACAGGCTAACTTAAAGCTACTTTCACACTGTTAACAACTCTGTAAAATGTTGACCGTTTGAAAGCCCACATTTAAGAACATCTACTCAGCCTGTTAGGGATAATGACTACAAGAGGTCACAATGAGCAAAGAAATTAAAGCCCAAGTTGTTGTACTTGGTTCTGGTCCTGCTGGTTACTCAGCTGCATTCCGTTGTGCGGACTTAGGTCTAGAAACAGTACTAGTTGAACGTTACAGCACTCTTGGTGGTGTATGTCTAAACGTTGGTTGTATTCCATCTAAAGCACTTCTTCACGTTTCTAAAGTAATCGAAGAAGCAAAAGCAATGGCTGAGCACGGTGTTGTGTTTGGCGAACCGCAAACTGACATCAGCAAAATCCGTATCTGGAAAGAAAAAGTTGTAAACCAACTGACTGGCGGTCTTGGTGGTATGGCTAAGATGCGTAACGTTACAGTAGTTAACGGTTACGGTAAATTCACTGGTCCTAACTCTATCCTTGTAGAAGGTGAAGGCGAGTCAACAACAGTTAACTTCGACAACGCTATCATTGCTGCGGGTTCACGCCCAATCAAACTTCCGTTCATCCCACATGAAGACCCACGTATTTGGGATTCAACAGATGCTCTAGAGCTGAAAGAAGTACCAGAAAAACTGCTTATCATGGGCGGTGGTATCATCGGTCTAGAAATGGGTACGGTTTACCACTCTCTAGGTTCTAAAGTTGAAGTTGTTGAAATGTTCGACCAGGTAATTCCTGCGGCGGATAAAGACATCGTTAAAGTCTTCACTAAGCGTATTAAAGACAAGTTCAAGCTAATGCTTGAGACGAAAGTAACAGCAGTTGAAGCGAAAGAAGACGGTATCTACGTTTCAATGGAAGGCAAGAAAGCACCTGCAGAAGCTGAGCGTTACGATGCAGTTCTTGTTGCTATCGGTCGTGTTCCAAACGGTGCACTTATCGATGCTGAAAAAGCGGGTATCGAAGTGGACGAGCGTGGCTTCATCAACGTTGATAAGCAGATGCGTACAAACGTACCTCACATCCACGCGATCGGTGACGTAGTTGGTCAACCAATGCTTGCTCACAAAGGTGTGCATGAAGGTCACGTAGCGGCGGAAGTTATCTCTGGTAAGAAGCACTACTTCGACCCTAAAGTAATTCCTTCAATTGCCTACACTGAGCCAGAAGTAGCATGGGTTGGTAAGACTGAGAAAGAAGCGAAAGCAGAAGGTATCAACTACGAAGTTGCGACTTTCCCTTGGGCAGCTTCTGGTCGTGCAATCGCATCTGACTGTGCAGATGGTATGACGAAGATGATCTTCGACAAAGATACTCACCGCGTAATTGGTGGTGCAATCGTTGGTACTAACGGTGGCGAGCTACTAGGTGAAATCGGTCTAGCAATCGAGATGGGTTGTGATGCAGAAGATATCGCGCTAACTATCCACGCTCACCCAACTCTACACGAGTCTGTAGGCCTAGCTGCTGAAGTATTTGAAGGCTCAATCACTGACCTTCCAAATAAGAAAGCTGTGAAAAAGAAGAAGTAATTCCTCTTGAATAGTAAAAGTAGTCTTAAAGACTGAATAGTAAAAGCCGCTGATTATTCAGCGGCTTTTTTGTTGTTAGTAGGATCAGTGACTGATCTGCAGAGTCATTTGTACCAGCTAATAAAAAAAGCCGACGTAGTAACGTCGGCTTTTGGTTGTTAACTTCGCTCTGATTTACTCAGTGCCTTTGTAGATACACAACATATCTAAGTAGCTTTGAGTCAGGCGAATCACTGCTTGCTCATCTCGGACACGGTTCGCTTGTACGAACAGCGAGTAGCAGATGCCATGAAACAGCGTTGCAAGATCGGATGGGTCATGGCTATCACATACTTCGCCGCGTTCAATTGCTTTGATAAACATATTTTGTACCAAAAGCTGATTGGTGCGGTTCGTTGTGACAAATAGTGGCCATACTTCATCGCGAGTTGATGCACTCCACTCAAACCACACTTTAAGCCAGTGGCAGTCTTCAACGACCAACTGAACCATAGCGGTTGTGATATTAGTGAGGTTCTCTTTCGCGTGAAGGTCTAAATCGATATTGTCCGAAAGGAAGTTCGAGAATTGGCGAACGACGTAGTTTAGTACGTCATCGACGAGATCTTCGCGAGTAGGGAAGTAGTTAAACACAGTTGCAACGGATACCTGAGCGATCTCTGCAATGTCAGCGTGACCACCGCGGCCAATGCCACGACGAGCAAACACTTCCAGCGAGATTTCCATCAGCTGTTGCTTACGTTTTTGTGGAGATAGACGCGTACGCGGTCGTTTCTCTATAGAGTCCATAGTTATTTCCTTGCCAAAAGAGTTGTTTATAGTTATTGGGCTTTTCGCCCTATTTAGTATTTTATTAATTTTGCTATGACGCTTTATGAGTGTAATGGTGCATATAGGCAAGGTCAACGATTTCAGGCTATTTTATAGGCATCTTTGTTAATACCGTGCTAATGATCAACATGCCATACTCCAAACAATTGGGTTAATTTGAGGCAAACGTTTTTCCTCATGGCTCGCTGGTGTTAAACTACCCGCCTGCAAAATCAGACCGTATTTGAGTGGCTATAATTACGCTCAACACGACTAACGCGAAAAACGAGATTGGTATGAAGCATACAGTAGAAGTCATGATTTCTGAGCAAGAAGTCAGCAAACGAGTACAAGAGCTAGGTAAACAGATTACTGAGCACTACAAAGGCAGCGAAGATCTAGTCATGGTTGGCCTGCTACGTGGGTCATTTGTATTTATGGCTGACTTGGCACGTGCAATCGATATTACTCACTGCGTTGATTTCATGACGGCATCGAGTTATGGCAACACAATGGAAAGCTCGCGTGATGTTCGCATCCTTAAAGATCTAGATGACGACATTAAAGGTAAAGATGTCTTACTTGTTGAAGACATCATTGATACGGGCAACACACTGAACAAGGTAAAAGAAATCCTGTCACTACGTGAGCCTAAATCTATCGAGATTTGTACGCTACTAGATAAGCCTTCTCGCCGTGAAGTAGATGTAGACGTTAAGTGGATTGGTTTCGAGATTCCAGATGAGTTCGTCGTTGGTGTGGGTATCGATTACGCTCAGAAATACCGTCACCTACCATTTATCGGTAAGATTGTACCTCAAGAGTAATCCTGCTCTAGTGCAAGAATAAACAAACGCCCGCTAAGATTTGCGGGCGTTTTTGTTTTGGCTAGTTTTAGCTTAGCGACACAGAAGCTTATGCTCTGGGTTGAGAATAGACTCCATTGCCACTTGGTAGGAGGTATCAACGCTTTCTCGAGAGTTAGAGCGAACACCTAAGTACTCTAACTTACCATCGCCGATGCCATAGACGACACCGTGGATCTCGATGTCTTGGCCACGTTCCCATGCGTTTTGCATGATGGTGGAATTGGCAAGGTTATAGACTTGCTCGGCAACGTTAATTTCACCTAACTTGTCAGCACGATCATCCTCTGGCATTGCTTCTAAGTAATTACGGTGTTTGAAGTAGAGGTCGCGGATATGCAGCAGCCAGTTGTTGATCAGACCAAGCTGTGGATTATCAATCGCCGCTTTTACGCCACCACAACCGTAGTGACCACATACGATGACGTGTTTAACCTTTAATACATCGACTGCGTATTGCACTACAGACAAGCAGTTTAAGTCGGTATGAATAACTTGGTTAGCTACATTACGGTGTACAAACAGTTCTCCGGAGTATAGTCCGGTTAGGCGCTCTGCAGGTACACGGCTGTCTGAGCAGCCAATCCATAGAAAGCCAGGGCTCTGACCCTCTTCAAGCTTCGCAAAGTACTCAGGGCGTTCCGCTTTAATTGATTCAGACCACTTTGAGTTGTTTTCAAATAGCTGTTTAATTTCCGGCATCTCGTTCGCAATCCTTAAAAAATTCTTGCATCACTATACACAATGTTACAATTTCGTTCCCGCTAATATTGCTCGAAAAGGCACTCATCTGACGTGTTTGAGCGCCAAAAATCATAAACTTAGCACTCATCCTAACTAACAGTTATAACGTATGAGTGATGAGATGTGATTAACACTTATCTCTCTGAAGTAACATTTGTTAATATGATGAAATTAGCTACATTTCGCAGCGTTTTGATTACATTTTCTGCAAAATCTAGCTACAAAGTTTAGGGTTATTCTCGCTTACCTCTAGTGTATAGCAGCCTAGCCTAAAAGTAAGATGTCGTTATTGCACCTCACCGAGTTTGAATACTGGGTGATTGAACGCATGTGTTGCGTTTAAGGTGCGCACAGTTAGCAGGGAGTAGCATTGTGTTCGCTAGTCGTTTTGAAGACATGAATCTCAAAGGAGATCTGTTTGGTGGCGTGACCACCGCTATTATCTCTTTACCTTTAGCGCTTGCCTTTGGTGTTGCATCCGGAGCGGGGGCAGAAGCGGGTCTATGGGGCGCTATTATGGTGGGCTTATTTGCCTCACTGTTTGGCGGCTCAAACACGTTGATCTCGGAACCAACCGGTCCAATGACCGTGATCATGACTGCGGTATTAACCAGCATGATGGCCAAGTATCCTGAAACGGGCATGGCAATGACCTTTACCGTGGTCATGATGGCCGGCGCTTTCCAGATACTTCTTGGAACATTGAAGTTAGGAAAATACGTTACTTTGATGCCATATAGCGTGATATCGGGCTTTATGTCGGGTATTGGCGTTATTCTTATTATTCTCCAGCTCTCACCATTACTTGGCCATGCCGCTCCTGCTGGTGGGGTGATGGGAACCCTTTCCGCGCTGCCTGATACCGTTGAAAACATGAAGTTCAGCGAGCTATTTTTAGGTTTGCTAACCCTTGGTATCTTGTTTTTCTTCCCTAGACGCTATCGAAAGTATGTACCGGCTCAGTTGGTGGCACTGGTAGCGGTAACACTCCTTTCCGTTATCTTTTTTGATACTGACACGATACGCCGAATCGGTGAGATCCCAGCGGGGTTGCCATCTTTAGTCGTGCCGCATATTGATGCTTCGATGTTCACTGAGATGGTGATTGACGCTTTGGTACTGGGTACACTGGGTTGTATTGATACGCTTTTGACAGCGGTAATCGGTGATTCGTTAACACGTAAAGAGCACGATTCAGATAAAGAGCTGCGTGGCCAAGGCCTAGCTAATATGATTTCAGGCCTGTTCGGTGCCCTACCTGGTGCAGGTGCTACCATGGGTACAGTAACCAATATTCAGGTTGGTGCTCGTTCACCATTGTCCGGTGTGGTTCGTGCATTGATGCTAGCGCTGGTAGTACTGGTTGCGGGTGGATTGACTGAGCCGATTCCAATGGCAGTACTGGCAGGTATTGCAGTCTATGTTGGCTTCAACATCCTCGATTGGAGTTTTATTCAGCGCGCGCACAAAGTGAGTTTTGCGGGCATGGCGGTCATGTATGGCGTGATGCTGTTGACCGTGTTTGTTGATTTGATTGTTGCGGTCGGCCTTGGCGTCTTCATCTCTAACATTATTATTATCGAGCGCTTGAGTCGTGAGCAAGTACGCCAAGTAAAAGCGATCAGTGATGCTGATGAAGATGATGTGCCGCTTAGTGACAGTGAACGTGGCTTGCTTGATATGGCCAACGGCAAAGTGCTGTTTTTCTATCTGTCAGGTCCAATGATCTTCAGTGTATCTAAGGCGATATCTCGTCAGCACACCAGTATCTCTGATTATGAAGTGATGATTCTTGATTTGACCGACGTACCTATGATCGATGTGACGGTAGGTCTTGCGTTAGAGAATGCGATCAAAGATGCGCTAGATGCTAACTGTCAGGTTTACTTGCTCTGTCCAAATGATAAAACGCGCCAGCAACTTGAGAAGTTCCATGTTATCGACTTAGTACCGGACGAAAATACGTTTAAGTTCCGTTATGAAGCGCTTAAAGCTGCGATCAAGCATGTTGAAACAGACGAACACCAGACTGCTATTGTCTGATTAACTATCTGTTTTATAAAAAACGCCGCTGAGAAATCTGTGGCGTTTTTTATTTCTGTTCTCCGATAACTATAATATTTCCAAATTATTCGAAAGGTTTAATTGTAATCATCGTTATTCAACGATAAACTTATTTACGATTGGATAAGCAATGGCAATATTATTCTATGTATGCACTCGAAATTGAGCAGCTTCGTAAGACCTACGCGGGAGGCTTCGAAGCGTTAAAAGGTATCAGCCTTAATGTCAAAAAAGGCGACTTCTACGCGTTACTCGGTCCTAATGGCGCAGGTAAATCGACAACGATTGGTGTTATTTCATCTTTGGTCAACAAGACCGCTGGTAAGGTGAAAGTCTTTGGTTTTGATATTGATAAAGACCTTGAACTTGCAAAACAAAACCTAGGCTTGGTACCGCAGGAATTCAACTTTAACCAGTTTGAGACGGTTGAGCAGATCGTCCTGCAGCAAGCGGGTTATTACGGTGTGTCTAAATCTCTCGCCAAAGAACGAGCAAAAAAATACCTAACTAAGCTCGACTTGTGGGAAAAACGCAGCGAACGTGCACGTAACCTATCAGGTGGTATGAAGCGACGTTTAATGATTGCTCGTGCCTTGATGCATGAACCTCAGCTACTGATTCTTGATGAACCAACCGCTGGTGTTGATATCGAACTGCGCCGCTCAATGTGGGAATTCTTAAAAGAAATTAACTCTGAGCAAGGCATTACCATTATTCTTACCACTCACTATCTCGAAGAAGCGGAAATGCTGTGTCGCAATATCGGCATCATCAACAAAGGTGAGCTGATTGAGAATACCACCATGAAAGCCTTGCTCGGTAAACTGCATGTTGAGACGTTTATTCTTGATCTTGAAGAGGGAAGTGCTGAACCGAAATTGGATGGTGTAAATAACCAAACCTTTATCAATGGTTCTTTAGAGCTTGAGATTGAAAAGAGCCAAGGGTTGAATGGCATTTTTACTCAGCTTTCAGAGCAAGGCATTAAAGTGCTGTCGATGCGCAACAAAGCCAACCGTCTTGAAGAATTGTTCGTCAGTATTGTACGAGAAGGGGGCCAATAATATGTATCGTTTGTATTGGACTGCGTTTTGCAGCTTGTTGACTAAAGAAGTGAACCGCTTTACTCGTATCTGGGTTCAGACTTTGGTTCCGCCAGCGATCACTATGACACTTTATTTCATTATCTTTGGTAGCTTGATAGGTTCGCGCATTGGAGATATGAACGGATTTAGCTACATGGAGTACATAGTGCCGGGCTTGATCATGATGTCGGTGATCACTAACTCCTACTCAAATGTCGCCTCGTCATTCTTCAGCGCTAAATTCCAAAAGAACATCGAAGAGTTGCTTGTCGCACCAGTACCCAACTATGTGATCATCTTAGGTTTTGTCATGGGTGGCGTTGTTCGTGGCCTATTGGTTGGAACGATCGTCACGTTTGTCTCGCTATTCTTTGTTGATCTGCAAGTCGATCATTGGGGCATTATTATTGCCACAGTGTTTATGACCTCAGTAGTGTTTGCACTAGGTGGTTTGATCAATGCGGTGTTTGCCAAGACATTTGATGACATCTCGATCATTCCTACCTTTGTTCTGACACCACTGACCTACCTTGGCGGCGTATTCTATTCGATCAGTTTGCTGCCTGAATTCTGGCAAGGTGTATCTAAGATCAATCCGATCGTCTATATGGTCAACGCGTTCCGTTATGGTTTCTTAGGTGTGTCGGATGTCGGTATTGTGACTTCGTTTAGTGTGCTTGGTGTATTTGTTGTAGCACTTTACGCGGTGGCGCACTATTTAGTGACACGCGGAATTGGTTTACGCAGTTAGAAACAAAAAAGGGTTGATGCTTTCACATCAACCCTTAATTTTTAGCTTGTCACGAGAGCTATTCAGCGCTTTCTGATGGTGTTTCAGGCGCTTCTTCTTCCTTAGGCTCTACAATCATCTCAACCACTTGGTTATCGATCAAGCGAGCTTTGCCAAGGAATGCAGACATTAGAATAACAGCTTGAGTCGTCTCTTCAGTTACTGCTTGCAGTGAGCGAGCATCACGAATAAAGATCTCATCAGGATGCAGGCCTGCTGCGCGTAGTTGATCGCTGGCATCTTCAATCACAGAAGCGTAATCATCACGACCGCCACGCATAGCACTACTGATCCAGCGCATTGTACGTGCAAGCACAGGAGCGCGTTGACGTTCATCGATCGTCAGTAAGCCATTGCGAGAGCTCATTGCTAGGCCGTCCATCTCACGTACTGTAGCGACGCCGATAATTTCGATATCCATTGCCAAGTCTTCAGTCATCTTACGAATGACTGCAAGTTGCTGGAAGTCTTTCTCGCCAAAGCAAGCTACATCTGGTTGTACGATGTTGAATAGCTTCGTCACTACAGTAGCAACACCACGGAAGTGACCTGGACGAGAGGCGCCTTCGAGGATGTTAGAAAGTCCTGGAACTTCCACTGAGCTCTGAGTTTCTACACCATGTGGGTAGATAACCTCAGGTGTCGGGGTGAAAACTAACTCAACACCTTCAGCGGTTAATTTACTTAGGTCGTCTTCTAACGTGCGTGGATAATTATTTAAATCATCAGCACGGTCAAACTGCATCGGATTGACAAAAATGCTGACAACAACGATATCCGCATGTTCGCGCGCTTTGCGTACTAAAGTCAGGTGACCTTCGTGCAAGTTGCCCATGGTTGGGACAAATGCCACTTTGCGGCCATCACGTTTGTACTGTTTGATTTGCTCACGAAGAGCGGCAATTTCAGCAAAAGTTTGCATGGCTAAATCCTTACGCGATGGTGTGTGCTTCGCTAGGGAAGTCACCACTTTCTACATCTTCCTTGTATTTAGCGACAGCTTTACGCATGTCTCCAGTTTCAGCAAGGAAGTTTTTCGAGAATTTTGGCATGTAGTTCGCTGCAATTCCAAACATATCGTGCATAACTAGGATCTGACCGTCAGTTACGTTACCTGCGCCGATACCAATGACAGGTACGTCACAAACTTCAGTAATTCGTGCGGCGAGCTCTTTAGGCACACATTCAAGCAAGATGATTTGTGCACCGGCTTCTTGAAGAGCGAGGGCATCGCGTACCATGCGGTCAGCTTTATCTTGCTCGCGGCCTTGAACTTTGAAGCCACCAAAGATATTCACTGATTGAGGCGTTAGGCCTAGGTGCGCACAAACGGGTACTGCACGTTCTGTAAGAGTCTTAACGGTATCAACTAACCAATCGCCGCCTTCGATCTTAACCATGTTTGCTCCAGCACGCATTAGCGCAGCAGCGCTCTCACACGCTTGCTCAGGCGTTGCATAGCTCATGAATGGCATATCAGCCATTAATAGGCAGTTCGGGCTACCAGCGCGTACACAGCGCGTGTGGTAAGCAATATCTTCTACAGTGACAGGTAGAGTAGAAGATTCGCCTTGAAGAACCATGCCTAAAGAGTCACCAACCAGCAGTACTGGCATCTCTTGGCTTTCGAATAGCTGGGCAAAGCTTGCATCGTAAGCGGTAGAGGTCGCAAATTTACGGCCTTCTTGCTTCCACTTCATCAGATCATTGATGGAAATTTTTTTCATGATTTTTCCTTACAGAATTTGGCTATGATTGCCAAATACGCAGACCGTTTTGGGCAACGACTTTGAGTAAGTCATCCAGTCTAATCCCACATGGGAGGGTTAAATTTGGTGCGATTTCTGCGAGCGGGTAGAGCACAAACTCACGCTCTTTCATTCCATAGTGTGGAACGGTCAAACGCTCGGAATCCATCACCTCATTGCCATAAAGAAGAATATCGAGATCTAAGGTTCTTGGGCCCCAGCGTTCTTCTTTACGGACGCGCCCTTGCTCTAACTCAATCCTTTGAGTGCAATCGAGTAGTTCAAGTGGCGTCAATTCTGTTGTCAGCTCGACAACCGCATTGATGTAGTCAGGTTGATCCTGAGGCCCCATCGGTGTGCTGCTGTAGAGCGACGAAGTTTGTACAAATTGCGATTTAGGCAATTTTTTTAAGGCATCAATAGCTACGTTAGCTTGAGAAACAGGATCACCAAGATTACTGCCAACAGCGATAAATACTGTGATCATGATGATGCCTTAGGCTTTTTCTTGCGGTAGTTTTTACGGCGACGCTGACGCGGTTGACCGTCGCTGCTCGCATCTAGGTCGGCAGCCATTGCTTGGCGCATGTTGCGACCAGCATTCTGGAAAGTTTCCCACCACTTAGCGAGTTCTTTGACTTCACCTTGCTCAATCTCACCACGCATTTCTAAGAAGTCGAAACCGGCGCGGAACTTGTTGAGTTCCATTAGGCGGAAGGCACGTTTACCATTACGGCGAGGCATACGTAGCTGTAGCTGCCAAATCTCACGGATAGTCGCAGTGTGGCGACGAGGAATCGCAATGGTACGTACTTGATCATCAAGAATGTAGTTACTTGCTTCCATGATCGCATCGTAAGAAGAGAGTTTACGTTTCTCCATCAACTGCTTCGCTTTCTCTTGCAGTGGATACCACAGCATGGCAGCGAACATAAACGCTGGATTGATACGCTTACCTTCTTCGATACGTTGGTCGGTAGAATCAAGCACTAGGTCCAACATCTGCTCAGTCGGTGAGTCATACTCTTCAGTAAAGAACTCGGCAATCGTTGGGAATAGCTGCTGGAACAGGTTGTACTCACGCATTAAGTGGTACGTCTCTAGACCATGACCAGATTGCAGCATTTTCAGTGATTCTTCATACAGACGAGCTGCCGGAATATCTTGCAGTAAGGTCGCCATCTCTTCGATTGGCGCAGCAGTATCTTCTTCGATATCAAAATCGAGCTTCACCGCAAAGCGAATCGCACGCAGCATGCGCACTGGGTCTTCGCGGTAGCGTGTCTCTGGGTCGCCGAGCAAGCGAATAAGCTTATCTTCTAAATCTTCGTGGCCGCCAGCGTAGTCGTGAATAGAGTAGTCACCGATGTTGTAGTACATCGCATTGACGGTGAAGTCACGACGTTCAGCATCTTCATCGATGGTGCCATAAACGTTGTCACGAAGTAGCATGCCTTCTTTCGACTGCTGAGAAACATTTTTGCTTGGCTCTTGGTGGTGGCCACGGAAAGTCGCGACTTCAATGATGTCACGACCAAACATAATGTGTGCGAGACGGAAGCGACGGCCTATCAGACGGCAGTTCTTAAACAGCTGTCGGATCTGTTCTGGCGTTGCATTAGTCGCAATATCAAAATCTTTAGGCTGCTGTCCCAGTAATAAGTCGCGAACGCCACCGCCGACTAGGTACGCATCAAAGCCAGCACCATTCAGACGGTATAACACCTTCAATGCATTATCACTGATCTGTTTGCGCGAGATGTTATGTTCTTGGCGAGTAATAATATTTAAAGCGAGCTCAGAGAATGTTTCTGTTTCGCTAGGTGTATAATCGTTTTTGTTCATGTGCATCTGGCAATAATTGGTCAAGCCAACCTTGCTTGAGTTTAATATTTTGGGCCCATCAGGGGCGAATTTGCGGCTAATAATAGCTTACAGCGAGCGGTTTGAGAATATTGGTGTGATTTCAGTCGCTTTAGGCAGTTGAACTACACGCCAATTTTTCACGCCCCACTCAATGATCTCTTCCACGCTAGCAGATTGAATTTCTTTATCAATATCAAAGCCTAAGAAACTCATTGCATCCAATAGTGCAGGTTTAGGATTGCTATTATCAATCGCTTTTGCATGATTTTGTTTGGACAATTTATGTCCACTTTCATCTAACGCTAATGGCAGATGTAAGTAGCTGACTGGCTCTGCATCGAGCATTTGATAGAGACTAATCTGACGTCCAGTCGGTTCGATTAGGTCTGCGCCTCTCACCACTTCGGTGATGCCTTGTTCGATGTCATCTAATACTACGGCAAGGTTGTAGGCAAATAACCCATCTCGACGCTTTATAATAAAATCTTCATCTGCCAATGCGGTGGGAATACTTAAAATCCCATGACGCTGATCTTCAAATTGGTAGATCGGATGTGTCATGCGCAGTCGAATTGAACATTGCTGATGATTTTTCAGAGCTAAATCGCGACAGGTACCGGTATAAAAACCACCCGAAGCTTTAATTTGTTTACGAGTACATTGGCAGTAATACGCTTGCCCAGACTGAAGCCAACGATTGATTTGTTCTTGATACAGTTCATGACGCTGGCTTTGGTAAACCACTTCGCCATCCCAGTGGAGCTGATACGCTTCTAAAGTCTCGAGAATAAGTGAACTCGCGCCTGGCATTTCTCTAGGCGGATCAAGATCTTCAATGCGAACTAACCACTGGCCTTGTTGTGACTTTGCTTGAAAGTAACTGCCGAGTGCAGCAATCAGTGAGCCAAAGTGTAATGGACCAGAAGGAGAGGGGGCGAAACGGCCAATATAACTCATAGATGGATACTGTTTTTAATAAACCAAAAAGGGAGCCAAGGCTCCCTTCAATAGTCAGACAAAGCAATAATTAGCCTTGCATCTGCTTTTCTTTGATTTCTGCAAGTGTTTTACAGTCAATACAAAGGTCTGCAGTTGGGCGAGCTTCAAGACGGCGGATACCAATCTCGATGCCACAAGATTCACAGAAGCCAAAATCATCTTCTTCGATTTTATTTAGCGTCTTTTCAATCTTCTTGATTAGGCGACGTTCACGGTCACGGTTACGTAGCTCTAAGCTAAACTCTTCTTCTTGAGAAGCACGGTCAACGGGATCTGGAAAGTTTGCTGCTTCGTCCTGCATGTGGTGCACAGTGCGATCAACTTCTTCCATGAGCTGGTTGCGCCAAGCTGATAAAATTTTTGTAAAATGAGCCATTTGCTCAGGTGACATGTATTCTTCACCTGCTTTCTCTTGGTATGGCTCAACCCCTGCAATGGCTAGGATGCCTAGCGCTTTTTTCTTTGATTCTGGCATGCAGCATCTCCTACTAACACCTAGTCAACTGCGCTCGCAGTTAATTTAAGGCGGGTATCTATAGCAAAAAGAGTCATCAGAGGCAAATACTGGTGAGTAAAGTTATTGTCAATGTGAAGGCGTCATCACTTTTAGCCGTTAATGACTGAAATTAAGCGCTTCGACTAATTTTATCTCACTGTTGGAAAGTTCTGCTTTGTAGCACAGGACTTCCACTCCTTGCTCTTGTGCGTCTTTTAGTAATTGTGAATATTTGGCGTCTATATGGGTTGCAGGTGAAACTTTTTCAATACCTGAATGTAAAACAGTAAACAAAAGTATCGCTCTGCTTCCACTTTGCGCCATTTCTGTGAGTTCTCTCAGATGTTTCTGACCGCGTGTTGTAACGGCATCTGGGAAATACCCTTGCCCCGGCTTTTCCTCATCCAATAAGGTGACGCTTTTAACCTCTATATAGCATTTTGGTGCATTTTCTGAATTGAGCAAGATATCAATCCGGCTATTTTCTTTGCCATACTTCACTTCAGTTTGAAGTAGGTCGTATCCTTGTAGCTCTTTAATGACACCAGACTCGATAGCTTCAACAGCGAGTTGGTTCGCTCTCGCGGTATTAATGCAGATGCGGTGACCCAATGCGGTTTCGGTCAGTTCCCAGCTATTTGGGTACTTTCTCTTTGGGTTATCAGAGGTGGAATACCACACTTTATTACCTTGAGTCGCACAACCTGTCATCGCACCCGTGTTGGCACAATGGATAGTACGCTCGCTGCCATCTGGCAAACTAATGTCAGTCAAAAAACGTTTATAGCGCTTGATCAGTGTTGCTTGTTCTAATTCTGGTTCGAACTTCATTTGGGACTGGTTACTGTTTTTATGTACAATAGTTGCCATCATTACACCACAAGGTTTCCCCATTGTCACAATTGCCTATTCAAGGCGTGATGCCAGAACTACTCTCTGGTGTACGCGAAAGTTCTCAACTGATTTTAAAAGCGGCTCCTGGTGCAGGTAAATCGACCTATTTCCCTTTGCAATTGCTCCTAGAAAACGTAGTTGATGGCAAAATCATCATGCTGGAACCAAGGCGTTTAGCGGCGAGAAACATTGCTCGTTATCTTGCAAGCCAACTGGGTGAAAGTGTCGGTGAGCGTATTGGTTATCGTGTCCGTGGAGAGAACAAAACCAGTGCGCGAACTCAGCTTGAAGTGGTGACCGAAGGGGTTCTGACTCGCATGATCCAATCGGATCCGGAACTGTCAGGTATCGATTTGGTTATTTTTGATGAGTTCCATGAGCGTAGTATTCACGCCGATACCGCGTTAGCTTTTTGTTTGGAAATCCAAGAGGTGCTGCGTGACGATCTTAAATTGGTAGTGATGTCTGCAACACTCGATCAGCATGCGTTAGGAAAATTGCTTCCTGAGGCGGCTTTTATTGAGTCGCATGGGCGCAGTTATCCCGTTGAGTATCGTTATATCAATACCAAAGCTAATGAGCGCTTAGAAGATTTGATGGCAAAGCAGATTTCTAGCCTAATGAGTAGCGAAAGTGGATCTTTGTTGGCGTTTTTGCCCGGCGTTGCCGCCATCAAACGGGTTGAAGAGAAATTGCAAACTCTCCCATCTGATATTCAAGTGTGCCCTTTATACGGACAGTTGGATTTCGCTCAGCAGCAAGCGGCGATTCAACCTGCAACAGATGGGCAACGTAAGGTCGTTCTGGCAACCAATATTGCGGAAACATCATTGACGATTGAAGGTATCCGTTTGGTGGTCGATTCAGGTTTAGAGCGTGTCGCTAAGTTTGATCTAAAAAGTGGTGTCACGCGCTTAGAGCAAGTACGAATTGCTCAATCTTCTGCAGAGCAACGCGCAGGACGAGCGGGGCGTATCGAAGCTGGTATTTGTCTCCGCCTCTACAGCGAAGGCCAACTCAATCAGCAACCTTATGTTCCTCAAGCAGAAATTGTTCACAGTGACTTATCGAATTTAGTTCTAGAGCTCGCACAGTGGGGCGCACAAAACCCAGATGACTTAGGCTGGTTAGATACTCCTCCTGCTGCGGCGGTCAATCAAGCCAAGGCGTTATTGCTGCAGTTGGGCTTAATCGATAGCAAGGGCCAGCTTACAGATGCGGGCATACTCGCGGGTGAGCTTGGATTAGAACCTAGAACCAGTGCGATGCTTGCTAATGCGGGTGGTGAGTTGAACACTGCGCTGGCGATTAGTGCTTTACTCGAGGAGCCTGAGCGAAACACGCTGGACTTTATGCATAGTGTTCACCGCTTAAAGTCCGCGAAACACAGTAAGCAAAAGCTAGTGACTCAACGAGCCAAAACGCTAGCGGCAAAAATGAAGCATCGCTTTGAACTATCACAGGTCAATGAATCTCAAGTTGCTTGCTTACTGGCGATCGCCTTTCCGGACCGAATTGCGCAGGCGCGCCGTAATCAATTAGGTCGATTTGTTCTTGCCAATGGTCACGGCGCGCAAGTTCAAGAAACAGAGCGTCTTGCGGGGAGTGATTATCTTGTTGTCATCGATCTGATGCGTAGCCAGTCCGATTCATCGATGATCTATTCTGCGCTAGAGTTAGATATTGCTCAGCTGCAATCGCGTTGCCCCGGTTTATTTACTGCTATTGATAGTGTTGATTGGGATGAACAGAAAGGACGCTTGGTTGCAGAGCAGCAAACAAAATTAGGTAGGCTTGTTATCGACAGCAAAGCGCTGCCTGAGCCATCTAGCGAAAAAATGACCGAAGCTTTACTTACTTTTATTCAGCGTAAAGGGCTATCGGTATTAAATTGGCCCCCAGCGAGCCAAGAGCTGTTAGAACGGCTGCGTTGCGGACAGGAGTGGTTACCAGAGCAGTCATGGCCTGAGCTTGACGATACGAGTCTGTTGGCTAACTTAGATGGTTGGTTAGAGCCTTACTTGAATGGCATTAACTCAGTTAAAGCATTGGCAAAAGTCGATCTTGAAGCGGCGTTATTGGCGTATATAGGTTGGCCACTGAATCAAGAAATTGAACAGTGGTTGCCAACTCATTACCAAGTTCCAACCGGTAGCAAAAAGAAAATTCGTTACCAACAAGGGCAAGAGCCCGTATTATCGGTGCGCATGCAAGAAGTATTTGGCGAACAAGCGTCACCAGAAATCGCGCAAGGAAGAAAGCGACTGGTATTGGAGTTACTCTCTCCGGCTCAAAGGCCATTACAAGTAACCCGAGACTTGGCAAGCTTTTGGGCGGGCGCTTACAAAGAAGTACAAAAAGAGATGAAAGGGCGCTATCCAAAACATGTTTGGCCGGATAATCCAGCGACACATGTAGCGACAACTAAAACCAAACGACAGTTAAATTCATGACCAAGAAGAACACGACGGCGAGTGCAAAAAGTAAAACAACCAAAACTGCCAAAAAGCCAGCTCGTAAATCGAGTCGCAAACCAACTAAACGTAAAACGAATAACTCAGGTCAGCGCCATTGGCTGAAAATGCTATGGGGAATTGGCTGGAAGCTAGGTATAGCAGTATTCGCTGTGCTGTTATTCGTCGGTATTTACCTTGATAGCGTCGTCAAACAGCGCTTTGAGGGACAGTTGTTTGATTTGCCTACGGTAGTGTATGCGCGCATCTTGAATCTTGCGCCGGGTGATTCGATTACTATTCAAGAAGTGCGTAACGAGTTGGATGTGTTGAACTACCGTAAAGTGCGCCAGCCTCGTTATCCAGGTGAATACTCCTCATCATCAACCAAAATTGAGCTGATTCGTCGACCGTTTGAATTTAGCGATGGCCCAGAGCCTGATCGTCATGTGATGCTGCATTTCGATTCTAACAGCCTAACCCGCATTCAATCTCTGGAGCAGAAAGGGGATATGGGTTATTTGCGTATTGAACCAAAAATGTTGGGGATGTTGGAAAAGAACAACGATCAACAACGTCTGTTCTTACGTCGTGACCAATTCCCAGAAGTGATGGTTGATGCATTGTTGGTTACAGAAGATCGCGACTTCTATCAGCATGATGGTGTGTCACCGTTGGCAATTGCTCGTGCTTTAGTTGCTAACGTCAAAGCGGGCCGCACGGTTCAAGGTGGTAGTACCTTGACGCAGCAGTTAGCCAAAAACATCTTCCTGTCCAGTGACAGAACGTTATGGCGAAAAGTTCGTGAAGCCTATATCGCACTGATCCTCGACTACCGTTACAGCAAAGATCGCATCTTAGAAGCGTACCTAAATGAAGTTTATTTAGGCCAAAGTGGCGGTGAAGCGATACATGGTTTTGGCCTTGCCTCGCGCCTTTACTTCGATCAACCGATTCAAGAGCTGCGCATCGATCAATTGGCTTTGCTGGTGGGTATGGTAAAAGGCCCATCTTATTATAACCCGATTCGTTTTCCTGAACGTGCTAAAAAGCGTCGTGACTTAGTCCTGCGCTTGATGATGCAGCAAGATATCTTAACCGCGAATCAATTTGATATGGCGGCGAGTCGACCTCTGGACATTCAAGATAATCCACGTATTGCCAGCAGACAGCCTGCTTACTTCCAACAGCTCAAGATTGAACTGAAAGAAAAAGTTGGTGAAGCGTTTCAGTCGGATGTCGGCCTACGAGTATTCACCTCACTTGATCCGGTTTCACAACAAAAACTGGAGCAAGCGATCGCACGCAAGATCCCTCAACTAGCCAGTGTTGCAGGTAAGTCATTGGAAGGTGCAGCGGTAGCAGTTGATCGTCATACAGGTGAAATCCGCGCTATGGTTGGTGGCAAGCGCACTGGCTATGATGGCTTTAACCGTGCGCTAAATGCCAGTCGTCAAATTGGCTCGTTAGCGAAACCAGCCGTTTATCTAGCCGCGTTAGAGCAGCCGGAGAAGTATAACTTAGCAACTACCTTGCATGATAAGCCGATTAGCTTAAAGGGCAGCAAAGGTAATGTTTGGTCACCAAGAAACTATGACCGTAAGTTCCGTGGTGACGTACCGCTTTACACGGCATTGGCCAAATCACTCAATGTCCCAACGGTTGAACTTGGCATGCAGGTCGGCATACCTAGTGTGGTGAAAACCTTAGAAAAGCTTGGCGTTGATAAAAGTGAAATCCGCCCAGTGCCATCAATGTTCTTAGGTTCATTTACGCTGACGCCATTCCAAGTTGCGCAGATGTACCAAACGCTGACCAACTCTGGCAAACAAGCGAAGTTGTCCGCGCTACGTTCAGTGATTGATCTTGATGGAAATGTACTATTCCAATCGCTGCCACGAGTTTCTCAAACTGTTGACCAACAAGCAGCATGGCTCACCACGTATGCGATGAAACGCGGTGTGTTAGAAGGCACCGGACGCTACCTCAATAGTCAATTCTCTTGGGCGGCGTTAGCGGGCAAAACCGGTACCAGTAATGACACCAAGGATAGCTGGTTTGTTGGTGTGGATGGCCGTGAGGTGACCACAATTTGGTTAGGGCGTGATGATAATAAGTCGACTAAGCTAACGGGTTCGAGTGGTGCGCTGCGAGTTTACGCTGAGTACCTCAAGCATCGTATTCCTCAAAAGCTCGCATTGCCTTGGCCACAAGAAATCTCAACATACGGCTTTGCCAAAACTGCACAAGGCAACTTGGCTCTCGATTGCGGTAACGAGTTTAAGTTACCAATCTGGGATGCCCAAGGTTCGTTTAAAAGTCAGTGTGACAACCAACCGAAGCAGTGGATAAAAAAGCTATTTAGTTGGTAGTGATCAATTTGATGAATAATTAAAAGAATTAGGCCTTTACGCCAATTTACGCACCCAGTATAAACGTAGGAACGAACTTAGAAAGGAACTCGCACTGTGAGAAAGATGACTTACCTCATCATAAGCATATTCAGCATGATGACATTTGGTGTGATGGCGCAATCGACAGAAAAGGAAGCGTCACGACCAAAAGTTGCTTTAGTACTGGCTGGTGGTGGAGCAAAAGGTGCTGCACACATTGGCGTGCTAAAAGCGCTTGAAGAGCTCAGAGTTCCTGTTGATTACATTACTGGTACCAGTATGGGTTCCTTTGTCGGTGGTCTGTATGCAACAGGGATGAGCGCCGAAGAGATCGAAACCTACATTGATACGGTAGATTGGAATAGCGGTTATCGTGATCGTGTCGATCGCAGTCAACGCAAAGTGCAAGACAAAGAGTACGAAGATAGATACCAACTGACAACTGATCTTGGTCTACGCTGGGGGGAAATTCGCGGCACTAAGGGCATTGTTCAAGGACAGGGCATGCTCAAGTTGTTACGTGAAACCGCGGGTAACCTTCCTCCTTTCCAATCGTTCGACCAACTCGCAATCCCTTATCGTTCAGTTGCGACTGATATTGTTAACTTAGAGCCCGTGATTATTGGTGATGGTTATCTTGTCGATGCGATGATGGCGAGCATGTCGGTACCGGGGGCTTTGCCTCCATATAAGTTAGATGGCAAGTTGTTAGTCGATGGTGGTGTGACCAACAATATGCCAGTTGATGTTGCTCGTGAGCTCGGCGCTGACATCGTGATTGCCGTTGATATCAGTACTGAATATAAGAATGAGGAAGATTTCACCAACTTATTCAGCGTCGCTGATCAGCTTTCAAACTACTTAGTTCGCAGTACCACTAACCATCAGGCTGAGACGTTAACCGCGGATGACTACTTCCTTCGCCCTAAAGTGGGCAAGATGGAAACCACTGAGTTTGATCGAATGCCCGAAGCGTTCGAGAAGGGCTATCAAGAAGCGATGGCGTTCAAAGATGAGCTAGGCAAACTTAGTTTGTCTACCGCTGACTACCAAGAGTATGTTGAGCAAAAACAAGACGCGCGACGCACGCTACGTTATGGCGACAATATTACGGTTGAAAATATCGTGATTAATAACAATACGCACTACTCTGATGACCTGCTTGAGAAGCGCTTAGGTTTAGAAGAGGGGGAGCAGTACAAAATTGCTCAAGTGGAGGATAGTGTTCAATCTCTGTATGCATTAGATCGTTTTGAATTGGTGACTTACCGCTATGATGAAGTCGATGGTCAAGATAGCTTAATATTCGATGTTAATGAGAAATCATGGGGGCCGAATTACCTCAACTTCCGTTTTTTCTTGGAAGATGATTTTTCTACCGATAGCCAGTACTCATTGGGAACATCCGCTAACTTTACCAACCTCAATGAACATGGTGCTGAGCTGAGGGCGAACTTTGAAATCGGTACCGATAAACGGATCGAATTTGAGTTCTATTCGCCATTCTTATCCACTCAAAAGAGCTTTACCACCCTAGGCTTTTCTTACAATAACGAGAAACGTAATGCGCCAGTGACGGGTTTTGAAGATACCTCTCTTGAAGCGACCGAAAACTATCTACCAGTCTCTTACCATGAGTGGGCAGCGGAGTGGGCGATAGGTTATCAAGATACCTTGTGGCGTCGCTTTATGATTGGTGCTCGTTATGTGGATGGTGAAGGAGAGTTGTCGACTTTACCACTCTATGGGGATGTTGCCTTTACTCGCTTAGGTGCTTTTGCAAGCTACCGAATTGATACCTTAGATAACTACAGTTTACCGACTAAAGGTGTTTACTTAGATCTTGATTACATGGTGTCACATGATAAGAGTGTTGGCGAAACTGAATTTGTCGAACAGCAGAGAGAAGAGGATACTTCTTACGAATTTGGCGCTAAGTTAATCGCAGCGCGCACCTTTTCTCGCCATACTTTGGTCGCAAATGCGGAGCTTGGGTTTGTGACCAGTAAGAACTCATCGGTGCCGATTGATCCGAAAGAGATTGGCGGTTTTTTGAATCTGTCGGGTATTCCGCGCAATAGCCTAATTGGTGAGAACAAGGCGTTTGGTAGTCTGATATATCGTTATCGCTGGTTTGATAATGACTTTGGTTTGTTCACCTCACCTTTCTATGTCGGCAGCTCGTTAGAGTATGGTGGTGTCTGGTCTGGTCAGGATACTGATCTAGGCGATGCGCCGTTATACGTTGCAGGTTCAGTGTTCGCTGGGGTCGACTCACCGATTGGCCCGATTATGTTTGGTTATGGCCGAACAGAACAAAACTATGACTCAATCTATTTGATCATAGGCACGACCTTTAAATAGTCTCAAAGGTATGTCTATTAGCAATATCCCATTCTCACTGGGTGGGATATTGCATTGAGTTAGTAACGAAAATCATAGAACTTTAGTCTTAAGTTGCTATGTTGGTCAAAATGATGAGATTTTAATTTAACGTTAAATTTGCTATCCTACCGCCCACAGTTTGGCCTCTCTGGCACTGTTTCTCAGTCAGCATTGAATGAAAAATATGGCAAGGAGAGCCAAGTTTCCAAGGATGTTCACTCCCTTATTCTTTGAATAAATAGTAATAAGAGGGAGGAACCGCAATGAGAGGAAAAAAGTCGTGCTTGAAGCCTACCGTAAACACGTCGAAGAGCGTGCTGCCGAAGGAGTTGTTCCTAAACCACTAGATGCTGAGCAAGTTGCTGGCCTAGTTGAACTTCTTAAAAATCCCCCTCAAGGTGAAGAAGCATTTATTCTTGACCTACTAGAGAATCGAATCCCACCTGGTGTTGATGAAGCTGCGTATGTAAAAGCAGGTTTCCTAACAGCTATTACTAAAGGTGAAGTGTCATCTCCACTTGTTAGCAAAGAGAAAGCGGCGGAGCTGCTGGGCACAATGCAAGGTGGTTACAACATCGAATCACTGGTTTCTCTTCTAGATGACGCTGAGCTAGCTCCTATTGCAGTGAAAGCACTATCACACACGCTACTGATGTTTGATGCATTCTATGATGTAGAAGAGAAAGCAAAAGCAGGTAATGCTTCTGCACAACAAGTGCTTCAGTCATGGGCTGACGCTGAGTGGTTTACTGCAAAAGAAAAAGTTGCAGAAAAGATCACGGTTAAAGTATTCAAAGTCACTGGTGAAACGAACACTGATGACCTATCTCCAGCACCAGATGCATGGTCTCGTCCTGATATCCCAGTACACGCGAAAGCGATGCTGAAGATGGAGCGTGATGGCATTAACCCTGATGATGCAGGCAATGTTGGTCCAATCAAACAAATCGAAGAACTACAAAAAGACGGCATCCCACTAGCTTACGTAGGTGATGTTGTAGGTACTGGTTCTTCACGTAAATCTGCGACAAACTCTGTGCTTTGGTTTATGGGTGAAGATATCCCATACGTACCGAACAAACGCACTGGTGGTGTATGTTTAGGTGGTAAGATCGCGCCAATCTTCTACAACACAATGGAAGATTCAGGTGCACTACCGATCGAATTGAATGTACAAGACATGAATATGGGCGATGTGATTGATATCTACCCATACGAAGGTGTTGTACGCAAAGGCGACGCAGAGATCTCAAGCTTTGAATTGAGCAAAGTACTACTTGATGAAGTGCGTGCTGGTGGTCGTATCCCACTGATCATCGGTCGTGGCCTAACAAGCCGCGCTCGTGCATCTCTAGGTCTAGAAGAGACGGATCTATTTGCTAAGCCTGTTGATCCATCAGCTTCAGATAAGGGCTACACACTAGCTCAGAAGATGGTTGGTAAAGCATGTGGTGTTGAAGGCGTTCGCGCAGGTCAATACTGTGAGCCTAAAATGACAACGGTTGGTTCTCAGGATACTACGGGTCCAATGACGCGTGATGAGCTAAAAGACCTTGCATGTCTTGGCTTCTCTGCAGATCTTGTGATGCAGTCTTTCTGTCACACATCGGCATATCCAAAACCAGTTGACGTTAACACTCACCATACTCTACCTGATTTCATCATGAACCGTGCAGGCGTATCTCTACGTCCGGGCGATGGTGTTATCCACTCATGGTTAAACCGTATGCTTCTACCTGATACAGTAGGTACAGGTGGTGACTCGCATACTCGTTTCCCACTAGGTATTTCGTTCCCTGCTGGTTCTGGCCTTGTGGCGTTTGCTGCTGCGACAGGTGTTATGCCGCTTGATATGCCAGAATCAATCTTGGTGCGCTTTAAAGGTGAAATGCAGCCTGGTATCACGCTACGTGACCTAGTACATGCCATTCCACTATACGGTATCAAGCAAGGTCTACTAACAGTAGAAAAAGCAGGTAAGATCAACGAATTCTCTGGCCGCGTTCTAGAGATTGAAGGTGTTGAGCACCTATCTGTTGAGCAAGCATTTGAGCTGTCAGATGCATCGGCAGAGCGTTCTGCTGCGGGCTGTACAGTTAAGCTATCTCAAGAGTCTATCGAAGAGTACCTAAACTCAAACATCACTATGCTTAAGTGGATGATCGCGGAAGGTTACGGTGACGTGCGCACGATCGAACGTCGTATCACAGCAATGGAAGAGTGGTTAGCAAACCCTGAACTTCTATCTGCGGATGCAGACGCAGAATACGCGCATGTCATTGAGATTGACCTTGCTGATATCACTGAGCCAGTGTTATGTGCACCAAACGATCCTGATGACGCGCGTCTGCTGTCTGAAGTTCAAGGCACAGAGATTCAAGAAGTGTTCATCGGTTCTTGTATGACTAACATCGGTCACTTCCGTGCAGCGGGTAAGATGCTAGAAGAGTTCAATGGTTCTCTAAGCACTCGCCTATGGGTTGCGCCACCAACTAAGATGGATAAAGACCAGCTAACGGAAGAAGGTTACTACGGTATCTTTGGCCGTGCAGGGGTTCGTATTGAAACTCCGGGTTGTTCTCTATGTATGGGTAACCAGGCACGCGTAGCAGACAAAGCAACAGTAATGTCTACATCAACGCGTAACTTCCCGAACCGTCTAGGTACAGGTGCCAACGTATACCTAGCGTCAGCAGAACTTTCTGCAGTTGGTGCGATTCTAGGTCGTATCCCGACTAAAGAAGAGTACCTAGAGTACGCTCAGAAGATTGATGCGACGGCTGCTGATACTTACCGTTACCTGAACTTCCATAAGATGGGTCAGTACACGGAAAAAGCGGATACGGTTATTTTCCAAGAGCCAGCATAATCCCTTGTCATACTTGATTGAGGCATAGAATTGAGAGCGTCTACTTCGGTAGGCGCTTTTTTTGTGCTTTCGAGCTGAACTCTATATACTGCGCCGCAAATTATTTGAGCAGGGCGAACCTATGGAATTCGAGTTTATTAGAAACACATTAATGGGCGAATACTATGTTAAATCGAGCATGGGGCATGAGATTGTAGGTCGCTGGCTGCAAGAAGAAATCGGTAAAGATTGGCAAAAAATAGATAAAGTAGAGAATCTGCTTGAGCAAGTTCGCCAAGCGCCTCAATTAGAACACACGCTTGTCGGAGCTGAGATTTCACTCAATGCCCAAGGTGACGAGATTGTTGTGCAAGAAAATGTGCTTGGTCACGGCCAAGAGATGGATGCAGGCAGCGAGTTTGATTTTTATGACAGTGAAAGTACCGCGAGCTGCGGCATTGACGATTTCGAAGACCTTATTGAACAATGGAAGACGTTCTTAACGACTAAGTAGTGCACTTAATTGGTGAACGTTAGTGATGTTGCTTTAATGTTGTGAAAAGGGCGCACCGATATGGTGCGCCCTTTTTGTTTTTATGTTGTTCTATAAAGATGTTTTTTATTTAAATCAATGAGATAGAAACTTGGCACGCACCTTGGATTGTATAAGACAAAAGGATGACAGCTTGCAGAGAGGATGCGATGAAACTTATTAATGCGATTATTAAACCATTCAAGTTAGATGATGTTAGAGAAGCTTTGGCTGATGTCGGGATCGAGGGTATGACTGTGTCAGAGGTAAAAGGTTTTGGCCGTCAGAAAGGTCACACAGAGCTTTACCGTGGTGCGGAATACCAAGTGGACTTCCTACCTAAAGTAAAACTAGAGATTGCGACTCAAGCGGAAAATGTTGATCGAGTGATTGAAGCGGTATCTAAAGCTGCGCACACCGGGAAAATTGGCGACGGCAAAATCTTCGTTTACGACCTTAGCCAAGCAGTACGTATTCGTACCGGTGAAATGGACGCTGAAGCGCTATAAGAATTCAAAGGACTGGAGACAATAAGATGGAATTATCAACAACAGTAACTGAGTTACGTTACGCACTAGACACTTTTTTCTTCCTCATTTCAGGTGCGTTAGTAATGTGGATGGCAGCGGGTTTTGCAATGTTAGAAGCAGGCCTAGTTCGCTCAAAAAATACTACCGAGATCTTAACTAAAAACATCTGTCTATACGCGATTGCTTGTACCATGTACCTGATTGTTGGCTACAACATCATGTATGTCGACAATGGCGACAGCAGTTGGCTACCATCGTTTGGTGCACTGATCGGTACTCAAGGTGAGGGCGCAGACCACTCACTTGAATCTGACTTCTTCTTCCAAGTGGTATTCGTTGCAACAGCAATGTCAGTGGTATCTGGCGCAGTAGCTGAACGTATGAAGCTTTGGTCATTCCTTATCTTCTCAGCGGTTCTAACGGCGTTTATCTACCCAATGGAAGGTTACTGGACTTGGGGTGGTGGTTTCCTATCACAAGCGGGTTTCAGTGATTTTGCTGGCTCAGGTATTGTTCATATGGCAGGTGCTGCGGCGGCGCTAGCAGGTGTACTACTACTAGGTGCTCGTAAAGGTAAATACGGTAAGAACGGCGAGATCTACCCAATTCCAGGTTCGAACATGCCTCTAGCAACATTAGGTACATTCATCCTTTGGTTCGGTTGGTTTGGTTTCAACGGCGGTTCTCAGTTGATGGTTTCTGATTTTGAGAACGCAACAGCAGTTGGTCAAATTTTCCTAAACACAAATGCAGCAGCGGCGGCAGGTGCCATTGCAGCGCTACTTGTATGTAAAACGACTTGGGGCAAGGCAGATTTAACCATGATTCTAAACGGTGCATTAGCAGGCCTTGTAGCAATTACTGCAGACCCTCTGTCACCATCACCACTATACGCGGTTGCAATCGGTTCAGTTGCGGGTGCACTAGTGGTATTTAGCATCATTGGTTTAGATAAGATTAAGATTGATGACCCAGTAGGTGCGATTTCAGTTCACGGTGTGTGTGGTTTCTTCGGTCTAATGGTTGTGCCGCTAAGCAATGCAGACGCGACATTTAGTGCTCAGCTACTTGGTGCAGCAGTGATCTTTGCTTGGGTATTTGGTGCAAGCTTAGCGGTCTGGGCTATCCTTAAGGCGACTGTAGGTATTCGAGTTTCAGAAGACGAAGAGCTAGAAGGTATGGATATGCATGACTGTGGTGTTGGCGCTTATCCTGAGTTTGTAACGGTTAAATAATTTACAAGCTGTTACATATTTCTAAGGCAAAAACCTGCTCAGATGAGCAGGTTTTTTTGTTCCTAGTCATTGTTTTCTAAATTATGATGAATATAATAACGCAACTGATAAACGTTATCATTACGATGTTAAAGGACTGAACCAATGAAAAAACTGCTAACTCTTTCTGCTTTAGCTTGTGCGACAATTGCACCAACAGCGGCAATCGCTGCAGAAGAAGTGAACGTATACTCTTACCGCCAACCTTTCCTAGTTGAGCCTATGTTCAACGAGTTCACTAAAGAAACTGGTATTAAAGTAAACGTTAAGTTTGCAAAGAAAGGTCTAGCAGAGAAGCTAGCTCAAGAAGGTGAGTACAGCCCAGCTGACGTTATCCTAACTGTAGATATCAGCCGTCTATCTGAGCTAACTAAGAAAGATCTTGTTCAAGCGGTAGAAAGCGACGTTCTTGAGAAAAATATCCCTGCTCAGTACCAAGACACTGACAATGAGTGGTTTGCTCTAACAACTCGTACTCGTAGCGTTTACTCTTCACGTGACCGTGTTGGTCGTCTAGGTGAAGACTTCACATACGCAGACCTAGCAAAGCCTGAGTTCAAAGGTAAGATCTGTACTCGTAGCGGTAAGCATCCATACAACGTATCTCTAGTTTCTGCGATGATTGCTCACAAAGGTGAAGCGGAAACTAAAGAGTGGCTAGAAGGCGTGAAAGCAAACCTAGCTCGTAAACCTCAAGGTAATGACCGTGCACAGGTTAAAGCGATCAAAGAAGGTCTATGTGACGTTTCTCTTGGTAACAGCTACTACCTAGGTAAGATGGTTAACGATAAAGAGCAGAAAGCTTGGGCTGACGCGGTATACATTAACTTCCCTAACCAGGAGACAACAGGTACTCACGTAAACATCTCTGGTATGGCTATGGCTAAGTACTCTCCTAATAAAGAGAACGCAGTTAAGCTAATGGAATTCCTAGCAGGCAGCACAGCTCAAAGCATGTACGCAGAAGTTAACTACGAATACCCAGTGAAAGCTGACGTTAAACCTTCTGAGCTAGTAGCTTCTTGGGGTGAATTTAAAGCAGATACTGTCTCTCTAGATGCGATTGCTGATCACCACGAAGCGGCAATTAAACTTCTAGACGAAGTTAAATTCGACCTATAATAGTCTTAATAATGGGTCTTTGACCGATTAGAGTACAACCTCAAGCTGTCTAGATTTAAGGCACTTGGGGTTGTTTGTTTTATACTGAAACACTTCCATTGCACGCTAATGCTCAGTGTACCTTGAAGTCACTTACGTATATCGGTATAAATACCCCTAGACTATCAAAGGGATATGAGATGTATTTGCAAACGCATTTATATTTCATACGGCCTCGTTGTAATTAGGCGATGAAAGAAAAGAATTACTTATGGAAAACCAGTAGCGGAGCTTTAGCTGTGCTACTGGTTTTGCCGATCTTAGCAATATTCACCACAGCTGTTGGCGAAACAAATGAGCTCTTCTCTCATTTGATGTCCACAGTGATGCCCACCTATGCCTACAATACGGTTGTCCTCGTGTTAGGCACTATGGCGCTTTCTCTTATTCTCGGTATTCCTTCTGCATGGATTATGGCGATGTGTCGTATTCCCGGTGAGAAAATACTGCAATGGGCACTGGTGCTTCCTCTTGCTATGCCTGGTTATATCGTCGGTTATATTTTCACTGACTGGTTTGATTTTGCAGGACCAATTCAAATCCTATTGCGTGATTTGACTGGTTGGGGGCCTGGTGAGTATTGGTTCCCAGATATTCGCACTATTAGCGGCGCCATCATTGTTTTGTCGTTAGTGTTGTATCCGTACGTCTATTTGCTATGTCGCGCTGCGTTTATGGAACAAAACGTCTCGTTATTGCAGTCAGCCCGTCTACTAAAATGTTCTCCTTGGGAAAGTTTTCGTCGTATCTCATTGCCTCTAGTTCGTCCCTCGATTGCTGTGGGTCTTTCTCTGGTTGCGATGGAGACGATTGGCGACTTTGGTACGGTAAGTTACTTTGCGGTGAATACGCTCACTACTGCCGTGTATGATACTTGGCTTGGTTATTCGAGCTTGACCGCCGCCGCTAAGATCTCTGCGATTATGCTGGTGGTTGTTATCTTGCTGCTTAGCTCTGAGAGATACAGCCGCCGCAAGCAGAAGCTATTCCAAAATCAATTCAGCAGTCGTGAAGATTTTCGTTACGTGTTGGTAGGGTGGAGAAAGTGGTTAGCGGTCTCTTGGTGCTGGGGATTAGTTTGTATCGCCTTTATTTTCCCGCTTGGTCAGCTCATCATCTATGCTTACAAGTATTTTGCCCAAAGTTGGACTGCAGAGTTTCGTGAGTACGCACTGAATAGTTTATATGTTTCGTTCACTGCGGCGATTATTGGTGTCTTCGTTGCGCTGGTGGTTAACTTCTGCCAACGAGTAAATCCGGGCCGAAGAAGTTTGGCATTTATGCGTATCTCATCGATGGGCTATGCTGTACCGGGAACTGTCCTAGCGATTGGTGTCATGGTTCCAGTTTTGTTTATGGATCATTTGGTGAATGATATTGCCAAGTGGATGGAGTGGGGCAGACTGGGACTGATTTTCTCAGGCTCAATGTTCGCACTGATTTTTGCCATGGTAGTTCGCTTTTCTGCGGTAGCGATTGGTAGCATTGAAAGTAGCTTGAGTAAAGTCTCTCCTTCGCTCGATATGGCCTCTCGCACTATGGGCTGTAACGCTAACTCAATGCTATGGCGCATTCATTTTCCATTGGTTCGTCGTGGTGCTTTGATTGCTGGCTTACTTGTCTTTATCGAGTCAATGAAAGAGCTTAATGCAGCGCTACTGCTAAGACCTTTTAACTTTGAAACCTTGGCTACGTATGTGTATAACTTTGCCTCTGATGAGCACTTGGAACTGGCAGCGATGCCGGCGGTGTTGCTTGTTCTGGTTGGTTTAGTTCCGTTAGTCATTGTTAACCGTTCTTTGGAGCATTCCCACTAATGAGCTGTGCACTATCCATTAATAACTTAACGTGTAAATACGACGAGCAGACAACGGTTTTGGAGTCGTTGTCACTTGAAGTGGTTCAAGGTGAGATTGTTTGTCTGCTTGGTGCGAGTGGTTGTGGTAAAACAACCTTACTTAAAGCCATCGCAGGTTTATTACCATTAAGTTCAGGCACTATGAGCCTAAACTGCATGATGATCGATGATGGGGCGAATTGGTTACCGCCGGAACAGCGTAATATTGGTATGATCTTCCAAGATTATGCGCTATTCCCTCACCTGACTGTGGCAGAAAACGTCGCTTTCGGTCTTCGTGATGCCTCTGCGGCTGATAAAAACGCCAAAGTTGCCGAGATGCTAGAGTTAGTACATCTATCTGGTTATGCAGAGCGTTACCCTCACCAGCTCTCTGGTGGCCAACAGCAGCGTGTCGCGATTGCGCGTTCACTGGCGTATAAGCCTGACTTACTGCTACTGGATGAACCATTTTCTAACATTGACACTCAAGTACGTCATGAGTTGATTGGTGAGATCCGTAAAATCTTCAAGAAGCAGGGGGTGACCGCTATTTTCGTTACTCACAGTCGTGAAGAGGCGTTTGCATTTGCCGATAAAATGGCGGTAATGAACCACGGTGTTATTGAGCAATATGGCACGGCAAGTGAGCTTTACTACCAGCCATCAAGTAAGTTTGTTGCTGATTTCTTAGGTGGCGGTAGCTACTTAAGCGCGACTCGCTCATCAGAGTCTGAATTTGAAACTGAGCTTGGCTTGGTGGAAGCGACAGCGCAGCAACATATTCAGATTGGCGATCAGTGTGAGCTACTACTGCGTCCGCAACATGTGCAAATTAGTGCTGCAGAAGAGAGTGCTGTGACCGTGCTTGAGCAACAGTTTATGGGGGATCATTGCCGCTACGTGATAGATGCTAGCGGTAGTCGTCTATTAGCAAGCTCAGCAGAGCCATTAACGATTGGCCAACAGGTGTCAGTCAAGGTCGAAACCCAAGGTGTTCTGGCCTTTTAAAATTAAAAAAGCCCGGCGTCAGTGCCGGGCTTATTAGTACTAAGTCGCGTTACGGTTATAGCTGCAAGAAGTCTTTCACTTGCTGAACGGCTTTCTCAGCGGTTTCTTTATCCGCCATTTCAGCAAAGATACGCAGTAGTGGTTCAGTACCAGAGAAGCGAGCGATCACCCAGCCACCATTCTTAAAGTACACTTTGGCACCGTCGTCATAGCTCACCTTGTCGATCTCATACTCAAACTCAGGTAACTGCTTTTCAACATAGATACGGTTGTACAGCGTCTCTTTCTGGGCAGGTTTAAAGGTGCAGTCACCTTCTGCGGTATAGGCGTAGCCATATTTACCGTAGATCTCATCAAGCAGCTCAGACAATTTTTTGCCAGTAACGGATAGCATCTCTACCAATAGACTTGAAGCGAACACGCCATCTTTGCCTTTGATATGACCGCGAATCGTTAGACCACCAGAACTCTCACCACCGATCAGTGAATCATCTGCTTCCATCTGCGAGCTAATGTGCTTAAAGCCCACTGGAACCTCGAAAGATTTCTCACCATGATCTTCAGCGATCTTATCGAGAATATGCGTAGTGGCAATATTACGTACCACAGAGCCTCTCCAGCCTTTGTACTCTAATAGATAGTAGTAAAGCAGCATCAGCACTTCATTTGGGTGAATAAAGTTACCTTTTTCATCGATGATACCTAAACGGTCAGCGTCGCCATCAGTACCAATACCAATATCGTAGCCTTCAGCCGCTACAAGATGTTTCAAGCGGTATAGGGTTGCTGCGCTTGGTGATGGCATTAAGCCGCCAAAGTCAGGGTTTTTACCATCATTGATTACGTCAACATCACAGCGACCATTGATCAATACTGTCTGTAGCGCGTTTTTCGCCACACCAAACATTGGGTCGATCAGTACGCGTAGGTTAGCCTTTTTGATTGATTCGATATCAATGAAGTTAATGATCGAGTCAACAAACTCGTTCATTGGGTTAATGACTTCAACTAGTTTATCTTCAACGGCTTGTTCAAATTCGACCGACTTTACTTTAGCTAGCGTTAGTTGAGCGATTTGAGTTTCGATCTTTTCAGTAATGATTTCATCCGCATCACGTCCGCCTTCAATAAACACCTTAATACCGTTGTAGTCGGCCGGGTTATGAGAAGCGGTAATACACGCAGAGTAGGCACAGCCCATCTCTTTGGCTTTGAACATTACAATAGGAGTTGGGACAAACTTATCAATAAAGCTAACTTTGATGGCGTTTGCTGCGAGTACTTCTGTAAACCAGCGGCCTGCTTTGTCTGATAAAAAGCGGCGGTCATAACCGACCACGAAGCCTTTATCTGCCACTTGTTCGTTGTTAATGATGTTTGCCAGTGCTTGGGCGACGAGTTTGACATTGTCTTTGGTAAACTCTTCGCCGATAAATGCGCGCCAGCCACCTGTTCCGAACTTAATCATGGTTTAATCCTTTAAGTAAACAAAGAGCCTCTGTGAAGAGGCTCTGCTGACAATTAACCGAGTACAACAACAACGTCGTTGACGCTGCCATCAGCTTGAACTGGAACAGCATTACCAGTGATAAGCTCGCCGTTAACAGTGATTGATTTAACGCCTTTGCTCACTGAGCTTGGGTTTTCAACCTTGATGTTGTAAGTCGCACCTAGCCATTGACGAGTTACCTCGAAACCAGGCCAGTCCGTTGGGATACATGGATCAATCGTTAGACCATCGAAGCCTGTACGTACACCAAGGATAAAGTTGGTTACCGCAAAGTATGCCCAACCAGATGTACCCGTTAGCCAAGGGTGGTTTGCACGGCCATGATCTTGGTGATCGCGACCCATGATGAACTGAACGTATGAGTATGGTTCTGCGATACGTTTTTCGATGATGTCATTTTGGTTGTATGGGTTAAGTGCATCGTAGAACTTCATTGCACGGTCACCACGGCCAAGCTTCGCTTCAGCAACCCATGCCCATGGGTTAGGGTGTGAGAAGATAGCGCCGTTCTCTTTTACACCTTGGTATACACGAGTCACGAAACCAATATCATCGTTTGGCGTTGCGAATGATGGAGAATTTAGGTGCAGACCGTATTCAGAGAATAGGTTTTCATCTACTGCATCCATCGCCTTCTCGCCACGCTCTTGAGACACCGCACCAGAAAGAACTGCTAGTGTGTTTGATTCTAGGTGTACACGACCTTCTGCTTGTTGCGCTGTACCAATCTTATCGCCATCTTTAGTCAGACCGCGGATGTACCAACCGCCTTCGTCATCCCAAAGGTGACTTTCACATGCTTCACGAACGTTCTCAGCCATTTCAGTGTACTTAGCGACATCTTCATCTTTACCAAGGAACTTGGCTAAGTCGATAAACTCTTGTAGAGCCCAGAAATGTAGGAATGAAACCATTGATGATTCACCACCACCTAGGTTTAGACAGTCATTCCAGTCTGCGCGAAGACCTTTACAGATGCCTGTTTGGCCTACGTACTCAGCAGAGAAATCTAGTGCTGCTTTCATGTGTTCATAGACAGACGCATCGTCGCCGTCTGCGTATGGAATCACTTCATCAAAGAAGCTGTGCTCACCCGTTTCCATTACGTACTTACAGATAGTTGGAACTAGCCATAGGTGGTCATCAGAACAGGTGTCTTCTATGCCGTGGATCTTGTCATCGTCTGATGGTGTAGGAACAACGGTTGGAGATTTTGAAGGCGCGACATCGGCTTTCTCTGGATCGAACCAGTCTGGATCAAATAGGTGAAGACCGTAACCCGCTTTCACCTGACCACGTAGTAGATCAACGATACGCTTACGTGTCATTGCTGGGTTGGCATGCGGAACAGAAATCGCGTCTTGGGCAGTATCGCGGTAGCCAAGACCGGTACGTCCACCAACTTCAATAAATGAAGCAAAACGAGACCATACAACACAGGTTTCTGCTTGGTAGAGTGTCCAAGCGTTGATCATAGTGTCTAGACCTTCGTTTGGAGATTTCACTTGGAACTTCTCACAACGTTCGTTCCAGTGCTGCTTAATGCCAGCAAATGCAGCATCAACATTAGCAAGATCTTGGTATTTCTCACGTAGGCGCTCACCATTGCCTTTACCGATACCTAGAATGTAAGCAAAGCGTACTTCTTCACCCGGCTGGATAGTGAACTGCTTATGTAGTGAACCACAATGGTTGTAACAAGTTTGCGCTGTGTTCGAACACTTACCTTGCTCTACAGCAATTGGATTTGCTTCATCGCGGTATAGACCTAAGAAGCTATCGCGTTGGCCGTCGTATGAGTCTGGGCTAAATGTTGAAGCTAGGTAGTAGAAACCTTCAAAGTCATTGGTGTTGTAGTAAAGGTCGTATTCGATCACGCCTTCACGATACTCAGTACCCGCAGAGTAAAGGGACATCTGATGGTTCTGGTTATCAGATTGAATGTGGCTAAATGAGAACTCTACAAATGAGAACGCACTGATGGTACGTGGCTTATCAGACGTGTTCTTAATCACGACATCCCATACTTCTGCGTCTTCACCTTTAGGCACGAACAGTGTTTTCGTTGCTGAGATGCCGCTGTAGTCACATTTGAATTTTGAGTAAGAAAGACCGTGACGAACTTCGTAGCTTGCCTCGTCTAAGCTCTTTGCCACTGGCTGCCAAGAAATTGACCAGTAATCACCAGTTTCATCATCACGTAGGTAGACATAGTGTCCAGGGCGGTCAAACGTTGCGTTCGGACGGAACTTAGTAACACGGTTATACTCTGGAGAGTTGTAGAAAGAGTAACCTCCAGCGTTGTGTGAGATAACGGTACAGAACTTTTCTGTGCCTAAGTAGTTAGTCCATGGCGCAGGGACATCAGGGCGAGTAATGACGTATTCGCGATTGTCGTTATCGAAATAGCCGTATTTCATGTTAATTTCCTTTTTACCAAGCTACCAGTGGGGTAGCCAAAACTTTAAGCTAGTGAAAACTGCGAATGGACACCATTCGCTCAGTTGTTATTTCCACGGTTGGCGGTATTCAATCTCTTGTTTATCAAGTAGAGCTAAATGACTCTTCAACCGTGATAGATAATCTTCCCAATCCCGCGCTGGCTTTTCGGTCCAACAGGCTTCTGCCATAGCGGTCAATCTTGGGAAAATCATGTAATCCATGCGAGATTGGGTCGTGACAATCTCACTCCATAAGGCACATTGAATGCCTAAAATACGTTTACGAATCGGGTCATGTTCAGGAACCTGAGCCAGTGGTTCGTAGCGATATGCGCTTTCTAACGGAATCACAGCGGCCCAATCGACACCAGGCTCTTCCGGACTATAGTCTTGAGTCATATCTAGATACGTTGACTGGCCCGGCTGCAAGATTACATCGAACCCTTGCTTTGCACAGTTAAGGGCGGCTTCTTCGCTAAGCCATGAATAAATCACCGTATCTTTACTGACCTTGTCGCCATGTTGCGCTTCTTCCCAGCCAACCATGCGCTTGCCAAGTGAACGAAGTTTTTTCTCTGCGTAGCGAAGGAGGTGGCCCTGAAGCTCTTTAGCACTTTGGTAGCCTTCCTGCTTCATTAATGCTTGGCAAGCTGGGCTTTCAAGCCAAACGCCATCTGGCACTTCATCTGCGCCGATATGAATCCAAGTCGAGGGGAATAGCTCAGCCACTTCTTCCAAGACTTTATCTAAGAACAGGTAGGTTCCTGGTAGCGCTGGAGAGAGCACATTGTCGTTGTAGTGTTGAATACTGCGGTATTGAGAACGATCTTCTGGATCCGCAAGTAGCTCAGGTAGTGATTTGATCGCTGCGCGACAGTGGCCGGGAATATCGATCTCTGGGATGACGTTAATGCCTCGCTCTTCCGCATAGGCGATCACTTCTTTGATCTCTTCTTGGCTGTAATAACCGCCATACACATCTGCTAAATGACTATATTGTGGCTCGAGCCTAGTTTGAGTACCGCGGTAAGCGCCGACAGATGTTAGCTCTGGCAGTGATTTGATTTCAATACGCCAACCTTCATCGTCGGTAAGGTGCCAATGAAAGGTATTGAATTTGTAGTGAGCAAGTTGATTGATCAGTCGCTTAACCATCTCTAGTGAATGGAAGTGACGAGCACAGTCCAGCATCATGCCACGGTATTTAAAACGTGGGCGGTCGATGATTTTAAGATAAGGGATCGAAAGATTGTTCTGTTCATCGACTTGAATTAATTGAATCAGAGTCGCACTTGCATGGACAAAGCCAGAGCGAGAACCTGACTCTAGTCGAGCGCCTGAGCTATTGACCGTTAATTGGTATTCCCCTTCATCAAGGGTCGGATTGTTGCGATAAACAATGTCACTTTGACCAATTGCTGGTGCAGTGAAGTCATACAGTCGCGTCAGCTCTTGTTGTAGCCAAGTCGCCGCTTTTTCAGCCAGTGATGCCTGTAGAGTGATCTGGCTTGAGTGAGTAAGGGAGAAATAGCCATCTTGAACTTCGATGTGATTCGGCTTTGGAATCAAGGCTAACTCACTTGGTTTAGCTTGTGCGAGTTCGCTGCGTTCACGGAAAGGTGAGGCTAAAGCAATCGGGGTTAGGGTAACAGGGTATTTATTTTCACCACCATCAGCCAGAATCAGAGCATCCTTAAAACCGTCAGTGTAAAAACGCAGTGGTGCGGTATTAATGCTGAATTCGCAGTAGTAATGCTGGTTCGCAGCTAGGCAATCAACATCGGGTTGCACGGTGCAGAAGCTACCAATTTGCACCACTTCACCATGAGTAAAACTGTCAGGTAAAATAAAGCGATCAATGATGAATTGCAGGCGCCAGTCGGTTAAATCCTTGTCACTTAGGTTATGAATAGTCAGACCGAAGCGGCAAAATTGCTTTTGCTCGGAAAGTACTGCAAGTTCAACGCGGTAGCTCATAGTTCTCGTCCTTAATACAAGTTATGTTCAGGCTTGCCTGCAAACATAAGTGCGCCTTCAATTGCATCAAACTGTGGTTCAACAACCCAAGCTTGTACGGGTGGAGATAGCCATGCTTTGATTCGTTCAGCGATACTGCCCATCAAACAGATACGCGTTGCTCCTTTGCGGTTCAGTGCAACAAGAAACATCTCTATATCAGCAGCAGTTTGTTGCAGCATTTTGATCGCTAATGGATCGCCTTGATGGGCATGTTGGAAGATTGCTGGTGAAAACTGACCATAATCTCGTGGCAGTGCGCTCTTAGACCAAGCTACGATTTGATCGACATCGTGGTTAAAGTGAGCCATTACATGCTGAGAAAGAGGTGTTTTCTCAATGATATCGTCTTGTGCGAGTAGAACTTGTTGGATCAGATGAAGGCCCATCACCGCGCCGCCACCTTGATCGGAAATTGGAAATTCTCGGCCACCAACAACGTGCTGTGTACCACCAGCTAGGTAAATGCCGCACGAACCGGTACCTGCAATCATGATCGCGCCATCGTCCCCGTTATGTGCACCAACACATGCACCGTAAGCGTCGGTATTAAGAACCATAGAGGCAAATGGATGAGGCAGAGCCATAAATTGCTGCCAAGCTGACTTTTGCTCTGCACCTGCCAAAGCAAGGCCTACGTGCATGGAGCCAAAATCAGATTCACTTAGGTCACCTTGTTTAGCCGCTTGAGTAATAGCGTCGACAATTGAAGTCATTGCGACATCGACGCCTAATAAAATATTCGCGCTACCACTTTTAGCTTCACCGATAAACTTGCCACCTTCAGTGCGAATACGTGCGCGACAAGAAGTGCCACCGCCATCAATGCCTACATAATAAAGCGTCATGACTTGTCTCCTTGAGCGATGAAGTAAGTTGAGTGGTTAAGAATTGCTAGTAGATACCAGGCACCATGGGGGATCCATTGCTCACCCCAACGCCAGTTCTGCAGCATGTCGTCTTTTTGTTTCGGTGGATTAAAGGCAATGTCTTCTTCATCCTCAAATCCACCAGTAATTCCGTTACAAACTCCGCCTTTGGCATTGAAAAAACCAAGGTCAGGTAAGTAATCTGGGTTGTTATGTCCATGACCATCAAGCATGCACATGTCGTAAGGATTCAAGCCTAAGATCCAGTTGAGGCAGTCTTGTGAGAAAGTCATCAATTGCTGTTTCAGCGTAGGGTCTTGCAGGTATGGCAAGGCAAAGAAAACCATGCTGCTCAGAGAGCCTAAGCGCGCATTTTCACCCTGCCACCAGTAACCAGTTTCGTTGTTGTGTGCGACGAAGAAGGCATCACGTTTGTCACTATCAACCGCTTTGACATATTGGCGTGGGTAACCAAATGGGTTCGCTACATGGGCAGTTATCGTAAGTTCAAACTGCAGTGCTTTAGTCACTGTATTGAGTGCAGCTGCGTAAAGCGCTTCATCAGATTCAATTGCTAGGTATTCACATAGGGCGATGACAGGTAAGCCGGCTTCAGCTGCGTGATAATATGGACGACTGCCATCACTATTGGCTGACCAGAAGTAATTAAATTGCTCATCACAACGCTGGCGCTGCTGAAGTTTTGCGCTCCATTGGCGACATTCAGTTAAAAATTCAGGGTTGTTAGTGCTCTTGTATAATTCAATGGCAGCAAGTAGCGCACAATACTCATCAATGATGTTTTCTTCGCCATCATTTAGGTACTGATGGTTGTATTCTTTTAAGTGCCAGTAACCGCGCGTGGCGGCATCTAAATAATCACAAGATTGGTATTCGCCATGCTCTTCTTGGCGCGAAGCTGCGGCTAAAGCTGCGATAGCGACACCACCACCTTGTCGGTATGCCGCTTGATAATCTTCTGACTTAACGCCTTCTTGGGTTGCATAAGCACAGATTTCACGCTGCTTGATATCTTTCGACCACTTGTCGAATACCGTCATATAGAAGAAGCCTGCTTCATCTTGCATGCGAACTAAGAAATCAGCACCGAATAGTGCTTCTTCGGTCAGGCGAACTTTAGAAAATAGCGGGACGTTATCATTGTCGCTAATGAGCTCGGCACCTTTAAACATATTCCACACAACCATTGGAATTTGTTGCGGGTTAAGGTAGTTCGCGTAAGAAAGGTGGCTAAGGTATTTACTCACGTCACCTGAGGCATCATACCAACCGCCATGGACGTCAGCGGTTTTGTCTGAGCCAAGGAGTGGGACTTGACGATCTTGTTGGTCAAATCGGCCACCACAACGTTGAGACTTAAAGTAATGTAGAACGTCAGAGAAGGTACTTTTCAATAGTAAGCCTTCAGCTACCTGAAAGATTTCAGAGCGTAAATTGTCGACTCTTAGGTAGTAACGCCCAACTTGTTCAAAGTGGGAGAATTCGATGCGAAAAAAATTCCCTTGGTGCCAGTTGGCGACCTTAGTACCCTTATTGATACTAAAAGACGCTACAGTTTGATGACTGTCCGCACAGACTAACAGCGCAGTGGTAGAAGAAAGTCGTGGCTTACGTGTCATCAAAACGGCCTGCTTAGGCCCAAGGGCTTCATAACCAATATGGTTAGTAAGTAGCAGCATCAAAATCTCCGAAATTAATATGTTATAGGTCTAGTTGAAGCGCCAAGAGCCGAAGCCCTTGGCGTAGGTCATTAATTTTCGTATAGGTAACAACGGACAAAGTGGTTCTCAGACAGCTGAGTCACTGCTGGTAATTGTTCACGGCACTTGTCTGATGCGTGTTGGCAGCGGCCAGCAAATGGACAGCCAGCAGAAGCAGGAGTCCAAAGAGGGATTTCCCCTTTGTTGCCTTTCAGCTTCTCATGGATCGATTTGCTTGGATCTGGTACCGCTGAAACCAATAGTTGGGTGTATGGGTGTTGAGGGTTATGAATGATCTCATCAGTGTCACCCCATTCCACCATATGGCCCACATACATAACCGAAAGGTCTTCAGCGATGTAACGTGCGGTTGCGATATCATGCGTGATGTAAAGTAGAGACATCTGCTTTTCAAACTTCATCTCTTCCATCAGGTTTAAAACACCTGCACGAATCGATACATCAAGCATCGACGTCGGTTCATCAGCCAATACCACTTCAGCGCCAACAGCAATGTTACGAGCAAGGTTTACACGCTGACGTTGACCACCAGATAGTTGGTGAGGGAACTTCTGCGCTGTCTCTTTTGGCGGGATCAAACCTACTTGTTCTAGTAGATCGTAAACGCGCTCTTCCTGCTCTTTCTTATTGCGTGGATCGACTTTTTTGTGGATCAGCAAAGGACGCAAAATATGGTGAAAGATGTTATGAGTTGGGTTAAGCGAACCAAATGGGTCCTGCCATACCATCTGCACACCTTCGCGGTAGTTCATGACATCAGAACGCGAAGTGATTTTTTGAATGTCACGTCCTTTGTATTCGATGGTGCCAGACGTAGGTGCGTACATTTTGGCAATCATCTTCGCGGTGGTTGATTTACCTGAACCAGACTCACCCACAACAGCAAGGCCGCGACTTTTATACATTTTGAAAGACACGTCATTGATTGCACGCATCATAGGTTGTTGTAAGGAATTACTATTGATCGGGAAATCCTTAATTAGGTTTTTTCCTTCGACTAGTAGTTCACCAAATTCTTTGCTCATGATTGTCTCCAGTAATCTTTATTATTATTTCTCAATCGCTTTCTAGAGCTTTGCCTGAGCGATTGGCTCACCATATAGGTGGCAGTTTGAGAAACGATTTGGCTCAATTTGTCTCAGCTGAGTAGGGACGCGAGTACAAGCTTCATGAACACGGTCACAGCGAGCTTGGAAACGACAGCCTTGAGGTACCTCTAGAAGGTTTAGAGGGTTACCAGGAATACCCGTTAGCTTAGTTTTAGGGCCTGTTAATGGAGGGAAAGAACTACCCAAACCTTTCGTGTATGGGTGGAAAGGACTTTCCAAGATCTCTTTTGATGGAGCAACTTCAATCAGTTCACCGGAGTACATGATGCCGATGCGGTCCGAGAATTCGACCATCAAAGAAAGATCGTGAGTAATGAATAGGATAGAAAAGCCAAACTCTTCTTTTAGCGCATAAATCTTTTGTAGGATTTCGCGTTGTACAACCACATCTAGTGCAGTTGTTGGCTCATCCATGATGATCATTTTCGGGTTAAGCGCGAGTGCAATCGCAATAACTAGGCGCTGACGCATACCGCCAGAGAACTGGTGAGGGTAGTCATTAAGACGGCTAGGGTGAATATCAACGATTTCCAATAGACCTTCAGCGCGCTTACGTGCTTGTTCGCGAGTCATGTTGGTATGACGCATGATTACGTCGCAGAATTGGTCTTCCATTGTCAGTACTGGGTTCAGCGCGTTCATCGCACTTTGGAACACCATAGACATCTCACTCCAGCGGAACGACTGCATACGATCATCGCTGTATTTCAGAATATCTTCACCGTTGAAGATTACCTCGCCACCAGTAATAAATGCTGGCGGCTTGTGAAGGCGCATTAGTGAGAATGCGACGGTTGATTTACCACAGCCTGATTCACCTGCTAGGCCGAAAACTTCGCCTGGTGCAATATCAAAGCTCACATTGTTACAGGCACGGACGTCGCCCGCTTCTGTAATATAGTCAACGCATAAGTTGCGGATAGAAATGAGTGGTGCTGTCATGATTATTTATCTCCGCTCCAAAGTGCATTTTGAGGTGGTAGTTCTGGCTCACGCTCTTTTTGGTCTTGTGCTGCTAGCTTCTTCCAACGCTTCATCCCTTTGTGTGAACGAAGTTGTGGGTTAGCAATTTCATCGACTGCGAAGTTAAGGAGTGCTAGGCCAGTTACTAGAATTGTTAGTGCGATACACGGTGCAACAACTTCCCACCATGCGCCAATTAGCATTGCAGATGATGTTTGTACGTTGTACAGCATGATGCCCCAACTGATAGTGCTTGGGTCGCCTAGACCTAGGAATGAAATAATAGACTCCATACCAATTGCATACATTACTGAACCAATGAAGCTTGCGCCTACGATTGGGATTAGGTTCGGTAGAATCTCAACGAAGATGATTCGGAATGAAGATTCACCTAATACTTCAGCGGCTTTTACGAACTCTTTCTCACGTAACGCTAGAGTCTGAGAGCGTATTACCCTCGCACCCCAAGCCCAGGAGGTACAACCAATGATGATTGCAATGGTTAGTGGGCCTGCTTCACCGATGAAGGCTGCAAGAACGAACAGTAGCGGGTATTGCGGAATTACCAGCATAATGTTCATCGCAGCAGTGAGCACGTCATCGACGCGACCACCAAAGTAACCGGCTGAAATACCGATAATGGTTGCTAAGAAACATACTGTTAGACCTGCACCAAAGCCGACACCTAGAGAGATACGCGCACCGTGAACTAGCTGTGACCAAATGTCACGGCCCATGCGGCTAGTACCTAAAACGTGATCCGCTTTCTTTGACATGATCATCGTACGGCGGTCAGTCGCCAAGTTTTCAGCAACCCAACCATTTGGGTTAGCTTGTGCTGATTTAACAATGTAGCTTGGGTATTCGTGCGGGTTACCCGTACGTTTATCAGGAGCATGCTTAGCGATAAGCGGCGCGGCAAGAGCCATAAAGATAAACAATGAAACAATCACTAGGCCTGCACATGCGTATGCGTTGCCAAGAATAAGTTTGAATAGGTCTTTCATAATTATTTCCCTCCCTTACGAAGGCGAGGATCTAGAACAACGTAAAGCATGTCGGCAATAAGGTTAAATGACAGCATGAATAGCGTCATGATGATCAACTGTCCTTGCAGTACTTGGTAATCACGAGCGTGGATAGCATTAAGAAGAACTGTACCAAGACCTGGGTAGTTAAAGATGATTTCAATGATTAACTGACCACCGATTGCCATACCTAACGACATAGATAGAGCGGTAACACTTGGTAGTAATGCGTTACGAGCTGCGTAGTTGAAGACAACGCGGTTTTCACTTAGGCCCTTACCTTTTGCCATTGTGATGTAGTCTTCAGCCAGTAGGTTGATCATGTTGTTACGCATGTTCACTAGGAAGCCGCCGATTTGGATAATAGATGCACAGAAAAGAGGCAATACGGCGTGATAAGCAACGTCTTTATAGAACTCCCAGCTTGTCCAGTCGGGTGTAACACCAGCTGTGTAGGCATAACCTGTTGGGAACCATTTAAGTCCGATAGCAAAGATGAATAGCGCCATCATTGCGATTACAACCTGAGGTACTGCCTGAATGATTAGCATACCTGGAGTAACAAAAGCATCGTATTTACTACCGCGTTTCCAAGCTGCGAAAATACCCAGGATTGAACCTAGCGAGAAAGAAAGGATAACCGCAGAGCCAGCTAAGAATAGAGACCAGCCAAAAGCGCCACCTAGTAGTTTATTTACTGAAAGCGGGTAGAACTGGATAGAAGTACCTAGCTCCCAGCTCAAAATGTTTTTCATGTAGGCAACATATTGTGCAAATAGACCGCCATCGACAAAGCCTAGTAGCTCTTTCATAGCAGCAATACGTTCCGGTGTTACCTGTACCGAAGCGTTAGCAAACATCATGGTGACCGGATCGCCCGGCATCGCACGAGGAATAATAAAGTTTAGTGTCGCAGCAACTAATAACGCGACAAAGTAAAACGACAAACGTCTTAAAAAATAACCCATAACTCACACCTTACTCACCCAGATTTTCCCTGTTTCTGGTTTCAGGTCGCTCCTAGCGAAAACTCAAATTTAGAGCGAATAATCCCCTGACGACTGGCGCCATATTGTAAATAACTCATAGAGTGGGGGATTGAGTGGCGCACAGGAAGTGCGCCACAAGATAGAACAACTACTTATTTAACTGGTTTTAGGTCCAGTACGTGTAGTAGACGCTCTGGGATACCAGCCCAAATGTTTGGACGGCCTTTTGGATTTTCTTCGTTCCACCAACCAGTAAAGCGAGTTGTGTTGTACTGGAACATGTAAGCACCAGATAGAACAGGAATCGTTACTTGGTCTGCAGCGATGATTTTTTGGATACCATGAGCGATGTCTAGCTGTTCGTTCTTATCAGCTGTTTTGTAGAAGCTGTTTAGAAGACCATCTAGCTTGTCGTTCTTGTAGTAGTGCATTGCAAAGCGAGGCATACCGTCACCAGACTGTAGCTCTGAGTTGTAAGCACTGTTCCAGTATAGGTGTGGATCCGCACCGTGGAAGTAGTTGGTGTAAGCTACGTCGTACGTTGCTTCAAGCATAGCTTGGTTGTACACAGAGAAATCTGGAGTACGAGCTTTCGCTTTGATACCAACTTCTGCTAATTGCTCAACTGCTAGCTGAACAGTGTTGTTAAAGTCTGTCCAACCGTTAGGAGATTGAATTAGAAGCTCGAAAGACTTACCAGACGGAGTGTCAACGAAACCATCTTTGTTTACGTCTTTAAAGCCAGCTTTCTTAAGTAGCTCTTTAGCACCTTCTACGTTGTACGTGTTGTAGCCTTGGTATTTCTTATGAATTCCCTCATCAGACCAAGTCTTAAATGCGTAACCTAGGCCAGATGCGAAGTCATTCACTGTACCGCCACCGTAGAATGCGATATCAATGATAGTTTGACGGTCAAGAGCCATAGAGAATGCGCGACGGAAGTCTACGTTAGTAAGTGCTTCGTTCTTCGCAGCATCAGGGTGCTTGAAGTTAACTACGAATGCCTGTGTACCTGCTGGCGGGTACCAGTATTGGTGGTTAGGGCTTGCAGCCGCGTAAGTACGGTCGATATCTGGAATGAATGATGAAGTCCAGTCCATTTCGCCGTTTACAACTTTACCAAGGAATTGGTCGTTGTTCGCGATCTGTGGAACACGTAGACAGTCAACGTCTAGGTTGTCTGCATCCCAGTAGTTAGGGTTTTCACACTGAATGTAAAGCTGTGGAGTAAACGTTGCGATTTCAGTAAATGGACCAGAACCTACAGGGTTTTCGTTAGTGAATGTTGAAGGATCTTTAATCTTGCTCCATACGTGCTGTGGTACTACAGGCACTTTCACGATTTCGTAAGGAGCGTTTGAGTTAGCTTCTTTGATGTTGAACTTAACTTGGTAGTCGTTCAATTTCTCAACGCTAGAAACCCAAGAGTTGATACCGCTTTGATCTAGCTCTGGCTTCTCTTTAACTAGGTTGAAAGAGAAAATTACGTCGTCTGCGTTGAATGTTTCACCGTCAGACCACTTAACACCTTTACGTAGGTCAAATACAACACTCAGTAGATCGTCAGCAATTGTGTAGTTCTCTGCTAGACGGAATACAGGAGTGTTACCTTGCATTTCGTTGAATACTACTAGTGGCTCGTATAAGAAATCAGTCGTAGTGTGTAGGTTAGTAGCACCTAGGTACGGGTTAAAGTTACGTACAAAAGTGGTGAACTCTTTAGGGTGGATCGTTAGTTCACTGCGCTCAGCGGCTGCTGCAACAGATGTGAATCCGGTTGCTGCTGTTGCAATAATTGCTGTTGCTAGTGCTGTTTTTTTAATGTTGGCAAGCATAGCTGTTCCTTACTATTTGCTTTCATTTCACTTATATGGATGGAATGTCATCAATTGATAAACACTCACTAAGGCCTACCTCTCTGTCTGAACATCTTCCGGAGGAGGTCGAAGTTCGAGAGTGGCCTGTAGGCCTTAGGCACAGTAAGAAAACACCTTAACGTTAATTTTCGCAATTGCTATTCCCGTTAAAACCGTTAAAACCTTATCTAACATCGTTAATTCCGTTGAAAAGTTTGCTTTTGCTGTTTTTTTGTTCGCAATTTGCACTTTGAACTGAGTCGCATAACATCCTACCTTGAGTTAAGGTTGTGAGTGTTTACTTACTTGCTGTGTATTTACATGTAAGGGGTTTTTGGTCTAATTATAATCTTGAGATCTTGGTCACTGGTGTGAGTTAGTGTTAATTTACGTGCCTAAATAAAAACTGCCGTCTTGTTGTGATTGCCTTCGCAATATGAACTCTTTTTATCCAACCAACGAGTTTTTAGGCAATTTTAGACGCCCTGTGGACGCCTATATACCACTACTGGTTGACGTGAAATAGTGTTGTTTTACGCAGCGTAATAACTATAAGTGAAGCCTACATTGTCGATTTCTAGCCAATAAAAAGCCCGCACATGGCGGGCTTTTTTTAGTGTTGAGATTTTCTTTAACTGGTGAGTAAATGCTGCAGTTTATCTCGTAGTGCTTCGATATGGCTGCGCTCAGGGCTTTGCTCATTACAGTGTTCTAAGATGTAATCTAGCGAGCTTAAAACCGTTCTCCAGCGAGGGGTTTTTGGCAAAGTCTCTGGGCGTAGATACTTATCAAGAGTACGTGTTTGCAAGGTGCTACGGTCAAGGTAGACACGCCATAATCCACTCTGCTCGGCGAAAGCGAACTTGGTTTGCCCCGTGACAGACTCCCAATACGAAAGCGCACTTGTCATTGCATCAACCAGTACTTCACGCATGATATCTTGCTTCGACTTACTGTCACTAGCAACGCGGTCTGCAAGGCGGGTAAACTCGCCGCCTAGCTCTTTCAGCTCTTGTAGCTTGGCTTTATCACCTTCGAAGGCAAAGCTAGAAAGTGCCTCTATCGCTGTCTCTAAATTATTGATGCGAGACGCATTAATGCTGCCGCCAACATTAAAGATGTACATCGACTTCAAGCCCGCGCCTTCTGGCAGTTTAAGAATGTCAGCAGAGAGGTGCTGTCTGACATCTTCCACGTAGATATCAATAATGCCGCAGTAATGTTCCTGCATGACATTTAGGAACTTAGGTGCGATCAATTCGTCAGCATTAGAGCGTTTCAACTGCTCAGTCGAACGCTTGAATAGTCGTGAAGCCGCTTCATTAGCAAAGCGAATCTTATTGTCATCACGGACGCAGACAATCGCTTCAGGAGCGGTCTCTAATTGCTCTAGCAGGCGGCCTTGCGTTTCTAGCAAGCTTGCTTCAACCATCGCACGTTGTTTTAGCTCTAATTGCAGAGCTTGGTTTTCTAAACGACGTTGCTCTGCTTTGCTTGCGGTTAAGTGTGCAACAATACGTGCCGCCAACTCTTGCTTATTAAATGGCTTCGACAAGTAGTCATTGGCGCCGACGCTAAAACCACGAACTCGATCATCGGTTTGATTTAATGCTGTCAGCATGATGATAGGAAGCGCAGCATGGTCGTAGGTTTCACGCAGAGATTCACAAACTTGGTAGCCGCTCATACCTGGCATCATGATATCGAGTAGTAATAGTTCAGGCTTTTCTTTTTCAACCGCAGCAAGAGCTTCATGACCATCTTTTGCAGTACGAACGCGGTAGCCTTCAAGACGTAAGAAGCTGTCTAATACTCTTAAGTTGACCGGTTCATCATCAACCACAAGTAACAATGGGCCATCCGGGTTTTCTGGTAGGCTTGCAGGCTCTGCTAATTCAATGTTGCCAGTTTCTGGTGCTTTAAAATGCGGCGCTTCGTACTGGTTGGCAACTTCGATTTGTTCAAGTGACGCGATTGGTAGGGTAAAGCTAAAGGTGGTGCCTACCATTGGCTGGCTGCTCACATACAGTGAGCCGTTCATCAGCTCAATTAACTGACGACTAATCGACAAGCCGAGACCAGCGCCTTGGCGGTAACGGCTAGAATCACTGCCTGCCTGAATTAACGGTTCAAAGATATGTTCAAGCTGATCGGCTGGGATACCTTGACCAGTATCGACCACTTGTACACGAATATTGTCATCAACCACATTAGCTGAAATAACGATTTTACCTTCACTGGTGTACTTGATCGCATTGCCAACTAGGTTATACAGCACTTGCTCTAAGCGTTGAGGATCTGCGCTAACCCAAACCGGTTCATTCGGCACTTGGTTAATGATACGAATCGGTTTACTGCCCAATAAGTGTGAAGAGAGCTCAAGCACAAGGCGTGTTGAACCAGCAAGATCAACCGCACTGGTCTCAATGTCTAAGTTGCCATAGCGCATCTTGTGGTAGTCGAGTAGGTCATCTACCAAGGTTGCAAGGCGTTGTCCGCTACTGATGATGATATCAAGTTGATACTTGTGCTCTGAGGTGATTGGTCCGTTTGCACCAGAAGCCAAAGCTTCGGCGATACCCACCATACCGTGCAGAGGAGTGCGCAGTTCGTGAGAGGTGGTTGCTAAGAACTCATCTTTCAGCTTGTTGGCCAGTTGTAACTCATCGTTTTGTTTTTGAATAAGCTTAAGGTTGCTTTCCAGCTCTTCGTTTTGCTGCTTGATGAGCAAGATCTTTTCGCGAATCGAACGTTGCATACGTTCAAAGCTAACCGCAAGTCGGCCAATCTCATCTTTGCGCTGAGTATTGGTCATATCTGCATCGAGGTCGCCCGCCGACACTTTCTCCGCTGCCCAGGTCAATTTAAGCAGTGGTGCGGTAATAAAGTTAGACAGGTAATGAGAGGCCATTACTACCAGCAAAATAGCGGTTAACATAGCGAAGATAAACAGCGTTTCGAGTTGGTTAACTCGCGCAAAAGCCACACTTTCAGGCACTTCAACAACAATCGCCCAATCAATGCCTTTTAGGGAAATTGGACTGTAAGCTGCGATTATCGCTTCATTTTCTGTATTGGAATATGTACCAACATTTGTCAGTCCTGATAGGGCGAGATCGACCACTTGTCGGCTCTTATCAATATCTTCTTGTTGATAAGCGAGCGTACGAGATAGGTGATCACTACCCACCAGCAATGTTTTCATTGAGGCAATGTTGTTGGTATCAGCGATTAGCTTGGTGATGCCATTATTCGGTAAGCGGAATAACGCATAGCTGTGCAAATAGCCTTGCTGGATGATAGGTGCACCGAACCAAGCGACTGATTTACCTTGTTCTTGTGAGAAGTCAGAAAGGACAACCGGAGTAAAATCTTCGTTGGTTTTGCGTTTTTCCGTCACTAGGCGATTTAGCTTAGCGAAGGTTTTACCTAAGTTGGCGTCTTTGTACTTTCCGGTCAGTAAGTTGGTACCGTAGTTATCGTACTTATAGATAGAGTAGGTAACGTTACCCTCTCTATCGACCAAGAGAATGTCGTCAAAGTCAGAACGTTTAAGTAGTTCCTGATACGCCCAGTGGTAGCGTTTATGTAGCAGTCGGTATCGTTCCGTGCCATTGTAGTTGCTCGATTGGGGCAATATTGACGTTTTGATCTGATCCCCAGAGCCTTCAATGTAGCGCTTTTGAGCATATTGACGTGCTTGTTCGATATCGATACCGAGACTTTGAAAGGCGTTAACCAAACCGTAGAAGCGTCCGCCACTCGCGTAAGCCAGCTCTGAGCGGACGAATCCCATCACTTCTGACTCTTTGGCATACAAGTAGTCAATCACTTGCTGCTGCTTGCTATCTCGGACAGAGACTAGGTGCGACGTGCTCTGTTCTTGCAGATCTTTGGTATGAGATTGTAAGAAGAAAATGGCGATAACAGTAAGAGGGGTAATGCTCAAGACGAGAAACGCGAGCATTAAGGTATTCTGCAGACGCTTAAATTTTTGCTTTCGATACAGCTTAAACATGATCTATTTAGACTTTCCGTGAGAATTCAGCTTGCCGCGTCAAATTGCGCATCAACAAGCTAGTTGAAAACGTTATTTTCCTAAGATGACAAAATTAACGAGTTTTTTTACTTTGACAAGTAAGTTGCAAGGAAAGCGTGGAGGTAAGCGCAATTTTAGCGAATTACGCTGAAGGTTTGCCCAATCAAAGCTGCTGATCGGGCAGTTGCATTACTTTTTTGCCTGATAGATAGCGAACTTGTTGGTCTTATTTAGCGTCTCGCAATTACCGAATGCTTTTTCAATAATTGGTGGGTATTTCAGAAAGCTATTGGCAACAATAAACAGCTGACCTGCTTTAGCCTGATAGCTTGGCGCTTTGGCAAGTAAGGTCTCAGTCGCACTGTAGCTAGTGTCTAACCCTGCGTGGAATGGAGGGTTGCTGATAATAAAGTGATAGTCGCTGCTGGTGTCAGAATAGACATCGGACGCAAACACTTTGCCGCTTAAGCCATTGGCAGCTAGCGTTGCTTTGCTTGATTCAACGGCTAATGCGCTAATATCGCACATCTCCAGTTCGATCTCTGGGTTGAGTATTGCCATGACACTACCAATAACCCCTGCACCACAGCCAAAGTCGAGCACTTTGCCTGAAAGAGCTGGTAGTGTATCAAGCAACAGTTTGCTGCCAATATCGAACTCACCATGGCTAAATACGCCCGGTAAGCTTTTGATTGTCAGAGAGCTCTCTTTGTAGCTTACTTGATAGCTCTTGAACCACTCATTGATCTCAAAAGGTTGCGGTGCTTGTGTACATTGACCCCAGTAAAACGAACAGCGTCGCGCAGAGTCGTATTTGGTTATTGGGCCGTAAGGTTTGAACATCTTTTCAATGCTCTTAATACCTGAGCGGTTTTCACCAACAACAACAATTTCAGTGTTTTCCCCAAGCTTGCTCATGAGCATCGTAAGTAAGTACTCAGCTTCAGCCTTAGCCTTTGGCCAGTATAGCAACACCATATCTGCTTGTGTCTCTTGATCAAACTCCGCACCAAACACACTTTTGATATTAGGTTGCGACTCAAGCTGTCTGTAATAACCATAGTTAGTGGTAAACACAGTGACTGAGTGGCAATGATTCGCTAGTTCAACAGGGAAAAGATCTTCGGCTTCTCCAGCAACTAGGACGTGTTTACCTTCAAAGTAAGCAAGTTGTCGCTGAGCAATTTGGCTAGGAGCGATGTAAGCAGACATAATGAACTCGGTGTAAAAAAGTGAGGGAGGATTTTCGCATAATCCTCCCTCCTCGTGTAGTGGTAAATCTCGTTGAATGGCTAGCTACGATCTTGCTGATCTAGGAAGCCCTGAAACTCTTCTTCATAGATATTAAATAGTACCATGGTGATGGCGAAAATAAGTGGGCCGTAAATTAGGCCAATCAAGCCAAATAAGTGCAAGCCACCTAGTAGTGAGAAGAAGATCATGAGTGTGCTCATGCCGGCATTACCGCTGCCCTGCATCAGTAGTGGGCGCAGTAAGTTATCGATAGAGCCAACAATTGCGACACTCCAAACGGTTAGGAATATAGCCCATGTGGTATCTCCAGTGACGTATAAGTAGATAGCCGCTGGAATCCAAATCAGTGCGGTACCCACCACAGGAATAAAGGAAGCAAAACCCATCATGGTTCCCCAGAACAACCCCGGGAAGCCAGCAAGCCACATACCTAAGCCTCCCGCGACACCTTGAGCGATTGCTGTGAGGAATGAGCCCATAACCGCTGACTTTGAAACTTGTTCAATTTCATCCAGCAGCTTGTCTTCTTGGCTGCGAGACAGAGGCAAGATGTGACGCATGGCGCTGATGATCTTGTCATGATCACGCAGTAAGAAGAACAGCACGAACAGCATTAGGAAGAAATCCATTAGGAAGCTTGTTGCATCGCCTAAGATTTTTGCACTAATACCGACGAGGTTGCTACCAAACGACGTGGCAAATTGCGCCACTTTCTGAGCGACCTCTTGTGGTTCGATGGTATCGAAAGGTAAGTAGGTATTGACTAGAGATAGGCCTTTCACCACCCAAGGGTGTTCGAAAATCGCTTGAATACCACCGTTAGTTACCCACTGGTAGACATTCTGAGAGAAGGTGGAGCCTTGTTGGACTATCGCGGCAAATACAAATAATAGCGGCACAACGACAATAAAGGTCAGCACAATACACGATAGTAATGAGGTGATGTTATGGTGATTGGGCAGACGCTTCTCTAGCCACTCATGGATAGGGAACATCAATAAAGAGATGATGAATGCCATAACAATTGAGTTGATATAAGGCTCTACAAGCAAGAAGCAAGCAAAGCCTGCAGCAAGTAGTGCAACAATCAATACCCAATGACTGGAAGTTATTTTGACCTTATCTGACACAATAGTTGTCCAATGATGCGATTTTATACCAGTATAATGGCTGCAAAATTTCCAGTCTTCAATTCAAAATCAAAAAGTTATCCATGAGGCGTTTATTTATGGGATGTTGTAACAATGAGAAGTGCGCAAGTGAGGCTACCGCTAAGAGACGTAAAATCCCTTGGTTTAGCGTACTAATCGCAGCTTTAGTAGTCTTGGTTGCACTTAACTGGCAATAAAAAAAGCTGCACTAGGCAGCTTTTTTTATAAGTAAGAGGGAGCTACTTAAGCTTCTTGAGCAAGGATAGCAAAACAGCGGTCTGCTGCTTCTAGCGTTGCTTCAATTTCTTTACTGCCGTGCGCTAGTGAAGTAAAGCTTGCTTCAAATGCTGAAGGCGCTAGGTAAACACCGTGCTTAAGCATTAGGTGGAAGAAGCGCTTAAAGCGTTCGATATCACACTTAGTTACGTCTTCGTAGCGAGTGATTGACTCTTGTTCAGTGAAGAAGAAACCAAACATACCGCCTACTTGGTTAACGACTAATGGGATGCCATGGCTCTCTGCCAGCGCTTTAAAGCCATCAGCCAATTGTTTAGTCTTAGAAGCAAGGCGTTTCTCGTTGCCTTCTTCTTTTAGTAGGTTAAGACATGCGAAGCCCGCTGCCATTGCAACTGGGTTACCTGAAAGTGTACCGGCTTGGTAAACTGGACCTGTTGGAGCGATGTATTGCATCACTTCTTTACGGCCACCAAACGCGCCTACTGGCATACCGCCACCAATCACTTTACCTAGCGTAGTTAGGTCTGGCTTGATGTTGTAGTAACCTTGAGCGCCACCAAGAGCAACGCGGAAGCCTGTCATTACTTCATCAAAGATTAGTAGTGCGCCTTCTTCATCACAGATTTGACGAAGACCTTCGTGGAAGCCTTCTACTGGTGGAATACAGTTCATGTTGCCCGCAACTGGCTCAACAATGATACAAGCGATTTCACCTTTGTTTGCAGCAAACAGCTCACGTACAGAGTCAAGATCGTTAAATGTTGCGGTTAGGGTATGTTTTGCAAAGTCTGCTGGCACGCCTGGAGAGCTTGGTTGACCTAGTGTTAGCGCGCCAGAGCCAGCTTTAACTAGTAGGCTATCTGCGTGGCCGTGGTAACAACCTTCGAACTTCATGATTTTATCGCGACCAGTGTAACCACGAGCTAGGCGAATCGCACTCATCGTCGCTTCTGTACCTGAGCTCACCATGCGGATTTGCTCCATTGAAGGCACTAGCTCTGACACAAGCTCAGCCATAGCGATTTCCATTTCGGTAGGAGCGCCAAAGCTAAGGCCGCGCTGCGCTGCATCGATAACTGCTTCACGGATCACGGCATGGTTGTGACCTAGAATCATAGGACCCCAAGAACCAACGTAGTCAATGTACGCCTTGCCATCAGCATCAAAAATCAAAGGGCCATCGGCACGCTCAACGAAAATCGGTGCGCCGCCAACGCCATTAAAAGCACGTACTGGAGAGTTCACTCCACCAGGAATGGTTTGTTGTGCTTTTTGAAATAGATCTGCTGATTTGGTCATGGGATATCCTCTTTTGATTGCTCGGACCAATTTGGTTCGCATTGTACCTGCCCAATCCAATTCAATAAAACGCTTTGCGCCACATTCTGAGTACTTTGGCAGCAAATAGACCAGTTTTTGCGTAAAAAATAGCTTCAAAAGTGGTGAATACTTGAACGCTTCACTCAGGTATTAGATAATCAGCCTAATATTAGAATAGAAAACTCCAGATGGTGAGAGCGGTCTGGGTATAGACGACTGAGAGAGGTCATCGTGAGCGAAGTAAATATCCCACTAACATTTTCAGACGCAGCCGCTAACCGAGTTGGGGCGCTGATTGCTGAAGAAGAAAATCCGAATCTAAAACTGCGTGTTTACATCACAGGTGGTGGCTGTAGCGGTTTCCAATACGGTTTCACTTTTGACGAGAGCGTCAATGAAGGTGATACAACAATCGTAAACAGCGGTGTGACCTTAGTTGTTGACCCTATGAGTTTACAATACCTAGTTGGTGGCCAAGTAGATTACACTGAAGGCCTAGAAGGAGCTCGCTTCTTTGTTAACAACCCGAATGCGACAACAACCTGTGGCTGTGGTGCATCATTCAGTGTTTAATCACTCATTATTTTTCTAAGGCTGCATTCGCAGCCTTTGTTTTATCTAATATTCCTTATCTTAGTTCCGTTATCATTCCAGAAACTGAGACCTGCCCTAAATTACTGTCCAACTGTATTTTATTTTTCACTGGTTAATTTATATCCTGATAAATAGTTCTCGTTTAGTTCTGAGCTGCAATACATAAAAGATGATGTTTTAACCGCATTTAACGCGTATCTAAATACTAAGTAGCAACACTAAGGACAGTTATGGCTAGTATCTCTCCACTGCGTTTTTTCGCAGTTCGCCCCTATTTGATCTCCCTGATTCTGGTAACAATACTGACGCTTTGGCTTGGTGTAGGTATGTTGAATGCTGAGGACACGGCTCCTCAGAAGGAAACGGAACAGATTCCACTCGCTAAAGTGGCCTTTACCACCTTTACTGCCCAATCTACGCATAAGTCGATAGATCTCTATGGCCGCACTGCGCCGAACAAACAAGCTAAGTTAGGTGCAGAAATTGCCGGCAAGATCATTCAGCTTAAAGTGAGAAAAGGGGACAGCGTTAAGCAAGGTCAAGTTATTGCCCTGATTGATAAAGGCGATCTCGAGATTCAACTTCAGCGTGCTCAAGCGATGCTGAAAGTAAAAGAAAAAGAGTATAAAGCGGCCCAGTCTCTGAAAAGCAAAGGCTTACAAGGTGAAGTCGCATTTACCAATGCCCAAGCTGGACTGGTCGAAGCCAAGGCAAGCGTGAGTAATGCAAAGATTGCATTAAGAAATACATCCGTTACCGCTCCTTTTGGTGGTGTGGTGGATCATTTATTTATCGAGAAAGGTGACTTTGTTGGTGTTGGTGATCCGGTGGCGACGCTGATTGATCTAGAAAAAATCATTATTGAAGCGGATGTCAGTGAGCGCCATATTCAAGATTTACTCGCAGATCAACAAGCTAAAGTGCGCTTTATTAATGGCCAAGAAGCGATGGGGACAGTGCGCTACATTTCGCGTGTTTCATCTTCTTCGACCAATACCTTTCCAATTGAAATCGAAATGGCCAACCCTGAGCAAAAAATTCCAGCCGGTATTAGCGCCGAAGTGACATTAAACCTGCAAGATCAGTTGGCGATTAAGATAACCCCTGCAATGTTGGCGCTTGATGAAGCGGGCAATCTGGGCGTCAAAACCTTAGTTAAAGAACATATCGAGTTTGTGCCTATCCAGTTGGTGAAGGCCGAGCAAGATGGTGTTTGGCTAACCGGTCTTGGTGAGCGAGTCAAAATAGTCACCACTGGACAAGGTTTTGTGCGTGATGGTGACCAAGTCGTAGCCATCGAGCAGCAAAACTAGGAGGCACAATTATGTTTGCATTAATTGATGCCGCGATGTCGCGTACCCGAACCATGATGGTACTGCTGATATTCATTTTGCTGGCAGGTATCGGCACTTATATCACCATTCCTAAAGAATCGAGCCCGGATATCACTATCCCGATTATTTATGTTTCGGTTGGTCACCAAGGTATTTCCCCTAACGATGCTGAGCGCTTGCTAGTTCGACCTATTGAGCAAGAGCTGCGAGCGATTGAAGGGGTGAAAGAGATGACCTCGACTGCTTCAGAAGGCCATGCTTCGGTCATGCTTGAGTTCAGTGTTGGTGTCGATTTGAATAAAGCGATGGCAGATGTCCGTGAAGCGGTCGACTTAGCCAAGCCTAAGTTGCCTAGTGACAGTGATGAGCCAACGGTAAATGAAGTAACGCTTGCCTCAGAGGAGCCTGCGTTATCCGTGGTGCTTTATGGCACTGTACCGGAAAGAACCATTGTACAAATTTCCCGTCAAATAAGAGACAAACTGGAAAGCTATCGTCAGATCCTTGAAGTCGATATTGCTGGTGATCGAGAAGATATTGTTGAGATCATCGTCGATCCACTGTTGATGGAAAGCTACGGTCTTGATCAAGCGGATATCTACAATCTAATTGCACTGAACAACCGTGTGGTTGCCGCAGGCTTTGTTGATACGGGCTATGGGCGTTTTTCAGTTAAAGTGCCATCGGTCTTTGATTCATTGAAAGATGTATTGGATTTGCCGGTTAAAGTTGACGGTAAGCAGGTAATTACTTTTGGCGATGTGGCGACGGTCAGACGAGCATTTCGTGACCCTGAAAGCTATGCGCGATTGGATGGTAAGTCTGCCATCGTTATGGACGTGAAAAAGCGTGCAGGCGAGAACATCATTGAAACTGTTGATTTGATTAAGCTGGTATTGGAAGAGGCACAGAAGCGACCTGAGTGGCCAAATAACTTATTGGTTAAGTACACTTGGGATCAATCGAAAGATGTCAAAGTGATGCTCAACGATCTGCAAAATAACATCTTGTCAGCGATTATATTGGTGGTGATTGTCATCATCGCTATCTTAGGAGTCAGAACTGCATTTCTGGTTGGAGTTTCGATTCCCGGATCTTTCCTGACTGGTTTATTAGTGCTTTCCGTATTCGGCTTAACGGTCAATATCGTGGTGCTTTTCTCATTGATCATGGCCGTAGGTATGCTGGTGGATGGCGCGATTGTTGTTACCGAGTTTGCTGACAGGCGCATGCAAGAAGGGACGCCAAGACGAGAAGCGTACCGAGATGCTGCTAAGCGCATGGCTTGGCCGATTACCGCATCAACAGCCACCACACTAGCTGCGTTTGCTCCGCTACTATTCTGGCCTGATGTCACCGGCGAGTTTATGAAGTATCTGCCTCTAACGTTGATCGCGACGCTCAGTGCTTCATTAGCTATGGCGTTGCTACTTGTACCAGTGTTAGGCAGTTTGATTGGTCGACCGCAACATGTGACTAAAGAGCAGCGCGAGAAAATGGTGGCGTTACATGATGGTGATTTTTCTAAAGCGACAGGGCTGACCAAACTCTATTTCCACACATTAGATATTGCTATCAAGCATCCGCTAAAAATCCTGTTTAGCGCTATTTTACTCGCTATTGCAGTAGGCTTTACCTATGCCAAAGCAGGGCTTGGTGCAGAATTTTTCCCTGAAGTTGATCCGCCGTTCTTTACCGTCAAAGTTCGCTCGTATGGTGATTTATCTCTTGATGAGAAAGATGTGATTATGCGTGACATTGAAGCGGTAATGCTTGGCCATGATGAGTTTGAAAGTGTTTATACGCGTACCGGTGGAGATGATGAAATCGGTCAGATTCAGATTACTCCGGTTGATTGGCAGTATCGACGTAAAGTGAAAACCATCATTGAAGAGCTAAAACAGCAAACCGATCATTATGCAGGGGTAGAGATTGAATATAAGTTCCCGGACGCAGGGCCTCCAGTAGCTCACGACCTAGTGATCGAAATGTCAGCTCGCATCCCAGGTGAGTTAGATAATGCGGCTAAGTTAGTCAGACAGTGGGCGGACAACCACCCCGCGTTTACTAATATCAGCGATACTTCTAGTAAAGAAGGCATCGACTGGCAGATTGATATTCGCCGTGATGACGCATCTCGTTTTGCAGCGGATGCCACATTAGTTGGCAATACGGTTCAGTTTGTAACTAATGGCCTCAAAATTGGCGACTACCTGCCAGATGATGCTACCGAAGAAGTCGATATTCTGGTTCGTTATCCAGAAGAGAAGCGCGATATTGGTCGGTTCGATCAGCTGCGGGTAAAAACGCCCGCTGGATTGGTGCCGATCACCAACTTTGCCAATATTGTTCCTGAACATAAGCAAGACACTATCCGACGTATTGATGGTCATCGCGTGATCAACATAATGGCTGATATGAAAGAGGGCTATAACTTAGCGCTAGAACTACCCAAGATAGAGGAGGCGGTTGCACAGCTTAATTTACCTTCAGGGGTGGAGTTTAAGATTCGTGGACAGAACGAGGAGCAAGAGAACTCTTCTGCTTTCTTGCAAAATGCGTTTATGGTTGCACTTGTTGTGATGGCGCTGATATTGATCACTCAATTTAATAGCTTCTATCAGGCATTCTTGATTCTAAGTGCAGTGTTGTTCTCAACCGTCGGTGTATTTGTGGGTTTGCTAGTGTTTCAAAAACCATTCGGCATCATTATGTCGGGTATCGGTGTTATTGCCTTAGCGGGCATAGTGGTAAACAACAACATCGTTTTGATTGATACCTACAATCAGTTGTTAAAACGTGGACTAGATAAACGAGAAGCGATCTTACGTACTGGTGTTCAGCGTCTACGCCCGGTTTTACTAACGACCGTGACGACGATTCTTGGCTTGTTGCCTATGGTGCTGGAGATGAATATCGACTTGATTAACCAGAAGATTGAGTTTGGTGCACCAAGTACTCAGTGGTGGTCGCAGCTTGCTACTGCAGTTGCGGGTGGACTGGCGTTTGCCACCGTTTTGACCTTGGTTCTAACCCCATGTTTATTGATGCTAGGTAGGCAACACAAGGTTGAAGAACAAGCTAATACGGTGATAGAGGCTGATTAGATTTAGGTAATTAAATAGCAAAAGACCCGCACTAGGCGGGTCTATTTTGTTGGCATTTATTGTGTGGCGAGCAGCTCACCATACCTATCTAACTTCTCTAATCTGATTTTCGCATTGGCAATAAAGGTGGCCTTTGTTTTACCAGTTAAAGACTTCGATTGAGGTAACTTCACAGTACGTGGGTTTTTGTGCACCCCATTTACGAGGAATTCATAATGCAGGTGAGGTCCAGTCACACGGCCCGTGCCGCCCAAAGTACCAATCGTCTGTCCTTGTTTGACACGTTGACCCGTTTTGACCGTACGCTTGGTTAGGTGTAGGTATTTGGTAATGTAAGTATTACTGTGCTTGATAAATACGTAGTTACCATTGAATTGGTTGTAGCTAGATTTCTGAACAATACCGTCACCAGCCGCCCAAATCGGCGTGCCTACAGGCGCTGCGTAGTCTGTACCACGGTGTGCTCGGACTTTACCTGTCACTGGGTGGCGGCGAGTCGGGTTAAAGTTTGAGCTTACGCGACGGAAATCAAGCGGCGAGCGTAAAAAGGCTTTCTTCATCGCACGGCCGTTTTCATCATAGTAATTCCCACTCTTATCATCACGGACGGCAGTAAAAGTATCGCCTTGGTTGGTAAAGATCGCCGCAATGATTTTACCTCGGCCAACCACTTCGCCTTCGACCACTTTTTCTTGGTAGAGGATTTTAAAGTTATCGCCATTACGAATATCGAGTGCGAAATCGATATCCCAACCAAAAATCCCAGCTAGCTCCATAATTTGATTGGCGGTCAAACCCGCGCTCATACCCGCATTCCAGAAGTTGGACGTAATTTTGGCTTCGGCGTAGTTATATTGAAAGTGGACGTCTTTTTTATCGATGGTGGAGGTGTAGCCATTCTCAGACTTAGTTACTAAGAAAGCTTCATAAGGGCTAAGCTGGCGCTTAATTTGAATCAGTTGATTGTCTGCATCAAAACCAAACTGAAAAGAGTCACCGGGTCTTACTCGCGTTAACTGGCGTTCAATATCTTTGTTGGTCGAAGTGAGCTCATACAGTAGGCGAGAAGATAGTCCAGCACGTTGAAATAACAGCGCCATGCTATCACCGGAGCCTATGGTGTGTTTTTCCCAACGTAGTACAGCAAGCGTAGGTACAGAGGATTGCTCTGTGAATATCCCTTGATCAATTTCGATCGGGTAAGCCTTGCCGATTTGGTAATTGCTTTCCTCCTCTCGAAGATCTTTCGGGGCAGGAAGAAACAGCGCGACAACAATAACGGCGCTAAAAAAAGCGATGAGAGCTCGGTGAATCCATGGAAGTCGAGCGAAAAGCGACAACATCTTATGTCCGTTCTAAAAAATTCAATAAAAAAGCTAAGCTGTTTAGTCTAACTGGTTTCAAAAAGCATCGCTATTCAAGTAAGATGGCAAACTAACAAATTTTTGCCAAATCTGTGGGAGTGAACAAGAATGGCGAGCATTGAAGCTGCACTAGCCGAGATTA
>Ga0209272_10000156_pt1 | contig 77410 bp, 70 predicted proteins | sample tdDd002_FD_187125 | JGI IMG/M metagenome (GOLD analysis project Ga0209272, IMG submission 187125) | Marine sediment microbial communities from the Atlantic coast under amendment with organic carbon and nitrate - tdDd00.2 (SPAdes)... | ecosystem: Environmental > Aquatic > Marine > Coastal >...
ATTTTGGCATGGTTCTTGACTTAGGGTTAGGTGTTTTTACACCCAAACCATAAGGATTTTACTATGCCAACTCCATGTTATATCTCTATCGACGGTGAAACTCAGGGTCTTATCACTGCAGGTGCGTGTACTGCAGATTCTATCGGTGACTCTTACGTTGAAGGTCACGAAGATGAGATGCTGGTTCAAAAGTTTGACCACGTTGTAACAGTACCAACTGACCCTCAATCTGGTCAGCCTTCTGGTCAACGTGTTCACAAACCATTCCAGTTTACTGTGTCGCTAAACAAAGCCGTGCCACTGCTGTACAACGCACTCTCTTCTGGTGAGAAGATGAAGACCGTTGAACTGAAATGGTACCGCACGTCTATCGAAGGCAAGCAAGAGAACTTCTTCACCACTAAGCTTGAGAACGCATCTATCGTCGATATCCAGTGTGAAATGCCACACTGTCAGGATCCGGCGATGTCTGATTTCACTCAAAACCTAACCGTCTCGATGTCTTACCGTAAGATCACCTGGGATCACGTTAACGCAGGTACGTCTGGCTCAGACGACTGGCGTAAACCCGTCGAAGCTTAATCGCTTTGATTTTCAGAGGCTTCCCTTGGGGAGCCTGCTGAAAACCTTAACTTCAAATTATCAATCCGTTGGTAATTTGCGTTTAAGGTTTTTGTGTTTAGGGTTAACGATAGGAGAGACGCAATGGCGACATTAGCGTACACCATTGAGGTAGAAGGACTGAGCGACGAGGCTTTGGTGGTCACTAAGTTCGATGGACAAGAGTCCTTGTCTGCCAGCATGTTCGGCCAAAGGCCCTGCTACGGATTTTGCTACCAGGTTGAATTAGCCAGCCGTCAGCCGAACTTAACCCCAGAGCAGGTGGTTGATCGGGCGGTCGAGCTGCGCATGTATCGTAACCGGGTCTTGGTTCAACGCGTGCACGGCGTCGCGCGCGCGTTTACCCAAGGGGATATTGGTCATCACCATACCTTCTATTCACTGACCCTTGTGCCTGCTTTAGAGCGTCTCTCTCTGCGTCACAACAGCCGTATCTTCCAGCACCAGACCACCCCCGACATTATCGCGACCCTACTGCAGGAGATGGGCATTAATGACTACGCTTTCTCGTTAGAGCGCGAGCTGGCTCAGCGCGAATTCTGTGTTCAATACCGTGAAAGTGACCTCGACTTCCTCCATCGTCTCGCGGCGGAAGAAGGCATGGTCTACAGCTTTATCCATGAAGCGGGAAAACATACTCTGGTCTTCAGTGATTCCAGTGCTCTGCTACCTTCATTGGCTGAGCCAGTTCCTTACAATGGACAGGCTGGCGGCGTCAGTGATGTGCCTTATATCAAAGACTTCCGTTACCAATCTGAAGCTCAGGTTGCCGAGGTTGAACTCAAAGATTACAGCTTCAAAAAGCCTGCCTACTCGTTTAGCCAATCGGCTCAGGGCGCTGAGCTGGATTACCAGCAGCCCATCTACTCACACTTTGATGCCCCGGGGCGTTATAAAGATGACCAGAGTGGCACCGCGTTCACACGCACCCGATTGAGTTATTTACGCCGCGACGCTCAGCTAGCGGATGGTAAGAGTAACGAGTTCTCAATTCGTGCCGGCTACAAATTTACCCTCAGTGACCACCTTAATCGTGCCTTTAATCGCGATTGGTTACTGGTTCGCGTCAGCCATCACGGTGAGCAGCCTCAGGCGCTGGAAGAAGAGAGCGGTCAGGGCGCGACAACCTACAAAAATGAGTGGCAAGCCATTCCAGGGCATATCAACTGGCAGGCAGCACCAGAAACCAAGCCAAGCGTTGATGGCCCGATGATCGCCACCGTCGTCGGCCCTGAGGGTGAAGAGATCTTCTGTGATGAACATGGCCGGGTGAAAGTCTACTTCCACTGGGATCGTGATGAGAACACTCCAGAGCATCGCTCTTGCTGGGTGCGCGTATCTCAGGGCTGGGCGGGCAACCAGTATGGCATGATGGCCATCCCGCGCATCGGCCATGAAGTGATCGTATCGTTTTTAAATGGCGACCCGGATCAGCCGATCATTACTGGCCGAACCTATCATGCGACCAATACGCCACCATACTCGCTGCCAGAGAATAAAACCAAAACCGTCCTGCGCAGTGAAACTCACCAGGGGGAAGGTTTTAACGAGTTAAGTTTTGAAGATCAGGCCGATCAGGAGCAAATCTACCTGCACGCGCAGAAGGATTTTGACGCCTTAGTGCTCAATGATATGACCACTCATGTCAAACACGATCAACATACCACGGTTGATAACGACCAGTTCACCCAGATAAAGAATAACCACCACTTAACCGTTGACGGCGAGAGTCGCACTCTGGTCATACAAGATGCCACCTCGATAGTTGAAGGCAGCCTGCATCAGAAAATCGCTCTGCTTCACGCCCTTGAAACAGGTAACGAACTGCATATCAAAGCTGGTATGAAGGTCGTGATCGAAGCCGGCTCTGAAATGACCCTAAAAGCCGGCGGCAGCTTTATAAAACTGGATGCGTCTGGCGTCAGCCTGGTTGGGCCAAAAATCAATCTGAACTCTGGCGGTAGCCCGGGCAGTGGGAGTGGCTATAGTGGTGAGATGAGTAAGCTTCCTAATGGATTGGAAACACAAACGCCACCACAACCTATTACTTTGCCAACTCAGGCACCCACCATACCTAATACCTCATTGCTCAAACCATGTGAGCAAGGAAAGATAAAATGACGCCGTTGAATATCGCCCAATGGCTACATGAGCAAAGCCAACTTAACAATGCCGTCTTTGCCATTGTAGATCCACAATCCGTCCATCAGCCGCATGTCGCATTTTATCAGTGTGGTGGTGAAAATGGTGGACCACTAATGAGTTTAGATGTACTGACCAATCCAGAAGACGGACCGTGGTTATTGCCTGTTAATGAGCCGTTCTTAGCGTGGTGGCAGGAAGGTGATCATGCAGAGAGTGGTATTCTTGTTAGTACTGACTCGAATCAAAACGATCTCCGTACCCACTTTGCCAGCCTGTTTCAAGCGAACTTGCTCGGTGAGACGGTCTTTTTCTCATTCTATAAACCCGATTATATTGGCGAGATGTTACCGCGTTTACTCGCTGAAGAAATGACTCAACTGCTCAGAAATCACCGCCTTTTAATCCGATATGCTGAGCAATGGCAAAGCTGGCAATCTGACGATCCCATCACTCAACCTTTGCAGCCAGTGGTAAATACACCCTGGTGGATCATCAAAGAGCATCATCTTGATAACACACCCAATGTGCCATTACTGAGCCGCAATGTCGAAAGTTGGTTATGGCAAAATCAGCCCCAACTGATGGAAGCCAGAATTGAGCGTAATATGCCGAACTTTCATACAGCCTTCCAAGCGAACTTTATGGCATTGGAATCAATGACTGATAATCAAGCAATGACGCTACAAGAAAAAACACTGTCTGTTAGTGTTATCACCACCCATAAACAAACTGCCCGTAAGCAGCTTCCGATACACGACACTATCGTGGCATTGCGAGATGACGAATTGCTGTTTGGATTAAAAACCATCTATAACCAATTGCACGGAGAAGCGTAATGGCGATTGAAATGTACAACCACTGCGTTTTATGTAATCCGCAAGTCAATTGGTTAGAGATTGAGTTTCGTAGTGAAAACGATGAACCAATAAATGATTTAAAGGTGACCATTACCAACCCCAGCACGCAGGAAACTCATCAACAGACAAGCCAACAAGGGAATTGCCTGTTTGACGGCCTGAGCGCAGGGGAATGGGTGATCAGCGTGGAAACTGACAACCTGCTGGCGAATGTAGAACAATATAAAAGCCGCAAGGAACAAACTCCGTCACCAGTCAAAATAAGAGCAGAAAAAGAGCTCAGCGCTGCCGATAAAAACCCTAAAAAATACGCTTTTGTTAGCGTGGGTGACTTGTGGCAAACACCACCCGAAGATACATTCTTGACCGAGCACCATAGCGCACTGAAAACCAATGCTAATGAGGAATTTAAAGGGGTTCGGGCCTCACACAACACCACTTATGTCCTCGAAATAAAAGCCCTGCGTAGCTATATGCCAATGATTGTTGATACGGACAAATTTAATCTGGTTAATAGTTATACGTTTGCTTTGTTGTCCAAACTGGCTTATGCAACAGATACACTCAGCGTTGATGATGGGAAAACAGTGGACACAAATGGCTCTATAGATACAGTCACAACGCAATTAAAAGAGCGAAAAAGTCCTACCCATTGCAGCAATTTAGCGACGAAATGGATCGTTAAAGAAATCCCATATAGCCAGGCGCTTAAGTACAGTTATTACGCTGACGACGCTGTAGGTGCTGAAGGTTATATCCTGTTCAATGACGATATCGCGATAGTTGGTATTAGAGGAACAGAGCCTTACTTTGAAGACAGAAATAGGACTGAAGACACTCAGTTACTAAAAATTGTCAAAGCAGCTTCTGGATTACAAGCTGTGGTGGTAGATAAACTAGGCAATATAATTCGGTCACCGGGTATGCAGGATTTAGTTCAGACTGATTTAGATGCAGCTCAAATTGCCCCTCCCGAGTTTGGTGGTACCTATGTACATAGAGGGTTCTATCAGTATGCTATGGCTCTGTTAAGCAATATGGATAAAGACCTAGATCAGCACAAGGATAAGAAGATTTACATTTGTGGGCATAGCCTAGGCGGAGCCGGAGCTTTATTAATTAGTGCTCTAATTGAAGACTTATATTCACCATCGACATTACGTCTGTATACCTACGGTATGCCTCGTACGGGGACGCGTAGTTTTGTCCAGCGATACCGTAATATGTTGCATTACCGACATGTCAATAATCATGATTTAGTTCCGCAAATCCCCATGACTTGGGTAAATACCGATCTGACCGAAGGCTTTGAGCTATCAGATATATTCAGTAGTAGTGTGAGTTTAGCCAAGAAAATGGTCACTGATGACGATGATGATAACTATCTTCACCATGGATCTTTATCTCAATTAATCACTTTTGATGCTCCGAATCAGGTGCTGTTATCTCCGAGGCAAACTCAAATTACCATGCTTGATGTTACAAAGATGGCCGAAAATGATTCCTATGCACTGGTGGACGGTTTGACTGATGCCTCAATAGCTGATCATGGTATGGAGTTTTATATCCCTAATCTATTGACTCAACTACAAAAGCTAAGCAAAGAGAGTTTGTATAGCAATTACCTGGGAACAATTGCTTACCTAACGAATAGCATCACCAATCAACAACGTAGTTACGCCGATTTAAAAGCCAAGTTAGCTAAAAAACTTGGCGAACCTTACTCTCCTGTTAAAGGTGCACATATCGCTCGATATAACAAAGAGTTGTCAGTAATCAAAGAACTGCTAGACAATCAGCATCAAGTAAAACAAGAATTGAACAGTATCATGAACAGCCCTGAGCGATTACCACTCAGTTTACTATTGCTATCGAATCAGTCATTACCTGAAGAAATCAAGGAGCAGTTAAAGTGACTCTAACAGCTAAACAAAAAAAAATGGGGATGAGTGCGGCATTGCTTGTGTTTTTTGCTGGCGTAGTTTGGAGTTTATATCCCACTCGGAACGCTAATCCACAAGAATCTATTCGGGTTGCAGGTTCAAAACCAACCGATGCAACAGTAAAAGTCTGGGCTAACTACTGGGTTCATGGTGACGACTGTGAAGCCTACTCTTACGATATGTTTGGACGAAAAGCCCATCAAGGAGGAAAGATCACGACATTCTTCACGCCAAATGAGGTTGATAGCGATGACCGATATGAGTTTGACGTTCCCTATTCCTCCTATACAAACCGTAAGAACTGCACCGTTGAATTGAGAGATATCAAAGTCGAAGCCTATAACGCTTTTGATACGGTGGGATTTGCCCAATTACGCATTTATCAATCAGGTAACGACTATGATAATAAAGCGTTAGATTTTAATTCTAAAATTGAAGCTAAAGACTGTAATAGCGAAATATATAAGAGCCTAAGGAAAGTTTGGGCTGGCGCAATAGGGTGTGACTACTATGTTAACGATAGAAAAAAGTCAATAAAACAGGAATTCAACGCAGAAACTGTTTACTTCGACTTTTCTCAATTTAATAGCGATACGGTGATTCACTACGATATTTTAGCTGGTGAGGAGTATCGTAGTACGCCGTTAGATCCGGAAACTGGTAAGTGACTCGGTCAACTAAACGACAATTCATAGAGAGGAGTGTCGCATTGATTTTGGTTTCAGTGAGCGCACTTTCTGGGTTGTACTTGATTCTGAATACTAGCGAGCAAGAGTCTATTCGGGTTGCAGGTTCAAAACCAAACGATGCAACCGTAAAAGTCTGGGCTAACTACTGGGTTCATGGTGACGACTGTGAAGCCTACTCTTACGATATGTTTGGACGAAAAGCCCGTCAAGGAGGAAAGTTCACGACATTCTTCACGCCAAATGAGGTTGATAGTGATGACCGATACGAGTTTGACGTTCCCTACTCCTCCTATACAAACAGTAACAACTGCATCGTTGAATTGAGAGATATCAAAGTCGAAGCCTATAACGCTTTTGATACAGTGGGATTTGCCCAATTACGCATTTATCAATCAGGCACCGATTATGACAATAAACCGTTAGATTTAAGTTTCAAATTTGAATCCAGAGATTGTAATTCTTACATATTTAAAGGGTTAGGGAACGTATGGTCTGGATCTTTAGGTTGCTATTTATTTGTAAATGAAGACAAAGTATCTCAAAAACCAAACTATAACGCAGAAAAAATCTACTTCGACTTCGCTAAATTTAACAGCGATACGGTGATTAACTACGATATTTTAGCCGGTGAGGGCTATCGTAGTACCCCGTTAGATCCGGAAACTGGCAAGTGACTCGGTCAACTAAACGACAACTCATAGAGAGGAGTGTCGCATTGCTTCTGGTTTCAGTGAGCGTACTTTCTGGGTTGTACTCGATACTGAATACTAGCGAGCAAGAATCTATTCGGGTTGTAGGTTCAAAACCAACCGATGCAACAGTAAAAGTCTGGGCTAACTACTGGGTTCATGGTGACGACTGTGAAGCCTACTCTTACGATATGTTTGGACGAAAAGCCCATCAAGGAGGAAAGATCACGACATTCTTCACGCCAAATGAGGTTGATAGTGATGACCGATATGAGTTTGACGTTCCCTATTCCTCCTATACAAACAGTAACAACTGCACCGTTGAATTGAGAGATATCAAAGTCGAAGCCTATAACGCTTTTGATACGGTGGGATTTGCCCAATTACGCGTTTATCAATCAGGTAACGACTATGACAATAAACCGTTGGATTTAAGTTCTCAAATTGAATCTAGAGCGTGTGAGCCTTTTTATTCTCCCAAATATAATCGATGGACAAACGGGTTTGGTTGCTACTACTACGTTAATGATGAAAAGATATCCAAAGAACAAGAGTTCAACGCAGAAACTGTTTACTTCGACTTCTCTCAATTTAACAGCGATACGGTGATTCACTACGATATTTTAGCTGGTGAGGAGTATCGTAGTACGCCGTTAGATCCGGAAACTGGCAAGTGACTCGGTTAACTAAACGACAACTCATAGAGAGGAGTGTCGCATTGCTTCTGGTTTCAGTGAGCGTACTTTCTGGGTTGTACTCGATACTGAATACTAGCGAGCAAGAGTCTATTCGGGTTGCTGGCTCAAAACCAACCGATGCAACCGTAAAAGTCTGGGCTAACTACTGGGTTTATGGTGACAATTGTGAAGCCTACTCTTACGATATGTTTGGACGAAAAGCCCATCAAGGGGGAAAGATCACGACATTCTTCACGCCAAATGAGGTTGATAGTGATGACCGATATGAGTTTGACGTTCCCTATTCCTCCTATACAAACAGTAACAACTGCATCGTTGAATTGAGAGATATCAAAGTCGAAGCCTATAACGCTTTTGATACAGTGGGATTTGGCCAATTACGCATTTATCAATCAGGCACCGATTATGACAATAAACCGTTAGGTTTAAGTTCTCAAATTGAATCTAGAGCGTGTGAGCCTTTTTATTCTCCCAAATATAATCGATGGACAAACGGGTTTGGTTGCTACTACTACGTTAATGGTGAAAAGATATCCAAAGAACAAGAGTTCAACGCAGAAACTGTCTACTTCGATTTCTCTCAATTCAATAGTGATACTGTGATTCACTACGATATTTTAGCTGGTGAGAACTATCGTAGTACCCCGTTAGACCCGCAAACAGGACGATGAGCACTAAAGACAAATCCCTAGCTATCACGCTTATCGCCATTACAGTGTTGATTTGATCGTGAGAAAGAACACGACTGGAAAGTTTGATATCGCTATTGCATGCCACCAGCAAAGGGACTGCACCAATAAGACCTAGCCATTTTGTTTTCATTTTCAACCCTCATTATTTAACCAATGATCTTAATCCTTTAAACAGGTCACTTGAAGTAATCGACAGGTAAACAATGTGATATCTCTTGCTTTTCTTATCAATGCGCCAAAGGCTATTAATTTATAGTTTTATCAGACACTTGCCAGATACGATGCGTTTAAATAGCGACTCTGATTACGTTTAATGATTTTCAGACAGGCTCCAATTTTTTGGCATATTTCTTGTCCAAGCAAGATCTTGCCCAAACTGAGCAAGATCTTGCCCGAATCGGGCAAAAAGTTGCTCAAGCCTAGCAAGCATAAAATGCTAATTAATTGAAATATATGACTTTACTGAATTGGTTCAGTTTTTGCTTAGAAATGAGTAATACAGACTATCGCTTAATTCGATTAAGGAACGACTCAGCTCTATGAGTTAGCTCAGAGAAATAGAGCGATTGATTTGCCATTTCAATTTAGGAGGAACTATGCCAAAAGCAGCAAGACTGGGTGATATTGGTTCGGAGCATGATTGCTTTCCACCCACCCCTATCACCGCTGGAAGCCCAAGTGTGATGATTAACTTTAAGCCTGCCGTTCGACAGGGTGATCCTTTGCAAGATCACGGCTGCCCTTGTGATAAGACACCGCATGGTAACCACCCAAGGAGTGTTGCAGGTGGTTCATCGGGAGTATTTATTGATGGTAAGCCCGCAGCACGTTTAGGAGATGCGATAGACTGTGGAGGAACGATTTCATCGGCATCATCCGACGTCGAGATTGGCTAGTCTCTCCCACACAATGATTAGATAGGCTGTAAAAGTCTCACTCACAGCCTGTCCACTCTAGCCTCGGTTTGGGTGGTTGAGAATGTGATCTTCCCAATCCACGACATCGATCTCGTAGACCACTTTATTACGCACACTCTCTCCTGCTGCATGCATCGCAGACTTAGAGCCAGTAATTAACGGGTGCCATTCAGGAAGAGGCTGCTTTTCTGCCAACAGGCGGTAAGCACAGGTGTGCGGTAGCCATGTGAAATCATCGATATCTTCACGCGTGAGCTTGGTGCACTCTTCACCTGAGGTAAAACGGTTTGGGTAGTCTTTGCACGAACAGGTTTTGCTGTTTAACCAACTACAGGCCACATTGGTGTAGTAGATCTCATCAGTGTCTTCATCCATCAGTTTGTGCAAGCAGCACTTTCCGCAGCCATCACACAGCGATTCCCATTCGTCTTCGGTCATCTCTTCGAGTGCTTTTTGCTGCCAAAACTGCGTCATGTGGTAACCCCGGGTGTTCATATATCATGATGGAAAAGGAAAGCCGAATTTATATAGATCCTTTGTCCAAAGTGCAAGTAATTCCACCAGGGGTTAACCGATTAGAGTTCAGGTAAGCGAAGACTCTACTCTTCAAGCTTCTGATTTAGTTCAGCAACTTTCCAACTTAAGTTATTGAGGCGTCTTTTTAACTCCTCAAACTCTTGCTGCGCTTGTTGGTACTGCTGGTTGTCAATCAAGTTTTCTACATAACCAACCCGACCGTAGATCGGCGATAAGCTAACAGCAAAGTCCTCCAAAGATTTGGTTTCGTTGGCAACCTGTGCCCAACGCTTTTTCTTTGCTAGCAAGGCAATGTTGGCCATCTTAGTTCGTATTTCACCGAACCGAGCGACAAACTCATCCGCCTGTTCAAGAGCAGACTGCTGATCCTGATATAAGGTCTGGCTGATTTGGTTAACCTGCTCATCTCCAGTGTAGAGTTTCTGCAATATATCGAGTTGCTCAATCGCCTTTAAGTAGGGCTGCTCAATCGAGACCTGAGTTTTTGCTTCAATAGAAGAGTGATACATAGGTACCAGTTCAGATTGAATCGCGGCTAACTTATTGGGTTTGGTATGTTCAACGTAGCTATCGAGGTTACTCGCCGTAAGTACTGGCACCTCTATCGATTGCTTGAACTGATACTGATTAAGCACACTTGGATTGTAATAGAGCCACACACTGACTCCACTCACAAAAAGCGTCGAGAAAAAGGTACCAGCTAAACTCCAGAAGTAGCGTTTTCGGGTAACTCTATTGTCACTTTCACGCTGCTTTTCCTGACGCTTTATCGCGGTATGATAGCGGGTTTCGATCTGATCGATATGTTCAAACAAAACAAATCCGACCCCTTCAAAATCGACTTCAACCTGCGGCTGTTGAAGAGTCATCCAGTGGTGGATTCTTTCGCACAGTCGTTCACTACGATAAAGATCGCGCAGCTGCTCTTGAGACGGCTTCAGTGTCTTCAACTCAGGAATCGCCTTGCCATTAACCCAATCCAGGACCTCTTTACGCATTTTGGCCGATTTGGAATCTGGCTTAGCTAATAAGCTCAAACACTGCATTAATAGCTCAAGGCCATTGGCATAGCCTGCTAACCCCTCAATTTTGAGTTTGGCAATGGTGAGATAGCTACACATCAGCAAATCAACCCCAGGCCCCTTAGCTAACTGTTGGCAAGCCTGGTACACCTCTTGCCAATTGGTTCCACCAGAAAGGGGATTAAAGCGACTGTTGATTTCATCTCTGGCTTTTTGGTAACTCTCCAGATGTCTGATTGAGTCAGAATCAGACGTAATATGGTAGACAACTTGGTCAAGCAATACTGTATTGGACATAGATACTTCGTCCTGATGGAAAGGAGCGAGATACCTCGCTCCTTTGGTGTTTTAGTAAAGAGTCTTCGATAGTTTGAACGACTTAAACAGGCGTTCAGTAAACGGGTTAGCGTCCGATTCTGCATTAATGCGGTAAATCATGTCGCCACCATCGACAACAAATCGGTAGTCAACCGACGTCTTGCTGGCTGACATCACGTTACCTTTTTCCAGTAAGCGGAAGAATGCCCACGGCCCTTTGAGGTTGATGCTTCTAGGTGAAAGGTTTGACTTGGTTGGTACCAGAGTAACCTTAGATACCGCCGAGTCGCGCAGCGTGTTTGGCCAAATCAGTTCAACGCCTTCACGCGGCCCATGACTGTAAGTCAGATACTGACCATCAACGTTAAGTACGCTGCGGCGTTTATTGCCACTCAATTGAAGAGGCTCAACCGAGAAGTTAACGTCCAGAATGCCTTTACGGTTAAAGAAAGCCTGTCGAATTCTTTGTGCCTGTTCAATCTGCGCCAATACCTCAGGACGAATGATAGATTGAGCCGTGTCGTATTCATCGACAGCGATGTTCTCTTCAATAAACACTTTCAGCTGATTGGTATAGAAGCTATCCAGCGTTCCTTTCGGTGCAAAGAAGGATTCAAAATCTTCTAGTGCGACATCTTTGGTGGAATCAGTATTGAATGGGTAGCGACTTGCTAGCTTGGTGTAGTAAGGCTTATAAACATCTTCATACCAACGAACTTCTAAGTGTCTGATCGCTTCTTGTTTAACGACATACCAACTTTCATCGGCAAGCTTAGCAACCATGCTATCTAGTGGTCTCGGTAAACCAGAAGAGATGCGTTTCAAGGTATAGATTGGATCGGCACTGACTAATTTAACTCGCGCCTTAGTGGCATCCAATGCTGCCATACCGACATCTGGCGACTCCTGAATCGCTTTCAAATACGTTTTCAATTCATCGACAGACGCAAGCACTTCATTGATATACGCAGGTTGATCTCCAACCGGTTTAAGCATTAAGTTTAGCTCAGCAAATGGAGACTGAATGCTTGAAGCCACTCTATACTTGGCACTCTTCAGCAGCTCTTCACCAGCGTCACTATCCGGGTCTAAACCTGCAATAACCTGAGTATTATTGTCTAATGTTCTTAGCAAACGTTGCAGTGGCTCGACGTTTCCTGTCAGGTTCTCTAGCACCATCACTGCATCGTTAATATCACCGAAGTACTTCATGTCGATATCATTCAGCGCGGCACGCCAGGTATTGACGTAATCTGCCACATACAGGTTACGAATCTTCTCTCGTAGCACCTGTTTATCCGCTTCGCTAAACTGCGCAGTTTTCGACTGGCCTAATACCCAGCCATCGATGAGAGCAAGCTCTGAGACTGACTCTGAACGCGGCATAAAGTAGTTTTCAAAGCCTTCTTTGGTCAGCATTTGTGGAATATACAAACTGCTGTTCGCCACACGCTCTTCAAATACAATGTCAAAGATAGGACCAACTAAGTTACGAATGCTAATTGAAGGACCTAACACTGTTTGTGCATTGAGCTTAAGATTTCGGTAAACACGCTGATCGTTAGGCATGGTGCTAAGCTCAGCCTGAACACTCGCAATGGTACGATCGTATGGCTTCATCACTCGCTCAGCGAACGCATCACCCTGCGCCCTTGCTCCAGAAAGATCAGTATGGCGCATCGCATAATCTAAGTGTTCCAGCAATTCACCCTGAACCTGTTTTTCACCGGCAAATGCGCTCTGCCAGTATTTACCAAAGTAATCCAGTACATAATCTTTATAGCGACCACTCTTATCCACCATCATGCGGTAGACACGCAGAACCGCTAGCTTCTCTTCTTCGTTGTCGGCCTGTTTCAGTGCGACCACAACATCGGCCATCAGTAGTGGCAAGAAGCGGTTTTCAAGCAAGTTAAGATAGGTACTCTCAACCATAGGCCCGATAGTGTGCCCTTGATAAAGGCCGAAGTCGGAAATATAACGCGGCTTTTCACGGAAGAAACCAAATTCCAGCGTTGCTTGTCGAATCTTATTCAGCGGCTCAAGTATGTCTTTCTGGGAAGCCAGAGACAGATTCGATGGGTACTGAGCTTTATATTCATTAACTTTAGCTAATACCGCATCTGACTGGTTAACGTTCGCCAGATAGTAGCGGTGCCAGGTGCCGACCAGTAGCACAGTTGCAACCATACAAGCGGTAAATGAGAGACCCATTAAACGGCGTTTGTGTTTCGCTACCCGGAAGTTATCCGAGGCTAACCCGGCTTCTGGATAGATGATGTTACTGAACAGCTGCTGGGTGAAGTACACCGTCGAGTTCTTGGCATTTTGCGCTTTATTTACCGCATGTGATAAACCATATCGACGTGAGGCAGAATCTCCAAACGCATTACTTGGAACGCCCTGCTGATACACTGACGTAAAGTAAGCACCACGCACCAGCGCTGAGGTCGAGAACTGGTCACTCGATAAAGCGTCCTGGAAAAAGTCTTTGAGAATATCTTGCAAGCCCGACATCTGACGCGTGAAACTATAGATCGCATCACGCTCTTCTTGCTCTAACGGCTCAGCAACAGCATGGGGGAAAAGCTCGTTAATTTTTGCAACGAACTGCCCATAGTCTTTAGAAAACTCTTCAAGCCAATGATCTAAGTTATCGACCGATTCTAATGAGAAGGTAAAACCTAACACCTCATCACGCTGTGACTTTGAGTAGTGCTTAAAGAAAGGTTCGAAGCCATACAACAAATCCAGTTTCGTCAGGGTAATGTAGACAGGTAAACGCGTTGCCAAGGTTTCCATTAACTCACGAATACGCGCTCGCAGCAGGTTTGCATAAGCTTTACGCTCAGAGGCAGTCGAGGTCGCCAGATGCGAGATATCAAGCGCGAGAACAATACCGTTCAGCGGTCTTCTACTGCGTGTTTTCTCCAGCCAGTTTACAAAGTTGAGCCACAAGCGGCGTTCAAGTTCACCATCATTATCTTGATTACGATTGCCCTGAGTAAGTAGTTCGCCATCTGGGTCAATCAATACTGACTCGTCACCAATCCACCAGTCGAATGAGTACGGGTTCTCACTCTTCTGTCCAGAAGCACGCATGACTGAAGAGAGCGCGAAATTCTGCCCGGAACGATTGATCAGGCTGGTTTTACCTGCATTTTCAAGACCCAGAACCAGATACCAAGGCAATGAGTAGAGGTAGTTACGCGTATTGAGACTTTGCTTCATCTCTTTCATTACGTCATTCAGTTCTACTTCCTGACGCTCTTCATACGCTGTGATTGGGTCTAGCTTTAGCTGTTCTTCACGTTTTTGCTGGCTCTTAAAGCCTTGCAATTTGCGCCACTGCCAAATGCCCCACGCTGACAAGGAAAGCAACACAAAAAGTGCGCTTGCCATGCTACGAGCCATCAATGTCTCTAATGGTTTGACCCCTCGAATTTCTAACCAGGGGCCAGCCCACCAGATGGCAACATTGAGTAAGATAAATAGAGTAAACAGCAAAATAGGAAGGGCCGCTGCTATGCCCGGCTTAAGTTTCTTAACAAGCCCGATGATACTTTTCCACATGGATAGTCCCTTTGCTTAATCTGACGCTGTATTTCGTTCTAATTGTTCTACTAAAGACGGCTCCCACTCGGTGACGCTCGTCTGCATAATTTCTTGCTTTAAGGTTTGGTATTGTTCTTTGGCCATTGCATCTAAGTGATTGTGCTGTAAAAGATCAGCACTAAGTAAACGCCAATAAAAACGGTCGCGTGGTTCTGTCGCCGCGACAAGGCCATCATTTAACATCGACATCGCCACCGCTATTCCCCCCTCTTTGGCGAGACTAAATGCTTCTTCTCGTTGTTCGCTCCAATTACCAGAAACACTACCGCCTGAAGAGGCCACCTCACCGCTCGCTAACCAATCGCGCACCAAGTCAGTCAAAAATGGCGAACCATCTTTAAACTTGAGTTCAACCACAGTAGGGAAGCGTTCGATAAATGATTGAGTTTCTTCACGAATGGCCTGACACCAGCTCTCTTGTCCTAGAGCCTTCGCAATATCGTGACTCATCAGCTGACCTTCAAACCAATACGGTGCAATGGTCAAACTCTGTTCAACCTTTCTCCACAAAGCGAGATCCGGTTGATGCAACTGATCTTGATACTCTTTCACTCGCTCCATCTGCATACCACGCAGCAAAGTTTTGCCGTTGTGGTCATGATCGGGTAATGCGGTGATCGCCCCCCACAACGCATGGCGACGTACTCGAATGGCTAATGCAGTGCCCGACTCCTGCTCAGCAAGGTATTCAGCCACTTTAAGCAAGGTTTGCTTCGCGGCTTTATCACTCGAATTATCAACGGATAACGAAGACGCTGGAGCAGCGGAGGCTTGCGTTGTCGCAGAATCAGTCGATGCTGGCTGCGCCGCGGTTTGCTGCAACTTTTCTCTTTCTTGTGCCCGTTTAAGCTGGTTGGTGATGGTAAGTGCAACAGAATCGGCAACATCCGAAGAGAGTTCATTAGCTTCGATGGTTTTCTGCCAACCTTCGACGACTGCTTGCAACTCTTCTCTGTCCTGACTGTCCAGACTGGCGAAGTCGAACTTTTCCACTGCAATCGAAAAGCGTTGACACATCTGGCTGAAAAACTTTCTACGCGGTAAGTTGCCTCTTTTACCAGGTGCTGGAAAACAATCATTCCAGTAGTGCTCGATGAAGTCGCTCATCACGCCAAACGAAGTGATAAAGCGGCTTGGTGTCAGCTGGTTATGTAGACACTGGAGTAAGTAAACCAGTAACTTGATATCTTTACTCTTCTCATTAAGCAGAGTAATGGCACTGTGCTCAACCTCTTGCCACTGCACACTGGCGTGAGAAAGAGAGCCGACTTTCATCATTTGGTCTTCAACAAAATCAAATAATGGCTCGTCCAGTAGCCTTTCTCCTACCGGCGATTCGCCAGCGATGGGTTTAACTATGCTAGTTCGATATTGAGTCAATTCCATCACTACCACCCACACCTTGTTCTAAGTGGTTTTAAAGCTTGGTTGAGACCTGTGGTATCAAACTGCAGCCCATCTACTACCTGTGAATTTGAGCGTAGAGTAAGTCTGGCTTGGCGCGACATCACCTTCATCATAGAGATTGCCGGAAGACCTCTAGCCGAAGAGAACAACACACCAATATCATCGCTTCTCCAGCTCTGATTTGGTCCACCAGCGATAGAGACTCGAATTCGACCATCTTCAATCGCTTGAGGAAGCGCTAACTCGATACGGCTGATCTTATTGATACAGCTCATCATTAGCACCGGAGCAGATTCTCCTTCGGCATGATTAGCTGTCAGTGTGAGCCATGCATCCCCTTCTTTGTCACTACCGTTCTCAACAATACTTAATGGCGCATTGCCATTTGCGGTGTCAAAAGCGGTGTGCCAGGCTTGCGGTTTGTCGTCAGATAGGGTGCTGCGATTCGATGCGGTTGGTGTCTGAAAAACAGCATCAAAACAACTAAGGCGCTCCAACCGTTCAGAGATTAAGGCGCATTGCTGGCCTTTAATGACTAGAGAGTCGTCTGACTGTTGTGCGGCATTCGCTGAGAATGTGAAACCGCTCATGGCCGCTAATAAAACAAGATATTTCAAAGTATTCATTCTGCTTTGATCTCCAGTTTCTGGCACTTGTAAGCAAGGGTTCGTTTAGGAATTCCTAAGCTTTCTGCCGCCTTGCCTCTATCCCCAGAGAAATGAGTTAAGCGCTCACGAATAATGTTTTCTTCATATTCATTTACCGCTTGTTTCAGATCAGTGATGGCAGAGAAGTCTCCTTGCATCTCAGGGTAAGGGTTGTCAGCAAGATCACTTTCCTGAGTAAGCTCGGACGAAGTATCAGACTGTTCAGCACTTTGTAACTCGAAATCGATGCACGCAATACGATTAGCCAGACTGCCTTCACTCACTTCCAGCTCATTGCGACATTGCGCACAGCCAAACTCGACTAACAGCTTCAACTCACGCACATTGCCCGGAAATGAATACTTTTTAAGGCAATCTAACGCTTTGTAATGTAAGCCTCGAATCTCAGTTCCGTGTTGTGAGTTGAACTCAGCAATAAAGTGTTGGCTTAAAAGATCGATGTCTTCCAAACGCTCTGACAGTTTTGGCAGAGTCAAAGGATACTGATACAAGCGGTAATAAAGATCTTGTCGAAACTGTTTGTTTCTTACCTGAGCAAGTAGGTTGACATGGGTTGCAGAAACCAGACGAAAGTCAGAGATAAGCTCTTGCTTACCGCCGATAGGTCTGAACTTCTTCGTTTCAAGCACGCGCAACAGCTTAGCCTGTAGGGCGAGTGGCATATCACCGATTTCATCGAGGAAAAGCGTTCCGCCATTAGCCTGTGAAATCAGTCCTTCTCTATCGGCTTCTGCGCCAGAGAAAGCCCCTTTGCAGTAACCAAACAGTTCGCTTTCAAGCAAGTTTTCTGGAATAGCCGCACAATTGATGGCTACCAGAGGTTGGGAGCTACGACTTGAGATCTGGTGAATAGCCTGAGCAACCAGCTCTTTACCCGTACCGGTATCTCCTTGCACCATAACCGACAGCTGAGACTCCGCCGCACTGACTATCTGCTGGCGCAGCTTCTGCATAACAGGGCTTTGACCAATCAAAGAGTGAGAGAGTTTATCTGCCAGCTCTCTGCGCTTGGTGTCTCTTTGTATATCGCTCAAAGACTCGCTAAGAGTTTGAATATCTCGCTGCTCGCGCTCCATTTCTTCAAGCAGGTTCCACTGCTTAGTGAATATGTCAATAAACTTAATACCATCATCACTATTAAGAGCTTTGGTAATGGCTTTTTGATCACCCTGAATAAATAGGACGAGTTGAACCTGATTGGAACGCAGGGGTAAAGGGCAAATGAAGACACGTTCAAACATCCCAACATCAGAGACCAACTCAGCGAACGCTCTGTCTGATTTCCAGAACAGAAGTTCATCAGCCGAAAGTGACATCTGATTGGCAGTTTGAAGCACCTGTGCAAATGGGTTATTCATGTCATTCACAGCCCAGGATGCATCGACTTGAGCGTCATGTGGCACAAGTCGACGACCATCTGTTGTTGGCATTAGAAGCAAGCATTTTGATAAACCGAGTTCAACACTCAGAGTCTGGGTAAACTTTGCTGTCAGCTCATGTTTAGTCCGGATTCCGATAAGCTCTGTCACTCGTTCTAGCCACTTAGACATCACTACTCAACCTCACCGATAAACTCGCCATCTTGTGCCGCTAAGTAGATTCGCGTAACCGGTTTTTGCTCTGAAAGCTTGTTGAGTAAAGCGAGTGAGATTGGTGGAAGCAATTGACCTTCGATAATCGCTTCTAGCATACGCGCGCCATTTTCAGATCGTGTTGCACGAGACAAGATCTCATCAATCAATGAATCTTCGATAACGACTTCTGCGTCATAACGTTCACTAAACAGATTTTCCAGACGAACTAGCTTACCGCGAACAATTTGTTCCAGCACTTCTGGGCTAAGCGGCATGTAAGGCACCACTTCCATACGAGCAAGCAAGGCTGGCTTAAAGAATGCAGCCAACTCAGGGTAAAGTGCGTCATCAAGCTGATCTAACTGGTCAGCGTGATCAACAATCGTTTGGAAACCGAGATTAGACGTCAGGAAGAACACAATGTTTTGGCAGTCAATCAGGCGACCTTCACCATCGGCAAGTTCACCTTTATCAAACGCCTGGTAAAACAGGTTAAGCACTTCTGGGTGCGCTTTTTCCACTTCATCAAGCAGAACAACAGAGTATGGCATCTTACGAATAGCTTCGGTCAAAACACCACCCTCGCCGTAACCGACATAGCCTGGAGGAGAACCAATCAGACGCGATACAGTATGCTTCTCCTGATACTCGGACATATTAATTGTCGTCAGGAACTGTTTACCGCCATATAGGCTTTCAGCAAGTTGAACAACCGTCTCTGTTTTACCTACACCACTTGGTCCCACAAGTAGGAAAGCACCTTTCGGACGACCTGGTCGACGTAGATCCGCGCGCGCCGTCAGAAGATGCTTATGCACACGTTTGATCGCCACATCCTGACCTTTAATTTTTTGGCCAAGAATAGAGGTAAGGTGGGTGATCTTGTGCAGCTCATCGCTGTTCATCTGATCGACAGGTACACCAGTCCAGTCAGCAATCACCTCAGCGACTTGCTGAGCATCAACTTGAGGATAAATCAAACGACCATCATGAGGGATAGACTCTAACTCTTGATACTTAACGCGGATTTGCGCAAGGATGTCATCACGCTGTTCATCGCTAAGAGGCTCTTCATCATCATTGACTTCATTCAGAGCAGCTCTAAGTTCAATAATCGCTTCAACTAACTGCTTTTGCTGTTGCCACTGCTCTGTCAGGCGGTCGCGTTCTTGCTCGTCAGCCGCTTCTTCTGTTTTGAGCTCATCAAGTCTTTGCTGATTAACGTCTTTACCCAGTAGCTGGGCACGTTCAAGCATATCAATTTCAAGCTGACGTTGATGACAAGCCGTTTCGATAAATGCCAGACGCTTTGGCGGCGCAGTGAGGTTGATAGCAATACGCGCACACGCTGTATCGAGAACATCAATTGCTTTATCCGGCAGTTGTCTGCCTGAAATGTAACGTGCTGATAGCTCGGCGGCCGCTTTCAGAGCATCGTCAGTAATAAGCACATCATGGGTTTTCTCGTAAACCGAGTTCAGTCCACGCAGAATATCTACCGCTTGTTCTACGCTTGGTTCATCCAGCTTAACCAGTTGGAAACGACGAGTTAGTGCAGGATCTTTCTCAAAGTACTTCTTGTACTCTTTCCATGTTGTAGCAGCAATGGTTGATAGTTCACCACGAGCCAGAGCAGGTTTAAGCAGGTTCGCTGCATCACCACCACCCTCTTGGTTGCCAGCACCAATCAGGGTATGCGCTTCATCGATAAATAGAATGATAGGCTTAGGAGAATGCTTAATCGCATCAATCACGCCTTTAAGGCGCTTCTCAAATTCACCTTTTACTGATGCTCCAGCCTGAAGTAAACCTAAGTCTAAAGAATATAGTTCAACACCTTGCAGTGGCAGCGGTACCGAGCCCGCAACGACACGAAGCGCTAAACCTTCAATCATAGCGCTCTTACCAACACCTGCGTCACCAACGACTATTGGGTTGTTTTTGCGGCGACGGCAGAGAATATCGATCATCAAGTTGATTTCACTTTCGCGGCACAGAACCGGATCAAGCTCATTTTGGCGTGCTTGCTCTGTTACGTTAGTGCAGTATTTCTCCAGAACAGACGTATCTGTGTTTTGAGCAACAGCGCCTTTTGGTTGTTCTGCAACTTGCGTTTCTGAAGAGTCTGACAAAATCACATCAAAATGCTTTTTCAAACTTTCACGATTAACCACATCCAATAAGCGAACCAGCTTCTGATCCATGTAACGATCTGCACGAGTTAACGCTGCCAGTAAGATCGCACCCGAACGAAGCTCTGTCTGGTTCAAGTCCGTAGTCGAAAGTAACCAGGCTTCTTGAAGTAGCTCGACAAGTAACGGGGAAAACGCTGGGTAGCTATCTAAATACTGGTCGCGTACAAAACTGCTGGATATAGCTTGTTTAACATCATCAACCGCTAAATCAGACTGTTTAAGTATCACGCGAATATCTGAAAGTGGATTGTCTAAAAGAACCTCAAGGTAGTGCTCAAATGTAATCTCACTGTGTTGGCGCTCAATACAAATGGTCGCTGCTTGTTCTAGGGCAAGCTTGCTCTGTTGATTTAATTTCGAAATTAGTGTCGGTAGTTCAATACGTATCACGGCAATCACCTAGCCTTTAATTATTCTAGTTATAAGATTTGTTTTAATTGTTCGATTACGTCACTGGTTTTGACGTGTAACAGGTAGCTATAACCAAGGAAGGTTCCCCCCCAAAGTATTATGAAACCCGCGAAAATCGACCACAGTGGGATTTGTTTACTTAGCTTGTACTTTGAACGCACGACGTGTTCGGTCGCGCTGGTCAGGTGAGAGATATCCACCTCCTGACCCTGATTGATCAGTTTGTGTAGCTGAGCGATGACTTTCTCTCGCTCCAGCTTTCCTGACTCAATCACTCGGTACTTACCTTCGAAACCTAACACCAAACATTGATAAATAAATTCAAGCAGCGGCTTATATTGCTGAGGCTCTGCTTCAAGTCTCTTAAGAATGGTAAACACCTTCTCGCCGCCCCAGGTTTCATTGTGAAAGCGTGACAGCATGGAGTGTTCGGCCCATACGGTCGAAGAGCCCCATTCGGTTCCCATCACTGCTTCGTCAAGGAAAGTACACAAGATGTAGCGGTAAGCCATCAAGACCGCGTGTTCAAAGCCTTGCTCAGTCAGCTCAATTTCGATTGTCTTGATTTCTTCAATGGTCTGCGTGTAAATGGCTTCGATGTTTTCGCATTCAGATAACTGTCGCACTCGCAGGGATAAGCCCAGAAGTGGTGTCGCTGCATCAATCAGAGGGTTTGATAAGCTCCCTCTGAGTTGAAACCAGTAATCTTGGTCCTGGTTAATTTTTTCGACATCATCGAACAGTAAGTTGCTGAACTTACCCTCTTTCTTATTCACATCCATCGATTAACTCCTAATTGCCCAGAACTGCAGGTCAAGCTCTTCAAACGCAGCTGCCACGTGGAAAGCGAAACCACTAGAATGCGTTAGCATCTCCCACTCACTGCTCGACTTATCAAGTTGGTAATAGGTGTAACCTGCATGGTATGGCAGTTGTCGTGGAGCTACCGGCAATACCACTAGTGGAATACCCGGCAACTGCAGAGAAATAAGCTCACGTATTTTTTCAACCGAAGAGACTTTGGTTTGTTGAGTAAATTGACGACGCAGTTCATCCATAGGCATACGAGCTTTAACCGCAATAATGAAATCAGCGGTATCCATTAGCTGAGGATCCTGAATCGCTGCAACCATTAAGCCGTACTTACGCTTGTCTAGTTGAATAGCAACAGCTCTTGGCTCCAGTACCACACTGAGCGATTGACGCAGATTGCGAATCAGAGGCCAGAAGGATTCGGTTGGCATATCATGGTTGTAGCTAATGGACTTCGGCGGCAAACGGCTTTCGTCAGTAAAGGTAGCCAGCTCACCAGCAATCGTGGAGAGACATTCAAACAGACGCTCAGGATGGAGGCTTCTCAGCTCAGCCAGGTGTTGTATCTGCGGCTGTAGGCGGTTTAACGCTTGTAAAAGCATAAAGTCAGACACATCCGCTACACCACCTTGAGATGGGGAGCTGATACGCTGAGCAATGTTCTTCGCTCGCTCACGCATTAAGCCAGATATCTCGTTAACAAAACGGTGCAATGCCAGATTACCAACTACGTTAAGGTGGCAAGGAATAAAGTCAGGATCCATGACCACACTGCCATCAGGTCGCTTCTCTAATATGCGGCCCACAGCCATAGAGGCATAAGCGCTTCGGTCTTCTTTTTCTAACATCAGCTGGATTCGCATTGGCGAAACGTCGATGGTTGTCATGTCTCCTTGCACGGTATGAACATCTCGAACCTCAAGGCGACGGCTTTCGTAGCGTCCGGTTCCTTGCGCATCTGGCCAGTTGATTTCCATCAGCGACTCACTACGTAAAGGAATCGCAATATAAACCAACTGGTTCGCCAATGAAGCGTCGTCGATTTCTAACGCATCTGGCAGAGTATCTTCTTGCGGAATACGGAAAGCCGTTCCGTCAGGCATGATGCCAACAGCTCGCTCAATCGCGATACGACCAAACGATAGATACTCGGGATTAAGAGAAAACTCCGATACGCCATACAAATATCGGCTAACAGAACTCAAACGTTCGTCGATGTAGTATTCCGTGTAGCGCTGCTGTTGCTGGAAATGTTGTGGCTTGATGAACAAACCCTCATTCCAAATAACACGATTTCGTGAAAACATCTTCTCTATTCCACCTTTTCCAACTTGACGTCGTATTCACTAAGAAGCATCAGCAAGTGATACTCTCGGCCTTTATTTAATACTTTGACGGCCTTCTTCCATTCACTCAGTTCGATATCAGAAAACTTCGCCATAACCCCGATATAGTTAGTCTCTTCATCAACTTCGATTTCGTTGACGAATTTGAACTGGCCGGGGATCAAAACGTAGTCGTAACTTTTAACAAAGTTACTTTTCAGCGCTTTCTCATAGTCTTCTTCCATCTGGTCATAGCTAGATGACATGAACATCGAGTCATCCACCAGTTCAAATACTTGTATCTCCACTGGAGAAGCCTGCCCCAAAATGCTCGGGTTAACTTCATCTTGCGCGACAATGCTAAAAGTAACTTTGGTCGGCAATTGAGTGGGATCATAAGGTGGCGGTTCACTGCTACAGCCAATGAGAAACATCGAGAAAACGCATATCCATAGCAAATTTCTCACGTTTAAAACTCCAGCTGTTTCTCACGGATTTTCTTGTCGTAAGCCTGCTCAAAGATCTCCCAGAACAGCTTTTCAAATCCTTGTTGGCGATGTGACGTGAGTTCCTGGTAGTAGTTGCAGTACATCTTCCACGCCCACTCATCATTGTTTTGAGCAACATCCTGATGTGAACGCTTGTAGTTTTGGAATCGACGCAGCAAGACTTGTGGAGAAAATGCACCCAAGATCTGCGTTAACGCTTCTCCGGTCGCATGTTGCATCGCTTCGTTGTGCGCCTGAACGTTTTTTAGGCTCTCTTCAATGGCTGCTGGAGCCGAAAGGTGCACCGCACTCTTCTCTGAGTCATATAGAGTTCGAATTGTCTCTTGGTATGACAAACCCAGACGCAGTGGGTTATCTTCAATAGGTTGTAGGTTTCTGTTTAACGTACCGAAACGTCCTTCACTCACTTGTTGGTGAAGATCCAAAATACCTTGAATACACGCTTGTAACGATTCACCCATCTCCTGAGACAGCATGTGCATACGCTCGATGTCGTCGGTATGATTTAAATTTGCACCTAGCCCATTAAGCATTGGCCCCGTTAGCAAGTGGCCACCAGTCATCGCAGGGCTTTTCACTGCTGTCTGCTCAGGTTGAATACTTTTTGCTACTTCTTCCTCTAGCAAATCTAGTGTTTGCTCATCCATTTGAAAGCCCTCTGAATCGTTGTTAGTCGTTGTTAGTTGAGACTCAAGCTGTGATGCTCGGTCTGATTTGAATCTTGGTTGTTCTGTTGTCGAACTTTGCTGCTTAGACTGCTTTTTGCCACCAAACCCAAAGCTAAGAATTCTTTTCAGCGACATCGAAGATGAAATCTCATTGTCGCTGTCAGCTTGCACCGTGAAGTTAGGATCTCTTAGAGTCAGATCGTCTTCGGGAACAAGTCTTTGCGTATCAAGTTCCTCTGAAGCATCAACAATTTCGCCATCAATCAAAGACTCTTCTTCATTAGTCGTCATCAGCTCATCCAATGCGGCGAGTGGATCTGCATTTTCAACTTGTTGTTTTTTCTCGTCTTCAGCGATATCCAGCGTGTCATCCGAAAGCAGGTCGTCAGTGGTCGTTTCGAACAAGCTTGTTAAGGAGCCAGCACTGCTGTCATCCTCTAAATCTCCCAAAGCAACACGTACTTTGTAGGGACCTATCTGAATTTGATCTTTGTGGACCAATTTCGCCAGCGAACCTTTACCGATCGGCATTTCAGTACCGTTGATATAGGTATCACCACATAAATCTCTCAGGCAGAATGCGCCATCGAACATAACGATTTCACAATGCTGCGGATGAACATGACCATTCGCGTCTTTAAGCACCCATTTAGATGCAGATGACGAACCGATCAGGCCTCCGTTTTGGTCCCAATCCATTAGCGCAGACAAGCCCGACTCAAGCTTCTGAGCATTAATAACTAAAAGGTTTAATTTGAGTATTTCAGTAGTTTCCATGTTTACTGCCTTACCTGAATGAGTACGCTTTTATCTTTTTCGTTGGTGCCAAGGAACGAAGTCCAGCCGAGCGCAATATCCGCAGAACTGCCTAAAACAAAATCCGGCGCTTCGTTATCGTCCATCGTGAGCTCCAGGTCATAAGCCATTTGCTCACGTAAAATTAGCTCGACCAATTTACACAGAGGGTCGAATTCTTGACCTGAAGGTAAAAAATCAGAGAACTTGCTTCTCGATAACTGCCTGATACAAATAGTGAACTTACCATTACAGTCAACGACTGACTCTCCCACCATTGAGGTCACACCGAGCTGAGAGTTTGCCTCTCCCACACGAGTTTGCTGTGAAGGGTCAATTCTTACCGTACGTCTTGTCCATTGTCTGATTTCCACTTCTTCGAGATCAAAACAGTGGGCAATGATCCCCGACACCACTTGAGGAGAGCGACTGCGTCCAGCAAGGGTTCCGGAATAAGCCAGCATCTTGCACCAGTTAATTGGTGTATCCCCTCTCAGGTCTGGTGAACCTAAGCCGACCAATGAAAGCAGTTGTGCTGAGAAGTCATCTTGAGCATCCGGCTGGAAGCGCACAAAGTAGCGATATTTCCGCCAGATGCGATAAACCAGGTTGATCAATCGATTATTGAAGAAATCAAAAAATGGCTGTTTGAAACCACCAGGTTCTTCATTTAACAATTGCTCTACCACGTACCCGGGAAGCGGTGACTGCGCGCCAGACAAACCAAAGAAATTGGTCATCATTACCATTCTCTCGTCGTCAAGCTGATCAAGACGGTTAACATCCGACGGAGAAAACCCTAAGCTGGTGTTGGCACTGAACACCAACCTACATTGGCGCTCCCACTCATCGTCTTCTGGGTTCATCTCATTAAGTTTTTGCAGCAACTCAACAAGCTGATAGAAATTGTATTCATGGACCTTACTTGGCAGTGCAACCGCTTCAGGCTGCTCTGCTGATTCCACTAAATCAGTGGTTGCATCCCTGCCTGAGTACCCCATGTGTACCTCTCTTGATTGGTGACATTGACCACGTTTAATTCATGGAATGAGTTAATGCTTGCGTACAAGGCAAAGAAATGGCTTAACACTGTGCCAAACAGGAACAAGTCACCTTCTGAACCAAAGCCAGCCTGATTAATCTGCAGGGTCGATTGAAGACCACGAACGGGTAACCCTCGCAAAATCTTATCCACCGGTTTCGACTCAATTTTTTGAATCGCTTCTAATCGCTGTCTAGATACTCTTTCTGCCTGCCTATCAACCAACGCTTTGAAATCGTAAGCTCTCAATACGCTGCTAAGGGCGTCTTTTGATAGCAACGACAAGTAGTTCAGTGACAAGTTAGAGATTAATGTCCACAGTAAGCTGCCATCTAAAACAGGACGTAGCGATTGTGAAGGCACGGAAATATTGGCAAACGTCGCGAACGGTGGCGATGTATCCGTTGGCTCACAAATGTCTCCGACGCCCAACTCTAGTGGAAGCAGTCGGTTGGTACAGTTCAACTTAATTGAGACCGCTTCATCGACATCAAAAGATGTTGTTTCATCGCTACGAACAAAAGAGATAAATGTCTCGAATCCATCACCACGAATACTCTCTTTCACTCGTGCACGATAATAAAGAGCGGTTCTATTTCTCACCCTTTCCACTTCATGCTGGAAGCTCTCAAAAGAGGAGTACACGCGCTTGGTACCGCGGATGCGTTTTCCTTTTGAGGTGGTATCTTGCCATCCAGAAACACTTTCAATGTTGAACACTTCATAGTGAGAAGGCTTACGGCTCGAAGGTAAAACCCGATATTCCGACTGGCGACCAGTAAGGGAGATAGGGTCCGCATCGTGTTCAAAAAGATTAATGATCGGAGTGCAGTAAAGCTGGAAATTCTCTTTCGTTACTCTTACGTCGACAGGAAGCGTCTTGGCAAAATGAAGTTTAAGAGTGAACTGCCCTGTCACGCTTTTTGGGATCGCTTTATCCAGACCGGTTAAGTCAAAGAAATGGAATGCCTCAGAAAAAGACAGGTACTCCTGTAATATCCGGTAACCTTCGTAAACGTTGGTCGGATATGGCAACAAAGCATCTTCACTATCAAAGCCTACTGTTTTGAAATTACCTGGAGCGAGTGGGAACTCGGTACCATTCACATCAATGCTGACCTTATCGAGATAATGATTTAGCCATAGATAAAGCATTTGAGAACTGTATTTGTCTCCTCCAAGATAGAAACGGAGACTATCGAGTAATGAACTACCTACGTTAATATCGCCCTGCAGCTCTAATGCAAGATCAATGGTGGTCGCTTCACGAGTGTGCTGCGCTTTTACGTCATTGAGACCCAGTGGATACAGTTTTACTTCACGACAGGTTTGGAAGTGGCATTTGGTTCCAAACACAGGTTTACTATCTACTTTCGTACCCTTAGCAATGACCTGTTTTTCACTTACGCTTTTGTCTGGAGTGAAGGCTAGAATACTCATACTCGGAATAGGCCTCAGATAGTTCGGCCACAACATATTGATCATCGAGTGAGTCAGTTCAGGGAACTCATCCTCTACTTTCTCTCTTAGTCTCGCGGTCAGAAAAGCAAAGCCCTCTAATAGACGCTCCACATCAGGGTCCATCGTTCTGCCGTGAAGAAAGCGAGAAAGCTGCGGGTGAATTTCGGTAAATTCTTGCCCTTGCTCTCGTAAAAAAGCCAGTTCCTCTCTGAAGTACTTATCTTGAGTCATAATCCCTAAATCACTCGATATTTTCTGTTTTGATCTAGTAGCAAACTAAACTGAACACGATCATGAATCGCTTCACTGTTGATCTGCGCTGTAATTTTGAATTGCAACGACAGAGGGCTATAGCTATCGGTTTGAGAAACAACTTCTACGTTCTTTAGCCTTGGCTCAAAGTTGTTTAGACAATCCTGTATAGCAAGGTTGACCTTAAGAGAAAGATCGAGGGTATCTAAAGTCGCGTCGTTAAAATCGATCAGACCTAACTCTCGCGAACTTTGAGCGCCTCCAACGCGAGTGTTAAGAATCCTGGATACGTTGAGCTTAATAGACCTCAGCACATCACTGGGATCTGGCCCTTGAGTTAAAGAGACGTTTTCAGAGTTGGCTTCTAAGCGTTCAAAGAAGCCAACACCAAACGTACTTTCTTCTGGTGCAAAGTACGTCATATCAATTAAGCCTGATCTAAACGACCAACCAGAGACAGCTCGAAGTTCGCACCCATGTATTTAAAGTGAGGACGTACAGAAAGCGAAACCTGGTACCAACCTGGGTTTCCTTCAACGTCAGCAACTTCAATCTTCGCAGCGCGAAGTGGGCGACGACTACGTACGTCTGCCGGCGGGTTCTCCTGATCAGCCACGTACTGTTTAATCCAGGTATTTAGCTCTCGCTCTAGATCCTGACGCTCTTTCCAAGAACCAATTTGCTCACGTTGTAGAACTTTAATGTAGTGAGCTAAACGGTTGATGATCATCATGTAAGGCAACTGAGTACCAAGCTTGTAGTTGGTCTCGGCTTCTTTACCTTCTTTAGTGTTAGGGAAGATCTTTGGCTTCTGGATAGAGTTTGCAGAGAAGAACGCTGCATTATCGCTGCCTTTACGCATCGTCAATGCAATAAAGCCTTCTTCAGCTAATTCAAACTCTTTACGGTCAGTGATTAACACTTCCGTTGGGATCTTAGCTTGCAGTGCACCCATTGACTCAAATACATGCACTGGCAAATCTTCAACTGCGCCGCCGCTTTGAGGACCAATGATGTTTGGACACCAGCGGTATTTCGCAAAGCTGTCCGTCAGACGTGTAGCAAACGCAAATGCAGTATTACCCCACAAATAATGTTCGTGAGACTCCGCGACACTCTCTGAGTAGTTAAATGATTTAATTGGGTTTTCTGTTGGGTCGTAAGGTACACGTAAAAGGAAGCGTGGTGCTGTTAGACCGAGGTAACGTGCATCTTCAGACTCACGTAGTGAACGCCACTTAGTGTATTTAGGGCTTTCGAAGATAGATTTAACATCTTTAATGTTTGGTAGCTCTTCAAACGAATCAATGCCGAAGAACTCAGGTCCAACGCTTGAAATAAACGGAGCATGAGCCATAGCACCGAGTGCACCCATGTATTGAAGAAGCTTCATATCAGGCGTTGAAGGCGTAAATGCAAAGTTACCAACAATTGCACCTGTAGGCTCGCCACCAAACTGGCCATAACCTGAAGAGTAGACGTGCTTATATAGACCGGATTGTGTTGTTTCTGGAGCAAACTCAAAGTCTTCAAGTAGCTCTTCTTTTGTTACGTGTAGCAGGTCAATCTTGTTGTTTTCACCAAAATCAGTGCGGTCAACAAGCAGCTTAAGACCACGCCAAGAAGATTCCATTTGTTGGAACTTGCTATCGTGCAGAATTTCATCCATCTGCGCACTGATCTTTTTATCTAGCTCTACCAGCATTTGGTCAACTAGAGACTTGTTTACTGCTTCTTCAGCTTGTTCAGAACCAATTAAGTTTTCGATGAAAGCTGCTACGCCTTTCTTTGCAATATCGTAGCCATCTTCACTTGGCGCAATTTTCGTCTGCGCCATGATTTCATCCAGTAAGCCGCCTTCAGCCAGCTGGGGTCTTTCAAGTACCGTTTCTGTAGACATCAGGTATTCCCTAATCCATTAAATGACGAATGTTATTGGTCAGTATTTTGTTCTATTTAGCGTCTTCACTGACGAGATTTAGCTCTTGTAGAAGCTTGTCGCGAGAATCTTGCGAGTGCAGCAACTCTTGCAGGCGATCGCGGAAAGCCGGAATATTGCCAAGTGGGCCTTTTAACGCCACCAAAGCTTCTCGAAGTTCAATCAGCTTCTTAAGTTCTGGAACCTGATCCGCAACTGAATCCGGCGCAAAGTCAGATAAAGAGTTAAAACGCAACTCAATAGGTAACTCTGCATTGTCATCTTCAGTAAGTTTGCTTTTCACTGAAGTCGACAGACTCAACTCACTTTCACGCATCACGGATTCAAAGTTGTTCTTATCAACTGAAACGGTACTACGCTCTTCGACAGGGGTTTCTTCGGTGTGGCCTTTAAAGTCACCCACCACCAATGTTTTTAGTGGAAGTTCAACTTCAGCCTGAGCATCGCCGGTAGCAGGAATATACTTAATATTAATCCGCTCTTTAGGAGCAACGCTTCCTTCCTTAGACATAATCAAAGTTCTCCGATAGTAAATTTAAATGGGACGGTGTTTATATTGACAATAAAGTCACCTACCCATTACCCGCGAAGATATAGGTTAAATAACATTACTATCAAATATAATTCTATGTTTCTATACAGCTACTCAAGCGAACAATCTCATCAAAAAAAGACATATTCCCTTGAATTAAGATCACAACCAATAATTTAAACGATGTAGTACGGCGTACTTATATAATTCACACAAATGAACATATATTAGCTATGATTAAAATTACCGGATGATATCCATAGTTAATAATTTATTAATTAATAACTACTCCAAAGATAGTCATAGTGGTAGAAGTACGGGACTTCGGACGCTTCATCTTTCAATGCCTCAGAATGAGGAAGTTGAACGTCTGCAATTTTATCCACTGTCTCTTTATAGTTCGTTTCTGCTTGTCGATAAACGCTGGCTAGCCTGTCCTGTCCGGCATTTTCTAAGTAAAGTTCAAAGTATGCCTTTGCCTTTATCAGGTCTGGTTCGACAAAGCTGTATCTAGGGCTGTTCCCACTATAGATATTGCCTAACGTAACCAAAGAGGTAATGTCTCCGAGAATCAGACCCGTTTCCCTCCACTCCAAGGCCTCTTCAAACTTTCCTTTAGACTCAAGGATCGCTGTGTATCTCTTGACCGCCGGTATATAACCAGAGGCAGCAGCATGTAAGTATCGATTCGTTGACTGAGCGATTCGTTCGCTATCGAAGAAGTAGTCTCCTTCACCATTCTCTAGCCGTTGAGCGCTTGCCATATAAGCGCTAGGTATATCGAACTCCATCGCCTTATCTAAGTAATAGTCTGACAGAGTTGCATCTGAAGAATGAAAATATTCTGATAAATGCAAATAAGCTAAACCTGGAGATTTAGCGCCTAAATCAATCAGGCTATTGTAGTATTCACTCTTATATTTATTGCGTTTCGCTGCGCTTAACCAGTCTCCGTAACGATATAAGTACTTGAGAGCTGGTCTACTTCCACCTTCGGCGGCTTTAATCAAGTAGTCTCGCGCGTATCCAGTCGCACGAGCCGTATCGTGGTAGCCCATCGTTTCCATTGCGTAGGCATAAGCTCCATCCGGGTAGTCGTTATCAGCAGAATACTTAAGGTACTCTCTCGCTTCTAAATTCCGAAACTGAGCCCGGAGCAGCTTGCCATATTGATAAGCATCAGCTGCAGACATCTTCTCGACATCGTAGTTTTCACTTGCAAATGCACTTGGGCTTAAAGCCAAAGCTATTAGAGCAAAGGAACGTAATTTAAACAGGGCTGACACCACTACCACCTTGCGAAATACCTTCATAACCACCCGGTTTCCTTACTCTTGTATCGTAGTAGGCTCACAATAAAAATTACCGTACCGGAACCTGCATATACAGGGATGGGTGGAAATTCATCATGCTCAGCTTCTGGTAATCCTGCAATAATGACAGCGACCAAAAAACCTCACAATTAATAGATTTATAAACAATTACTTATTGATAAATATTACAGAACGGACAGCTATAAAATATCCATCAACATTAATATTTATACACGTTAGTTTAATTCTTCCTAATTCTAGGCAATTGGCCATCTGTAAATCAAGCAATTTCTTGCCCAGAACAAAATCGATAATAAACTCATTAGTGGCTGATAAAATAATAAATAATATTTAATTATTTATACGGTCTAGAGTTCTAAAAATAATAAGTTCATCGTACGATTATTTAATTACATTTATATTATTAAAATAAATTTAAAATGAAGAACCGGTTCAAAGAAAATTTGGTTTTTAGTGATATTCATTCCATGTTTTTATTGGGTGGCCATTTTGTAAATAGATAACCAGCTCCCATTCTATTTATCTCAAAGAGCATAGTTTTGATACATTGGCCGATCAGGACACTGAGATATTTCATCCAATAATTTCTGCAACGAAATACATTTTGCGCAACTGATCGAACCAATGTTCAAACAGACTAGTGATGAGAATCACATTTTTTGCTAACATGCAGCCAAACTTCGTTAAGGTTAACCACTGATGGATTGTCGCTTAGGTTGTGGAGCTTGCTGTATTGCTCCTAGTATTTCTTCCCCAATACCGGGTATGCCAAATGGTAAGCCTGCTGGTGTCCGTTGCATTCAATTGAATGAGGAGAATCTGTGCAAGTTATTTGGCCAGCAAGAACGTCCAAAAGTATGCCACCAATTCAAGCCTTGCCCTGTGGTATGTGGTTCAACCAATGACGAAGCAATCAAGAACATCACCGAGTTGGAAGCCTTAACCTGACTTTCTGTTCAGCTATCGATCCGTTTATCTGTTTGACAGCGAGTCCATGACTAGAATGAGTCAGGCTAGTTTTTAGCGCTTATATCTCACTTTCCTACATATTCGAGTTTCAACTATTGGAATAACCAAACAAACGCCCTTGTTATCTGTTTGGCTCACAAAATTCTGACAAATCTCGCCTATGTTCTACGGGTGTTTCCAATCAAATCTTAGGAATTACCTAATGAACAAATATATCGCAGAGTCCTTCGGAACATTTTGGCTGGTTCTTGGAGGCTGTGGCAGTGCAGTATTAGCCGCCGGTTTCCCTGATGTCGGTATTGGCCTACTAGGAGTTTCACTCGCTTTTGGTCTAACAGTACTGACGATGGCATTTGCCATCGGCCACATCTCTGGTTGTCACCTAAACCCAGCAGTAACTATTGGTTTGTGGGCAGGCGGCCGTTTTGAAGCTAAACAGGTGCTCCCTTACATTGTCGCGCAAGTCATTGGTGGTTTAATTGCAGCGACAGTATTGTATCTGATCGCTACAGGCCAGTCGGGATTTGATGCCGCTGCCTCAGGTTTTGCTGCAAATGGCTATGGTCAGCACTCTCCGGGTCAATACTCGATGACTGCAGCTTTGATTACTGAAGTAGTAATGACCATGATGTTCCTAATCATTATCATGGGGGCGACTGATAAGCGCGCACCTCAAGGTTTCGCTCCTATCGCTATTGGTTTGGGTCTGACACTGATTCACTTAATCAGTATTCCTGTGACCAATACATCAGTCAACCCGGCTCGTAGTACTGCCGTTGCAGTCTTCGTTGGCGACTGGGCAGTCTCTCAATTATGGCTATTCTGGGTGGCACCTATTGTTGGCGCCATAATCGGAGCCCTTGCTTATCGAGCTTTCTCTGGCTCGCAAGAGTCATTATAGAAATAAAAAAGCCGCGACCAATGTCGCGGCTTTGTTTTATCTTTGACGGCAGTTACAGCTTTTGTCGACCAAGTAATGAGTGTGACAGTGTTGTACCATCAACCAACTCTAGCTCACCGCCGACAGGAACCCCGTGGGCAATTCGGCTTGCCGAGACATTACTCTCTTTACACAACTCTGCAATGTAGTGTGCCGTTGCTTCACCTTCAACGGTTGGGTTAGTCGCGAGAATCACTTCTGCAATGTCCCCTCGACGTAATCGATAATCGAGAACATCAAGACCAATATCACTTGGGCCAATTCCGTCTAATGGCGACAGATGCCCCATCAGAACAAAGTATCGGCCTGAATACTGACCCGTTGCTTCGACTGCAGCAATATCCGCAGGACTCTCGACCACACAAAGCTGACCATTTTCCTGACGTTTAGGATTGGTACAGATATGGCAAACGTCTTCTTCGGTAAAAGTACGACATTCAGTGCAGTGACCAATTTCGGTCATCGCCTGACTTAAAGCGTCGGCTAATTGTAAGCCGCCTTTTCTATCTCGCTGTAACAAATGAAAGGCCATACGTTGCGCCGACTTGGGGCCAACCCCAGGTAGACAACGTAAGGCCTCCATCAATTGCTCCAGCATGTGACTGGTGCGCATTTACTAACCTTGCTGATTAGAAAGGCATTTTCATGCCAGGTGGTAGTTGCATACCGCCTGTAACGCCTGCCATTTTCTCTTTTTGAGTTTCTTCAACACGGCGTGCAGCATCGTTGAACGCAGCTGCGATAAGATCTTCAAGCATCTCTTTGTCGTCTTCCATCAGGCTGTCATCGATCTCAACTCGACGCACGCTGTGGCTGCCAGTGATGGTGACTTTAACAAGGCCAGCGCCAGACTCGCCTGTCACTTCCATATTTGCGATTTCTTCTTGAAGCTTTTGCATGCGATCTTGCATTTGCTGGGCTTGCTTCATTAAATTGCCCATACCGCCTTTACCAAACATGTTAATCTCTCTGGTTAGTTAGCTTGTTACGTTATTAGATTGGGATCGACTCACTAAGTTTCAACCCCATAAAATTAAATCGGTCTGACACTTTCGCTATCAAGCTGCGCAGCAAACCGCTTTTGAATAAATTGAATGTTGGTGTCACTTTCCAGGCTATCAAACGCTTGCTGCAAGCGTCCTTGATAAAGCTTGTCTCTTAACTCTAGTGGCGTTTCACCACTCTCACCAATCTCTACGCTCAGATGACACTCTTGGTTAAGTACTCGGTTTAACTCACCAAGCAATTCACTCTGAGCCTTGTCCGTATTCAGGTGCGCTTGCGATGACCTTAGTGTTAAGGAGATGGAAGCGTCACTCTTTTGAAAATAGGAGTTAAGTGCCAGCTGTTCTGTAAGTTTGGCCGTATTGAGCTGGCTGATTAGATTTGCCCACTCACTCTGGACCAGACTTTCATCAACCAGTTTCTGTACCATTTCAGGTGTTTTTTCGTGCTCTAACGCTTGCTTCAACAGCGTGGGAGTCAATTCAACCTTAGTTTGTTTAACCTGTGGTTGTGTTGGCTTCCAACGATAAGGCTCATCGCTCGCCGGTTCAGATGTTGCGTTAATGTCAGGGCTAGACAATGGCGACACCTGCGCTGATCCGGCGTGTTTTCTTGCTACACGCTCTAGAACAGATTCTGGTTTTGCAGATGTCGCATCAGCCTTTTTTGGCGTGCTGCCTTGTCCCGAACTCAACCCCTTACGCTGTGAACGCAATTGATGTCTCAGGCCAGATAGCGGAGAGCTTGCCTCTTGCGGCGCAGCGGCTTGTTGCGCTTGAGGTGACCTTGCTGGTTGTGGTGCTACATTAGGCTGACTGGTTTGCTGAGCATAATATTGCTGAGAGTCATCATAGTTTGGCGGCTCCGGCATATGATCTGGCATTGGAGGCACGTCATAGCTGGATACCGGAGGCATCACATCTTGTTGTTGCGGAACTGGACTCGTTTGAGTTGGACGAGAAGCAGGTTGACTCATTGGCTGTTGTACTGAAGTTTCCTGACGTACAGGTGCCGGACTGACAGCCACACTAGGCTGCGTCTGTTGAGGCGCTTCAGCTTGTACAGATATAGAGTTCGCCTGTGGTTGCGATGCTGGTCTAAATGCCATCATACGCAAGATAACCATCTCTAAGCCGGTTCTTTCAGACGGAGCCAAAGGAAGATCTTGTCTCCCTTTTAACGCAATTTGGTAGTAAAGCTGAACATCTTGAGGGCTAAGTTGACGGCTTAGTAGTTCAACTTTTTCTGCATCAGGCTGACTTTGATCTAATGTCGCTGGCAGTGCCTGATACATGGCTAAACGATGCAATTGTGTCGCCAGTTGTTGCAGCAAACCATCCCATTCAACGCCGTTTTGTGCCAAATGAGCAACGCTGTCCATTGCCACTTGTGGCTGCTTAGAGCTAATCGCTTCTAACAGGTGCAGAGCCTGGTCAGTATCTAGAGTACCAAGCATATGAGCAACGCTATCAGTCAACACCTGGCCATTACCAAGTGCAATCGCCTGATCAGTCAAACTCAGTGCGTCACGCATACTGCCATCAGCCGCATGAGAAATCATTCCCAAAGCACGAGCTTCTGCAGTTACGTTTTCGTGCTGAAGAATATGGTCTAGCTGTTGATGAATATTATCAACACTGATTGGTTTTAAATGAAACTGCAGACAACGAGACAAAATCGTCACAGGAAGTTTCTGTGGATCGGTCGTCGCCAATAAGAACTTCACATACTCAGGTGGCTCTTCCAGTGTCTTCAATAATGCATTGAAACTATGGCGAGAGAGCATGTGAACTTCATCTATAAGGTAAACCTTAAATCGACCACGTGCAGGTTTGTACTGCACGTTGTCTAAAAGTTCACGAGTATCTTCAACCTTAGTGCGAGAGGCAGCATCGATTTCGAGTAGATCAACAAAGCGACCTTCATCAATCTCTTTACAGGTATCACAAACACCACAAGGCGTCGCCGTTATTCCTGTTTCGCAGTTCAACCCTTTAGCAAACAAACGCCCGATGGTTGTTTTACCGACACCACGAGTACCACTAAACAAGTAAGCATGGTGTAAACGGTTTTGTGCTAAAGCATTTTCTAGTGCTGTTAAGACATGGGCCTGACCGACGACTTCGTTAAATCGAGTCGGTCGCCACTTTCGCGCTAAGGCAAGATAACTCATGAAACTATACTCACTAATAACCTACCCGATTAATGACCTTCAAACTCACAAATGGCGTAAACATCAAGGCCCAGACCTTCAAGACGTTTGTCACCACCGATTTCAGGCAGGTTAATCACAAATGCAGCATGCTCAACAACACCACCCAGCTGACGAATCAGTTTAGTCGTCGCTTCGATAGTGCCGCCAGTTGCTAGCAGGTCATCAACCACAAGCACTTTGTCACCTTCGACAATGGCATCTGTGTGAATCTCTAGTGTATCTGTACCGTACTCAAGTTCGTATGATTGAGCGACAGTGGCACGAGGTAGTTTGCCCGGCTTACGCACTGGTACAAAACCCAAACCGAGTTCAAGCGCCAAAGGGGCTCCAAATAGGAAACCACGCGCTTCAGTACCAACAATTTTGGTGAAACCCATCTCTTTGTAACGATCAACCAATAGTTGAATCGTTGCCTGATAAGCACTTGCGTCTTCCATAAGGCTTGTTACATCGCGGAAAAGGATGCCTGGTTTTGGGTAGTCAGCAATACTCTTGATGCTAGATTTGATCTGCGCAATTGTTTCAGTCGTCATAACTCTATACTTAGATTGGCTAGGTTGATTGAACTTTCCGATTTGGAGAGTAACCAACGAATAGCGAGGTTCGCAGCACAATCTAACCTAGGGTTATAACCGAAATAGCTACCAAGGTTTATTGTGCCTAAAAAACAAACGCCCACTTCAAAAGCGGGCACACTTCCTAGCAATCTTAGTGATTTTCTTCGCTGTCGGCAAGGTGCTCCATCACAGGCAAACGAATAAACCAACTGAGTAAAACCACCAGCATTAAAACTAGCATAATCTTTAACCAGAAATGGGGCACGACCCAGATCGAGAAAGCAAAACTAATCAATATGCATAAGGCTCCACGCTTTTTGACCTTAGCCGTAACAGCTCGGTTTTTATGCCAGTTAGTCAGCATAGGACCAAAGGTTTTGTGATGTCTTAGCCAGTAGTGGAATCTTGGACTGCTGCGCATAAAGCAGGCGCTGGCAAGTAAGATAAAGGGTGTTGTTGGGAGGAGAGGAAGAAAGATACCTATAATGCCTAATACCAGGCTGAGCATACCAACAAATTTGAGAAACAATTTACGAATATTGATGGCATGCTCCAGATTCTGATTAGAAGCCCGCGTACCCATTTAAAACACGAATCCAGGTAAGAGTCGCTGGAAGCGTCGGGATAAGTAGTACTGCGATGAATCCTAGAAAGTAAAAAATATTATACGGTTCTTTAAAATCTTTGTCTGCCATGAGCTCACTTCTCTAAATATTAGGTGACGACTTATTACCCAAACCATTAAGTTATTGTTAATGAAATGGGCTATTTTTGTTTATGGCGGACTATACCCTAATCGGTGTTCGACAAACACCGACTAAAATGAGGGTTATTACAAATTTATGACTGTACGCGCTAGGCCTTGGCTCCGTTGTATATATCCAGACTGAAACTGCTCGAACCTAGGCAACTAAGCGTCAGTTGACAGGCTGACTGAATCGGCAAATCTGAAGTGATAAAGTTCTTGCCACATTTCTCCCCTAACAAGGCTCCTGCCGGGATATGCTGAGAGATGTAACCGTTCGACCACTGGGCATCCAACCCAGCCGGCAATAATGAAAGAGTTCCTTCAGATAGGTCAGCAATGCCAAACAACGCCCTGACTGGAGTACTGCATCCAGAACATTCAATCCCCTTTTCAAGCAGAGCGGAGATGTCCTTGAGATCAGCATTAAAGCATTTCAAATTACGTAAGTAGTCATGGAATAGAGCGCGGATCATCAGAGTCGTTGCAGCGCCATGCTGACCTTCACTGGCTGAATCAACCAGATAGAAGGCAAACTGGCCATTAATCAGCCATGCATAATCAACCACTAGCGGCATAACATCGGTGGATTGCAACAGTCGATAGCTACACTTCCAGTCACCCTGAGAGGTATCCTTATCTGGCAGTAAAGCATGCAGAAGATCTTTCGCCGCGATTGGATTCTCTTCTAGGTACTCTAAATGCCAATGTAACTCTTGCTCTTCGGGCATATCACCACTATCGACTCTGAACCACTGGCTCGAAAAGTCGCGCTGATCACTCAGGTGATTATCAGAATCATCCAACGTATTTTCGATCGCACTTGCCAGATGAGCATGGTTACTGATCGGTTTAGCCAGAAAATCCTTAATACCGTAACGCAACGCTCTAGCAACGTCTGCGATTTCGTCGGTGGCAGAAACCACGATCAACGGTAATGATGGGTATTCAAGACTGACCTCTTCAACAAACTCAATTCCATCAAGAATTGGCATAGAGAGGTCACACAGGATTAAATCTGGTTCACTTGTACGTAATTTTTGTAAGCCATCGAGACCGTCTTCAGCTTCGATAACTTTATATCCTTGGGCAACTAAAAAACCTGAGGTGATACGACGAAAAATAGGATCGTCATCCACCAGCATAATCACTTTTTGTCCAACAGAGACTGGTACTGTTGCACTGGCCCCAACTTCGATTGTCTTATGCATAAACCTTCGCCTCACACATATCATGTGGTACAACGTGCCGTTATTTTTATTGTTGTCAGTTGTTTCAAACACTCTTTAAAAAGTAGTCTTGAAAGGCTGTTTATACAAATCTTCCACTTTGCGGTTCAGTTGCATACTATATGTATGGGATATCAAATTTCGCTGTACTTGTTGATGTGACTCAAGCTTTAGCATTTGATATAGATATAAATTAACCGAATTCGTAAAAAAATGTGTCTGGTACAATGAAATTAGATGACCTCAACCTGTTTAGACTTGTAGTCGAAAATGGGAGCTATACAGCAACTTCTCGTAAGACGATGATTCCAGTTGCAACAATTACGCGACGTATTCAGGCATTAGAAGAGTCTCTGAACCTTCGCCTACTCAATCGCCACGCGCGTAAACTTTCTCTGACGGAAGCGGGTGAACGTTTTTACGCTGAGTGCTCTCCCCTATTAAACCGACTAACGCTGGCGGCGGAAGAGATCACTGATGAGTGTCGTGGTGCAGCGGGTAAGATACGCATTACCGCGCCATCAAACCTGACCAAGCGAATGATGATGCCGATGTTCAACGCGTTTATGTCGCAATATCCAGACATCAACATCGAACTTACGACCAGCAATCAGGCCGACCAACTTGATCCTACAGAGTGGGATGTCATCTTCCGTGTTGGTCCACAGCGCGACTCAAGCCTAATCGCTCGTAAAATCAGCTCTGTTGCTGACATCCTCGTCGCTAGCCCTGAGTACCTAAAAGCTCACCCAGCGCCAACCCATGCTGAAGAGCTTCATCAGCACTCCTTGTTAAAGGGCGCGCCTCTTTTAAAATGGCAGTTGTCGAATAACAGTGGCGAGACCGTTGTTAATAACGATAAAGGCCGCTTTCAGGCCAATACGCTTAACGTTGTGAGAAGTGCTTGTTCTGAAGGTTTAGGCATCACGCTAATGCCTGACGTTATGCTGCGTGAATACATCGAAGATGGCAGTCTGGTGCGCGTGCTTCAGGACTGGAGTGCCAACCCACGCGATATCTATATGTTGTACAACCACAAAGATCACCTTCCAGAGAAAGTTCGCTTATTTATCGACTTTGTAATTGCTTACAACATTCACTAATAACAAAAGAGCTTGGCGTAATGCCAAGCTCTAAGTTTCTCTTTAAAGGTATTCGACGAACTTAGTCAGATCTCGCTCTGGTACCTTCATTGGCGTACAGCCTGGTGTTCCAAGGTATAGGAAGCCAACAATCTGATCTTCACCTTCGAGGCCAAACGCCTGACGCACCTCATCATGGAACATCCACTTACCTGAACGCCAGAAACCCTGGAACCCTTGCGCTACCGCCGCCATCTGCATAGCCTGTACCGCACAACCCGCAGACAAATGCTGTTCTATTGCCGGAACTTTCTCATGTTCAGTGACTTTAGCGATGACAGTGATCACCATAGGGGCACGAAATGGCGCGTTCTTTACTTTATCGACCACCGCTTGTTCACTTTGCTCTGCATGTGCTGCTGTAACCAATATTTCTGACAGCTTGCTCAGACCTTCACCCTGAGCGATAACAAAACGCCACGGTGTTAACCCTGCATGATCAGGCGCACGCAGACCTGCACGAATAATGTTCTCTAATGCTTTACCTTCTGGAGCTGGCTCTGACAACTTGGCAGTTGAGCGACGGTTGAGCAATAAATCTAGAGCATCCATTTGACATCCTTTTTAGCGTTATCGTTTTTTCTTCTTGATAATAACTCTCATAAACAAAAAAGGCGAACCTCTCGGCTCGCCTGTGATTAATTACTTTGTAAATCAGTAGAATGTACTGTCAAGTCCAGCTCGTGTTAACAGTCCGTCACACGGCGCAAAACGGTCACCGTATTTCTGTGCATGCTCATTCATGATTTCTACCAGCTTCTTGATACCGATCTGGTCCATATAACGGAACGGACCACCCAGGAATGGAGGGAAGCCAATACCAAAGATTGCACCAATGTCACCATCACGCGGACTGCGGATAATACCCTCGTCCAGACAGCGCACCGCTTCATTAAGCATCGGAAGAACACATCGCATGGCGATATCTTTTTCTGCTAGCTTAGACTCCGGAGTCAGGCCAAGTAATTTGTAAACTGACTTATCCACTTCTTTCTTCTTACCTTTGTAGGTATAGAAGCCTTTACCACTCTTGCGTCCTTTGCGGTCATCATTAAGCAGTTTGTCGAATACGTCAGGGCCCTGGAAGCGTTCACCAAGTTCATTGACTAAGATAGGCATGATCTTGGCACCGATATCAACACCCACTTCATCAAGTAATGTGATAGGCCCAACCGGGAAACCGAAGTTAAGCAGCGCTGTATCAAGTTGCTCAATCGGCTCTCCCGTCAACAGCACCTGCGCCGCTTCGTTCATGTATGGCGCCAGGATACGGTTAACGTAGAAACCAGCACAATCTTTAACAACAATTGGTGTCTTACCTTGCTTACGGGCAAATTCAACCACTGTTGAGATGGTTTCAGCAGACGTACCCTCATGAGGAATCACCTCTACAAGCGGCATTTTCTCTACTGGGCTGAAGTAATGCAGACCGACCACATTTTCCGGGCGCGCCGCTTTTTCAGCAATCTGATGGATCGGCAGCGATGAGGTATTAGTAGCAAAAATGGTGCTATCTTTAGCGTTTTCTTCTACATCTGCAACCATCTGCTGCTTAAGTTGTAGATCTTCAAATACTGCTTCGATAACAATGTCAGTATGGTTAAAGGTAGTGAAGTCAGTGCCACCTGACAGCTGTAACATCTTGCTTTGCAGCTGAGCTTTCGACAGAATGCGGCGTTTTCGCTGCTTTTCGAACAATTTGTAGTTGTATTTAAGTGCGTTCAATACACCATCATTTGACACATCTTTAATACGCACTGGTACTTTTGCTTTCGCGACACTGACATGGCTGATACCCGCGCCCATCAAACCACCACCGAGCACGGCTGCACGCTCTAATGCTTTCGGATCAGCGTAGCTACCATTCTCTTTCTTCATTTCTGTAGTGGCAAAGAAGATCGAGCGAAGTGCTCTCGATTCATTGGTCATAACCAACTCACCAAAACGTTCCGCTTCCTTCTTCTGGCCTTTTTCAAAGCCTTTTTCCAGACCGAAACGAATCACCTCCAGAATCGCGTCAGCTGCCGGGTAATTTCCGCGTGTCTTCTCGCGAGTCTTTTTCGCAGCCTGATCGAAAATCACTTTGCGTCCAAGACCGGTGTTAGCGATCAGCTTCTCTTTAGTCGAAGCTTTGCGTTTTGCTTTGCTCTTACCTGTGTGTTTTTCAACGAAGCTTTTCGCCACTTCCAGTAACACTGTCTGTGGAACCACTGCGTCAGCAACACCCAGCTTCTTGGCTTTTTTAGCGCGCAGCTGCTTACCAGTCAGAATTAAATCCAATGACGGTAATAGGCCAATCAAACGTGGTAAACGTTGCGTACCACCAGAACCCGGTAGCAGACCTAGCTGAACTTCAGGCAGACCTAGACGAGTCTTATCAGAGTCACTACAAACGCGATAGTCACATGCCAGAGCCAGCTCCAGACCACCACCTAAACAAGGGCCGTGGATCGCTGCAACTACCGGATAAGGGAGATCCGAAAGCTGCTGGAACATCTGCTGACCTTTCTCTGCCAAAGCCTGTGCTTCACTTGCACTGGTGCAAGCATCAAGCATGCGTACATCAGCGCCGGCAATAAAGTTGTCTGGTTTTAGCGAGTGAACAATAAGACCTTTAAGCGAAGACTGCTTTTCAGCAAGCTGAACAAAGATAGCTTCCATCTCTTCAGCGAAAGCTGCTTGCAGTGTATTCATCTTTTCGCCAACAACGTCGATGGCTAACCAAGCGATATTTTGCTCGTCGATTGATAAGTTAAATGCGGTTTGTTCACTCATTATTCTACCTCCAATACCATTGCCGCGCCCAAACCACCAGCCGCACAAGCTGTGTTAAGAGCCAGACCGCCGCCACGACGCTGCAGCTCTCTAAGCGTTTGAGTAATCATACGTGCGCCAGTTGCGGCAAACGGGTGACCGTAGGCAATAGAACCACCTAGCACGTTAAACTTATCCATATCAATCTCACCGATGGCTTTCGAGCGGCCCAACTTCTCTTGGGCGAACTTGTCACTCGCAAACATCTTCACATTTGACAAAGCCTGAGCAGCAAACGCTTCATGCATATCAATCAAAGTAAGATCGGAAAGCTCGATTCCAGCTCGGTCGAGTGCCATTGGTGTTGCGTAGGAAGGTCCCATCAACATATCACTCTCTACGCCGATTGCAGAGAAAGCGTATGAGCGAATGTAACCCATGATGTCCAGGCCGAGCTCTTTCGCTTTGCCTTCACGCATTAGCATAATCGCCGCAGCGCCATCTGTTAGAGGAGTACTGTTTGCAGCCGTAACGCTACCGTACTGACGGTCAAACGCAGGGCGAAGTTTTGCATAACCTTCAATGGTCGAGTCTTGGCGGATGTTGTTATCTTTATCGATCCATTTTTTATAAGGTTCAGGGAAAGCCGTCATTACTTCACCCGCAATCTTACCTTCAGCCCACGCTTGAGCCGCTAACGTATGCGAACGATGAGCCAGTTCATCCTGCGCCTGACGAGTAATGCCGTGAGATTTCGCCATCTGCTCTGCGGTCTGCCCCATCGACAGGCCTGTAGAATACTCCGCAACAGCTGGTGGTACTGGCATTAGGTCTTTAAACGAAAGTGTTTTAAGGATTTTTAGTTTCTGACTTAGTGTCTTGGTCTTACTTAAAGCAAGCAGATTGGCAGCAAGCTTTTTCGACACGCCAATCGGTAATACAGATGAAGAGTCTGCACCGCCAGCAATACCTACGTCGATCGTACCAGCCATAATGCTCTCAGCAACGTTTACTGCTGATTGAAAACTTGTCGCACAAGCGCGAGTCACACTGTAAGCATCCGTATTGATGTGCATGCCAGTGCCCAATACGATTTCACGAGCAATGTTCGGTGCTTCAGGCATTTGAACTACTTGACCAAATACGACTTGCTCGATCAGTTTCGGATCGATTTCAGTGCGAGCAAGCATGTCACTCACCACCATTTTGCCCAGATCCACAGCTGGAACCTGACTAAATTCTGTACTTTGACGCGCAAAAGGCGTTCGCAATCCTGCGACAATTGCCACGCGTTCTCCTGAGCGAGTTTTCACTTCCTGCTTGCCCATTGTTGCTCCTTAATAGATAGAGGTCTGACCAGAATCATTGTAACGAGATTGTTAATTCAATCAAACGCTCGTTTGAATAAACGTGACTTAAGCCAGATTCCACATTAGCCACGGGTTAGGTGCAATAATTAATACAGCTTAGGTAGGACAAGACGTCAGAAGGAAGTGAAATTTATCGGACAAGACCGGATTAGCTAGGTTTGGAGGCAAAAAAAAACCACACAAAACTGTGTGGTTGGAATATATAAAGCAATTAACTTACGCCAATTGAAATAATCAGTTTCCTGATTAGGAGAAAGTAAAGTCAGCCTTCAAAAGGAAGTGTCATCTTGCTCAACTTGTCGATGTAAACATCGACTAGATGACAGGTGTTACTATAACCGTTAGAGTTAGCTAGATTTTGAAGTAGATCAATTTTAGTTCGATTTCTATGTCGCATGACTTATATATCTCTCAATATAATTGTGAGGTCACGACGAAACCGACTGTGAATAGGTTAAAACGCACCACATACTGTTGAAATCACAGTCAGTTACCATAGATGGGTTGTGGAGCCAATCTAAGAAAAATAAGAAATCACATGGCAACGAGGGAGGCACATGTGTCAATTATTCGCTTTTTTGGAAAGAAAAAGTCCAACGATCCGGTCAACTCGGATATGGACAAGCAAAGAAAATATGAAGCTCTTGTAAGAGCCTATCACCGTGACTTGTATCGATACGCCTATTGGTTGTGTAAAGATCCCACCATTTCGGAAGATTTGGTACAGGAAACCTGCTTAAGAGCCTGGAAGTCACTCGATAGCCTGCAAGATGAAAAAGCCGCGAAATCTTGGCTCATTACTATTTTGAGACGAGAAAACGCCCGCCGCTTCGAACGCAAGCAATTTGATCTGGTTGATATCGACGACCATGGTAATGATGCAAAAGTCTCCGATGACCCGCATCACCAGACCCAGTGGGTACAAGCTCAGATCATGAAGCTGGAAGAAGAGTACCGCGAACCACTCTTTCTTCAGGTTGTCGGTGGATTTAGTGGTGAAGAGATAGGTGACATTCTCGGTCTGAATAAAAATACCGTTATGACACGCCTATTCAGAGCACGTAATCAACTGAAAGAGATGTTAGATTCAGATAATACACACAGGGGGCAGCAAAATGGATGAACTCGAATTCCGTAGACGCATTATGTCCGATCCTAAACATCGGGATGAAGACATCAATGCTGCGATTTCGGCAAACGAGCAGAATAGTCAGTTTGCCGATGAGATCCTCGATCTCGATAAGCGCATTGCCAAAGCGATGTCTGTCGATGTACCTGACGATCTCGCTGATCGCATCCTGTTCAATCAAACATCATCGGTTGAGAACAATGTTGTTCGCCCTAACTTCGCCCGTAAAGCGATGGCGATGGCTGCTTCGGTTGCCTTTGTCGCAGGTATTCTGGTTGGACAACTAAACTGGGGTAACTTAGTCGTATCGCCGGCACAAGCAAGCTTAGCCAGTACTGCAATGAAGCATGTCGTTGATGAAAAGCCGTTTGTCGCACATCTTGATGAACAGGTAGAGTCAGCACAAATCAACGCTAAGATGATGCCTTTTGAGCATCAGTTGTCTGAGACCTTCCCGTATCACGTCTATTACCTTAACCACTGTGGCTTTGGTAAATCTAACGCGATGCACATGGTCTTTCAGGGCGAAAAAGGCAAGGTCACACTGTTCTTAACCGGCATTGCGTCTGACAAAGCGGTCAACTTCGAAGAGGATGGCATGACGGGTATTGTGGAACCGATGGGAAATACCAGTTTAATCCTTGTCGGTGAAGAGGGTGAAAACGTGGCTAAGATCGCTGAAAGCGTATCAAAAATCATCAAACCGCAAATTTAACAAACCAGTAACATTTTGTGACACACATCATGGCTTGGGCAACTCGTCCAGGCCATTTTTTTAGCATAAAAGTAGAGTCATAACTCTAAAAAGATGCTTTTGTCAGCATTTTCCTGCCAGATGCACGTCATTTACGCAATTTTATTGCCAAAGTACCCAATGGTCGGATTTCTATATCATATACTTGGGTCTAGTATCAGCCACCACTGAGCTTTTGCTCAAATTATATCGTCCACTTAGAGACGAACCAAAAAGGAAAAGCAAAAATGAACAAGACGCGTCTGTTTAAAAAATCACTTTTAGCAGTGACTATCACAACCGCAACTCTAGCTTCGCAACACGCTCTCGCTGCAGGCTTCCAACTTAACGCTCAATCTGCAACTGGTCTTGGCCGTGCATTTGCTGGTGACGCAGTAATCGCTGATAACGCATCAGTAATGGCTCGTAACCCAGCAGCTATGGCTCTATTTGACGAGATGGAGCTATCACTAGGTCTAACTTCTATCACTTCTATGATTGAAGTAAAAGACGCTCAATATACAGTCTTTAATGGCTCAGGTTACACTACATCTTCATCAAACTATGACGATGCTGGTGACACTTCTTTTGTTCCAAACATCCACCTTGTAGTCCCTGTAAATGACAAGTTTGCATGGGGTGTAAATGCATACTCTAACTTCGGAACAAAAACAGAATTTGACAGCTCTTTTGCTGCATCAGAATACGGCGGCCTAACTGACGTTAAAAGCTTCAACCTTGGCCTAGCTGGTTCTTACCGAGTAAACGAACAATGGAGTTTCGGTGCTGGTCTTGACCTAATCTACGGTGAAGGCACACTTAAGCGTACTACAAGCCCTACTCTATCAGCTGTATTGACAAGTGGTGCATCTACATCTTTCACTGCACTTGACACTAAAGCTGACGGCTGGGCTCTTGGTTTCAATGTTGGTACAGTATTCGAGCTTGATGATAAAAACCGTTTTGGCTTCTCTTACCGCTACAGCCCAGACCTAGAAGCGGAAGGTAACATCACTAAACTTGGCACTACGTATGAAAATGATACATTGCATATGCCACTGCCAGACATGGCTGAATTCTCAGGCTTCCACAAAATCGAAGACACTAAATTTGCTGTTCACTACAGCGTGCAGTGGATCGGTTGGAGTGAGTTTGACAAGCTGACTGCTGACAAGGCTGGCCATATCAACAACTACGAGTGGCAAGATGGCATGCACTACTCTATTGGTGGTACATACTACTTAAACAGCGACTGGACTCTTCGTGCTGGTTACATGCACGACACTAGCGCACAAGATCAAGTGACATCAATCTCAGTTCCAGACTCAGACCGTAACTGGTTCTCTGCTGGTTTCACTTACCACATCGACGACAAATCTAACGTAGATTTCGGCTTCACATACCTAATGGGTGAAGATGTTAAGGTTGATGAGTCTACGCAAAGTCCTTCTAACCCTAACTTAACTCTATCGTCTGTATCAGCTACTACTCACGCAGACGCTATCCTAATGGGTCTACAGTACAGCCGCAGCTTCTAATTTAAGCTAACGCACTATTATCAAGGGTCAGTATCTACTGGCCCTTTTTATTGCCCCTAACCCACTCTCACCACAGCAATAATTCCTTTTGCTTTTCTTATTTAAGCTTACACCTGTACCCGAAAAACGTTTGTCTACAACACAAGTGTTCGCTGAGATTTGTAAACAAGCGCTTAACATCCAGTTTTTTAATCTATCATATCTAAATGTGCGATATATTACTCCAAAAAGCCTCTGTACAATGTTTTTAATTTTTAAAGTAATAACTCTAACTCTATGATCGCCCGACTGATATAAAATCAACTCAGCGAACATTACAATGAAAATGAATAAGACTCTCCTATCTATCGCAGTGGCGGGTAGCCTATTATCAACATCAGCGGCAGTAAACGCAGCGGGCTTCCAGCTAGCAGAATACTCAGCAACAGGCCTAGGTCGCGCGTACGCTGGTGAAGCTGCTATGGCAGACAATGCAAGTGCACAATGGCGTAATCCAGCAATGCTGACTTACCTGGAAGGTACTCAGATTTCTACTGGTGCCATCTACGTAAACCCAAACATCGATGTAAACGGCAGTGTCGATGGTTCTAAGTCTGTCAGCCCTCTACTACCGACTTCAAATGCATCGTCGTCTGACTTTGCACATGATGCAATCATTCCAAACCTGTACATCTCACACCGTTACTCTGATGAAGTAGCAGTCGGTTTCGCACTTGGTACTAACTATGGTATGGAAACTAACCTGGGCAATGACTTCGCTGGCTCACACTTCGGCAATGAAGCTAGCGTAATGACTATGGAAGCTAACCTGAATGTAGCTTACAAGCTAAACGAACAGTGGAGCTTCGGTGGTGGCGTTCGTTATGTGATGGGTGAAGGTAGTTTTGGTGCTAAAGCGCCCCAATACAACGTTTTATCAGCTCCTCAAGGCACGACTCTAAAGTACATGGAAGGCGATGACACGGCGTTTGGTTGGCAAGCGGGTACAGCCTGGCAGATCAATGACAACCATCGTATCGGCTTCGCATATAAATCAGCAGTTAAGCTAAACCTTGAAGGTTACGCAACAGGTGTTGGTTTTGATGCTGCGCTGGCTGCTGCACGCGACAACGGTTCGATGAGCCTTGAGCTACCAGCGACAGCTGAACTTGCAAGTTACCACCAGCTAAACGACAAGCTTGCCATCCACGCAAGCATTAACTGGACTGACTGGAGCAGCTTCGAGAAGCTTGAAGCCGAGTTAAACAACTACGGCACCAAGATGGTTAAAGAAGAAAACTGGGAAGACAACTACCGTTTCGCGCTAGGTGCAACCTACATGATGAACGCTAAACTGGCTCTTCGCGCTGGTGCGGCTTACGATACTTCAGCGGTAAGTGATCAAAACCGTACCATTACTATCCCAGAAACTGATCGTACATGGTTGAGTTTGGGCGCAAGCTATGAAGTAACTAAACAGTTTACTCTAGATGGTGGTCTGACTTACATTCTAGCTAAAGATGCACCTATCAAAGAGTCACGCGGCTACGCTTCTGACGACGCAGCACAAGCTGTGGCTGGTGAATTTGTTGGTGAAGTAAGCGGCAGCATCTGGCTAATCGGTGTACAAGCTAACTACACATTCTAATTTGCAGAGTTTACTGTCAATAGCAAAAGGGCTTGGTCATTGACCAAGCCCTTTGTGTATTGTGTAACGAGATAGTGTTTAGAACTCTTCTAGATACTCATCTAAATACGCTTCTTCATCCTCGTTGTAATCTTCTGTGACGATCTCTGCTTTAAAGTCCTGACGCTGAATATAAACATCGCGGGTCAATGCATACGGATCCGGAGAGTTATCCAATAACGCCTCTTGATTGACTAACGCTGCACGCGTTTCCATCCCTTCAAGCGCCCACTTGCCTAACCCTGCCCAAATATTAAGGAAGGACAAAGGCACATACATGCCATCGACAACGTCGGTTGCTTCACGCACTGTCCAGGGGCCATAACCCGGCACCATCACATAAGGACCATTGCCTGCCCCGTAGTGGCCGACGGCGTCACTGAACGCTTTCTCATTATGGTCAGTAATGCCCGCCTCTGATGCGATATCGATCAAACCCGCTAAGCCAAACGTGGTGTTAATCCAGAAGCGATTAAAGTGGTCAAGCGCCTTACTGCCATTACCCATCAGCAGGTTGTTTATCATGCTGGAGGGTTCATCGAGGTTACCTAAAAAGTTGCTGATACCACTACGAATCGGTACGGGTACATAGTTGACGTAAGCTAGCGACACCGGGCGAACAAAATAAGGATCTAAATAATCATAGTTAATGGTCCACATTGAACGGTTAAAACCTTCAATAGGATCATAAACTTGTTGCTGATTCAGACCTGCTTCCTCATCTGGAGGTGCACTCGCACAGCCAGACAGTGCCAACACTGCGACGAGCAATATCCCTAGCCGTGAGTTAATACTCTTCATTATTATTATTTCCATAAAAAAGGCCGGTGAATACACCGGCCTACTTGATCGATAATCTGTAGCTATTAATACTGATTATTAATCATAACTTCAACTGGTTCGCCCATTTTAACGGCTTCGCTCTCACCAAACCAGTCCCCTTGTTTGGTTGCTACGTTTCCATCACTATCAATACGGACACGAACCATTAAAGAGTCAAGTGAAGAGAGCTTTCTGTCCTGAAGCATGCTGTTACCATCATCCAGAACAACCGTTCTAGGGAAAGTACCTAATGGGTAACGCGCTGCTGCTACTGGCATTGGTGAACCATCTGCAGTGTGCACAGAAACAATCAGTGAAGAGTTAGGATCAGCATTGACCTGCTCGCCCAAAGAAATGCTTACCGCTACCGATTTGCCAGTGCCTACTTGCTGACCCATCTGTTTTTGAGCATTCTCAATACTGCGGCTTAACATCTCGTAGCGACTATCTTCAGGGCCAATCATCTGTTGCATGATGCTCCAGTAACGAACCGCTGCAGGGAAGTCTTTACGCTCAAACGCATCAAAAGCCAGCAGTGAGAATACTCGCAAATCAACATAGTCCTGCTGAACCAGCTTACCTAAGATCTTGCGTGCTTTATCCTGATCCACATCGTCCTGAGAAAGCATCAATGCCTGTGCGTAGCCCAACATCACATCCGTGTTTTCTGGCTCCAGGTTGTACGCTTTTTTCATCGAACCGATAGCGGTGTCAATATCTCGATTAGCCAGCGCGATACGACCTAGCAGTAACCAGCCCGTTGAATCGTCAGGTTGGTAATGGAGTCGGGTACGCAGAGCAAGCGTTAGGTCCGCCATTTCATCGTCGCTTAATGCCGCACCTTCTGGTGACATTAGCTTTTTAGACAATGCGGGTAAGTTAGCACTAACTTGCTGCCACTGAGTAACATCATCAGATGCACCGAACTTAAAGTAGAGACCGTACGAAAGGCCGATCACAAGTAGCGCTGAAGGAACAATCACTGCCAGTGCTGAGGTGTTACTCTCTTGCTGTTTGTTGTTGTCTGCCGGAATATCATCAAGAAGCGACTGCTTAAGGTCGTCAATAAGGTCTTGTTGATTATCTACCAGACCTTCATCGGTTTCTTCTTCCAACTCTTCAAGACGGTCTTTGTAGAACGCTTTGTTGAGCTCATCACGAAGCTCTGCATCGTTGTTGGTCTTCTTCTTAATAAAAGGCAGTGCAATCATAACAATAGCGATTGCAATAAGAATGACTGAAGCTATCCAAAATAGTGTCATTACTGCTTGTCTCCATCATTCTTTTCGTTAAGCAGCGCTTTAAGGCGCGCTTCTTTATCCGCATCCCACTGCTGCTTTTCAGCACCAGATTTTGCTTTCGTTTTACGGCTTCGAATCAGAATAAAGCCAAAACCAAATAGCACCACTGCGATCGGCCCAAGCCATAGGATTGAAGTCGCAATCGTAAATGGCGGATTATAGGTAACGAAGTTGCCGTAACGAGCAATCATGTAGTCAATGATGTCCTGTTTAGATTTACCTTCTTTGGTCATTTCATAAACTTTATGACGTAAATCTACAGCCAGTTCAGCGTTAGAATCGGCAATGGTGTTGTTTTGACACTTAGGACAGCGTAGCGTGTTACCAAGCTCTTTAAACTGTTGTTCCTGTTCCAGAGTTTCAAATTCGTACACTTCAATCGCCGCATGAGCTGTCATTACCAACAGCAGACTGGTAGCTAGAGCGATAATCCACTTTTTCATTGCTTCGCCTCCGCCAACATCTCTTCATACATTGGCTTTAGCTTTTCATTCCAGTTACGCGTATTCACATCGCCAACATGACGGTAGCGAATGATGCCGTTCGCATCGATAAGGAATGTTTCAGGTGCACCATAAACACCAAGGTCAAGACCTAACATACCGTTGCCATCAAACAGGCTAATCAGGTAAGGGTTACCCAGATCGTTTAGCCAGCCAACGGCTTTTTCACGGTCGTCTTTGTAGTTCATACCAATGATCTTAACACCTTGCGATGCCAGTTCATTAAGGTACTGGTGTTCTGCATAACAAGTCGGACACCAAGTCGCCCATACGTTTAGCAGCAGCGGTTCGCCCTTAAAGATAGCCTGATCATAAAGCTTACCCGGCTCAGCTAAGTCTTCTAGCTTGAACTTTGGTACCTCTTTACCAACGAGTACTGATTCCAGTTTCGTCGGGTCATCACCATGTTGGTTTTTTACCAGCTGGGTGGCAAATACTGCCACCAAGCCCAAAAACGCCACTAGGGGAATAAACAGAAATTTCTTATTCATTATGCCTCCTGCTTCTTCGCGCTCTTTCTGAAGCGGTAACGCTTATCGCTGATCGCAATCGCACCACCCAGAGCCATTAGCAACGAACCAGCCCAAATCCAACGAACGAACGGTTTGTAGTAAATACGTACAGCCCAAGATTTGTTGTCGTCTAAACGTTCACCCATCGCAATGTATAGGTCACGGGTAATACCGCGGTCAATCGCCGCTTCCGTCATCATAGAACGAGCAGTGGTGTAGAAGCGCTTCTCTGCATGCAATGTGTTGATGTATTTACCATCAAGCGTGATTTCAAAATCCGCAATGTATCCGTCGTAGTTAGGGCCATCTTTATCGCGCAGACCTTCAAAGTAAAAATCGTAACCTTGAATCTCGAAGTGCTCGCCTGGGGCTAAACGTACATCGCGTTCAATGCTGTAGTTCTGCACCATCGCAATACCAATAACCGTCACCGCAAGACCAACGTGGCCTAACATCATTGCCCAGTGACTACGCTGAAGCTTCTTAACACCTTCCATAAACGGATGGCGGTGAGTCGCACGTTGGTACAACTCAAAACCGTGCAGACATAAGATCCACAGCGACATTACCCAACCCAGGTAAGCCATAAACAGGAAGTGGTCTGATAGCAGCAAGACAAAGACTGCCGCAAGTACAAGCGATACCACACCCGACACTGCCATTGGTTTTACTAATCCAGACAGATTGTCACGCTTCCAACGGATCAGAGGACCGATACCTAGCAGGAAGGCAAACGGAATCATGAGCCATGCAAACAGCATGTCGAAGAATGGTGCACCAATCGATACTGAACCCAGACCAATTTGCTTGTGAACAAGCGGTAGTAGCGTACCAACCAGTACCACAACCAGTGCTGCGATGAGTAGTACGTTATTTGCTAGTAATGCGTTTTCACGTGAGACAAGTTCAAAGTTACCACGAACTCGTACAGATGCGCCTTTAACAGCAAACAGCAGTAGAGAGCCGCCGATAACAAAGACCAGGAAGCCAAGAATAAACATACCGCGCGATGGGTCTGACGCAAAGGCATGCACTGAAACCAGAATGCCTGAACGAACCAGGAACGTACCTAGCAGACTTAGTGAGAATGCAGAAATCGCAAGTAGCACTGTCCACGCTTTGAATGTACCGCGCTTCTCTGTCACCGCTAGTGAGTGCATGAGTGCAGTACCTGCTAGCCATGGCATAAATGAGGCATTTTCTACTGGATCCCAGAACCACCAGCCACCCCAGCCAAGTTCGTAGTAAGCCCACCAAGAACCTAGTGCGATACCAAGTGTCAGGAACAACCAAGCGGCTGTCGTCCAAGGACGAGACCAACGAGCCCAAGCGGTATCAAGACGACCTGTCATTAGCGATGCAATCGCAAACGAGAACGCTACCGAGAAACCAACGTAGCCCATGTAAAGCATTGGAGGGTGAATGATAAGACCCGGATCCTGAAGAAGTGGGTTCAAATCACGACCATCAACAGGGAAGAATGGCAGTGTGCGCAAGAACGGGTTAGAAGTAAGAATGATAAACAGTAGGAAACCCACTGTGATCATACCCATCACTGCCAACACTCGAGCAACTGACTCTTGAGGCATACCACGGCTGAATGATGCAACTGCAACGGTCCAACCGGCCTGGATTAATACCCAAAGCAATAGTGAGCCTTCGTGTGCACCCCAAACCGCGGTTAAACGGTAGTACCAAGGTAGTTGGCTGTTTGAGTTGCTGGCAACATAGTTGAGGGTAAAGTCGTTAGTGTAGAAAGCCCAAAGCAAGACTGCGAATGAGACAAACAACAGCAGGAACATACCCCAAGAGAGAGGTCTGGCGCTGTTCATTAATAGTGTGTTGTTACGAGATGCCCCAACCAGTGGCAAAATGCTTAGCAAGACTGCTAATGCCAATGAGACGATTAAGGCAAAATGACCAATTTCAGCAATCATTGATCGCTTCCTTGTTTCTGTTGTTCAGTGTATTGAAGTGGCTCATGCGTTTTCTTCATTGCTTCTGCAATTTCCGGCGGCATGTACTCTTCATCGTGTTTAGCTAATACTTCGAACGCTTCAACCGTAGTAGCATCTTTTAGGACGCCCTGTGCAACAATCCCCTGCCCTTCACGGAACAGATCTGGCAAGATGCCATCGTATAGAATCGTTACTGTAGGACCGACATCGTGGAGGTCAAAAGAGACACGCAGTGATTCAGAGTCACGTTTAACAGAACCTACAACAACCATTCCACCAATACGTAGACGTTGGCCTACTTCCGGTTTGGTGCCGTCAGGTTTACCGTTAACCAGTTCAGTTGGAGTGTAGAAAAGGTCCATATTCTGGTTAAGTGCATACAGCATCAAACCTATGGTTGCACTGATACCAAAAAAGATCGCGACAACAATGCCGAGTCTCTTTTTACGTCTTGGGTTCATAGTGTGTTCTCCAAATTTTTAGCTGCATCAATACGAGCTTGTCTATCCACTTTTGCTTGAACTTCATTTAACAGTGCACGACCGCGACGTACACTCACCAGCAGTAACACCAGCATAGAGCCGAAAGTTATGCCGAATGCTGTCCACACATATCCTGCGTAGCCACCCATAGCAAAGAAGTCACTCAAAGATTCAAAATGCATGTTTAACTCCCTCTCTGAGATTTATCTGCTGCCAGCTTCACTACCCAAGGGCGATGGCTCTCTTTATTTATGATTTCGTTACGCAAACGGATCATAGTGAGTGAACCAAAGAAGAAGGCAAAGCCGAAGATGTTTAACAGTAATGGCCAAAGCATATCGTTAGAGATCGACGGTTTTTCAAATTTAGTAATTGTCGCGCCTTGGTGAAGCGTGTTCCACCACTCAACAGAGAAGTGAATAATTGGAAGGTTAACCACACCGACAATCGCCAGAATACCAGCAGCTTTAGCCGCCGTTTTTTGGTCGTCAAACGCGTGGTAAAGAGCAATAACACCCAAGTACAAAAATAGCAGGATAAGCTCTGCCGTTAGTCGAGCATCCCATACCCACCAAGTGCCCCACATAGGCTTACCCCAAATCGCGCCAGTCAGCAGTGCAATAAAGGTGTAGACCGCTCCGATAGGCGCCATCGCAGATGCGGCCATATCGGATAAACGGATCTGCCATACGATACCGATAAAGGCAGCAATTGCCATTGACATGTAGACACCCATTGACCAAATCGCTGCCGGAACATGGATATAGATGATTCTGAAACTATCACCTTGTTGATAATCAGAAGGTGCGTAGGCAAGACCCCATACAGTACCGATAGATAGACATAGCAGTGCTAGTATGGAGAACCATGGCAGGAGCTTACCGCATAACTGGTAAGCTGATTCAGGCTTGGCATAAGGATGGAGCCATTTCCACATCGTTGTTCTCACTCTTACTTCAGGTTTGTTTAACTTTTTTGTTAAACAATTATTAGTTTTGTAATTTATATAAAGGGAAAAATTCGTGCTTGATCGAAATCATCTAATTCACACTTACTCTCAGCGCTGCGCTGATTGCGAAAGGCGTTAGTGTCATTGCACCCATAAACATCGCACCCAGTATCGCCAGCTGGCCGTTATACGCCATACCCAGCGATGCAGCATCAATCGCTGATGTCGCAAATATCAGAATCGGAATATAGAGAGGAAGAACCAACAGGCTCAACAAAACCCCTCCTTTTTGTAACCCGACCGTTAACGCTACACCAATTGCACCAATGAAACTTAACGTTGGTGTACCAACTAGCAAAGTCAACACAACCGCGAGCCACGTATTAAAGTCGAGAGACAACAGAACAGACAGAAGTGGGCTGATTAAAATCAGCGGCAGTCCGGTTAGCAACCAGTGAGCAATAACTTTTGAAATCACCACTATAGGTAGTGGGACAGGCATAAGCATCATTTGTTCCAATGCGCCATCCTGAAAGTCGTCGCGGAACAGACGCTCTAGTGATAATAGGGCTGAAAGCAGTGCTGCGACCCACACAATACCTGCAGCAATCCGCGCAAGCAGGTTAGGCTCTGGACCAATGCTAAGTGGAAACAGGGTAATGACGATAATAAAGAACCACAAAGGGTTAAAGATGTCCGCTTGTCGGCGGAAAGCGATGAGAAGTTCTCGTCTGATAATACTATTTATGGTGCCAAACATGGTTAATCACCCAGTTTAATTTTTCTAAGTTTTGGGTTGTCAGCAAACATGTCCTGGTGCGTGGTAAGCATAACAATGCCGCCACTTTCAGCATGTTGCAAAAACAGCGATTCAAGGACTTTAACCCCCTGCTTGTCAATTGCAGTGAGAGGTTCATCCAAGATCCACAGTTTGTGATCGCTTAACCATAATCTCGCTAATGCCACACGTCTTTGTTGGCCGGCAGATAGTTGTCCCACAGGCACGTCTTCGCGTCCAGCCAGGCCTACTTTTGTTAAAGCGTTATAAATCGTGTTTTTATCAACTGGCTTGCGTGAATGAATACTTAAATAGAAACGTAGATTCTCATAAGCAGTCAGTTCTCGCTTCACCCCCGTCTGGTGACCCAGAAACAACAAATCTTGATGAAATAAATCCCGGCTCGACTCGATGTTTTCGCCGTTCCAGCTGATGCTACCGTTATCGCGATCGCCAAGTCCGGTAATAATACGAAGCAGCGTCGTTTTGCCAGTACCATTTCTTCCTTCAACTTGAACTAACTCACCGGAATTAATAGTAAAAGACAATGATTCGAAGAGAATTCTTTCATCTCTTATCGCTGTCAATTGAGATACTTCTAACATTTGGGGGATCACTAGATAAACTACGAGGGTGTATCTTACCACACCCTTTTCGTGTCAAAACAGAATTAGACCTATACGAATCACGAAACTAAGTAAGAATCTGTTAATAATTAAGCATAACTCTTAGTAAATACCACTAATTGATTACAAGCAGACATAAAAAAAAGTGCCCTTAGGCACTTTAATCTTTGGTCTATCGTCTGCCGCTGCGCTTTCTGGCTGCGAGCTTTTGTCTCTCTGGACTACTCTCAAGCGGTGGAATTTTTTCCTTACCCGCTATCTTGTTTTGCAGTGACATCATGAGCTCTGCTTCAGCTTTAGGCAGTTCGCACTCTTCAATCAGTTCGTTGACGTCAGCACCCAGTTGAACCATTTTACTCGCTCTGGAATAGAGACGGCCATCGTTATCAGCCTGCTCTAATTCGGTAATACGTTCATTCAAGTGCTGAATGATATCTTGCTGCTCACTGACTCGCTGCCCCAGACCAACCACTACCGATCGGACTTCTAGCAACTGTTTATTGGTTTTCTGCAGCTCTTTATCTAAATGGCGATTCTGTTGACGAAGATGCTCAGACGAGCGTGTTTGTCCACGCTTTAGTCGTAATAACACTAAGCCTAATATTAATAGAACTAAGGCTAAAGCTCCGGCAACCACCGGAGCACTGGTCATCCAACTAGTGTCCATTATAGGTGAGCCATCTCATCCCATTCTTCATCTGTCAGTAGCTTGTTCAGGTCAACCAGGATAAGTAGCTTACCATCTCGGTTGCTTACACCTTGGATGAACTTAGCACTTTCATCAGTACCAACGCTTGGCGTAGTATCAATTTCAGATGAACGTAGGTATACCACTTCAGCTACGCTATCAACCAGAATACCAATCACCTGGTGCTCTGATTCGATCACGATGATACGAGTATTATCTGTGATCTCACCTTCCATCAGACCAAAGCGTGAACGGGTATCGATAACCGTAACAACGTTACCACGTAGATTAATAATACCTAGCACGTAATCAGGTGCACCTGGTACTGGTGCAATTTCAGTGTAACGCAGTACTTCACGAACCTGCATTACATTGATGCCGTAGGTTTCTTCTTCTAGCTGGAACGTCACCCACTGAAGCACTTCGTCGTTAGACTGCTCTTTTCTTACTTCTACTTCATTAGTTTGAGACATACCTTATCCTCTCTAAGCCTAAATCGGCATAAATGTTCTAACTATCTAGTGCTTTGACATCAAGCCCTGCATTAAGCATAGCTATCAATGCTTCAACGTGGATCAAAGCACACATTTTTTCTGTAACCATCCCAGCGAGCCAAGGGCGTTTGCCTGCTGTTTCTCGCCAGCGAACCATATTTGGGTTGAGTGACTCAGTACCTTTAAGCTCTGTTGAGGCAAGCCCCCACATACTTTCACCGAGCATTACAATGTACTGGTAATTCTCTTTGTAACTATCGTCGAGCAGCTTTTCAGCCATCACCCATTTTGCTGTGTCGACAACATCTAGCTGAGCTTCACGACTGGTCTGTAACCCCAAATACCAGTCCGGGCGACCAATAAGGTGATTCATCTCAGCAATTCGGTGAATGCCACCCAGTTCATCAAGAGGAACCGCAAAGGTCACACCATTGACATCAAAGTAGAGCACCTGAAAATCAGTTTCACGCTGAGTTGATTGCCAGACTCCAATTCCGCTGTCGCCAGCCTGAGTCTCTAACTCAGGTTCAGCCTCTACCGCAATCTCTTCCTCAACATCAACCTGAGGTTGTTCGATTTCAACTTGTGGCTCGACAACTTCTACTTCAGGGAGCTCGATAACTTGTTCAGCAACAACCTCTGGTTCAGTAACGACCTCTACCGCAGGCTCTTCAACATCCCATTCCTGAATTTCTTCAACCTGTGGCTTAGTTTGAACCTGAGCGATGTTCGCCGTATTCTGCTCCATCACCTCTTCGAGCTCTAACTCAGCAACAGGGTTGGTCGACTCAAGTTGTTTAAGCAGACGCTCTACGTCGTCTAGCTTTGGTACTTCAATCTCTTCAGTTGGAAATTGGTAGTAGCTTTTTTCATCTACCGACTGAACTAAAGGTTCAAGCTCTAGCGACTCAAGCTCGGGCTCTTGGTTTGGTACAACAGACAAGGCCGCTTCCTGAACTTCCACTTCTTGTTCATCGCCATCAATGCCCTCTTCAAGTAGAGCAGAGAAGTAATCATCTAGCGCTTGTTCGCTTGAAAGCGATGAGTGGTTAGTCATCGATAGCCAACCTCTCTAAATAAATCAGCAACTGCTTGTAAGCAAAGACTCCACGGCTACCTGACGCGAAATGCGATACAGGTAGGTGTTTCAAGCTAGCATCTCTGAACTTGGTATCAATTGGCACCGCAGACGACCAAACCTGACTTGGGTAATCTTTCTTTAGTTGCTGTAACGTCTGTAGCGACGCTCGCGTGCGTTTGTCATACATAGTCGGCACTATGGTGACGTTAAACGACTTATTACGCGACTTCTGCATAATTGCCAACGTACGTACCATTCGTTCCAGGCCTTTCATAGCAAGAAACTCAGTCTGCACTGGAATGAGAATGCGGTCGCTGGCAGCAAGAGCATTAACCATCATCACACCAAGGATCGGTGGACAGTCAATCAGCACATAATCATAGTGACCTTTGATCGCGAGTAAAGCGCGCTTAAGGATCAATCCCATACCGCTACGATTACCCATGACCCGGTCTAATGTCGCTAAAGACATGTGCGCAGAGATCAGATCAATACCTTCGATATCTGACTTCATCACCAGAGGCATAACGCTCTGTTCCGTGTACTCTTTGAGCTGGAACAGATCGAATAAGCTTGTCGCAACACTATCGGAATCGTAGCCAAGGTAAGTGGTCAGTGAGGCGTGGGGGTCGGTATCTACCAGTAGTACCCTTTTGCCTTGTTTACTTAGCAAACCAGCAAGCGTGATGGTTGTCGTTGTTTTACCAACACCACCCTTTTGGTTTGCTATGCTCCATACAATCATGAATGACCTCTATGCTAGACCGACTTCGACTAACATACGCTCAGCAATTCGATCCAGCGGTAAGTCCTCTGTCGAGAGACCCGCTTTTGCAACGGCTTGTGGCATGCCATAAACAACACAGCTATCTTCGTCTTGAGCCCAAATCGTCGCGCCGGCACCTTTAAGCATACGTGCACCTTCACGACCATCTGCTCCCATGCCCGTCAGTACCATAGATAACACTTGGTTAGAGTAAATCTTAGCTGCGCTACCAAAGGTAACGTCGACACATGGTTTGTAGTTCATGCGCTCGCCACCATCGATAATTCGTAACTTGGCAGAACCCGGGCGTCCATCAATCATCATCTGCTTGCCACCCGGAGCTAAATAAGCGACACCGGGCTTAAGCACATCGCCATCTTCCGCTTCTTTAACCTGAATCTTACACAATGAGTTCAGTCGACTTGCAAAAGCAGCAGTAAAGGTCGCAGGCATGTGCTGAATCAGCACGATAGGATGAGGATAGTTAGCAGGAAGCTTAGTCAATATCTTCTGCAGCGCCACCGGGCCACCTGTTGATGTACCAATGGCGGTTAACTGGTATTTTTTACCCGTTGCTTTGAATCTTGTTGCCACAGATGGTCGCGCAGCAGGTGCTGGGGTCGGACGCGTTGGCGTTCGACCTGCCGTTTGCGGTGTTGTCTGTGTCGGCGCTGGTCTTGAAATAGCACGACGCATCGAAGCACGCTTGGAGGCTATCTGAATAACTCGTTGCTGCAGTAGAGTAACTGCTTCGTCGCGGTTACGTGCGATATCTTCAAATTTCTTCGGTAAGAAGTCCAACGCACCCGCTTCAAGAGCATCCAGAGTCGCTTTCGCGCCATCATGGGTCAACGATGAGAACATTAAGATTGGCACAGGGCTCTTGGCCATGATTTCTCTAACGGCGGTGATGCCGTCCATGACCGGCATCTCAATGTCCATCGTTATGACGTCAGGCTTGATGGTTAGCGCTTTTTCAACCGCTTCCTTACCATTAGTGGCAACATCGATGACCTCCAACCGCGCTTCAGAGTTAATAATTTCACTCACTCGACGACGGAAGAAACTCGAATCATCAACTACTAATACTTTGATCGCCATATTTGTCCTTCTATATCCCGCGATTAGATTCGAGAAGCAGCAGCATACTGCTTAAGCAAATCAGGTACATCCAGAATCAATGCAATGTGACCATCACTTGTGATTGTCGCACCCGCCATACCTGGCGTTCCTTGCAACAGATTATCTAGAGGTTTAATCACGACTTCTTCTTGACCTATCAAGGTGTCAACAACAAAACCAACACGCTGACTACCAATCTGAACAATCACAACATGACCGTGGCCTTTGCGAAGTTCTACCTGACCAGCACGAGGTGCCAACCAGTTTTGCAGATAGAAAAGTGGTATCGATTTTTCACGTACGATAATGGTTAACTGACCATCTACTACGTTGGTGCGACTCAGATCTAAGTGGAAGATTTCATTAACACTTGCCAGTGGTAAAGCGAATGGGTGCCCTGCTACACCAACCATTAGAGTTGGTAGGATTGCCAGAGTCAGAGGTACCTTGATGGTAATCTTGGTTCCTTTACCCATTTCAGAGTCGATATCGATCGAGCCGTTAAGGGTATTGATCGCCGTTTTCACAACGTCCATACCTACACCACGACCTGAGATATCCGAAATCTGCTCTTTACTTGAGAAACCAGGCATAAAGATTAGGTTGAAACACTCTTTGTCTGTCAGACGTGACGCTGCATCTTCATCCATGATGCCGCGTTTAACTGCGATACCACGGAGTTTATCTGGATCCATACCGCCGCCATCATCAACGATAGCCAGTTCAATATGGTCGCCTTCCTGAGATGCGGAAAGAATGACTTTACCGGTTCTGGATTTACCTGAAGCAACACGGGCTTCTGGCATTTCGATACCGTGGTCAACAGAGTTACGAACTAAGTGAATGAGTGGATCCGCTAGTGCCTCAACGAGGTTTTTATCCAGATCAGTATCTTCACCACGCATTTCAAGCGTAATGTCTTTGTTCAGGCTACGAGCCAGATCTCGAACCACGCGAGGGAAACGGCCAAACACTTTCTTGATTGGCTGCATACGCGTTTTCATTACTGCGCCCTGAAGGTCAGCAGTAACAACGTCCAGGTTAGCGACAGCTTTTGACATCTCTTCGTCATTGCTGTTGAGACCTAAGCTGAGCAGTCGGTTACGAACCAATACCAGCTCACCAACCATATTCATAATGGTGTCAAGCGTTGAGGTATCAACACGAACCGTCGCTTCCGCTTGTGGTTTCTTCGCCTGAGCGGCTGGCGGAGACGCTTCTTTCTTCGCTGGCGGCTTAGGTTGTTCTTTAGGTGCAGTCGCCACAGCAGGTTGTGGGGCTGGCGCTGGTTTTGCTTCAGGAGCCGGTGGCGGGTTAGCTGCGGCAGGTTTAGTCGCAGCCTCTAGCTCTTCTACTGAAGGGCCTTTACCTGAGCCATGAAGGTCGTCGAGTAGCTTCTCAAACTCTTCATCAGTCATTAAATCGCTATCAGCCGATCCAGCGGCAGGTGCTGCCGGAGCAGCAGGCGCTGGAGGAGGAGTCGGAGCTTCAGCTTCATTCTCTCCCGGAGCTTTACCTACGCCGTGCAGTTCATCAAGCAGCTTCTCAAACTCATCATCGGTAATATCACCGCTCATATCTGCGCTGGCAGCTGGAACAGGTGCAGCCGGAGCTGGACTAGCAGCGCTAGAACCTGGTGCAGTTCCTGAACCATGAAGCTCATCGAGCAGCTTCTCGAATTCGTCTTGGGTAATTTCATCAATAGAGCCAGCAGAGACGCTAGTTTGCTCAGCTGGTGTTTCTACCACAGGCTCTGGAATAACAGGCTCTGCGGCGACTGGCTCTTCAACGACAGGAGGTGCTTCGGCAACGGCCTCGTCTGCTGACTCAGGGCTGCTTAAGCGGTGTAGTTCATCAAGAAGGTCTTGTTCTGCGCGGGGTAATGGCTCACGATCTTGCACGGCTTGAAACTGTTCGTTAACGGTGTCCAGTGCTTTAAGCATCGTGTCCATAAGGCTGGCGCTTACTTGACGCTGGCCATTACGCAAAATATCAAACACGTTTTCCGCACCGTGACACGTATCTACAAGCTCAGTCAACGACAGGAAGCCCGCGCCACCTTTAACAGTATGGAAGCCACGGAAAATGGCGTTTAATAGATCTTTGTCTTCAGGGTTGTTCTCTAGTTCAACCAACTGCTCCGAGAGAAGTTCTAGGATCTCTCCGGCTTCGACTAAAAAGTCCTGAAGAATGTCTTCGTCTAAATCGTAGCTCATATGTTACCTCTAAAACCCAAGACTTGAGAGTAAGTCGTCGACTTCGTCTTGTGATGATACTGCATCATCCCTTTCTTGAGGGTTAAGGATTGGCCCCTCAGGGTCAATCGATGCTTTTTTCTTGTTATTAGCGCTTTCTTCTAATTGGCTAGAGCCAAATGCGGTCAAAATCTCGACTAGCCTACCTTCGACTTCGTTGACTAAGGTAATCACGCGACGAATAATCTGTCCGGTGAGATCTTGAAAGTCTTGAGCCATTAGAATCTCTGTCAGCTGCCCTCTCAGCTCAGAGCTATCGCCCTCAACTTCACCGAGCAGATCATCGATTCGGTGACACAGTGCCTTAAATTCAGCAAGCTCAATTCGACCATGCATGAGTTCATTCCATTGAGGACGAACTTGCAGAAGCCCTTCATGTAGGTTATCTGCAATTGGCATACAGCGATCGACTGCGTCCATTGTTTTGTTCGCGGCGACTTCGGTCTTGTCAATGACGTATTGGAGGCGATCCCTTGCATCTGGGATTTCGTCATTGGCGATCTCACTCATACGATCATCGACACTAAAATGCTTGATCGACTCATGTAAGTCTCGAGTCAACTCCCCAATCTCTTGTAGCATTGGATTGGAGGCATTTTGGTATATGTCTTTTACAAGAAGGTCGGCTTCCTGTTGCTGACCATCTTCTAATAGCTCGACGAGTTGTTTTGCCTGTTCTAATGAAATCATTCTGAATTGGCCTTTTGCATCCTAAGTCAATTCCTTGACTATAAACGCTCAAAAATCTTATCTAGTTTTTCTTTTAGTGTTGCAGCTGTGAACGGCTTAACGATGTAACCGTTAACGCCCGCTTGAGCAGCTTCAATGATTTGCTCACGTTTTGCTTCCGCCGTGATCATAAGCACTGGCAGGTGTTTTAGCTCATCGTCAGCTCGAATATGCTTGAGAAGGTCAATACCTTGCATACCTGGCATATTCCAGTCTGTCACGACGAAGTCGAACTCACCTTTTTTTAGCATAGGTAACGCCGTTAAGCCGTCATCCGCTTCTTGGGTATTATTGAAACCCAAATCACGAAGTAGGTTCTTAACGATACGGCGCATTGTTGAGAAATCATCAACAATAAGGATCTTCATGTTTTTATTCAAAATTGCCTCCACTGAGTTCGAGATCAGTGATTTTTACTCATTATTTGTCCAGGCACTCAACTTTGTGCGTAGACGCTGCATAGATTGGCTTAGTATTTGGCTAACGCGTGACTCGCTAACACCAATTACCTCGCCGATTTCTTTTAAGTTTAACTCTTCATCGTAATAAAGCGAAAGTACTAAAGCTTCTCGCTCCGGCAGAGATTTAATGGAATCTATCAAGGCCTTGCGGAAATATTCATCAGCGACACCTTGAAACGGTAAATTCTCTTCATCACTATCGTCTGGGGAAATAACGTCTTCCGACACTCCGAGATCTTCAATTCCGACCAGACGTGAACAGTTAATATCCGTTAATATTGTATGGTATTGCTCAAGGCTAATTCCCATGTGCTGTGCAACTTCTGCATCACTGGGATCACGATTTAGCTGACCTTCCAATTCAGATATCGCTTGGCTCACCTCACGGTTATGCTTGTGTACCGAACGGGGAACCCAATCGCCTCGGCGAATATCATCAAGCATAGCACCACGAATCCGAATACCTGCATAGGTTTCAAAACTCGCCCCTTTACTACCATCGTAGTTCTTTTGGGCTTCAAGCAATCCAATCATGCCCGCTTGAATAAGGTCTTCTACCTGCACGCTCGGAGGTAATCGCCCTAGCAAGTGATGAGCAATACGCTTCACCAACACTGAGTATTTTTCTAAAAATGCTCGCTGGCTGTTTTGATTAGCGTACTGTTCATAGGTCAACGCCTTATTCACCAAATGGTTCCTCTAACATCTCTGGTCTATTTAGTAAGCGTTCGACAAAAAACTCAAGATGTCCACTCGGTGTTTTAGGGATTGGCCAGGTTAATGCTTTACTTGCCAATGAACCAATTGCTAATGCCGCAGGAGATCTTGGAAATGCGTCGACAACAATCTTTTGCTTTTTAACTGCTTGTCTAACTTTATCATCCAACGGTATACATGCTACGAGCTCAAGGCTCACATTCAAGAATCGCTCTGTGACCAAGGTCAACTTTGCGAACAATTCTCTGCCTTCTCGGTAGCTTCTGACCATATTTGCAACAATTTTAAATCGTTGAACCTGATGCTCTTTGCTCAATAGTTTAATTAAAGCATAAGCATCCGTGATCGATGTTGGCTCATCACAAACCACGATAACCACATCTTGCGCTGCTCGTGAGAAGCTCACTACCATGTCCGAAATACCTGCCGCCGTATCAATCAGCAACACGTCCATTTCGTCTTCAAGGCTACCAAACGCTCGAATCAACCCGATATGCTGTGCGTGTGATAACTCTGTCATCGCCTGTGTGCCAGAAGTCGCTGGAATAATTCTGATCCCATGCGGACCTTCAACAATCGCGTCTTTCAGATCACACTCACCTGCGAGAACGTGGCCGAGGTTCTTTTTCGGTCGAATGCCAAGCATTACATCGACATTTGCCAGACCAAGGTCCGCATCGAGTACCATGACTTTCTTACCTTGGCGAGCCATCGAGATAGCCATTCCCAACGTTACATTTGATTTACCAACACCGCCTTTACCGCCAGTTACCGAAATAACTTTAGTTAAGGAAGGCTGTGTTAAGCGGCGTAATCCGCTTGCTTGGTCTTGTATCATATTCTTCGTCATAATCGTCCGCCGCCTAGAACCTCTCCGCTTCACTATTCCAGTAGTGAGGTTCATCATCTGTCGACTTCTCAAGTAATTCATTTGCTTTAGCGACCATATACTTAGGCTGCGCTATAACAATGTCTTCAGGTACACGTTGTCCGTTCGCTATGTATGCCACTGGCAGCGAGTTTTGCACTGTGACACTGACAAACTCACCTAAACTAAGTGACTCATCAAGTTTAGTCATAATGCATCCGGATAACGGAATACGTTTGAAATGATCAATCGTTTCCTGCAGTACTTTTCGCTGTGCCGTTGCAGGCAGTACCAGGTAACTGTGGATCATCTCCCCACTTTCATGCATCAGCGTGTCTAATTGTTCTGATAGTCTTACGTCACGCTGGCCCATACCGGCGGTATCAACAAGAATTAGGCGACGATTTCTTAACTGATATATTACATCGGCTAACTCTTTGGAATCTTTAGCGACTTTTACAGGGCATCCCATAATTCGTCCGTAAATGGCCAGTTGCTCGTGCGCGCCGATACGATATGTATCGGTTGAAACCAAGGCAACATTGTCTGATCCGTACTCCATCGCAGCACGTGCCGCAAGCTTAGCAACCGTCGTTGTTTTACCTACACCGGTTGGTCCCAACAGGGCAACAACGCCACCGCGTTTAAGGATGTCTTGTTTGGAAATAGGGATCTGGTCTGAAACAAGTCCGAGTAGAGCTTTCCATGCCTTAGTTGGTGGAGTGTCTTCTGGGATGTAACAAGCAAGCTGGTCCGCAAGATCAGACGATACACCCATACGTTCAAGACGTTTGATTAACATGGCTCTCAGTGGCTCTCTACGCTCCACTTCTTGCCACATTAGTCCTGAAACCTGATGCTCTAAAAGACGACGAATTGATGTCATCTCTTCTTTCATCTCTTCAAGGTCTTCACTTGGAACAGCGCTATCGTTCTGGCGAGAGCGCTCATAACGAGTCGGATCCAGCTTAGCAGCCGGTTTATCCACTCTACGGTCTTCAGCAATTAATCTCGCCAATGGGGAATCTTGTTGCAGTTGGACATTTTCACGTCCGCCATTGCGTGCAGCGGTTTGACGCTGTAGCAATGCCGATAAAGAGTCTGGATTACTCTCTTCTTCGCGTCCGTCTGCCTCTGGCTTACCGTTGCTGTACTGCTTGAGCATGCTGGCAAATCGTTTAGTCATTGAACGACCTGAGTCTGCTTGCGACTGCAGGCTAACTCTATCTTCGTCCAACGCTCTGTTGTTCGATGCTGGCAAACTTGCTGGAGCCTGACGAGCTGGAGTGTGTCGTGGATTTGAGTTGTAGCTGTTGCTAGAACGATTCGTTCCGTCGCCATCAACCGCGGCGACAATCTCTACTCCGCCCGCGACTTTTTTATTTGACATGATCACCGCATCATCACCCAGCTCTCCTTTCACTTGGAGCAAGGCGGTGCGCATGTCTTTGGCAAAAAATCGTTTAATTTTCAAATTATGTTCCGTATTTCAACGCATTAGAACTAGTTACCGACAGCCTGAACAATGCGAATTTGTTTCTCGTCAGGGATTTCTTGGTAAGAGAGTACTCTTAAAGAAGGAATCGTGTTTTTAACAAACTTAGCTAACGTAGAGCGTAGTACGCCCGATGTCAGAAGGACCGCAGGTTCCCCTTTCAGCTCTTGCTCTTGAGTTGCTTGGCTTAAAGAAGATTGTAGTCGTTCTGCGAGACCTGGCTCAATTCCAGCTGATTCTCCCCCAGATGCCTGCATGGTCTGATGCAATATTTGTTCCAGCTCAGGAATTAAGGTTATAACCGGCAACTCTGGCTCTATACCATTGATTTCCTGAACAATTAGTCGTTTGAGAGCAATACGTACAGCAGCAGTTAAGATGTCAGGTTCTTGACTCTTACTCGAGTATTCGGACAAGGTTTGTACTATGGTGCGTATATCCCTGATTGGCACAGCTTCGTTGAGTAAGTTTTGTAGTACTTTAACCACCACACCCAATTGGAGTTGATCAGGAACGAAACTTTCAACCAGTTTAGGCGTGCTGCGACCCAACATTTCCAGCAGATTCTGTACTTCTTCGTGGCCGATAAGCTGAGAAGCATTATTGGTAAGTAGTTGGCTCAAGTGAGTAGCCAACACGGTTGACGAGTCAACCACGGTATAACCCAGAGCCTGAGCATGCTCTCGCTGCTCTTCACGAATCCACACCGCCTCTAAACCAAACGCAGGGTCAATCGTTGGTTCACCTTCAATCATTCCGTAGACTTGTCCCGGATTGATCGCCAGTTCCATATCAGGGCGAATTTCGGCTTCACCCACCGCAACCCCCATCAGAGTGATTCGATAGCTATTAGGCGTTAACTCTAAGTTGTCACGAATATGCACTGCTGGAATGAGGAAACCAAAGTCTTGCGATAACTTTTTTCGGACCCCTTTAACACGCTCAAGCAGTTCTCCCCCCTGGTCTTTATCAACCAGAGGAATCAGGCGGTAACCCACTTCTAAACCCACAATATCAACGGGCTGAACGTCATCCCAAGAGAGCTCTTTTGGCGTAGCTGCTTCCTGCTCTTTTGTTGCTGGCAGTGCAGGTTTCTCAGCGGCTAGTTTTTGCTTGCGGTGAATCCAGTAAGCGCCAACTGCTGCGATGGTAGCCAAGAGTAAGAACGCAAAATGTGGCATTCCAGGCACGATACCCATCACACCGAGGATACCAGCGGTAATCATCAGCGCTTTAGGGTTGTCGAACATTTGGAACACAACCTGTTGTCCCATGTCCTCATCGGTGTTTTGTCGTGTAACCATGATCGCCGCGCCGATAGAGAGCAACAGCGAAGGAATTTGGGCAACTAAGCCATCACCAATGGTTAACAGGGTATAGATTTGCAGCGCTTCTTGAAAACCTAAGCCGTACTGCGCCATACCAATGGATAAGCCACCGATAATGTTGATAAACAGGATTAAGATACCGGCAATGGCATCACCTTTAACGAACTTTGATGCACCGTCCATCGAACCGTAGAAATCCGCTTCTTTGGTTACTTCCTGGCGTCGTGTTCGCGCCTGGTCTTGATCAATCAAACCGGCATTCAAATCCGCATCAATCGCCATCTGTTTACCCGGTAAGGCGTCCAGAGTAAAACGTGCACTTACTTCTGAAATACGTCCCGCACCTTTGGTAACAACCATGAAGTTAATGATCATCAAGATCAGGAACACCACTAGACCGACCGCGTAGTTACCGCCAATCACCACGCTACCAAAAGCTTCAATTACGCTACCCGCCGCGCCTGAACCTTCATGACCATAGAGTAAAACCACACGGGTCGAAGCGACGTTCAACGCGAGCCTCAACAGTGTTGCGATAAGTAGCACCGTCGGGAATGCTGCAAAGTCGAGAGGTCGGCGGGTATAAACCGTAACCAGCAAGACCACCATGGCTAACGCAATATTGAAGGTAAAGAATAAGTCGAGCAGAAAAGCAGGGATTGGCAAGATAACCATTGCCAACGTAGCCAAAACCATGACTGGTGCGCCAATCGCTGGCATAGCACGTTGTGGAATAGGAGGCAGCTTGTCAGCAAACGGCAAGGAAAACTTCATAGTTAGGTAGCTACAATATTGGGTAAAAAGAATAACTTGATTCGACTATGCAATATCCAGTCCAGCAAACCTGTCAAATTAATGGCTGATCATGAACTTAGCAACATTGGTCGTAAGGTGAGTCAGGCATACACAGCCACCAGCCCGGAGCCAAAAGCTGTAGTACGCCGCTATTTAACTATGGGTGAATGTTAAATATCAGTTCGCCCGACAGTTTCTCTGGCGAATAATCAATAGAGACTAAACCTGAAGTCGGGAACATTGGTGGGATCATGTCGGTCACAAACTCTGCGGTTAGGTATCCAACTAACGGAAGGTGCGACACAATCAGAACACTCTCTAGCTTATGTAGATCAACAAGTGCTGCAACGTAGTCTGCAACCTGCTCTGAGTCACCGTATGGGGTAATATCAGCACAAGTTTCTACATGATCAGTAGTAAAACACGCTGAGATCTCTTGCCAGGTTTGTTGCGCCCTAATATAGGGACTCACTAAAACGCGATCAAAATGAGCGAAACCTTTCTCGGCACATACACGCGCCACTGCTACCGATGCACTTCTTCCGCGATCTGTCAGCTCTCTTTGCTCATCACTTTGGGCAAAATGTTCAGCTTCTCCATGACGCATAATAAAGATTTTCATGGCTTATTCCTAATGCTATCCCCGTACTACCAGTGTGTACGGCTGATTGTTATTTAGCTGCTTAAGGGCAGCTTGATTTATTATTGTGTGCCGATGTTTTTCAGCCACGATTGTTTTGTTGAGCTATAAATAATTATATCAACTCAGAGATGAAAGACTCTGACTTTCTTAACACTCTTTAAAGCCAAATAGTCCAATTTCTCGGACTCATTTTGCTCATATTTCTCAAACAGATAGTTTGCAGTCAGCTATATCCGAGTCATAATTACTCTATCGCTCATCGCAGCCTCGCATAACTTTCGGAGAATGTATCGTGCACATTAGCCCAAATGATACCAATAAATACCGTTACCTGACCCTTGCTAACGGCATCCGGGTATTATTGATCCACGATAGCAGCGCGCAAAAATCTGCTGCAGCACTAGCGGTAAATGTTGGTCATTTTGACGATCCTCAAGATCGTGAAGGTTTAGCTCACTATCTTGAACACATGTTATTTCTGGGCACAGAAAAATACCCGAAAGTGGGCGAATTCCAAAGCTATATTAATCAGCATGGTGGCAGTAATAATGCGTGGACAGGCACAGAACATACCTGTTTCTTTTTCGACGTTACCCCCAACGCGTTTGAAAGTGGCTTAGATAGATTCAGCCAGTTTTTCACTGCACCGCTGTTTAATTCAGAAGCACTGGACAAAGAGCGCCAAGCGGTCGAGTCGGAATACAAACTTAAACTCAAGGACGACTCTCGTCGTCTTTATCAAGTGCATAAAGAGCTGGTTAACCCCGAGCACCCTTTTAGTAAGTTTTCTGTCGGAAACTTAGAAACGCTAGGTGACCGCGATGGTCAATCCATTCGTGATGAAATCGTCGCTTTCCACTTTGAGCAATACTCTGCCGATTTGATGACACTTGCCATCACCGGCCCCCAACAGCTAGACCAACTTGAATCCTGGTGTATTGAGAAATTCACGGCGATCCCGAATCATCACTTAATCGATAAACAGATTGAGGTTCCATACTGCGACGAACATTCCACTGGCATCATGGTTAATGTCGAGCCGGTTAAAGAGATCCGCAAGCTGATCATGACTTTTCCAATGCCAAGTATGGATCAGCACTATCAATCCAAACCACTCTCCTACTTCGCTCATCTGCTTGGCTATGAGGGCAGTGGCAGCCTGATGTTAGCTCTTAAAGGGCAAGGCTGGATCACCTCGCTTTCTGCTGGCGGCGGTACCAGTGGTAGTAACTATCGCGAGTTTACAGTCAGTTGCGCACTGACACCAAATGGACTAGAACATACCGACGACATAATTCAGGCAGTGTTTAGCTATCTAAATCTTATCAAGAAAGATGGGATGGCAGAGTGGCGTTATCTTGAAAAGCAAGCAGTGCTTGAATCTGCGTTCAGATTCCAAGAGCCAACTCGACCGCTCGATTTAGTCAGTCATCTGGTCATCAACATGCAGCACTACGGTGAGAAAGACGTCATCTACGGTGACTTCATGATGAACCATTACGATGAACCTCTACTCAACACTTTGTTTGAGTTCTTTGCTCCCGATAATCTGCGAACCACTCTGGTAGCGAAAGGCTATGACTATCCAAACCGCGCCAAGTGGTACTTTACCCCTTATGGCATCACGGAATTCTCTGATAGACAAAAAGAGTTTTTCTTGCAAACCAGTCAACTGGACTTCTCACTGCCAGAGAAAAACCCGTTTATCTGTTTTGACCTCGATCCAAAAGAGATCGAAACACCTCATGAAACTCCACAGGTACTGGAAGAACTACCTGGTTTCAAACTTTGGCATCTACAGGATGTGGAATTTCGCGTGCCTAAAGGTGTCATCTACATCGCGATAGACAGTCCTCATGCGGTGGCGAATCCGCGTAATATAGTCAAAACTCGACTCTGTGTAGAGATGTTCCTCGACAGTCTTGCTACCGACACGTATCAGGCTGAGATTGCAGGTATGGGATACAATATGTACGCCCATCAAGGCGGAGTAACACTGACGATTTCTGGCTTTAGCCAAAAACAGCCAGAGTTGATGCAATTAATCCTGAGCCGCTTCGCCGAGCGAGACTTTAGCGCAACTCGTTTTGATAACATCAAACAGCAGCTATTAAGAAACTGGCAAAACTCAGCTCAGGATCGCCCAATATCTCAGCTTTTTAACGCCTTAACGGGCATTTTACAGCCAAATAACCCACCTTACTCAGCGCTTGTCGAAGCACTGGAAACCATAGAGGTGGACGAATTGGCCAGCTTTGTCGATGCGATTTTGGCTGAGCTGCATGTGGAAATGTTTGTCTACGGTGACTGGACCAAGGCGGATGCTTTGTCACTAGGCAGCACGTTAAAAGACGCGCTGAGAGTGCATAACCAGCAGTACGAAGAGGCTTTAAGACCTTTAGTCATGCTGGGTAAAAATGGTTCATTCCAGCGAGAAGTTTTCTGTGATCAGGAAGACTCAGCGACAGTCCTTTACTACCAGTGTGATGACACCAGCCCGCGCAGTATCGCGCTCTACTCACTGGCAAACCACCTAATGTCGGCGACATTCTTCCATGAGATTCGAACTAAGCAGCAGCTTGGTTATATGGTTGGTACGGGTAACCTTCCTCTAAACCGTCACCCTGGGATCGCCCTGTATGTTCAGTCGCCAAACGCGGCGCCGATTGAATTGATTCGTTCAATTGATGAGTTCCTCAATGCCTTTTACATGGTGCTGCTTGAGCTGAACGAGTACCAGTGGCACAGCAGTAAGCGTGGATTGTGGAATCAAATCGCTACCCCAGACACCACGTTGCGTGGCCGTGCTCAGCGACTTTGGGTGGCAATTGGCAATAAGGATACCGAGTTTAACCAAAGAGAGGTGGTTCTTGAGGAACTGAAAACATTAACCAGAACCGATATGATTCGATTCGTGGTCAATGAGCTCAAACCACGAACCGCCAATCGACTCATAATGCACACTCAGGGTAACGCCCATCATGAGTCGGAAAGGCTCGACTTAGGTCTGGAGATAGGCTCAGTTGAAGAGTTTCAGCTCAGACCCAAAGATGTCGAGTTAGGCTGATTGTTCTGATTCAACAATCTTCTTCAGTGAATGAGGGTGTAGCTTGATACAAACGCCCTCATACTTAAATGCTACGGTCGGGTTATTGAGTCGCTCCCCTTCCCCTTTCGGGCTCGACAGCTTGACCTTAACTCCACGTTGAGCCAAACCACCCCAATTGTCAGCGAATGCCGGAAACTGTTGCTTCAGGTCTTGCAGATACTCTTCAGCGGTTTCCGCGGCTGACGGAATGACAAACTCAACGTGTTCCCAACTCTGCTCCGGGTACACTTTTCCCTCTGCTGGGTATGGCAGTTCTAAGCACTCAATCTGCCACTCTGCACACTGTAATAGCTGGTCAAAAAGTAGCACCATAATCGGTCTGCCGTTTATTTGAGCATTGGATATGACTTTTGCCTCTTTACGCCATTCTAAGTCAGCTTGTTTAGCCAACTCGGCATCATTGATCCTCATAGCGATATGATCCGCTTGAAATGGCTGTAGATTAATATGCAAAATCTCGCTTAAACTTTGAATTTTATGCATAAATCCATCTAGCTTAGTTTTCATTTGCGACGGCATTAATTCAGCATTAAGCAGCTGTTGTGACATTTTCTTTGACCCAAAACGTTGATTTTTCCTCAATACTATCAAGATCGTCAGGAAAAGTAGAAAATTTCCCAGTTCACTCCCTATAAGAGAAGCAATAAAGTTGCTATTATGTGCGCCAAATTTATGAACTAGATCGAGATATGCATTCACTCCACATCGTGGATATTATTCATCGGTATGCTGTTCCAGCACCGGAATAACCTGAAATGCATAGCTAACCAATTCCCTAGAATTGAAGGAAGCGCGTGTGAATATCCAAGCACTTATTAACGACAAAGTATCTCAGGCTCTTGAAGCCGCTGGCGCACCTGCAGGTAGTCCTGCTGCGGTTCGCCAATCTGCAAAACCTCAGTTTGGTGATTACCAGGCGAATGGCGTAATGGGCGTTGCAAAGAAACTCGGTACTAACCCACGCGAATTTGCACAGAAAGTATTGGATGTTCTGGACCTTGAAGGTATCGCGAGCAAGACTGAAATCGCTGGCCCTGGTTTTATTAACATTTTCCTAAGCGAAGAGTTCCTGGCTAAGCAAGCAGACGCTGCACTCGCAGACAGCCGTCTTGGTGTTGCTGCTGAAGAGCAAAAAACAATTGTCGCTGACTACTCTGCGCCTAACGTTGCTAAAGAGATGCACGTAGGTCACCTACGTTCAACCATCATCGGTGATGCTGTTGTTCGTACGCTAGAGTTCTTAGGCCACAAAGTCATCCGCGCAAACCACATCGGTGACTGGGGTACTCAATTTGGTATGCTTATCGCTAACCTTGAGCGCGTTCAGCAAGACTCTGGCGAAGTTTCTATGGAACTTGCTGACCTTGAAGCTTTCTACCGTGAATCTAAGAAACTGTATGACGAAGACGAAGAGTTTGCAGTTAAAGCTCGTAACTACGTAGTTAAGCTACAAAGCGGTGACGAGTTCTGCGGCGAAATGTGGAAGAAACTGGTTGATATCACAATGATTCAGAACCAGCGCAACTACGACCGCCTGAACGTATCACTTACTCGTGATGACGTAATGGGTGAGAGTATGTACAACCACATGCTACCTGGCATCGTTGCAGACCTGAAAGAAAAAGAACTGGCTGTTGAAGATGACGGCGCACAAGTTGTATTCCTTGAAGAATATAAGAACAAAGATGGCGACCCAATGGGCGTAATCATCCAGAAGCGTGACGGCGGTTTCCTATACACCACGACTGATATCGCATGTGCTAAGTACCGTTACGAAGAGCTAGGTGCAGACCGAGTTCTTTACTTCATCGACTCACGTCAGCACCAGCACCTAATGCAAGCTTGGACTATTGTTCGTAAAGCGGGCTACGTACCAGAAGAAGTCTCTCTGGAGCACCACGCATTCGGCATGATGCTGGGTAAAGATGGTAAACCATTCAAGACTCGTGCAGGTGGTACAGTTCGTCTTGCTGATCTTCTTGATGAAGCAGAAGAGCGTGCAGCTAAGCTGATCGAATCGAAAAACCCTGACCTGGCTGCAGACGAAAAAGAGAAGATCTCGACGACTGTTGCTATGGCGGCTGTTAAGTACGCAGACCTTTCTAAGCACCGTACCACGGACTACGTGTTCGATTGGGACAACATGCTAGCGTTTGAAGGTAACACTGCGCCTTACATGCAATACGCATACACTCGTGTTTCTTCTATCTTCGCTAAAGCAGGTATCTCTATGGATAACCTAACTGGCGAAATCAAAGTAACTGACGAAAAAGAGAAAGCACTGATCGCTAAACTACTTCAGTTCGATGAAGCGGTTCAATCTGTTGCTCGTGAAGGCCAACCGCACATCATGTGTAGCTACCTATTCGAACTTGCAGGTCAGTTCTCTAGCTTCTACGAAGCATGTCCAATTCTGAACACAGAAGATGAGACAGTTAAGCAGAGCCGTCTGAAACTTGCTGCTCTAACGGCTAAGACAATCAAACAAGGTCTGTCTCTGCTAGGTATCGATACGCTAGAGCGTATGTAAGAGAATCGAGAATCGAGAATCGAGAATCGAGAATCGAGAATCGAGAATCGAATAAGTTTGAAAGGTTGACGTGAAAGCGTCAACCTTTTGTTTTATCTGGCGTATACTGATGCCATTCGATCAAAAACGGACAACAACAATGAGCTTTGAACTTCATCCTCAACTGGCAAAAGACACCACCATCATTGGCCAATTCCCTCTTTGTGTTGCCCTTTTGCATAAAGATAACGCAGTGCCTTGGGTTATTCTGGTTCCTAAACGTGCCAACCTCAAAGAACTCCACCATCTTCCTATGCAGGAGCAACAGCAGTTTCTGCTTGAGTCTCAAGCCGTCAGTCAGGCACTTGAAGCGACATTTCAGCCAGACAAACTAAACCTCGGAGCTCTGGGTAACATGGTTCCTCAGTTACACATTCATCATATTGCCCGCTTTAAAGACGATGTCGCCTGGCCAGGTCCAGTGTGGGGCAACACCGCTGGAGAGTTCCGCAGTGAAGAAGAACAGGCGGACCTACAAACGCGTATTGGTAACGTTCTGTCATTAAGTAGCTTGTTCCAGCGTGGCTAAAAGTCCGTTCGTCCAGTTTTAAATACAAAAAAGCCGTTCATTTTGAACTGACCCCCAATAGTTGGACACCAATTATTGGGGGTCTTTTTATGTCCAAATATAGCCGCGAGCTAAAATGTGTCATTGCTAAACAATGCTTAAATGGCGCGTCATCTAGCTATTTAGAAAAA
>Ga0209272_10000157_pt1 | contig 77271 bp, 68 predicted proteins | sample tdDd002_FD_187125 | JGI IMG/M metagenome (GOLD analysis project Ga0209272, IMG submission 187125) | Marine sediment microbial communities from the Atlantic coast under amendment with organic carbon and nitrate - tdDd00.2 (SPAdes)... | ecosystem: Environmental > Aquatic > Marine > Coastal >...
GATAGCTCCATTAAATCGGTATTCAGATGCGTGGTGTACATAAGAATTTTATCCAAACCGAGCGCCGGATTATGTAAATGGCGCTTGATGGTGGATAAAGGAACCCCGGTTTTATCTGATAACGCGCTGTAGCATAAACCCTCATCGCGAATTTTTTGCCGAACGGCAGCAAGCAAAAACTCTGGACCAATGTGCATAGTGGGTACTCACTTAATCAGTGTTGTGTTCGATATTTTTATTATTGTGTTTAGTTTTGACGTTCTAACAGTAAATCTCGAATAGCAGCACCAGCCTCAAGAATGTGCTTTTTCAGCATGTATTTCGCACCTTCAATATCGCGGTTTTGGCACATATCAAGTAAGGCTTTATGCTCTTTATCTGCTTTCGCTGTTCCTTCGGTAAACAACAGTTGCATACGAATGTAGCGATCGCACTTGGTATTGAGGTTGTAAATCACATCCATGGTTTCTGGCATGTTGGCTGGTGTATAAAGGGCTTTGTGCAGTTCGTAGTTGTAGTTACTCCACTCTTCAATCTCATCACCGCGATTGACTAAATCATCGAATTTGGCGCGGATCTCGTTCGCTTTCGCCAAATCTTCATCGGTCATGTTTTGAATGGCACGCTCAAGAATGTGACACTCCACGACCGCTCTTAGCTCAAATAACTCGTCAATTTTGTCTGGGGAAAGTTCGGTTACGGTTGCACCTTTGTGCGCCTCAAAGCTCACCAATCCTTGAGCTTCCAACTGCATTAATGCTTCACGGACAGGAATGCGGCTAACATTAAACTCTTTGGCCAATGCATCTTGGCGCAATGGCTGACCAGTTTTTAACTCGCCTTTGAGTATCTTAGTGCGGATAGCTTCTTCTACCAGCTGCGTTCGAGTTTTAAAAACAGGTGTTTGTGACATCCAAGTCTCCGGTGGTTCTAGAAAATGGCAATATTGTATTCAATATACCATTCAAGTATTGAATTGCGACTTTCCATTCACAAATCGCGTTTTTTTTGAGGTGTAGGTCAATGGTTCACATTGCAGGTGTGATCTAATTACTCTCGGCAATGGCAATAATGCGCTTAATTACGGTATCTTCCGTGAGTTGTTTATTGCGGTAGAAGCGAAATATCTCTGAGTTGATTGCCTGTTGCGCTACGGGGTTGACCGCCATGGAATCAATCATACTTGGTACTGCCTTTTTCTTATCCAAAGCTTGCTTAAAATCTTGATAGGACTGGATTTGGCACGGATTATAATGGTTGATGTCGATATCCATTCGCACAGGAATGGACCCTTTTACGAGATTGAATTGAGCTTGAAACTGTTTGTCGGCCAGTAAGTTTGCGGTTGTAGTGGCTTGTTGGGCGTTGAATGATTTGCTTGCCATAAAGATCAGGCTATCCATATTGTAGAGAAAGACACCATCACTTTCTGGGGTAGGGTAGCAGCCAATTTGTGACGGTACGGATATCCCCTTTGCCATCAACTCTCCTAAGATCCAATCACCACCGAGTTGAAAAAGCGCTTGGTTATTGGCGAGAGCGGTTGTCGCTGTGTCCCATTTGTCGTCATCAAGCTGATTGTCGGTCAATAAGCTTAGTCGTCTCAGTTGTTTTAGTGCTTGCCTCAATGTATCGCTATTAATGCTGTCGCTTTTAAGATCCACCATTGCGCGCGAATAAAACTCAACTCCACCCGTCGCGATAACCAAGTTTTCAAAAAGCTGAGCAATTTGCCAAGGTTGCTCACCAACGGCAAGTGGGTTAATACCTGCCGATTTCGCTAATTCCATTACGTTAAACATCTCATGCCAAGTCGCTGGTACGGGCTGGTTAAGTTGTTGTAATAAAGAGTGATTGACCCATAACCAGTTCAGTCGATGTAAAGTCAGTGGAAGTGCGACATAGCCGTTGTCAGACTTATTGATTTGTATGGTGAGTGGGTAGAGGATTTCATCCCACTGGTGTTTTTTCGCTACGCTATCGACATCATGCAGTATGCCAATAGCGTCCCAAGCTTTGATACTTGGCCCTTCGATTTGAGCAAAACTTGGCGGGTTTCCAGCTATGGCTCGTGCTTGTAAAACCGTCATCGCACTGTCGCCACCACCACCTAGTACTGGGCTTGGTGAGAGCGTAATCTGATTCTCATTGAGTTGTTGCTTTAATACCGCTAGCGCCTTTTGTTCACCTTGCGATGTCCACCAGTGAAGAAACTCAACATCTGCCTGCGCAGTATGAGTCGTCGCGATTGCGATGGTTAATAGAGCCAGTTTATTCATGGTCACTCTCTTGGGAAAGTTAATGTGGCGCGCAACCCACCAGTTGAAGAGTGGCTAAGAGAAAGGTCGCCACCGTGCGCTTTTGCAATACTTTGAGAAATAGTTAAGCCAAGTCCTGAACCGTCTTGATCTTTGCTAGCCCGAAAGTAGGGTTGGAATAGCTTTTCCAATAGTTCAGCATCGACGCCGCTGCCATGATCGTCAATGACGATATTGACCGATTCAGCGCTGTCGAATAACTGAATTTCCGCCCTTTCACCGTATTTCAGCGCATTATCGACGAGGTTTTGAATGCAGCGTTTAATGGCCAAAGGTTTGCCCGCTACTTCAGATTGGATTGTACCTTGGATGTTAATCCGTTCGGGCTGATGTGTCGCTGTACTGGCAATATGTTGGATAAGCTGATTAAAATCGATAGGTTCGATCTCTTCGTGTATGTCGGTCTCTTTTATACACTGCAGCGCACCTTTGACCATCAAATCCAGGTCATTGGCTAGGCGCGTAAAGCGTTCTCGCTCTGTGTCATCATCCAGCATTTCTGAACGCAGTTTTAAGCAAGCAATTGGAGTTTTGAGATCGTGAGAAATTGCACCAAATAGCATCTCTCTATCTTTGATATGGCTGTCTATGCGGCGGTTCATTTTATTGAATGCACGAATGGCGGCTTTGAGTTCTTGGCTGCCTCTCTCTTCCACTTTGGGGATCTTGAGCTTACTCGACATCAGGGTGGCGGCTTTGGCTAATTCGCGGATGGGTTGGATCTCTTTTCTGATCACAAACCAAGTACAAATCAACAGCAGTAGCGCGGAAAGCAACAGCGTGAGCCATTCACGAATATCGAAATAGTTGGTCTCCAAGTTGACATAAGGGGCAGGTAGAACCGCTGCGAGATAGAACCACTCATTCTCATCGACCTCAACTTGCATCACTAAAATTGGGGGATTGAGATCGCCAAAAGAGAGAGAGTAGTGCGCCCACAGTAGGGGTAACTCATCAATAGGTAACTCGTTATTAAAGACTCGCAATTGATCCCGTTGGGTGAATTCAACCGAGATATTGGGCGAGCCTTGGAGTTCGCTTTGCAACACTTGTTCAACTTGATTAAGAACCAGCGTTTTACGGTCACTGTTAGGTAAGGGTGGTGTATCAATATGGTGATTATTGAGAGAAACAAAAAAGCGTGTACCACCCATATTTCGCAGTTGATTGAGAACTAGATGGCGATATTCAGGTGGTAAAGTTTGGAAGAACGAGATGGTGGATGAAGCACTGAGCGCCAAGCTTTTTACGGTATTGGTGAGCCCTTGTTTATCTCTTTCGCTGGCGTGTTGATACCAGATCATCCCTGACAGAAGCTGGGCTAAGATGATCACGGTTAACAAGAAAACCGTGGTTCGAAAGGCAAGCGATCCGGTTAGCGTACTAATTTTCATAATGAACGTCCGAAGTCAGCATGTAGCCTTTGTTTCTTACCGTTAGGATCAAGGAGCGATCTTTGTCTTCCAAATGATGCCGCAAGCGACTGATTTGGACATCGATGCCTCGTTCAAAAGGATCCGCGTCTCTACCCCATATTTCGCGGGCAATCTCATCTCTTGATAAGATGGATTTAGCATTGTTAATGAACAGCCCTAGCAGCGAGAGATCTGCACCACTGAGCTGTTTGATCTCTTCGTTGTCTAGGTGTTTTAGTTGTCGGGTCACGGTATCTAATTGCCAATCGTCAAAGCGTACCTTTCGAGCGAGCTGAGTATGCGGGGTTTGTTGACTGCGACGTAGAATGGTTTTGATGCGAGCCAATAGCTCTCTAGGGCTGAAAGATTTTGTGATGTAATCATCCGCGCCCATTTCAAGCCCCGCGACTCTGTCTGCTTCTTCGGTGACTGCCGTCAGCATAATAATCGGAATTTGAGAATCACGGCGAAGCTTCTGGCAAAGGGTAAAGCCGTCATCGCCTGGCATCATGATATCAAGGATGATCAGGTCAGGAGTGTGGAGTTTTAGTTGCTGCCACATCACGCGGCCGTTTTCAGCACCAATCACTTCAAACCCAGCTCGGCCAAGGTAATCCGACAGAGCTTCCCTTAGCTCTAGGTTATCATCCACGACCAATATCTGTTTGTTTTCCATTGCTGAGCATCCTTGCTATTGGTTTTAAATATGATGCATTTTTAATCGTTAATTCTCAATTGAAGTACGTCTAATTTATTGGTTACAAAGGCATTGATTTGTAAGTCACCACTTACAAACTGGCAGTGTTTTGTAACCTTGAACATCGCTTTGCTCGATATGATCTCCCTGACTTTACGTGAAACAGTGCTCTGAGAAGTTCTCAGGCAATAAAAACACTGACAAATGTCAGGAGGGAACCATGTTTGGAAGTATATTTGGACAACTACAAAAGATAGGCCGGTCATTAATGCTGCCTGTCGCAGTGCTGCCCGTCGCGGGTTTAATGTTGGGGATAGGTAACGCAGGATTTGCTTTCATTCCTGATGCTCTCAGCAAGGTGATGCTCGCTGCCGGGGATGGAGTATTCGGCAACATGCAATTGATGTTTGCAGTTGGCGTCGCTCTAGGGCTCTCTAAAGGTAATGATGGCGCAGCGGCGTTGGCGGGGCTTGTTGGTCTTATCATTATGAATGCATCACTTGGGATTGTGACTGGTCTACGTGGTTTAGAAACCGACGCAACCATTATGGGAGTCGAAACACTGCAAACCGGCGTCTTTGGTGGCGTGATTATTGGTGCGGTTGCGGCATTAATGTATAACCGCTTTTACAACATCCGCTTACCTGAGTATTTAGGATTCTTTGCTGGTAAACGTTTCGTGCCAATCGTCACGGGTTTGTCGGCCATTTTAGTTGGTGGTGTGCTTGCGTTTGTCTGGCCACCAGTCGGTCAACTTTTGGATGCGTTCTCTCATTGGGCGGCGTATCAGAATCCAGTATTAGCTTGGGCAGTGTACGGAGCTGGTGAGCGCTCACTATTGCCAGTCGGATTGCATCATATTTGGAACGCACCGTTCTTCTTTGAAGTGGGCAGCTATATTGACCCTGATACAGGCAAAGAGATCACTGGTGAATTAACTCGATTCTTTGCTGGTGACAAAACGGCGGGTTATTTGTCTGGCGGCTTTATGTACTCAATGTGGGCACTGCCTGCTGCTGCTTTGGCGATTTATCACTGCGCGACACCTGAGCGTAAGAAAATTGTCGGTGGTCTAATGATGTCGGCTGCACTGACTTCATGGCTGACAGGTATTACTGAGCCTATTGAATTTACCTTCTTATTTGTCGCACCAGTCCTCTACGTTATACATATTTTCCTGACAGGTATTGCCTTTGCGATTACCGCGTTCCTTGAGATTAAGCACAGTACAGACTTTGCTCACGGCGCGATTCAGTTCTTCCTTTACTACCCAATGTCGAGCAACGCGTGGATGTTCATCATCATAGGACCAATTTGGGCATGTTTATATTACGGCCTATTCCGATTCTTGATTGTGAAGTTGGATTTGAAAACGCCTGGCCGAGAAACAGACTTAGTTGAAGTGAAGATCGCAGGAGAGCCTGACGAGCTAGCGGTTGATGTGGTAGCAGCGCTTGGAGGTAAGGCGAATATCAAATCAGTCGATGCGTGTATTACAAGGCTCCGTGTCTCAGTTAAAGACATAGCAAATGTTGATATTGAAAAGCTTAAACAACTGGGCGCGCATGATGTTGTTGTGATTGGAGATAGCTTACAGGCGATTTTTGGTACTCAGTCTGACACGATTAAATCAGAAATTCATGGTGTGCTTGCACTGTCTTAATCTTACCCACCCCCTACTAGGTAAGAATTGCCAACCTCGCCTGAGGTTGGCTTTTTTCATCCTAGATAAGAGTCATCAAAATCAGGCTTTGCGTCTCTTTCTACGTATTAGCGAGAAGGCGAACAGTGCTGACAACGACCACCAAGCTATGCTACCGCCACTATAATTGCTGCTGTAGCTAACTTCGGCGATTTGCTCCTCTGTCACCCGTACTTTAAAGGTTTCTAGCTCGGTTTTAAGGTTAGTTACCATGTCTGTTACTGCAGCATCAAAACCTTTGTCTGAGTTCTGATAAAACGTGTCATCAAGCCCAACGGCGGTCGAGTACGATTCTATTTTACTGATGCCCGGAGCACGCATCAGGAGTTGTTTACTTTTAATGTCAAACAGGGCGGTATCCACAAAAGTTTGAGTGGTATTTTCATCGCCAGGAATGACATACATGCCTGCAATAGTCCAATAAAGTAGAGCGGCGTTGTTTTGCGTACTACGTGCAATTTGGTCATACGAGACAAGCGCCATTACTTGAACGTTATATAAGCGAGATAACTGTTCTAAGTTGTCAAAGCCACCGCCATCTCTTAGATAGTTGTCAGAGATGATCTCAATTCTATTGATATAGTTGAGCTCGGAGAATTCGCGCTTAACCTGAGACAAAATCTCTTGTTTTCGCTTGGCTGTTAGGTTGAGTTTGCTAAATTGCGAATCAGGGACGAATGCGATACCTACGTTCAATGGAAGTGTCAGGTGAGGCGTTGCTGGGTTTTGTTCTACGTAATCTCTATTATTTGGATAAAGAAAATCAACCAAGCTACTGGATGCTTGTTCTTCTCGTTCATGAAACGCAGAGCAGCCAACCAAAAGAAGGGGTAAAGCTAACAGACAGAGTAATTTTTTCATTTGGAATCCTTTCTAATTTTGCGCTAAACCAAGTTCGCCGAGTATGTAAACCGCACTCGCAATGGCGTTGAGGGTTTTGTTGCCTTCCCGCTCAGGAAACTCGCCGGGTTTTGGAACCGCTTCTTGTTCAATCACCGCTTTGCAAACAACACTTTCGCAACCTTGCTGCTGTGCTTCCAGTACGAGCTTCTCTGGAATGTCGTATTGCTGAGGGGGCTCATACTCTGTAGAGCTGTAAGATATTGATGAGTACAAAGTTGCGAGTAAAACCAACGCTCTCATTGTTTATTTCTCAAATCCATTGATACGATTTATAAATCATATCGAACAAAATTAATTTTGAACAGTGTTTTTTATTAGGAATAAATCTGAGAGTGAACATAAGTTGCCCACTACCTCACTTAAGAATCGAATTACGTTGTGGAGTAGTGGGCGTAGGGTTAGCGTGAACATTGGTGTACAAAGGCTTTTAGGTCTGAAATAGTGCGAATGATATGAACTGTTTTAGTACTAGAAAGGGTATTAAGTTCTTGTTCAAACTCCGCATTCCAAAATGTGGGACTTAATTTGAGCATTTTGTAACTCGCAATTGTCCCTTTGATAACCGAACTGCCATCAGGCCAACCTTCCGGTTTGATAAACAGGCTTTTTAACAATCGTTTAGTAACAAACCAATAGCTCAATGGATAAGGAAGATCGATGTAGATTAGGGTGTCGGCATTGCTTATGCGTTTTTTAAATGCGCCAATTGGACCTAGACCATCGATGATCCAATGATCAGAAGTGAGTATATCATCGTGTATTTGAGTAAAAGTCTCTCGATCAATTGGCTCGCCATTGGCTTGATAAACAATAGAATCGAGTTGGTATAGCTCAACGCCTATTGAACGGGACAGTGCCTTGCTGAGAGTCGATTTTCCACTTCCTGGTTTTCCAAAAACAGCGACTTTTTTCATGCGATCTCCTTAACATCGTTAGAAATCCCGTAAGGTAGATATAGAAAACCCACCGTTACAGGTGGGTTTGCTAAAAATAATGTGCAGCAAAACGTCCACCATTCCTAAGGAATGATGATAATTCGTGTTTGCTGGTGCTGTTGGCTCATATTCATACAGTTACCTTCGGGCAAGGCGCACAAATTGTCAATACGATGTGGTTGAATATTAGTCGCTGAATTTCGATGTTAGAAATCACTGCCACCTGAAAAATCGGAACCCAAGTCTACACCACCAGATTGATCAAGGGAGGTATTACTTGAGTTGTATGGTGTTGAAGCATTGATCTTGGCATATTCGAGGTAAGCGTCAAAGGTAGGTTGAGCATCTTGTTTGAATAGGACATAGCTTACTTCACGATGAAACTCAGGTTGTTCGCCAAAAGCGCTAGATAGCCCTAACGACATGTAGAAGCTGTGGTCCGTGATCATCGCATAGGCATAGTTGCAATATTTAATATCGTGTTCTTTGTTCAGTGCTTTTAAAGCCCAATCAATTTCTTCGGGGTCATAGTATTCTTTCTTACCGAACTTAATGGATAGTCGCGGTGCGATTTCCATTGCGACTGATTTGATTATGCGACTTTTTGACCATGGAAACATATTTGCTCCTAGCTTCACTACGAGTTTACTTTGTATTGCATCTACATGATAAATCTCATAGTGCCGTTTTATAAAGCCTAAATCAAACACTGAAAATTTACTGACAAATTGAATGGTCGATAGCCAATCCTAGATGATTGGCTATCGAGTTAGTGACTGTTATTTCCCATCAATGCTGCGACGAACATTTAGTGGGTTAGCTTGTTGTAAGCTAGTTGGAAGTAGGGCATCAGGCACAGATTGGTAAGCAACAGGTCGTAGCCAACGTTTGATCGCCTCTGCGCCCACAGAGGTACTGGCTGGCATGGTTGAAGCTGGGTACGGACCGCCGTGGACCATTGCATAGCTGACCTCAACACCGGTTGGCCAAGCGTTAAAAACGATACGGCCTGCGACTTCTTCAAGCTCAGGTAGCAGACGTTTCGCCAGTGGATAATCGGCTTCATCAGCGTGAATGGTGGCCGTTAAGCTACCAGCGAGTTCTTGGCTCAATGCGATCATCTCTTCGCCAGTTTCACAAATCACTACGACGGATTGTGGGCCAAAGATCTCTTCTTGCCATTGAGGGTTATTGCGCCATTCTTCACTTGTGGTTTCGAACAGCTTGGATGGAACGCCCTGATCTGGTGTTGATTGTGTGAGAGATAAGCCTTTTTGCTGGGCACGCTTCTCACTTTGTTCTAGGTAGTTCCGTTTGATTCCAGAAGTCAGCATCGTTTGACCTTGATGATTTTCAATGCCTTGGCGAACGGCATTCAAAAACTGCGAACTGTGCTCTCCTTTCTCAACAAAGACGACGGCTGGTTTGGTGCAGAATTGACCACAGCCCATATTCATTGAGAGCAAGTACTCCTCAGCGAGTGTCTGGTGCTGGTTTTTCATGCGACCCGGTAAGATAAACACTGGGTTAGACGCACCAAGCTCACCAAAAAATGGAATCGGTTCAGGGCGTTGCTGAGCTAAGTCAAACAGTGCGCGCCCTCCGTGGATCGAGCCCGTAAAACCGACCGCTTTTATCATCGGATGCTTAACCACCGCTTGCCCAAGCTCATGACTCGTTCCTTGCAGCAAGGTGAAAATCGCCTGAGGAAGCGCTTGGTTTTCTAGTGCCTTGGCAATGCATTTTGCCACTATGTCACTTGTTCCAGGATGAGCCGGATGTCCTTTAACCACAACAGGACAACCCGCTGCGAGTGCTGATGCGGTATCGCCTCCCGCAGTCGAAAAGGCGAGCGGAAAGTTAGAAGCGCCGAATACCGCGACAGGACCAAGCGCAATGTTTTGACGGCGAATATCGGGTTTAGGTAATGGCTCTCTTTGTGGGTTGGCGCTATCAAAAATGGCTTCTTGCCAAAGACCGCCCATTACCACAGAAGCAAACAAACGCAGCTGCGCAGTTGTGCGGCTTAGCTCTCCATTAAGCCTTGCCTCAGGTAGCGCAGACTCAAGTTTGGCTCTAGCAACGATCGTTTCACGAGTTTCTTCTAGGGAGTCTGCGATAGCGTGAAGTAAATCATGGCGCTGCTGTGGCGTGGTTTGACGATAGGCTTTGTCAACTTCATTGGCTGCGGCGGCCGCAAGATCGACGTTTTGTTCATTGTGCTGGGGGAACTGCCCTGTAAGCTCCTGCTCGGTGGCAGGGTTGATAGCAGCAAACTTGATTGTGGTTTCCATGTTCTTTCCTTGGGTTGGGCTATTTTAATTCGAAGCCAAATGCGTAAGGGTCATCATCATCGACCCAAATGGTGTTGTGCCCAGTCACCTGAGCCCAGCCTTCGATACTTGGTAGGATGGCGGCTTTGCCGTTTACTTCTGTCACGCCTTCAATTCGGCCAGTGAAAAGGCTGCCGATAATGCTTTCATGAACAAAGTCTTCATCCTGTTTGAGCTTGCCTTTCGCGTGCCACTGCGCCATACGAGCGCTGGTGCCGGTGCCGCATGGCGAACGATCGAGAGCTTTTTCACCGTAGAAAACCGCGTTTTTGGCAGTCGATTCCGGCTTGGTTGGTGTACCTGTCCAGAGCACATGAGAAACACCGCAGACGGTAGGATCGTTTGGGTGAATACACTCAACCGCGTTAGAGACGGCCTCTCTAACTCGTGGGCTTAGCATTAAGATTTCGTCAGAAGAGTAGTGCTCAAGCCCTCGGTAATTTTCTTGAGGATCAACAATAACGTAGTAGTTTCCGCCATAAGAGACATCGACTGTGATCTCTCCTAACCCTTCTACATCAACAGTGACATCTTGATGAGCGAGGTAAGCCGGAACGTTGAAGATCTTTACTGACGTGATTTTTTCGCCATCACGTTGGTAATGAACTTCGATTTGACCGGCTGGAACGTCAAGGATCAAACGGCCTTCTTCTTTTGGCATCACCAATTTGTGTTCTAAAGCGGAGGTGACAGTACCAATTGTACCGTGGCCACACATGGGTAAGCAGCCACTCGTCTCAATGAATAGGATCGAAGCGTCTGCGTTGTCACTGCAAGGCGGCAGTACCACAGATCCAGACATCATGGCATGGCCGCGGGGTTCGAACATCAACGCCTGACGAATCCAGTCATAGTGTTCTAGAAAGAACTGGCGCTTCGCACTCATGGTATCGCCTTGTAATGGGGGGACGCCTCCCGCCACCAAACGGACTGGATTTCCACAGGTATGCGCATCGATACAGAAGAAGGTTCCTTGTCTCATTTCTCGCTCCTTGAATAGGAAATGGGTTGAACTGAATGAGATGGATGTTATCGTGTTGTTAAGTATATTTTATACAATTTTGTTTTGGAAACGTGATAAGGAGCAGAAATAAATGGAGAGACAATTATCTTCAACTGGCCAAAATATCGCCGTGATTGGTGGTGGAATAGTAGGCCTATGCATCGCATTAAAACTGCAATTGAGTGGCGAGAATGTCACCGTTTTTGATAAGCGAGGTGCAGGTGAAGGATGCTCAAAAGGTAACGCAGGCCACTTTGCAACAGAACAAGTTTTTCCTTTAGCGACGCCAGCTTTATTACCTCAACTGCCTAAGATGCTCCTATCCTCAAACAGCCCGGTTTCGATTCGATTTCAAGATATTCATAAAACCCTAGGTTGGATGATTCAGTTCTTATCAAAAGCGAGAAAAAAACCAACGGAGCATGCCACATCTGCGTTAACCAATTTGAATCAACATGCGATGTCGAGTTGGTATCAATTACTTGAAAAAGTGAACTTGTCGCACTTGATTGTGATGGATGGTTCGTTGCTGACGTTTGAAAGTGATGAGAGCTTTAAAGCCTATAGTGAGACTTTGTATCAACTGGAAAAAAAAGGTGTAAGCTATGAGGTCTGGGGGCAAAAGTTGATTCAATCACGCGTGCCAAACTTATCGCATACGGTGAAGCATGGAGTATTCTTTTCAGAAACAGGACATAGCCTAAACCCTTACAGTATCTGCCTTGAAATGAAATTGGCGTTTGAGAGCCTCGGCGGAAAATGGCGAAAAGAGCAAGTGGGAAACGTGATGTTGAATAACGGAGCCGAGCTTATTACAGATAGCGGACATAGGATGTTCGATAAGGTGATTGTTGCAACGGGCGCAGAGTCTTCGCCTTTGATAAAGCGTATTACTGGCATCAAGGTTCCTCTTCAAGCAGAGAGAGGTTACCATTTAATGCTCCCTGATTTAGCCGATTCTTTGCCGTTTCCCGTTAGCTCAGCAGATCGAAAATTTATCATGACGCCAATGCAAGATGGTTTGAGATTAGCCGGGACGGTGGAGTACGCCGACCTCGAATCTCCGCCAAATATGAAGCGCGCAGAGATGCTAAAAAGACTCGCAAAAGGACTCTTGTCTGATGATTGCAAACTTGAAAATAGTGGTGAAAAGTGGATGGGGAATCGTCCCTCGTTACCCGATTCATTACCCGTTATTGACAGTTATTCGCAAGGTAAAGTCTTGTTCGCCTTTGGTCATCAGCATCTTGGATTAACACAAGCAGCAGTGACCGCAGATATTGTGAGCCAACTCCATTATGAGCAAAAACCCGCGATCGATATCTCACCATTTCAATTAAGTCGTTTTGGTTAAAAAATTTTAAAATTAAATATTGTATAAAATATACCGCCGTATTATGTTAATTAAAAGTTAATCAAATTTGATGCCTAACAGCAGTATCCAGGCGTCCACAAAACTCAAAGTGAGATAACAAAAAGGAGCAAACACATGTCAAGAAAGACATTTACACCATTGGCACTTTTGATTTCTGGAATGCTGTTAGGGACAACTGGCGCGGTAAACGCCGAAGACAAACTAACCGTTGTATCGTGGGGCGGAGCGTTCACCCATAGTCAGGTAGAGGCATACCACAAGCCTTTCATCGAAAAAACGGGTGTTGAGTTGGTTTCAGAAGATTTCAGTGGTGGTCTTGCGGAGATCAAAGCGCAAGTAGAGGCAAATAACGTTCGCTGGGATCTCGTTTCATTGGACAAGCCAGATATCGTGCGCGGCTGTGCTGAAGGATTGCTAGAGGTCGTGGATCCATCGATCCTTCCTGCCGGAGACGATGGTACGCCTGCAGAGAAAGATTTCATTCCCGGTGCGATTCATGAGTGTGCGGTGAACTCCATCGTTGTTTCTACGGTACTGACCATTAATGAAGATGCCTTTAAAGACAAAGCGCAGCCAAGCAAGCTTACTGATCTCTTTGATCTTGCCCAGTACCCAGGTCGCCGTGCGTTGCAGAAAATGCCACAAGGTAACTTAGAGTGGGCTTTGATTGCTGATGGCGTTGCACCAGACAAAGTCTACGAGACACTTGAAACAACAGAGGGCCGAGCAAGAGCATTTGCCAAGCTTGATACGATTAAACCTCAAGTAGTTTGGTGGACAACGGGGGCTCAGCCACCGCAAATGCTGGCAGATGAGGAAGTGGTGATGGCGTCTGCTTTTAATGGGCGTATTCATAGTGCGACGAGCGAAGAAGGCCAGCCATTTAAAATCATTTGGGATCATCAACTTGGTTATATGAATGGTTGGGCGATTCCTAAAGGGAGCCCAAATACTAAGCTAGCACTTGAGTTTATTAAGTTCTCATCTGGTACTAAGCCGCTGGCTGAGCAGGCGAAGTATGTGGCTTATGGCCCTACGCGTAAGTCCTCTTCTGCGCAAATTAGCCAAGAAATTTTAGATAGCTTACCAACTGCACCGAACAACTTTAAAACGGCTTTTCTAATCGACGATGAGTGGTGGTCAGATTACGCCGATGAGTTAAATGAAGAGTTCAATACTTGGTTGTTGAACTAAATAGTCGCCATTAACGAGGCGGCTAATGTCGCCTCTTAAAAAGGAAAGTCCCATGATAAATCTTGATGCTCAGCAAATCGTTAACTGCTTAACCATGAAAGGCTTGATCCAATCCATGCGTCAAACCTATCAGCAGCAAGCAACGATTCCTCAGCGCCGAGTCATGTCTCTACAGGAAGATAAATATGATGCCTTTGCTCTGCTGCCGGCTTGGAATGAATCTTTAATTACTGTAAAGGCATTCACTTACTTTCCTGATAACTATCTGGAAGGCCGCGACAGCTTGGCATCAAAAATCTTAGCGTTCGATCGCACCAACGGTAAACCACTGGCTTTACTTGATGGCAAGGTTATGACTTTTTGGCGTACTGCCGCAGCCTCAGCGTTGGCGGCGAATTACTTAGCAAGAGAGCAGGCAAGCACATTACTTATCTGTGGGACGGGAAATCTGGCTCATTATATGGCTTGGGCATACGCTGCCGTAAGGCCGTTAAAGAGGGTGATCGTTTGGGGGCGAGATAGTGAAAAAGCTCGCGCCACTGCGGATAAGATCGTGACAGGTCAAGAGTACCAAGCGCTGACTCCAAGTGCACAGTACAGTGTCGAAGTGGCTGAAAGCGTGGATTCTGTCTTGCCAGAAATCGATATGATCACTTGCGTGACAGGATCTCCGACACCGTTATTTGATGGGCGTTATATTCGCCCGGGTACGCATATCGATCTGATTGGTAATCATAATCAGGATAAGCGAGAGTGTGATTCTCTCAGTGTTGAACGCTCCCGTGTATTTGTTGATAGCCGAGTTAATGTGTTAGCGGAAGCCGGGGATCTTTTGATTCCCATTGCCGAAGGCGTGTTTAGTGAGCAAGACATTGAAGCTGAACTCGGTGAACTTTGCAGCGGCAAAAAAGTGGGCAGAATTACCGAACAGGAAATCACACTCTACAAATCAGTCGGCAGTGCATTGGCAGATCTTGCGGCAACAAAATTCGTGTTAGAGCAACAACAAGTTCAATAGTTTTATGGGGTTACCCCAAAGTCGGATAGTCGTTTCTTCACGCCTATTAAAATTGCATACAATATACAAATGGAAGGTAAATAATGAAAGTAGATTGGAAAGGGGTATACCCAGCTGTAAGTACTCAATTTCGTAAAGATCAGACCATCGATTTAGACGCGACACAGACGGTGATTGATAACCAAATCAGTGATGGTGTTAACGGTATTATCTGTTTAGGTACGGTAGGCGAAAACTGTGCCTTATACCCTCAAGAGAAACGTGAAGTACTGGCTGCGGCACAAGAAGTGGTTGCCGGCCGAGTCCCATTGATTGCGGGCACGGCAGAGTCGATTACCACAGCGTCGATTGACTACATGCAAGATGCGCAAAAAATTGGTATCGATGGTTGTATGGTCATGCCAGCTATGGTTTACCGTACCTCTGATAGCGAAACGGTCGATTATTACCGCACGCTGGCGCAAGCAACACCCGATATGCCAATCATGATCTACAACAATCCTGTCTCTTATGGCGTTGACGTGAGCCTAGAGATGATGGCTGAACTGGCTGAATTGGAAAGCATTGTTGCAGTAAAAGAATCAACCACGGATACGCGCCGTATTACTGAACTCTACAACCGTTTTGATGATCGCTTTACGGTGTTCAGTGGCGTGGACGACATTGCATTAGAGTCGTTAATGTTAGGAGCGACGGGTTGGATCTCTGGTCTAACAAATGCGTTTCCAGCGGAGTCTGTCGCTATCTACAAACTGGCAAGCCAAGGCCGTTATGCCGAGGCGCTTGAAATCTATCGTTGGTTCTTGCCACTTCTTCGTCTCGATACGATTCCAACCTTGGTTCAGTGCATCAAGCTTGCGGAGCAGGTTTGTGGCCGCGGCAGCGAACAAGTTCGTGCTCCTCGTCAAAATCTTAAAGGCGAAGAGCGTGCACGTGTGATTGCAATGGTTGAGCATGCGATTGCCACTCGCCCAGATTTAACTAAATACAACCTATAACAGTTTGGGTAAAACAACCTGAATATGGGCAGGGGAGACCTTGCCCTCAATCCATCTATGTAAGCAGCTTATTAAGCCGTTAAGCTCTTTACCTATCTGGATTGATTGACCACTTTTGTCGAAAGGGAAGATCATGACAACACCACAAGAATACGTAAGCTTTCAACATGTCCAGAAAACCTATGATGGGGAAAATCTGGTGGTAAAAGACTTTAACTTGGATATCAAACCCGGTGAATTCGTTACCATGTTAGGTCCATCTGGCTCTGGAAAAACCACCTGCTTAATGATGTTGGCAGGTTTTGAAACCGCAACCAGCGGTGAGATTTTCATTGATGGCACCCCTGTGAACAACCTAGCACCACATAAGCGCGATATTGGCATGGTGTTTCAAAACTATGCGTTATTCCCTCATATGACGATAGCAGAGAACCTCGCTTTTCCGCTCAAGGTACGCAAGCTTTCAGCGCATAAAGTGAATGAGAAAGTCGAGTCGGCGCTTAACATGGTTGAGCTAGAGCATGTGGCCAATCGTTACCCAAAACAGCTTTCTGGTGGACAGCAGCAACGCGTGGCTCTGGCAAGGGCACTCGTTTTTGAACCTAAGCTAGTGTTAATGGATGAGCCTCTTGGGGCGCTTGATAAGCAGCTACGTGAACAGATGCAATTAGAGATTAAGCATTTACATGAAAAGTTGGGCATCACCATCTTGTATGTTACCCACGATCAAGATGAGGCGTTGACCATGTCAGATCGCATTGCGGTATTTAATAATGGTGCAGTCCAACAGCTTGCTTCCCCTACCGATCTCTATGAATCACCGAGTAACGCTTTTGTCGCGCAATTTATTGGCGAGAATAATCAGTTGATGGGTGAAGTGATTGAAATAGAAGCCAAGAAGCGTTGTACAGTCAAAGTCGGTAAACAGCAGATCCTAGCGAGGCCAGTTAGTGTAGAACGCGCCGGTGAGCAAACCTTATTGTCGATTCGCCCTGAGAAAATCATGGTCGTGCAAGAAGATGATTGGTATGAAAATCAAGTGACGGGCCTTCTTAAGGAGCTTATTTACCACGGCGATCACCACAGGCTTGTTGTCCAGATAGATGGCGTTGGCGAGTTGGTGGTGAAAGTGACGAATGGCAGTCATTCATCGCGTGATTTTGAAGTGGGCGGATCGCTGACGGTTGGTTGGCGCAGCGAAGATTGCCACGCACTAGATTGCCCAAATCATGCTGAGCAACAGGGAGAAGCAGCATGAGTAGAGAACTTACCGAATTAGACTCCGTGGTTACGCTTCAAAAAGAGCTGTCTAAGTCAAAAGGTAGCTTAAAATCTCAGCTGCAACGCGCAGAACGTCAAAAGCAGATTCGCTCCCTGTTATTAATTCTCCCTTTAGTCTGTTTTATTTGTGTCACGTTTGCTTTTCCGATTATCGAGATGCTCTATCGAAGTGTGGATAATCAGTCAGTCCCAAAAGGTTTTCCTAACACCACGCAAGTGATGAAGCAATGGGACTATGAGGGCTTACCGAGTATGGCGATCCAACAAGTGTTTATGGCGGAGCTTCGTGAAAGATACGCGGATAAAACGCTGCCAAAGCTTGCCAATCGTATCAACATTGAAGTCTCGGGAATGCGTAGCTTGTTGATGAAAACAGGGCGAAAACTCAATAAAACCAATGCGCTTCCCGTCAATCATCAGGAGCTAATAAAGCTAGATAAACGCTGGGCTAAGCCGCGCTATTGGGCTGCAATCAAGACGCTAAGTGCACCTTATACTTTGAGCTATTATCTAGCCGCACTCGATATGCGGTATGACGAGCACGGTAATATTACCCAGCAGCCGGAAACAAGGCAGGTGTATGTTGACTTGTTCACTAAGACATTTGGTATGTCATTGGCGATCACTCTCATCTGTTTGGTGATGGCCTATCCGGTTGCTTACTTACTCGCGAATCTACCTGATAAAAAAGCCAATCTGCTACTGATTGTGGTTCTGCTGCCGTTTTGGACCTCACTCTTGGTTCGAACGACATCTTGGATTGTATTGCTGCAAAACCAGGGGGTTATTAATGACCTTTTAATTTGGTCTGGTGTGACGACTGAGCGATTAGCCATGGTCCACAACACATTTGGCACGATAGTCGCGATGGTCCATATCTTGTTGCCTTTTATGATTTTGCCGCTGTATAGCGTAATGAAAGGCATAAGCCCAACCTACTTTCGCGCCGCTCGTTCACTGGGTGCCACCCCTTCAATTGCGTTTATTAAGGTGTATATGCCGTTGACCATGCCGGGCGTCGGTGCAGGCGCGTTATTAACCTTTATTCTCTCGATTGGCTTCTACATCACGCCAGCGTTGGTGGGCGGTCGCAGCGGGCAAATGATCTCCAATATGATTGCTTATCACATGCAGACATCGCTGAACTGGGGTATGGCCGCAGCACTCGGAGGCTTGTTGCTTGCTGTGGTTTTGGCGCTGTTTTATCTCTTCAATCGTATCGTTGGCATCAATAACATCAAGGTAGGAGGTTAATCATGGCATTACCGAGCTATTGCAATACACGAGAACGTATTGGCTACTATGGTTATTTGGGCTTTTGTACCTTAGTTTTTCTATTTTTGATCGCTCCAATTTTGATCATTGTACCGCTCTCGTTCAATGCGACGCCGTACTTTACCTTCACTGAGGGTATGTTGAGCTTAGACCCTGAAGCATATTCGATTCGTTGGTATAGCGATATGTTTTCAAGTAATCAGTGGGTTAATGCACTTAAGAACAGTACTTTAATTGCCCTTTCTGCCACCATTGTTGCGACGGTTTTAGGTACGCTTGCGGCAATGGGATTAGCGGCGAACAATGTCCCTTTTCGTAATACGATTATGGCATTTTTAATTTCGCCGATGATTGTCCCTGTGATTATCTCAGCGGCGGCAATGTACTTTTTTTACACTCGCTTAGACCTCTCCCAGACCTTTATAGGAATTGTACTTGCGCATGCAGCATTAGGTACGCCTTTTGTGGTGATTACTGTGACCGCAACTTTGAGTGGTTTCGATCATAGCCTAGTTCGCGCGGCATACAGCTTAGGTGCCAACCCTATTTATACGTTCCGTCATGTGACTTTCCCATTGATTCGACCGGGGATGATTTCAGGTGGATTGTTCGCTTTTGGTACTTCATTTGATGAAGTGGTGGTTGCCTTATTCATTACTGGCGTAGAGCAGCGAACGGTGCCAAGGCAGATGTGGTCGGGCATTCGTGAGCAAATCAGCCCAACCATTCTAGCCGTGGCGAGCATGTTGATTTTGATGTCGGTGTTGCTACTGCTAACGTTAGAAATGCTGCGCAGACGCAATGCGCGCATAAGAGGTATCCGCGAATAACGTATTTCCATTTGTTGGGCTTCAGTAAGATCAGTGTCCAGGTATCGTAGGCTTCAACTCCCGGTCTTACTTTTCCATCGCGCTTCGTGATTTGTCCGAAGCGCTTTTTTATTGGCTACCAAGGCAATCGCTCTCCGTTGTAAGCAATGAAACTGCCATTATCACAAGGCTTTAGCGTATCGAGCATATTGATCAAATCCTTAGCCACTCGTTCTGGAGAAAACAGTTTTCCATCAGGCACATTTTTCTGAAAAGGCTTAGACAATGGTGTGTCTGTCGTTCCGGGGTGAAGAGCGACGACTGCGCAGTTAGGCATGATTCTCGACCACTCAATACTGATGTTTTTGATTGCCATATTGAGGGCCGATTTCGATGCGCGATAGCTGTACCATCCGCCAAGTTGGTTATCTGTAATACTGCCAACTTTGGCTGAAATGGTCGCAAATCTAGCAGCACTAGACGCTTTGAGTTGGGTTTGGAAGTGTTTTGCTAGCAATAGGCTAGGCAGGGTATTGATAGAAATATTCTGATGGAAGAAGTGAGGATCGATAGACTGTAAGTTCTTTTCTGGCTGTTGATCTTTGGTGTGCAGCATTCCCACGCAGTTGATTAGCCAATCGAGCTTCTCCATCGAACGAGAGAGTTCATGTATGCTCGCTTCTTGGGTCACATCTAATGAGTACCAATGTAGGTTGGGCTCTGTTGCTTCCGGCTTTTCTGTTCGGTAGGTAGCATGAATGATGGCTTGGGGAAAATATTTACAGAGCCGTTTTACCATCGCAAGGCCGATTGCTCCGCTTGCTCCGATTACAAGAATATTCATTACAGTTCCTCTATATGGGATAAGTGATGTTCTGCAGTGGTTAAAATGGCGTCTTGCGCTTCTGCTGTCATCCGATCCCAATTGCGATAAATCATGCCGATACGCGGAAGTTTACCAATGTGTTCCCTATTGGTGTGCATGAAATGCCAGTACAAGCTATTAAATGGGCAGGATGAAGGACCGCTCTTTAGCTGAACTTTATAAGTGCATGTTTTGCAGTAGTCACTCATGCGATTGATATAAGCACCGCTGGCGGCATAAGGCTTAGTGCCGACAACCCCACCATCGGCGAAAAGAGCCATACCGCGCGTGTTGGGCATTTCAACCCACTCTATGGCATCGATATAAATCCCGAGATACCAAGCGCCTACCTCGTCAGGGTTGAGTCCGCTCAATAAAGCAAAATTACCAGTCACCATCAACCGTTGAATGTGGTGCGCGTAGGAAAACTCTAATGATTGGCCGATGGAATGTTTCATACAATTCATACGGGTTTTGCCACTCCAGAAGTAGTGGGGTAGTGGGCGCTGAGCGTCAAAGAAGTTCAGTGATTGATAGCTGGGCATATTGGCCCAATAGACGCCCCTAATGTATTCCCTCCAGCCAATAATTTGGCGAACAAATCCTTCGATTTGGGCAAGAGAGATGCTGCCATTGGAATGTTGATAAGCGGAGATAGCGGCGTCGACTACTTCATTCGGAGTGAGTATTTTTGTATTGAGAGCAAAGGAAATTCGGCTGTGGTATAGGCTCCACCTTGCGTTATGATTTTCGGTCATCGCATCTTGAAAGAAGCCAAACAGTGGCAAACAATGCTGGCAGAAATGCGCCAATAGCGTTAAAGCTTGATTGCGATTAACGGGCCATAGTAACTGGTGCTCTGATACTCCAATATTTTCTACCTCGTGGCGTTTAAGTCGTTCGATAATTGCTGTCACATCGTTAGCAAACATCAATGGGCTAGGTATATGTTCAAGGTCTTGTAGCTTGAATGCGTTGCGATTGTTGGCATCTAGATTCCATTTCCCACCTAAGGGCTTGTCACCGTCCAGAAGTATGTTTAAGCGTCGGCGCATTTTCCGGTAAAAATGCTCCATCAAAATGTGTTTGCCTTTGGGGAAGAAGGTAGGGATTTCTTCATAAGGCAATAGAAAATGTTCAGTATCTGCTTGGTGAGTTTCAATGCCGTCGAGTAGCAATGCCTCAAGTTGATTAACCAATCGCAGTTCATCGGGTCTTTGATACTCAAACCGCGTTGCTCCAGTTTGGTCGACAACATAAGTGATGAATGAGGTTAAATCGCTAAATTGTTTGGTCTGATCGAGGTCGTAATAGTCAACGTTATGACCAAGTTCTTTTAAATCGAGCGCGAAGCACTCCATCGCGGCAAAAAAAGCGCAGTGTTTTTGGATGTGGTGGCGAGTATATGAGGCTTCTTGATGAAGTTCAGCGATGATATATAGAACGTGCTTTTCCGGGTGCTGAAACCAAGAGTGGCTTAAGTTAAGTTGATCACCCAAGATAAGGCGTACAGTGGTAAATGGCATAAGAGAACTCGATGAAGTTTACAACCAATACGCGGTGACGCTCTATAGAGATCAATAGGGGAGCAATTAATAGATCGCTGGTTTGAGCAGGGTGCTCCCTTGTTACTGAAACTGATTACGGAACTGGGTAGGTGTCATCTCTTTCACCGTTTTGAACTGGCGGTTAAAGTTTGAGAGGTTTTGAAATCCGGTGTTTTCTGCCACTAAAGCAATGGGTTGTGAAGTGTTAACCAATAGCTCGCACGCTTTACCAATTCTAAATTGCTTTAAGTGATCAGAAAAACTCATCCCATAATGCTTTTCAAATAGGCGGTAGGCCGAGCTTTCACTCATATGGAGGCTACTACTTAAATCAGAGATTCGAATGATGTTGGCATAGTTGGACTCAATATAACGTGTGGCGAGCTGGACTTTTTGGTGAGCCTCTTGGTTACCTGAAAGTTGGCTGATGCGATACGGCGAGTGTGAGAGACGCTGTGAATCAGGATCGTTAGCAATCAAAAGCAGTACTTCAATCACTCGAATCGCCTGGTATTGTCGGTCTAGTAACTCTACGCCTTCAAGAAGCCGAGCGACTTGTTCTGAGATTGCGTCGCTAAACATTAGCCCGTAGGCGGAGTTTTCCAGTAAACGTTTGATGTTACGCGCTTCTGGAATTGTAGCTTGAAGCTTTTCTATCCAATGATGTTTAAACCAGACGATGACAGAGTGATGGGGCTTTTCTTCAGAACCGTTGAGCTGACCGGTAATCATATGAGGTAAACCTGGTCCATATAGCAGCATAGTATTGTGATGGATAGGGCCAATGGCATCCCCCGCGAAGTAATTACCATTAAAGACTCGGGATGGATCACGATAGAGGACCAATTCGTATTCTGTGTGATAGTGCCATGAACAAGAAAACTCTTCTTTTTTAACTCGGCAGTGATATTCACGTACGATCCAATCGCTGCTTGGGGTTTTTATGACATTTTCTATATACGGCTTCATCACGATCCTCCATCCATTCGCCTACAGGCTAGTGTAAGTGTTGCTTTTCTGTCAAAGAGGTTTGTCAAATTGACGGATTAGTATTAGAGGTGGCTCGAATACTATCAATCGACCTGCATATCTTTGATTAAACTGTAGCCTCAACACACACTCACACTTAACTCAAAAGGAGCCCCATATGTTGAAAGATAGAACGGCGATACTATTCATTGCTACGGCGTTTGTCACTGGTCTGTGTGGGGCCTTTTTTTACCCTTTATCGAGTTTATTTATTGTCGAAGAGTTAGGTGCCTCACCAATGATGTTGAGCCTGTATATGGTGATGGCTGTGGTGAGTGCGGTGGTTGTTTCGCAACTGCTTGCTCGTCAATCGGATAGAAATTGGAAGCGGAAAACCATCTTGTTGGTGGCACTTACTTGCTACTTTATTACCGTGTCCAGTTTTATTGTTGTTCGAGATTATTGGATAGCAATTACGATAGCGACCTTGTTTGGTAGTGTGAGCGGCGCGGCATTTGGTCAGTTGTTTGCGCTTGGGCGTGAATATGGTGACCGCTACGTGGAAGACAGCACGACGTTTCTCTCGACGATGCGTGCAGGTATCGCGATTGCGTGGGTATTTGGTCCGCCGTTGGCATTCATGCTTAAAGCCAGTTTCGGATATAACGCCTCATTTGGCGTATCGGCAATCATTGTCGGGGCTGCAATTGTTGTGATCGCAAAATATCTCCCAGACGGTATTACCAAGGCATCTGAAGAGACACAAGACATAGAGGTTGAGCTTAAAGCGACTCACCCAAATGGTTTGATTGCTCTTTATTGTGTGGTGGTTGTGTTTGCGTTTGCTGCAAACAATCTCTACATCACCAGTATGCCGCTGTATCTTTCACAAGAGCTGCAAGTGAATCCAAATTGGTTGGGGTTACTGTTTGGTGCAGGTGCTTTATGCGAGATCCCAATCATGTTGAGCGCGGGAAAGTTAGCCGAGAAAATTGGCACAATTAAATTGCTTATGCTGGGGATTTTAAGCGGTATGTGTTTCTATTTGGTGATGTTGACAAGCACTAGCTTCGCTTCGATGTTGGCGGCTCAGCTGCTGAATGGCTTCTTTATTGGCGTCTGCGCGACTCTTGGTATGGTTGTGCTACAAGATATGATGAAGCATCGATTAGGAACCGCTTCGACGTTATTCTCAAACATGCTTAATGTCAGCATGCTGGTGGCTAGTTTGTCTGTTGGGGTAGTGGCACAAATGTTTGACTACTACAGCACACTTTATGTTTCTTTTGCTGGTTCAGTCGCTGCACTGACTTTACTTGGTCTATTTTCGATACTGGAAGGCAAGCATCGTCAGCAGAACAGTACGCCAGTGACGGTTTAAACAGAGTTCCTTACGACAGTGAGCTTTGGCCAAAGTGTGAGCCAGTTTTTACTTGCCACTCTTTGGTCAAAGACGCTGATATTTCGTTTAGGGTTATGCGTGACTTGCAAATCAAACAGCGATTCTAGGCCGAACGGCGCGAGACATTCCAAGTTCCCATTCTTATCAATCCTTACGGCAACGGCGGTTTCTTTTTCCGGCCAATGGCTCATGGCATGGTTCACACTGGTATAGGGTTTGTCGCCATTTCTTACGTGCATGATTGCTTGATTTCGGACTTGCCAATTGACTTTGGGAAGCAGAGCTTTGAGTTGTTTTTCATAATCTAGATTGGCCGCTGAATTAGATTCTGCAGGATCAAAGTAAATAACATCAATATCATTCAATGGTGTCGATGTTTGTTTTCCATGCAGATGATCCCAGACAAGGTTACGAACAAAACCAGCCGAAACATAACATTGGGGCAAGTTGGAGGTAGAGACTAGGCGCAAAATCGCCATGCGTTGTGAGTCTTGTTCTATAAGGCGTTGTAATTCGATGTTCAAGGTCGTCACTGCCGCAGTTTATTAGCGAGAAAATGCCAAGCACACAGTCTAGCCTGCGTACTTGGCTATGGTTTACGCCAGTTTGAGATCAAACTGCTGGCGGTATAGCACCATATCTTCAATCGTCAAAACAGGCATATTGTGCAGTTTACCAAAGGCGACGATTTCTGGCGTTTTGGCCATGCTACCATCTGGGTTGGTCACTTCACACAGTACGCCAGCAGGTTGTAGGCCAGCCATTTGCATCAAATCAATCGTACCTTCAGTATGGCCGCGGCGAGTTAGCACGCCACCTTTACGAGCGCGAAGTGGGAATACATGACCCGGACGAGCAAGATCGCTCGGTTGAGCGGTAGGGTTAGCGGCGGTTTTGATGGTTGTTACTCGATCTTGCGCTGACACGCCAGTTGTAACGCCAACCTTTGCTTCAATAGAGACCGTAAAGGCGGTTTGATTTGCGCTGTTGTTGTTTGTCACCATTGGCGCAAGCTCAAGTTTGTCAGCTTGTTCTTCTGGTAAGCAAAGGCAAACAATACCGCTACATTCGCGGATCATTAGTGCCATTTGTTGTGTTGTTAGTGACTCGACTGAATAGATAATGTCACCTTCGTTTTCGCGATCTTCATCATCTAAAAGTAAAACACCACGACCTTCTTTTAGTGCAAGAAGAGCGTTTTCAACACGAGTAATGGGTTCGCCAAATTCGGCAAGTAGTGAAGACTGATTCATGGTTATCTCCTAAATATCACCAGAATCAGGGCATACATGAGCACTGAGGTTTGATTGAACCTCAGCCAAAACGAAATGCACCACGCCTAATAGTTAGCGTGGTGTTGTTTCATTCTCTCTCATCCGGACTATAACCGTCGGCTCTGGCTTCTCACCAGATCTGCTGACCTCGACGTATCGAGCGCTCGCGGGCTTACCTTTCTAGAAAACCTAGACAATGGCATACCGCCGGTGGGGAATTTCGCCCCGCCCTGAGAATAAAATTAATTGTGCTTAAACAGCTTGCTGATTGTAACGAGAAATACCTTTCAATTGAAGTCACCCTTATCACAACTCCAATATTAGTGAATGCTAACTCACCGCATTAGGCGTCAAACCGAGTAATTGAGTGTGAAATTTATGCATTATGGTGTTTATTTGAGCGATAAATTTCATAACAAATCTGCTCAGACCACTTTTTATAAATTTATGTAGATAATACAGCGCCTTATATTATTCACATGTTTTATGCATCATTTTTACTACGTAGAACTTGGTTATTTTTTGACATTTGAACACATAAAAAATAACATTTGATTAACATTGCGCGCGGTAACGTAGAATTATTGCAGCGTGTTGCACAATAAAAATGAAAAGAATAGCTATTCAAAAAAGAACTTACCCTAGGAGGGTCAAGGATGAATAAAAAGCACTGCTCTCTGCTGACAATATCTATATTGTTTGCGTGTAACGCTCAATCTGCTGGCTTCCAAGTCGCTGAGCATTCTGCTTCTGGCTTAGGCCGAGCATTTTCAGGTGAAGGTGCGGTGGCTGATAATGCCAGCGTTCTTGCACGTAACCCTGCTGCCATGACACTTTTCGAAAACACCACTTTTTCTGGCGCACTATCGATCGTTGACCCTGAGGTGAATGTTACTCAAACCAAAATTGGTGATGCGGATTTTAAGCAAAAATCGAGTGACGTAGCACCAATGCAATTTGTTCCAGCTGCGTATTTCATTAGTCCAATCAATGACCAATTCGCTTGGGGTTTTGCTTCATTTACGACATATGGAGTAGCAACGGATTACCCAGATGATATATACGCAGGGGATTTAGCTGGTAATACGTCATTATTATCTGTCAATTTGAACCCGAACATAGCCTATCGTGTAAACGAAAGTTTGAGTTTGGGCGCAGGTGTTAACTTGGTTTACGCGGAAGCTGAACTTGATCGACACCAAGGTGGCTTGCCATTAGGTGGTTCGCCTAGCGACAAAATTATTAGTATGACAGGGCATACCATTGGATTCGGTTGGAATGTCGGTGCGTTGTATGAGTTGGATGAGAGCAATCGTTTTGGTTTTGGTTATCGTTCGCCAGTAAATCTTGATTTCGATGACGGTGAGTTTACGGACCATTATGGTGGGGTCATTCTTGATCCCAGTAAAAACAAAACTAAAGGCCAGTTGAAGCTTACTCTACCGGCTATTTTAGAACTGTCAGCATTTCATCAGCTGAATGATCAGTGGGCTGTTCATTATGGCTGGCAGTGGACTCAGTGGAGTAGCTTTGAAGAGTTAAAAGCAACCAGTTCAGAGTGTAAAGACGGTGTTTGTTTTGAAAAAGCCGAACATTATGAAAACAATCAACGCTGGTCTGTTGGCACAACGTATAGCGTAAACAAAGAATGGACGCTTCGTGCGGGATTAGCTTATGACGAGCAGGCAGGTGAAGCGACATTGAGTATTCCTGATAGTGACCGTTTTTGGTATTCAGCTGGTTTGACTTATTTATGGTCTGAGAACCTAAGTCTTGATGCTGGATTTACTCTAGTTCAGAGCAAGAGCGGTAGTTTTACTGAGACAGATGCGGCGGATAACAAGTTGACGTTTGAGGCAGAAGCCCTCGCGTTTCTTTCTGCTGTTCAGTTGAACTACACCTTTAAGTAGTATTAGGAGTACACATAATGAATACCAAATTTTCTCTCTCTCTTGTTTGCTCTGCACTACTTTTAGCAGGTTGTGGTGATAATACTGATAGCAGTGGGGCTAGTACTGAACAGCCATACACAAATGAAGCAATCAATGAAATGCTGTCTCGTAGTTCTAGTATTGATTTTACGTTACTAGGTGACAATGCAGCCGTACCGCTACCCTCATTTTTGTTACTTGATACGACTGACGGTACATTGAACATTCCTGTAACGGGAAGCTCTAAAGGTTTAGACAACCCTCAAGTGGCAATGAGCGAGGCAGACGGTTGGAGTCCACAAATGCCATTTGTGATTGACTTGAACTTACCTGCTGGAGTGACGTTATTTGATGATACTGTCAGTGCGTCATCATCAGCTAGTCGTTCTTCATTAGTGAGCCTAAGTCTTACAGCGGGCATTCGTGTTGCCAAGGTTTCGATTGATCTTGCAACAAAAGAAATGACGAATTTTGAAGCCCTTACGCCGGGCATCGATTTTGTTGTTGTTCTTAGTGAAGATAAACGATCATTTAATATTGTGCCGACAAAAGGCCTAGATTCAGGTAGCGATTATATTTATGCATTAACTGATTCGATTAAAGATAGCAATGGAGAGCCTTTGGGCACTTCTAGCTCATATGCAATGTTGAAAACGACGGAATTTAAGCAATCCGGAGATCTAGCAACTCCTCAAGTTGTTATTCAAAATGCAGAGAATGCCTTTGCTGATAATGGTCAAGTCGCCAGTACAGATGACATTATATATTCGTCATGGTTTACGACCTCTTCTGCAGGTCAGGTGCTGTTAGGTACAAAAGCCGTCATTGCAGAAACGGCTTTACCAGATGTTTCTCCTTCGGATATTTGGTCTAGTAATATTGCTAATCCAAATGGTATTGAAGCCGATGTACTCGATTCTATGTATCAAATCACCGTCGAGAGCAAAACCAGCTTCGGAGAAGCAGTGGCTAGTGACCCAACATTTATTAGAGATTTTGGTGCAGAAAATGCCGCATTGCTTCAGGGTGCTTATAATCTGAATTTTGATAATGAAGCGTTAGCATCGATTCAAGTGGTTAAAGGAACTGTCAAACTGCCATATTTCTTATCTGCTAAAACAGATAATGAAGAATGGAAAACAACGCCTTGGCGTAGCGCTATGCCGAGTGTGTTTAAGATACTGTCAGTGCTAAGCTCTGGTTCGGATGCTGATAAAGTTGCGATAGGTCAGCAGCTAGGGCTGTTGGGATTGACAGATTTACCAGCAGACTTGTATTTGCAGGAAAAACAAAAAACACTGATCGGGCAAAAATTGACACTGGCAGATGGCTCTCAGCTCGATCCAGAACGTATCATGACTAAATACAGTGCCGTGCCACAGGTTCGTGAAGTTATGGACGTACCGTTTTTAATGTTTGTTCCGGAAGGGGCTGCGATTGGAGCTGATCTTCCTATTTTGCAATATCAACACGGTATTACTAGCGTCAAAGAAAGTGCATATGCTTTTGCCATGCAGCATATTGGTGCGGCCATGCAAGGTTCTGCTCCATTCAAGCCATATGCGATAATCGCTATAGATCAACCACTCCACGGTCAACGTGCTTTGAACGAGGATGCGAATACGACAGAAATAAATCCAACGGTTTATATGAATCTAGAGTATTTACCGGTTGCTCGTGACAATATTCGTCAAAGTGCTATTGATGGCTTAGGTATGCGTTATGCGATTAACGGTACTATGGAATCGGCATTTGCTAACTTAGACAAAGCCAACGTATCGCTATTTGGTCACTCTATTGGAGCCATTACAGGGATTAGTTCTTACGCTGTAGGTAACACTCCTGTTTCACCTCTTGAAGGAAATATCTTTAAGTACACGAGTGCAACCTTGGCTAATCCAGGTGGTGGTATTGCTCCATTCTTGCTTGAGTCAGGTAGTTTTTCTCCAGTAATCAAACATACAGTTTCTTCTAAGGTTCCAGAGTATCTTAACTTTTATCGTGAATCTTGCCATGAGCTTAGTGGAAGTGTTTGTATCACTAAGTTTCTTGGTGATGAAGATGCAACACCTCCAATCATACCTGAAGGAAGTGCAGTTGGGATTGCTAAAGTGGAAGCGATATTATCTCAGTTCATGTTTGCAGCTCAAACGGTATTGGATAACGTAGATCCTTATAATATCGCTTCATTGGTGAATCAGGCAGGTACCCCTGTGTTAGGTATCCAATCTGAAGGGGATAAAACAATCCCCAATTCGACAAGCGTTTCCCTTACTGCAGGGACAGAGCCACTGTTTACAAAACTCGAGTTAGTGAATAGCGCAACAGATACGTCTGGTCAGAAGTTGGCGTCATATTTCTCTGCGAATGCAAGCGGGGCTCAGCACTCGACAGTCATTGCGCCAACAACTGATTCTGATGGTGCAGCCAATATGGAAATGACTTCACAGATTGTTCAGTTTACGCTGACGAATGGTAATGCGACTTCTTCCATTGCGGTGACAGGTGCACTGCTAGATGCAAGTAAGTAACTTAATTTAAGAATACAAAGCCGACCAAGTGGTCGGCTTTTTTGTTTAATTGCAAATACTAGTATTGCTCTCTAAAACTCCAACCTGCAAAGTTTGGGTCACTCTTGATTTCAGCTTTAATACCCGTTTCTTCTATATCTGGCGAATCATATGTTAGATAAGAGGAGAAACTCCCATCGTTATAAGACTTGCCGTAATAAGAATAACGCATAACGGTTATTTTATTCGCCTCTATGGTTTCTCCATGCGAATAGGAACTATCTAAAAACTGTTCACCATCATTGAAATAGCGTTGGGCCTGAGAATAACAGCGCATATTCTTAATGACGTAGTACCCTGGTTTGATATCAGTGAAGAGCGCATATGATTCACGTTGTTTGGGCATAAATTCAAGTTCGACGGGCGTTTCACTGTATTCCCCTCCGCTTATCATCTCATACATGGAGACCACAATTTTCCGGCATGGATGGTGCGCACCATTATTGTCTACGTCTGTACCTATAAGGATTCCGCCGTTTCCATTTACTGGAGTGAGAGGGTAAGAGGCGCACCCTCCGAGAATAGGAAGCAGTATTGATAGGGTGACTAGTTTTAATTTCATAGATGATCTTATGTATGAGTTGAGTAGGTTGATCATATCAATTTTGTATCATTCATCTTTGCAATCAATGTGTTGATTTTATATATCTGTGGTTTATTTCAAAATTTACACATATATGGAGTGCTGAGTGAATCAATACCAAGCTTATTTGTTCGATATGGATGGGACGTTGGTCAATTCCGAACCGTTAAAAGGATTAGCGCTTGCAAAGGCCTGCCAAGATTATGGCTCTGATGTAGAGAGCCATATCTATAAAGACGTCATGGGGGAGAGCTGGCCTGTGGTTACTGGTCACTTCTTTAAGCATGCCGCAATATCCCCTGATTTGGCCGAATTTAATGCACATTTTCGCACTCATTACGAAGCTTTGCTAACGAGTGAATTACAGCTTAATGATGGCGCGAAGGACTATTTGATTCACTTAAAATCAGAGGGAAAAGTGTGTGGCGTAGTCAGCTCTGCAGCAACTTGGATGGTAGATAATATCTTAACTGCGCTTAACCTCATTGAATTGTTCGATGTTGTCATTACGCAAGAAGACGTGAGCAAGCATAAACCGGATCCAGAGGCCTACTATCTTGCTTTGCAAAAATTGGATTTGTCTCCGGAGGCAACGCTTATTTTTGAAGACTCAGCAGCTGGCGTTTCTGCGGGCGTACTTACCGGTTGCGATGTCGTTGCGATTAAGCACGATTTCAATGGTAAAAACGATCTCAGCCAATCAAAGCGACTCATCGAAAGTTATGCTGAGATGATGGCTTAAAGACGTTTCATGGACGAGTTATCTATGGCATGTTAACTCAATGGTCAAAGAATTGGAGTTAGGAAATTGGACGATAAGGATATTAAACGTAGCTCTGGGACGGGCTTAGACAACCAAGGCTACATCGACAATCCCTATTCAGTGACAAACATACAAGCGCCGTTTCAGCCCCTAGTTGATACAGTACTAGCTGCATTACTGTCGGAATTCCCTAACCAAATACACAGTATCTATTTGTATGGCAGTGTGCCACGAGGGAATGCGATCCCTTACCGCTCTGATTTTGACCTATCGGTGGTCTTTCATCAGCCTTTAACCCTTGATGCTGTTAAGCGTCTGACACAGTTATCTGAAACGTTAGCTTTGCAGTTTCCTGTTGTAAGCAAAATAGATTTTGACCCGGGGCATGTTCAAGAAGTGATGCATGAACAAGAGGAGTATCGTTGGCAGTTCTGGCTCAAACATTGTTGCTGCTGTGTATGGGGGGACGATCTTGCGCTCAGTTTTCGTCGATACAAACCCAATACTCAGATTGCTTGGCAACTCAATGAAGACTTACCTTCAGTGTTAGGCAAGGTACGCAGGGCTCTGGATGATGGACTTGGCAAGGCTGAATCAAAAGTGATGGCGAAGAAGTTGCTTCGAAGCGCTTACTTGCTTGTTGCTCAAAAGGATGGGAGTTGGTTGTATGAACTGAATTCGATGGCGGAAGTCGTCCGTCAATTTTACCCTGATGATGTCACATCGATTGAATTAACCCTCGCTCTTGCCAAAGGAGAGGAAAAAAATGTGCTATGTATCATCGAGTTAATAGAGGGATTTGGTTATAAAGTGGTAAAGGACTTACAAGCGATAAATACCTAGCGATCACAGGAGGTGAGGGGTGAAGAGCATAATTCTAATCGATTTTGATGGGGTAATTCGCCAATGGCCTGGCAATGAAGTGAATCAAGCTGAGGCTCTGCTTGGTATTACTCAGGGCGCACTCTATTCATGCGCATTTTCCAATGAACTGCTTAGTTTGGCCGTTTGTGGTGAAATCACCCATCAACAGTGGTGTGATAAAGTGACAGAGCAGCTGGCTCGAAGTTGGAATCGTGATGCGGCTGTTCAGCTTGTTAAGATTTGGAACCAAGCTCGTTGGGATATTGATTGGGCCTTGCTTGAAGGCATTCGAAATCATTCGCCAGATGGGAAAATTGTGCTGGTGACGAACGGTACTTCTCGACTGGAAGAAGACCTCACCGCATCAAAATTGGATGGCCATTTTGATCTCGTCGTCAGCTCTTCGCATATAGGTGTTGCTAAACCAGATAGACTGTTTTTTGAAATTGCTCTGCAACTGGCGGGTGGCTGCCCTCATAACGCTATTTTTATTGATGACAGTGCGACCAATGTGTCGGCGGCAAAGGCGATGGGCATAGACAGCATTACGCACATTAACCGCGATGAAACGTTGGCATTCGTTCGAGACAATTATTGATATATTTTACGAGGAACAATGGAATACAAGTTAGAGATCTATACACCGGAAGAGTATGTGACGCCAATTCGTGATGTATTAAATGCCGTCGGGGCAGGAGTGGTTGGTGACTACGATAGTGTGGTGTCAGTGGTAAAGATTTCCGGCTTTTGGCGGCCAACAGAGAAAGCTAACCCAGCTACGGGAGAAGTAGGAAAGATCAACTTTGGTGAAGAGGTGAGAGTCGATGTCCGCTGCCGAAAAGAGTTGGTTCGCCAAGCGATGGCAGCCGTTAGGGAGATTCATCCCTACGAAGAATTGGCCATTAACGTGATACCGTTAGCCAATCATGAGTTTGAATAAAAAGAGCCGACGAAAATGTCGGCTCTTTGCTTATATGACTAATCTACACTTATATGTTTAATCTACATTAGTGGCTTAACTCAGCTTCGAGTCGTTCCACCTTCACTGCCGCCACTTTAAACTCAGGGATCTTAGCGTGAGGATCCGTCGCGGTTGTTGTTAGTCGATTGACAGGAGATTCAACAAAGTGGAATGGAATAAAAATTACCCCTTGCTGAATACGCTTAGTCACGAACGCGTCTATCTCAATCGCACCTCGGCGAGTCGATACTTTCAAGCGCTGCCCATTGGAGATACCAAGAGCCTCGGCATCTTGCACGCTGATCATGGCTCTAGGTCCAGCTAAGTTATCGAGGCCCTTGGTCTTGCGTGTCATGGTTCCGGTATGGAATTGCTCTAAGACACGGCCAGTTGTGAGCACTAACGGGTACTCTTCATCAGGCAACTCTGCAGCGTAGCGGAATGGCACGCCAACCATCTGCCCTTTGCCGCGTGTGAACTGAGTTTGGTGCATGATGCGCGTGCCATTTGGGTTGTTCTTGTTGCTTGGCCATTGAACCCCTTCTGGCGTAATCGCTTCCCATCGCAGCCCTGCATACTGAGGTGTCACACGAGCAATTTCACTGGTGATGTCAGACACTTGTTGGTAGTGCCAGTCGCCACCCATTGCGTTGGCGATTTGTTGAATGATCCACCAGTCCTCTTTAGCCTCACCTGGAGGTGTTACAGCTGCATTGATTCGCTGAACTCTTCGCTCTGTATTGGTGAAATGACCCGATTTTTCCGCAAACGAGCATGATGGCAACACTACATCGGCGTATTGAGCTGTTTCTGTTAAGAAGATGTCTTGCACTACCAAGAAATCGAGCGTTTCTAAACCTTCTATAACGTGCGCTTGGTTCGGGTCACTCAACACCGGGTTTTCGCCCATGATGTATAGACCACGAACGTCACGCTGGCAGGCTCCGTCGATAATCTCGGTCAGGGTGAGCCCTGGTTCTGTTGGTAGGTTTGGCGCATCCCATTCAATGGCAAACTTCTGACGTATCATTGGGTTGTATACCTTTTGATAGCCAGGGTAGTTGTTTGGCAGTGCTCCCATGTCACAGGCGCCTTGCACATTGGATTGACCGCGAAGTGGGTTGATACCGCCACCCTCAATACCGATGTTGCCACACAGTAATTGCAGGTTGGCAATAGAACGCACGTTGTCATGGCCAGTGGTGTGCTGGGTAATCCCCATTGAGTAATAGACTGCAGTGCGTTCTGCGGTCCCTATCATACGTGCCATGGCAAAGATATCTTCACCACTTACACCCGTAACAAGTTCGACTTTGTCCAGTGCGTAGGCTGGGGACATCACTTCTTGAAGTAGTGTGTCAAAACCATCGACACGTTCTTCGATGTACTCTTGATCATACCAACCATTCTTAATGATCTGCTGCATAATGCCGTTGAGTAGCATCACGTCCGTTCCTGGGCGATGCGCTAGGTATAGCTCAGCATGTTCAGCCATATCGATGCGTTTTGGATCGGCAACAATTAAGCGAGCACCATGGTGGCGAATCGCTTGTTTGATATGTGAACCAATGATTGGGTGCGCTGAGGTGGTATCAGAGCCGATGATGAAAATAACATCTGAGTGTTTGATGCTCGGAATATCATTGGTCATCGCTCCGCTACCGAGTGAGGCTTCAAGCCCCGTTACACTGGATGCGTGACAAAGCCTTGCACAGTGGTCGATGTTATTGGTACCTAGCTCACGACGGATAAATTTCTGGAATGCATAGTTGTCTTCGTTGGTGGTTTTGGCTGAAGAGAAACCGGCCAATGCATTGCCACCGAAATCTTGTTTGATGGTTGTAAACTTCTTGGCGATCAGCGCAATGGCTTCATCCCAACTAGCAGGCTGTAACCAACCATCTTTACGAATGAGAGGTGTGGTTAGCCGCGCATCGTCATTGATGAAGTCAAACCCAAAGCGACCTTTCACACACAGCATACCTTCATTGACAGGGGAGTTTGCACCTGTCACATGCATGATTCTGTTGTTTGCTTCATCTACATGCATGGTCAATTTGCAGCCTACGCCGCAGTAGGTACAAATCGTATCAACTTGTTTGAGCTGTTCTTCACGACCTTGCGAGCGGTCCCGACTATCTACCATGGCACCGGTTGGACAAGCTTGGACACACGCACCGCACTGAACGCAGTTGGAATCTCCCATAAGCATACGACCATTACGACTAGACCCAAAGTGTGGCCGGTCATCGGGTCTTAAAGCTGGTCGACCATTTTGGTCATGAACAAAGTTTAAAATGCCATGAACAGCTTGCTCGCTACAGGCTTGAATACATTGGCCGCAACTGATGCAGCGGTTGGCATCAAATTCGATAAACTCTGAGCTGCGGTCAACGCTGAATTTATGACGTGCATCTTTACCGCGTAAATTGAGCCAATCTTCATGAGACTTCACATTAATGGACAGGTCAAAGCTCTGCTCAGCCTCGTACTCGGTGGAGTAATCACGAAGGTCACAGTGAGTGTTCGCCTGACAACCACACTCAAGACAGCGAGCAGCTTCTCGAATGGCTTCATCATTGTCGAATCCAAGCTCTACTTCATCAAAACTCTGTTCGCGCTGAGCCGGAGTCAGCTCTGGCATAATGCTGCGAGCGACCTTTTGTAGATTTTCGAAGTGTAGTGGATCAACTTGAGCCAGTTTCTGCTCTTTACGAGAATTGAACGCAGGTTTAGGCATATCTGCCATATCGCCGTTTAAAAACAGGTCTATCGCTTTAGCGGCAATTCGCCCATCACCGACAGCTTCAACTGCGGTCGCTGGGCCTCGACGAAAATCCCCAATACTAAAGATGTTTCCCGTGCCTGTATGCATGGTTTGGTCGTTCGAATCGGACGTGTTCCAGCGAGTCAGTGGAATCGACAAATCATCGTTATCTAAAAAGCTTAAGTCTGGCTTTTGTGAGACAGCGGCAATCACAGTATCAAAGGCTTGAGTAAAGTACTCACCTGTGGCTTCAGGACGACGTCGACCAGAAGCATCAGGTGCACCTAGAGCCATACGCTCAAGGCGAATTTCTTTTACGTGACCATCTTCATCTGCAATGTTTTCTGCTGGATTGGTTAAGAATAAGAACTGAACGCCTTCGTGTTCGGCCTCTTCAATTTCGTAATCCTCGGCAGGCATCTCTTCACGAGTTCGACGGTAAATAATAGTGGTGTCTGCGCCAGCTCGACGTGCAGTGCGAGCACAGTCAATGGCGGTATTCCCCCCACCAATGACCGCGACTTTTTGGCCTGTGGTATAAGTCTGTTCTGTGACATAGTCTTTGAGATAGTCGACACCAAGGTAACAGCCACCTAAGTCACTGCCAGGGTAGTTCATCTCAACGGCCAGTGATGCCCCAACCGCAAGGCAGACCGCATCATACTCTGCACTCAATTGTGATAGTGAGAAATCAACGCCCAGTTTTTGTTCGGTTTTGACGGTCATGCCATTGCGACACATGAGTTCGATTTCTTTGTCTAAGATAGCTTTTGGTAGTCGATACTCAGGAATACCGTAACGAAGCCAGCCACCGGCCTTGGGCATCGACTCAAATACAGTCACGTCATAACCTTCATTTGATAGGTAATAACCTGCTGTTAAGCCGCCAGGACCACTGCCGACAACCGCAATGGAGAGGTTTTTATCTGCTTTTTTCTCCGGTACATATGCCTCTTGCGCTGCAAGATCTGCATCGGCTGCATGACGCTTAAGTTGGCGGATAGCAATGGACTCGTCCACGAGTGAACGGCGGCATTCGCTTTCACAAAATGCAGGACAAACACGACCGATAGAAAGTGGCATCGGCAAAGTTCGCTTGATGACTTCGATTGCTTTCTGATGATCGTTTTGGGCAATAAAATAGAGATAAGACTGAATGTCGACACCAGCAGGACAAGCAGTTTTACAAGGCGCTTCACAATCTGCGTAGTGGTCTTGCATGATTCGATTTAAAGCGTGTTTTCGATGGGCACTCAGTTGCTCTGATTGTGTGATGACGTTAAGACCATGATAGACATTGAGCTCACAAGCACGTTGATTTCCACCACTTTCTACTTCGACCACACAAAGATCGCAGGGCACTTTTTGATTGGATTTATTTAGCCCACATAGTGAAGGAATGTCGACTCCACATACTTTAGCCGCTTCTAGTAGGGTCGAGCCCTCTTCTACAATTCGATATTTGCCATCGATTACTATTTCGATCATAAGACCCCCGCAGCGTAATTTATAAAGCCTCATATTTTATAAGGATAATGCCTAGCAAGGAAAGTTCGTGTGACAAAAAACTCAATTATTGTTTTTTTTAATCGTGCTAATCGGTTTTATGGCGTTTGTCGATTGTCTGCTTCCTTGTTAATTAACCAATATGCGCCCTCAAACAGGGGGCAGAGTTGATTCTTATCAATTGAAACTGGATACACCTCTTTAGGGGTATATAAAACCTTACAAAGTGTAATGAATATGCTTGTATATTCGTTAAGGTATATGCTTAAAGCTGGCAGTGAGTTAACGGCAAAATACATACCGCTGGTGAGAGGAAGTGAGTCATGAGTGGGTCCAATTCAAAAACATCGGAAAGTCGACGTCGCTTTCTGAGAGATGCTGCGCGAACTGCCGCTGGGGTAGGGGCTGCGGCGACAGTACTTGGTCTGCAATCAATGCAGAGTCAGGCACGAGATGGTGCGGGTGTACCCATTCGGCCACCAGGTGCACTGCCTAAAGGTGAATTCGAGAAAGCGTGCATTCGGTGTGGTTTATGTGTTCAGGCATGTCCGTATGATACTTTAAAGCTCGCGACGTTGCTGTCGTCGGTTGAGTCAGGAACGCCTTACTTCAATGCGAGAGACATTCCGTGTGAGATGTGTGAAGACATTCCTTGTGTCCCCGTTTGTCCAACCGGGGCTTTAGACCACAATTTAACTAACATTGACGATGCTCGAATGGGGACTGCTGTACTCATTGACCATGAAAGCTGCCTGAATTGGCAAGGTTTACGCTGTGATGTCTGCTACCGAGTTTGCCCACTGATTGATGAAGCGATAACGCTAGAAAATATCCGCAACGACAGAACGGGCTATCACGCGAAATTGATTCCAACCGTTCACTCAGACAAATGCACGGGATGTGGCAAGTGTGAAGAAGCCTGCGTAACGGAAGTTGCAGCCATTAAGATCATTCCAACAGAGTTAGCGAAGGGAAAAATGGGCGCTCACTATCAACTTGGGTGGGAAGAAATTACCAAACCATTAGAGAACAGTGCCCCTGAAGTACCAGCTGAAGCGTTGGAAACGTTGGGAGGTAAGTTGTAATGGCAAAGAATCTCGCAATAGATGCAGGTAAAGACGCAGTCAAACAACTCGGCTGGTGGAAAGCGCACCGCTTTCTCATTCTTCGTCGTGTTTGTCAGCTTGTTATTATCGGCTTGTTTATGGCAGGTCCAACGCTAGGCGTACTAAAAGGCAACCTTTCTTCAAGTAACTTATTCGATGTGATACCGATGAGTGACCCACTCATTATTATGCAGACATTAGCGGCGGGTCACCTTCCTGAAACCACGGCCATAATTGGTGTTCTGGTGGTGGTTGGCTTCTACGCGATTATCAGCCCAAGGGCGTTTTGTGGCTGGGTGTGTCCACTGAATATTGTCACGGATTTTGCGGCGTTTTTGAGACGTAAACTTAACCTAAAAGCGAGCTATCGCTGGTCTTCTAAACTTCGATATTGGCTAATTCCGGTGCTGCTTGTCGGGAGTGCACTTTCAGGAAGTGTGTTGTGGGCGTGGATAGATCCGGTTGCTGCGCTTCACCGAGGCTTGGTGTTTGGGATTGGCGCTGGCTGGGTTTTAATTGGGTTGGTTTTCCTTTTGGACTTGTTATTGGTTGAGCATGGTTGGTGTGGTCACTTATGTCCACTTGGCGCAACTTATGGCGTGATTGGTAACAAGAGCTTGCTTCGAGTGTCCGCGGTTCGACGCGAAGATTGTACTAAGTGCATGGACTGCTACAACGTGTGCCCAGAGCCTGACGTATTGCGTCAGCCGCTCAAAGAAGGTGATCGCCGTGTGATGGACCAAAACTGCATTAGCTGTGGTCGATGCATCGATGTCTGTGCTGAAAAAGTGTTTGAGTTTAAAAATCGTATTCAGGTTAAACAGATAGATTCTTAAGCAAGATTTAGCGTTAAAATAAAAATGATATTGATTATCATTTAATTGTTGAATAATATCCACTCACATTATTTGCAGTGGATATTATTATGTTAAAGGGATTAATCGCTAACGCTCTGATTGTTTGTTCCGTACTATTTTCCGGTTATTCGATCGCTCAAACTGATCGTACAGTGAACGATGAACAAGGGACGTTTACCATTTCTGGAACGCCAGAGCGTATCGTTGCTTTGGAGTATTCATTCGTTGACGCATTAGCTGCTGTTGGTATTTCTCCTGTCGGAATCGCGGATGATAAGAACATTGATCGAGTGATTCCTGCCGTGCGTGAGGTGATTAAGCCGTGGACTTCTGTTGGTATGCGCTCTCAGCCAAGCCTGGAAGTGATAGCTGAGCTTAAACCCGATCTGATTATCGCTGATGCAGAGCGCCATGCTGCGGTTTATCAAGACCTTTCTCGTATTGCACCTACGTTACTTCTTAAAAGCCGTGGAGAGACCTACCAAGAAAACCTCCAAGCTGCTGCTATCGTTGGTATTGCGGTAAATAAACAGTCGCAAATGACTCAACGCATTGAGCAACACAAATCTAAAATGGCGCAATATAAGCAACAATTTTCAAACCAAGATACCATCCAATTTGCTGTCGTTACTGAAAAAGGCATGTGGATGCATGGCCCAGCTTCTTATGCGGGTGGTGTGATTACCGAACTTGGCTTGAGCAGCCCAATTCCAGAGCAGACGGAAAAAGCTTATCTACCGACGAGCTTCGAGCAGCTATTAAAAACCAATCCAGACTGGTTGTTGCTTGGCCCTTACTCAGATCAAACTGTGGTAGATGAGTGGCAAACTAACCCACTGTATAAGATGCTCACTGTAAGCCAGAAATCTCAAGCGATTGAAGTATCGCCAGCGTTGTGGTCGTTAAATCGCGGCATGCTTGCGGCGGAAGGGATTGCGCAAAACCTTGAGGAAATCTTGGCCAACTAACCATGTATTACTCAACGATACGCTTTGCAATTTTGGCCGGCATTCTCATTGCCGGCTTTTGCTTTTCTATGATTGCTTGGTCGAGCTTTTCACTCTCGACGGATCACTTGTGGGGTTACCTGTTTCGCTTTGATGACTCCAGTATGGAGCAACAGATCCTCGCAACATTAAGAGCCCCACGTGTTTATGCCAGTCTGATTATTGGCGCTAATTTAGCCGTGGCTGGGGTTTTAATGCAAGGGTTAACACGCAATCCTCTCGCTTCTCCATCGGTACTGGGTATTAATGCTGGCGCAGCATGTTTTATGGCGTTAGCCAGTATTGGTTTTCTCCATTTGGATGTATTGCCTGGCATTTTGGTTGCCGCTGTCGGCGGTTTGCTGAGTGGTGGGCTTGTTATGCTACTGGGCGGTTTTTTCTCTCCTAGACCTCACCCGATTAAACTTGTTTTAGCTGGGATTGCAGTGAATGCATTGTTGATTGGTTTAACGCGCGCATCCGTGATACTTGCTGATGATATGGCCTATAGCGTGATCTATTGGTTGTCAGGAACGGTGACCAACATTAGCTGGGAGCAGTGGCATCAGCTTTGGCCTTTTAGTTTTGCGGGTTTACTGATGGCGGGTCTGGTCGCTAAAAACCTGAATTTATTGGCGTTAGGAGAAGATGTTGCCACAGGTTTAGGCCTTAATGTAGCCATGACTCGTGTTGTTACATGTTGTGCGATTGTATTGCTGACAGCAACCAGTGTTGCGATTGCGGGCCCGATTGGATTTGTTGGGCTGATTATTCCGCATATTGCGAGAAAGCTAGTTGGTAGCAATTTCTTATTACTGATTCCTGCTAGTGGTTTGTGTGGTGCGGCTTTACTTGTGTGGGCCGATGGTTTGTCTAGATCGATTGCTTTTCCGAGTGAAACGCCAGTGGGGGTGATCACGGCCTTGATCGGGACACCTTGTTTCATCCTGCTCGCTTCTAGGAGTAAATTGTCATGATCAATTTTCGTCTTGGCAGTTTATTGCTGTCGTTAGGTTTGATTGGTTTTTTTAGTTTGTTCATTGGCGCGGTCAATTTGAGCGTAAGCGAAGTGGTTTACACTTTATTGGCAAGCAGTGAGCACGACTTCATTATTAACCAATACCGGTTGCCTCGTTTAGTCTTAGCAATTGGTGTCGGTGCGGGGTTAGGCCTGTCAGGCGCGCTAGTGCAAGGGATTATTCGCAATCCATTGGCTTCACCTGACCTGATGGGAATTAGCGCTGGAGCAGGTCTTGCGGCAACAAGCTTGCTCGTATTTCAACCGGATGCTCCTCTCTATATGCTGCCGTTATGTGCTCTGTTAGGTGGATTGTTGGCGGCAGGGATGATCATGGGCTTGGCTTACTTTACTGACCCTACACCGGCTAGGCTAGCACTTATTGGTATTGCTATTAGCGCATTTTTGACCAGCGGTATCGACTTTCTCATGATTGTAAACCCGATTGAAATCAACACCGCGATGGTGTGGTTGACCGGAAGTTTATGGGGACGAAACTGGGATCAAGTTCCCTTTATCTGGTGGACACTTGCTCTGTTACTGCCTTTGTCATTTTGGCTTGCTTGGCGACTCGATATCATGGGGCTTGGTGAAGAAACGGCCACGTCTCTCGGTATATCACCCAACAAAATGCAATTCGGTGCGTTACTTTGTGCGGTGATCCTTGCCAGTGTAAGCGTATCGGTTTGCGGCACGATCAGCTTTGTAGGTTTATTAGCCCCCCATCTCGCGCGGATGCTATTTGGTCACAATCACCGATTGTTGCTACCTGCCGCTGCTGGCTTGGGCGCCTTACTCGTTTTGATTTCTGACATGCTGGCTCGTGGATTACAGCCTCCTATTGAACTCCCTGCTGGCGTACTAACGTCATTGATTGGTGCGCCTTATTTCATCTTTCTACTACAACGCTACAAGGGTTGGTCATGATAACCACTAAGCAACTTAGTGTCGCCTATGGTGACAAAACAATTATCGAGAACCTATCCGTGTCTATTCCTAAAGGCAAAGTCACCGCTCTGATAGGGCCAAATGGTTGTGGCAAATCGACACTGCTTAAAGCGTTGTCTCGCATCAATCGAATCAAAGCGGGTGATATTTTACTGGAGAGTGAATCCATCACTTCGATAAAAGATAAGCAGTTAGCTCAAAGATTGTCACTGTTGCCTCAAACGGTCGTTAGCCCTGAAGGTATCACGGTTCGAAAGTTAGTGGAGTACGGCAGAGCACCGTATGTATCACACTGGGGAAGGTTGAGCACAGAAGACAAGCTAATCGTTGAGCAAGCGATGTTAGAAACTGGCGTCGCTGAGCTTGGAGATGAAAAGATTGAATCCTTGTCTGGTGGCCAGCGTCAGCGAGCTTGGATCGCGATGATTTTGGCTCAGGACACGGAAGTGGTCATGCTTGATGAGCCAACAACCTATTTAGATCTTTCGCATCAAATTGAACTGATGAAGATGATGCGCAGTATGAACGAGCAGGGAAAGACGGTGATTGTCGTTTTGCATGATCTCAACCAAGCGTGCCGTTACTGCGACCATTTGATCGTGCTTAATCAGGGGCAAGTGGTGTCACAAGGTGCGCCTCAACAAGTGTTTACTGAGCAGTTATTGGAAGAGGTGTTTAATTTGGATGCTGTGGTAATCAATGATCCTGTTGCTGACACACCCATGTGTATTGCTCGTTAACCGCGGGTTGAAAGCCGCAGTGTTACGTGGCTTTCAATCTATTGCTTATGTGGTTGCCAGTTGATCATTTATTACTCTATAATCACGCCATCATTTCTGTAGGAGATTACGCCAATATGAACAACTAATGCCTGTTATCCAGTTTTTTACATTGATATTCGGATTTTACAGGGTTAGTCGGCGTAGCTTCGTCAATGCTTATCGCAAGCATGATCTCTCAATTTACAATCGCATTATTGTTTCCTTTGCTTTAGCCAGGATCCATTTATCTGCCACTTGCTACGCCTAATCCTGTCTTACAGGAGGCAAGTTATGCCAGTTATACAAGCAAATAAAATCAGTCACCAATTCGAGAATGGCGAGACGTTGTTCGAGGATATTTCATGCTCTATGAGTGCAAGACGTGTTGGGTTAGTGGGTCGAAACGGCATCGGAAAATCTTATCTTGCCGATATCCTTACTAAGGATCAAACACCGACGACAGGGTCTGTCACAGTGAGAGGGAAGGTTCTTCGCTATAGCCAGTTACCCTCTTCATTGCTTTCAAGTTCATTGACGGTGGCTCAGTTTCTTGAACAAGACAATATTCTTGATGCGCTAGCTCGTATCGAACAGGGGGAATACGATTCTCATCTGTTTGAAATTGTCGGTGAACAGTGGGAGCTTAAACAGACGTTAAGTACGCAACTAAAGGCGTTAGGGCTACCCGAGCAAGTTGATTTTCCATGCAACAAGCTTAGCGGTGGTCAACTCGCACGCTTACAGTTGTGGCAGTTATTTGAATCCGATGCGGATCTATTGGTCTTGGATGAACCATCGAATCATTTGGATCAAGAGGCAAGGCAGTGGCTGGTCGCACAAATGGCTCAGTTTGAAGGATATATCTTACTGATCAGCCATGATCGGATTTTGCTTCGTGAAATGGAGCAAATTTGGGAGTTGAGCCCTCTCGGTTTGATTCAATTTGGCGGAAATTATGATTTTTACCATCAACAAAAAAGTCTTGAACGATCCGCCCTTGAACGCCAGTTGGATGCAGTCAATAGTGAGCAGAAAAGGTTAGAAGTTCAAGCGCAAAAGAACCATGAAAAAGCGCAACAAAGGGAGTCACAAGGGAACAGAATTCGTAAATCAGGCAGTCATCCTAAGATGCTACTTGATGGGGCGAAAAACAGTGCGGAAAACTCGTTGTCGAACCGGTTAAAAAATGAGAATAGCCGTCGTACGATGTTAGAGCAAAAGCAGCGGCATTTGAGTGAACGCTACGAGCAAATCAAACAGCAAAAAATCTATTTAGACAGTGGCACCAATGGGCGAGGGACAGCTATAAACATGGTTGAGGCGGTTCTACCTTTTGGTCATGCATTGGCGTTTAATTTCAAACTTGAAGCGACACAAAAATTGCACCTTTCTGGCCCGAATGGTTGTGGAAAGTCGACCTTAATGAAAGTTCTGCAGCGTCAATTGGTAGTACCGTCGGGTGAGTTACAGATCAATCGGCCTGTTTGCTATTTGGATCAGCACTTTGGTTTATTGAGTGGGCAGCTCTCTATGTTGGAGAACATGTTACATCACTGCTCTGGCTTATTAGAAATCGATGCGAGAACGCTGCTAGCGGGCGTAGGATTTCGTCGTGATTCAGTGTTTCGCTTAGTCAGTCAGTTGAGTGGCGGTGAGAAAATGAAATTGGCGATGTTGATCGTCAGTCATCAACCTGAATCACCCTTACTATTATTGGATGAGCCAGATAATCATTTGGATTTGGACTCAAAAATTGTGCTTGCTCAGGCGCTAAAATCTTATCAAGGCGCGTTTATTCTTGTCAGTCACGATAAGGATTTCGTTAATGAGAGTGGCGTTGAGTGTCAGTTCGAGTTTGAGGGGTAATAAGATCACTCGGGTAGAGACATTTTTTGCTCTACCCGAGCTTTAATCGGTTTATCTAAAGGCCATTGCGCCTTTGCCGACGCCTTCGTAAGCAACGATTTGTAGAGTTTGATTCTCTGCAATGGTTGGTTTTACTTCGTCAGCAATGTAGCCTGCTAAAAGCTCAACCGTTGTATCGGTAGGTAAGATTTCCGTTTCACTTTTTGCAATCGCTAACTCAAACTCACCTTGAGGCGCAGAGTAACGGAAACCAAAGTGTGTTTCATCCGTAACGTTATGCGCATGTTCACTGAGTTGGAGTTCTGTTACTGAAATTTGGTCTTCTTTTGAACCTAAATAGATATCTTCCCATCGCTTAGCGAATGCGGCTTCTTTTTCGCTATCACGTGCACCATCAACCAAAATTTCAATCGGTGAGCGATGCCCGTGAGCGATTCGTTGACAGTTACCATCATGCTTTTTAAGGCCGTGAGTGTAATGGTAAAAAGCGCCGTTGATCTGTTCGTGACGCAGTGTGATTTCTAACCCCGTTACGTTGCTTGGAAGATTGTCTCGCAGGATGTGATACACATGATCGGTAATGCTCTCGATAGTGCTCTCTTTTGCATCAATTAAGCAGTAGGCTTCATTTGGACAGTGAAGGTGAATGCTCTTATCACCACGCAGAATATCCAGCGTGGAATAACCCGCTTTGCTTTCCGCGTAAATGACGGCAGAGCTTTGCATCGGTATCAGTAGACGATGATCGACGTGCTCATCGACAAGGTGTTTGATCTGCTTCTTAACCTTGCCAAAATCAAGCACCATGCTCATTTCATTAAGTTCACCTGATAAGGTGACATCAACAATCCAACTATCTCCCACGACTCCTCTATTTTCACAGATATAGGAAGAATCGATAACGGTAAGATCTCTTACAAATAGGTTCAAGTTGAACTCCTTACTACTTAATGAGATACGGGAGGCTGATCGAGTTTCAGCAGGCACTTCGTCTCATTGCTTAGGTTAATGAAATTGGAGCGGCAGGATGTTACATCGACTTTGCAAAGTCCACCTTTTTCATGCCTCTCTGACAAAATTGGCTCCGATCGTACACAAGTTTCGTTAAAACCCTAGCTAAGCTGCTGAAAATAGCATCAGTTTGGTATTTTGAAATAAGCGGACATCAGAATTACAGTATATCAGAAAGATTCTCATTTAGCCTGTTCGATCTTTTAACCATTGCCTCGGTGACATACCAGAAACGTGTTGAAAGGCACGTGCAAAACCAGAATAACTGCTATAACCCACTTCATCAGCGACCCAGTTTAACGGTTTGCTCTGCAGTAACAGAGATTGTGCGACTGAGATTCGCCACTTCTGCACATAATCCCCCGGTGTTTCGCCTACTTCACGTTTAAAGGTCTCCATAAATTGAGTTCGAGACATGGCGGCCATTGATGCCATCTCGGCAATCTGAAAGTGGCGCGCAGGCAGTTGATGTATTGCGGTAACCACCGGAACCAAGCGCGGGTGGGCGAGTGCTGAAAACAACCCTTGTTCGATTTTTTGCGATTCAATGAGATAGCGAAAGATCAACGCCATCAAGGTATCACTCAGCTTATCCATCATAAATTGTTGCCCTACGGATTCTTGAGCCGATTCTTGGAACAGCATTTCAATGACTGGGATTAAATTGGGCGCGCTCTCAAAGGGGATGACGATGACTTCGGGTAGAGCAGACAAAACGGGGTTCATTTGCCCCGAGCGATATTCGACACTGGCGCAGACAAGTTCTGCCCCCTCCCCAACGCCCTCAATGCTATGTGGCGTACTCTTTGGTAGATAGATGATACAAGGTTTGGTTAGCTGCTTTGGCGTGCCACGAGCACTGCCTAGTATTAAGTCGCCCGCTTTAAGCACATGAAGATGGCCGCATTGACGTTGTTGCTCTTTAAATGAAGAGATGCCACATAAGTGACCTGAATAGAAAACGCCTGTGCGTATTGAAAAGTGTTCCATCAGTTGTGACAGCAGATCCATGTTACCTCCGAACGATTCGCCTACTTTTTGGATTTTTAGTCCCTCTATAGACCGGAGAAGTCGGCTAATTTACTTCACACAAGGTTAATACAAACAAGGAGCTTGTTATGTCACATAAAAAATCACACGGTAAAAAATTAACGTTAATGGCTGCATTACTGGGAACCAGCTTTTCACTGATGGCGGCAGACATCGACATGAGTGTTGATAGTAATGATTTAGCGATTAAGGGTTATGACCCAGTGGCTTACTTTACAGATAACGGTGCACAACAAGGTAAACCAGAATTTACGGCCACTTATAAGAATGCCATTTATCAATTTGCGAGTAGTGAAAACCGAGATCAGTTTAAAGCGAATCCTGCAGCCTATGCGCCGCAATACGGTGGTTACTGTGCGTTTGGTGTAGCAATGGGTAAGAAGTTTGAAACGGACCCTCAAGCTTGGAAAATTGAAGATGGAAAGCTCTACCTTAACTTAGATAAAACCGTACAGCAGCGTTGGTTAGAGAATACACAAGGTTTCATTGTTGACGCTAACAGCAATTGGTCAACGATTAAAACGGTTGCTGCAGATAAGCTTTAATTGCCCTTTTTGTTCGCCTTTTCTCCCTCGAACAAGTCGCCTGTACCCTCAGGCGACTTTTTTTAATGAAGATAGCCTTCCTATTTGAAAACCGTTACTTCAATTGATTTAACTAAAGGGTGATTTTTTTCACCATTCCTGCTTCAGCATGCCCTGGAATGTTGCAAGCAAACTCGACGTTGTCATCACCGTGGAAATGCCAAAGTAGCTGTTTTGCTTTACCTGGTTTTACGGTAACAGTACTGCCTGACTCATGTGCGTGGTTACCCATGTTTTTCATCATTTCACGATGTTTTAGCTGCTCTTCTTTTGAACCGATTGAGAACTCATGATCAATCTTACCGACGTTCATCACAACAAACTGAACGACGTCATTTGGCTCGATATCGACCTCTTTTTTGAAGTTGATTTTCATGTCATCGGTTAAGATAACGTGAACTACCTTGTCTGGCTTCGCGCCTTTAGCTGGCATGCCAACTGCTGACATACCTTCCATATTCATCATGCCAGAATGGTCCATTTTGCTGTGGTCCATTTTCATGTCTGCGTGATTCATATTGCCGTGGTCCATGTTTGCATGATCCACCTTAGAGTGATCCATGCCATCTGCCATGACGCCTGTGCTGAACATTGCAATTGCTAGAGTGATGAGTGTTTTTTTCATGGTTTATTCCTCTTTGAATTCAGTGGTTCGTGCGCCGCGTTTTTACTGATACGACACACGAATCGTGTTAATTAGCGAACTTCGCGTTGTTTCCATAATTTAAAAATGGCTGGGAGTACGAGTAGGGTAAGCAGTAGCGCAGAAGCCATGCCCCCAATCATTGGCGCAGCGATACGTTGCATCACTTCAGAGCCTGTACCATCGCCGTACATAATCGGGATGAGACCAATAATCACAGTGAGAACGGTCATCATCACAGGGCGAACGCGCAGCCCCGCGCCTTCACGAATCGCATCTGTCAGGTCTTGCTCGGTGATGGATTTTTTGTCTTCCTCTGCGTGAAGCTTTTTGTAATGCCAAGCTTGGTTGAGGTAGACCAGCATGATGACGCCAATCTCGACCGCAACACCAGCGAGCGCAATGAAGCCCACTCCAACGGCTATTGAGAAGTTGTAACCTAGGTAGTGCATCAGCCATAAACCGCCCACCATCGCGAGGGGCAGCGTCATCATAATGATCATAACTTCACCCACTCGGCGGAAGCTGAAGTAGAGCAGTAGCATGATGATGGCGATGGTGATTGGAACGACTACGCTTAAACGCTCTTTAGCGCGCTCCATGTATTCATATTGACCGGACCAAGCCAATGAGTAACCCGCCGGAAGTTGGAGCTGCTCTGCAACCGTATTTTGCGCTTCAACAACGTATGAACCTAAATCTCGCCCCTCGATGTCGACAAACACCCAGCCATTAGGGCGCGCGTTTTCCGTTTTGATCATCGGTGGGCCATCTTCGTAGCTAATATCCGCGACATCGGCTAAGGCAATACGCGCCCCATTGGGTGTCACAAGCGGTAGGTTCTGCAGTTTTACTACCGAGTCACGGTAGTCTTGCGGATAACGGACATTAATAGGGTAGCGTTCGAGCCCCTCGACGGTCTCACCGACATTCATCCCACCCACAGCCGTTGATATGACTTGTTGTACTTCCTTGATGCTTAAGCCATAACGAGCCGCTGAACGGCGTTTAATATCGATAGTGACGTAACGACCACCGGCCACACGCTCGGCATACACGGATGCGGTGCCCGAGATGTTATTGAGGATAGGCTCCAAGTCTGCCCCTATCTGCTCGATCACTTTCAGATCTGGCCCAGCAATCTTGATGCCGATAGGTGTTTTGATACCTGTCGCGAGCATGTCGATACGTGTTTTTATTGGCATCACCCAAGCATTGGTTAACCCTGGGAACTGAACGAGATCATCAAACTCCTTGCGTAATGATTCTGTCGTCACACCTTCACGCCATGCATCTCGTGGTTTCAGTTGGATCACGGTTTCAATCATCGTAAGTGGCGCAGGGTCGGTTGCTGTTTCTGCGCGGCCAATCTTGCCCCAAACCGTCTCTACTTCCGGCACCGTTTTGATTAGCTTATTGGTTTGCTGTAACAGCTCACGCGCTTTACCAATTGAAATACCAGGGTAGGTCGTCGGCATGTACATCAGGTCGCCTTCATCCAATGGTGGAATAAACTCACTACCTAGTTTGCTGGTTGGGTAATACGCGGAAGCCATTAAACCAATCGCCAGCACGATCATGGTTTTTGGAAAGCGTAAGCTGAGGTTTAGCAATGGGCGGTATAGCGCGACCAATCCTTTGTTGACTGGGTTTTTATGCTCTGGGAGCACCTTGCCACGAATAAAGTAACCCATCAGAACAGGCACGAGCGTAATCGCTAGACCTGCGGCTGCCGCCATTGCATAAGTTTTGGTAAAGGCGAGCGGAGAGAACATCTTGCCCTCTTGGCCTTCCAGAGCAAACACGGGCACGAAGCTTAACGTAATAATAAGCAGTGAGAAGAACAGCGGAGCGCCGACCTCTTCCGCCGCTTTTCCGATCACTTGCCAGCGGTTTTTATCCGTTAGAGGTGTTCGTTCAATATGCTTATGCACGTTTTCGATCATGACTATTGCACCATCGACCATGGCACCAATCGCGATGGCGATGCCACCCAATGACATGATGTTGGCGTTAATGCCTTGCCAGTGCATGACGATAAACGCGGATAGAATCCCGACAGGCAAGCTAAGCGCAATCACCAGTGATGAGCGAATGTGGAACAAGAACAACGCACAAACCACCGCAACAACGATGAACTCTTCTGCCAGTTTCTTCCATAGGTTTTCTACTGCGGCATCAATCAATGTTGAACGGTCATAGGTTGCGACAATCTCGACGCCATCTGGCAGGCTTCGCTGTAGCTCGGCAAGCTTGGTTTTAACGTTCTCGATCACTTCACTGGCGTTTTCGCCAAATCGCATTACGATGACGCCGCCGACAGCTTCGCCTTCACCGTTGAATTCAGAGATGCCGCGACGCATCTGTGGGCCAAGATTGATGTCAGCGATATCACCGAGCAAAAGCGGCGTGCCTTTAGTGGTGACTTTAAGCGGCAGGGACTTAATGTCTTCAATGCTGCTTAAGTAGCCTGTGGTGCGAACCATGTGCTCCGCTTCAGCCACTTCAATGACCGATGCGCCAGTCTCTTGGTTGCCGTTCTGAATCGCAATGTTGACTTGTTGTAGTGTTAAGTCGTAAGCGCGCAGCTTGGCTGGATCGATCTGCACTTGATACTGCTTAACCATACCGCCAACCGTGGCCACTTCTGAAACGCCCGCTACGGTTTGTAACTCATACTTCAAGAACCAGTCTTGTAAGCTACGCAGCTCGGCTAAATCATGTTGCCCAGTTTTATCTTGTAGAACATAGCTGTAGACCCAGCCCACACCCGTGGCATCAGGCCCGAGTGTTGGTTTGGCGCTAGGTGGCAACTTAGGTGCTACTTGGCTTAAGTATTCGAGTACTCGAGAGCGTGCCCAATACATATCGGTATCATCGTTGAAAATGATGTAGACATAGGAGTCGCCAAAGAACGAATATCCTCGTACGGTTTCTGCACCCGGCACGGCTAGCATGGCAGTCGTCAGTGGGTAAGTAACTTGATCTTCAACTACTTGCGGCGCTTGACCTGGGTAGCTGGTTTTAATGATCACCTGAACGTCTGACAGATCTGGTATCGCATCAACAGGGGTATTCTTTACACTGTAAAGACCACCTAGCACTAGAGCGAGAGTGGTAATTAGGACTAAGAATCGATTATTAATCGACCAACGAATGATTGCACTGATCATAGTTAGCCCTCTACCGATTCAAGTTGTTTCAATTGGTATTCAGAGCCCTGTTTTTCAATTAGAAACCGAACTTTTTGCCCTTCTTCAAAACCTGACAAGTTAACCTCTTCGCCGACGGAGAAGTTCATTTCTCCCGCTTGCCAGTTCCATTCCGCGACAGGTAAATGTTTGAGAGTGATCATGCCAAAATCAGCCATCAACATCGTGATGTCGCCTGTCACCCACACTTCGGCTGCAACGACGCTGTCATCTGCTTTGAAATCGACAACTTCATACTGACCGGTTTCGGTTTTTTGCATTTCAAACTCAATCGCTTGGCCTTTCTGAAGACCCTTCATGTCAACACCGCTTGCGAGGTTAAAGTTCATCACCATGCCTGGCCAATTCCACTCTGGAACTGGTTGGTGGTTGATGGTCAGCATGCGATGGTCAGCCATAACATCAGTGATTTCACCTTTCGCCCAGACGGTTTCCGCTGGTGGCTCGATACCGTTGATGCGAGAAAGATCCGCTGATTGGCTAGATTCTGAATCGAGCATAAAGTGGGCGGAGGTAACGACTTTGTCTTCTAGGTTTAAGCCTTGGAGAACTTCAATGCGATCGCCTGCTTCACGGCCTACTTCAATGCGCGCTGAGCGGTATTTACCTTCCCCTTCAGTAAGCACAACACGGGTCATGCCACCTGAACGAATCACGGACGACTTGGCGATAGTTAGTACTGACTCATCACTGACAGGTTGCAGTGCAATGTTGGCAAACATGTTTGGTTTGAGCTCACCATTTGGGTTAGGGAACTTCAAACGAACGCGTAAAGTACGTGTTTTCGGGTCAAGAATTGGATAAACGTAGTCGATGACACCTTGCCACTCATTACCGGGAATCGCATCAAGTGTCATGGTTGCGTTACTGCCTGCTTTCATCCAATGGGTTTGACGTTCAAACACTTCGGCATCGACCCAAACGTTGTCTAATGGGCCTGCACTAATGACCGCTTGAGCTGGGGAAAGGTAACCGCCTTCTCTGACATTTAATGTAGCAATGATACCGTCAGCGGGCGCTTTAATCTCAATGGTTTGAGAAGCTTTTCCACTGCGCTTAATCGCTTTGATTTGCGCTCGGTCTACCCCTAAGGTGACTAAGCGTTCCGTTGCCCCTTTGACTAAGCCACTTCGTCCTGTGCGGTAGGCGTTGAGTAGCTCCTCTTGTGCTTTGACAAGCTCTGGAGAATAAAGGCTAAAAAGTACGTCACCTTTAGTTACTTTTTCTCCGACGGCATTGATATTGAGTTTTTCAACCCAACCCGCAACACGGACATTGGTTTGCCATAAGTGGCTCTCATCGAAAGCGATGTAACCGACTGTTTCAATACGAGGGCTAAGTGGCTCACGCATAACTTGCTCTGTTTTTACACCCAGATTGTTTTCAACTTCTGGCGATATTTTTACTGTTCCGGGTTTATCATTTTTACCAGCAAGATCATCAGCATAGACAGGGATAAGGTCCATACCCATTGGTGACTTTCCTGGTTTATCTCTTTGATAGTTCGGATCCATCGGCGCGACCCAGTACAGAGGCTCGTTTGGATCGGCAGCACTTGCAGAAGACATTGCCGCCATATCATGGCTCGCCGAATAAAAATATTGATTGGCTCCAAAGCCAAGCGCACCACCAACTAGCAATGCAAGAGTTGCAACTTGTAATGATTTCATTGTGTTCCCTATTTATTGTTAGTGGTTAGCTGAGGCTTGCTAACTTGGTATTCAAAGCCACTTAATAGCGCAGCTAGGTTACTGTTGGTGATGTTTAAATCTGTGGTTAGACGTTCTTTCTCCAGTCTCAAAGCAAGCTCATCCGTGGTGGCTGCAATCACATCGTTAAATTGTGCGGTGTTGTTTTGATAGCCACGTTCGACCGCTTTTATCCGTGCATCAGCTTGGGGGATAAGTGTGTCTTGGTATCGCGTTAGACGCTGTTGTAGGTTTTCTCTTTCGACCAATAGTGCATTCACTTTGGCGTTCATTTGAGCGAGTAGCGCGTCTTTTTGTGATTGCGCTGCGCCTACTTGGTGCTGCGCCGCCGCTAAGTTTCGATCTTGGCGATTGCCCGTGAATAGCGGAATATCCATGGTTAGGTAAGCACTCACTAAATCTGACGCTGGCTCTCCCATCATGTTGTTGGCTTGGCGGTGGGCATACATCACTTCCACGCCAAATTGCGGCGTGTATGCTTGCTCTGCTATTTCTACTTGAGTTTGATTCGCTGCAATACTGATGTCTGCCATTTTTATCATCGGATGTTGGCTTAATCTTCGGTAATGCTGGGTCATACTTGGATCTATGATTTGATCGAGCTTACTCCAATCAATGGTGTTGCTTGCCTTGATCTTATGTGCGCTGCGAATCCATTCATCGCCGAGCCATTCGGAAAGTTGAGAGACTATTCGTCTTTGTATCTGAGTATTGGCCTGCAGTTTGTCATCTAATTTTGCGATTTGAAGCTGAGCGTTGAGTAGGTCTTGCGCTTCACTTTTACCAATCGAGTAATTGGTTTGAATAAAGCGCTCCATTTCCGTCATCAATACTTTATTTTGTTCAAGAATGTTTTGTGCAGCTTGCTGATAGCCAAGTTCTACCCAAAGCTGGGTAACGCTATTGATGATGTCGAGCTCTCGAGTCTGTACCTGAGATGCAATGCCATCTGCTTGGGTATTGGCTTTTTGCTGCTGCAGTTCTAGTGTTGAGCCGCGTTCAAATTGCTGCATCAACCCGACCGATATATTGGTCATTGGGTCTTCATCGAATTTAAAGCTATCAACGGGTAGCCCGCCAAGGCCAACTTTTACTTTGGGATCCATGAGGGTAGAAGCTGCAACGCCTGTTTCACGCATTGCTTGTGATTGAGCATAAAACTGCGAACGTGTTGCGTCGTTGCTAAGTGCCGAGTTAATTAGCTCAGGAAGTGTTGGTGGTACCAAGTGTTCAACAGCCACCATGTCGGTTTTGGCTGCCGCACTTAGAGACCACAGAGCCGAGCTTGCTGAGAGCACAGCTATAGTCGTGATATTTTTCACATTGTAATCCATTGTTAGGTGCTATTAGCACGTAAAACTACCTCTCAGATTGGTTTACTGAGATCGAATATGTAGTAATGGATTAGGCAATAGGGGGGCGATAAAGCGAGGCTTGGCGGTAAACCGTATCACCGACAGACTCTGAATGGATTAAGGCTAAGAAAGAGGCGATATGGGCGGATTGCGCTGATGGTGTAAACAGGGCGATCGCAGATGCGCACACCGAGCCACAACAGTTGTGCGCTATATCATTTTCACCGTTACATGCGCTTTGCGACTGCGATTCCACATGAGTAGATTTATGGTGGCTATGATCGACTTTTGCTGTCATTCCACATGGAGTATCAGCTTGCATATTGGTTTGGTGAGTGTTTGAGGCCATTTGGAAGGTCATTAATGGTGCGCTGAAGACAAAGCTAGACATCAGCATTGCAAGAATACTGATTAGCGTAATCCAAATTTTGCGAATGGGAGAAAAGCTCATACCGCACCAGAAAACAAATGACTGTTTTCATCATAAAGCTTTCCCCTAGGGTAAGGTCAAGTTATTCAATCGTCGCTTCTACATCGAGTATCGCTTGTTTAACTTCATCAGGGAGATTGGTTTTGGTGTTGTTTTTAAAGTCAAACATCACACAAGTTGCTTTGCCTATCGTACTGACTTTGCCCAGCTTCTTACTAACGATTTGATACTCCATAGTGAAGCGGTCTTCTTGCAAATCAACAATCTTTGACCCAATGACTAAAGTATCTGGGTAAGTGATAGGTAACTTGTAGCGACAACTCGTTTCTCCAAGAACGGGACCAACTTGGCTTTGCGCGATGTTAACCAGTAGTTTGATACGTTTGAAGTATTCTAGCCTAGCACTTTCGAAGTAACGGAAATAGACAGCATTGTTGACATGTTGCAGTGCATCCATTTCTCCCCACGCGACTTGTACTTCAGTAACGACTGGAAAGTCTTTAAGTAGATCTTCCATGAATCTTCCTTGGATTGGTTTAAATTGAGTTTTTATTCTAAAGCGTTCAAGCAGTGAAAGGGAGTAATTGTTAATTAAATGTGATCTCTAAGGGGTGGGAGATGAACGCTGCTATTTATAAGGTGCGGCGCAGTTTGCAATTTATGAGAGCTATGACGGTTAAATGTAGGTTATTCATTTGCGCCAACGTTTGCTCTGGCTTAACATAGTTGCCATATAATATCTAACACGTTCAAAACTCTAGATATTTTATTGAATTAGGATGCAAGTTTATTCAATCGTCACTTTTAAGGATGTAAAGTGTTATGAAGAACATTTCGTTCAAGAATAAGATAGTTGTACTTATTGTAACTATTATCTTTATCACCATTCTCTCTTCATATTTCAGTGTTAATTACTTTATTAGTAATCATATCCAACGTACTGATACCCAAAGTATTACTCACAGTATCGACTTGATTCAGCAGAAGCTAGAAAAAGACCTTCAAAGCAAGCTCAATCTCGCGACTAGTCTCAACTTTAGTATGATGGATATCAGTGAGACTAAAGAGAATTCAGGTTTCTATCGAATTGTAAAAATTGTCAATGGTTATGCATTTGACGATAGTGGCAACATGAGTGATGAAGATGCAGAGCAATACATTGCTCAGGCTGAATCTCATGGAGAGGAAATGAAAATCAGCCCGGTTTCTATGTTGGGTGATGTTCCCGTGATTACTTTCTCAATCAAGCGATTGGATGATTCGGTGGATTTCTTTGTTCTCAACCTTAGTGAGATAGGCAAAGTTATCGAAACTTATGCTTTCGAGGGCAGTTACGCAGAGTTGGCTGCGGGAAGTCTTAAAATTTTCTCCAACGTGACGCAAGGCGATCTAACTCCGATTAGTCGCTCGATTCCACTTGGCAGCCAAACTTGGTCACTAACTGGTTATATCGACAACGATAATATTCAGGCAAATACGGCGGCATTGAGTTGGAATGTGACGATTGCATTGGCCGTGATTGGTCTAGCGATTGTGCTACTGAGTGTGATGCTACTGCATTACTCATTTAAACCATTATTACGCTTAAAAGAACTGGTGGCGGATCTTGCGCAGGGTAACGGTGATTTAACACGCCGACTTAAAGTGGAAAAGCAGGATGAGATAGGAGAGATCTCGGGCTCGATTAACCAGTTCATTGAAAAGCTGCAAAGCATGTTTATTGAGGTTTCAGAGTCCTCGAAAGAGATTGACTCTGCAGTGCAAAACATCAGCCAGCAATCGGTATCTAATCTAGACACGCTGAACCAACATACCCAAGAGACGGAGCTAGTGATCACCGCGGTTGAAGAAATGAGTGCTAGCGCGGTGTCAATTGCTCAAAGCGCTGAAAATGCAGCGCAGCTAACGGAGCAAGCAAACCGTTACTCAGAGCAATCTAAGCAGACGGTAACCAATGCGGTTGATAGTGTGAACCATCTGGTTGAGCAGGTTGCCTCTATGTCTTCGACGATCAGTACAATGGACGCGGACACCAAAGAAATTAGCACTGTGCTGCAAGTGATTGGGGATATTGCAGAACAAACCAATTTGCTTGCGTTGAATGCGGCCATTGAAGCCGCTCGTGCTGGTGAACAGGGCCGAGGTTTCGCAGTGGTGGCGGACGAGGTAAGAGCACTGGCTGGCCGAACGCAACAGAGCACATCGCAAATCAATGATATGTTGCAGAAGCTAAAGAACACGACTGACAGCGTTGTTAGCGAGATGGATATGACGCGTAAGAGCTGTGAAACGACGGCAGAACATACTCAACACGTGATGGCTTCCTTGAATGATGTGACTGAGTCAGTGGTTGAAATTAATGACGTGAATACGCATGTCTCGACATCAGCTCAGCAACAGCGCCAGGTCACTGATGAGGTGAGCCGCAACATGGCAGCGATTCAAGATATTATCAACATTCTGAATGGCAATGCGTCGCAAGCCTCAGCGGTAAGCAATGAGCTTAGCGACACGTCTCGTAACCTGAGCAGCGTCGTGGGGCAATTTAAAGTGCAGTAATGCTCAGTAACCTCGACAATAAAAACAGCCGCTGAACTTTCAGCGGCTGTTTTGTTTTATTCACTTGCAGGTAGCGGGTATTGCGGTAACTCTCTTATCAACAAATCTTCGATGACAATTCTCATTTCTTTGATTGACCTGTCTATAGCTTTACAGTTTATGCTCTATATTAGATGAACAAAGTAAATACTCGTAAGGCTAGATCATGACTGAATCGACCCCCTCGCTCCCACAACTGGGTTGGCGACCGTATTACCAACAACAGCTTTCTCTAGAGGACTTAGAAACACTCGCTGTAGCGCGCATTGTCGAGCAGCATCGTAGTCAAGTGATTGCGATTGGCGAGCAAGGAAAAGTGACGTTAACACTTACACCGAGTAGTGAGCGTGTTTGTGTAGGTGATTGGGTTCTTTTTGATGATGGACTGCGCGTTCAACGTCTGCTGGAGCGTCAATCTCTATTTCATCGCAAAGCGGCGGGCACTAAGGTGGATACGCAGTTGATCGCGGCGAATGTTGATAGTGTATTCATTGTTTGCTCTTTGAACGATGATTTTAACCTCAATCGAATTGAACGTTATTTGGCATTAGCGAAAGAGGCAGATGTTGAGCCGATTGTTGTTTTGACTAAAGCGGATCAATGTGACGATGTTGAGTCTTTGCGTCAGCAAGTCCAACGTTTAGATCCGCTTATGCTTGTTCATGCGATTAATGCTACAGACGAAACTGAAATTGCAGAGCTATCCGTTTATTGCCAGTCAGGAAAAACCGTGGCGTTGTTGGGCTCGTCGGGTGTTGGAAAATCAACCTTAGTGAATGGGCTTAAAGGCAGTGAAACCATGCTGACAGGTGCTATACGTGAGGATGACAGTAAAGGGCGTCATACCACTACTTATCGTTCTTTGCAGTGGCTGCCGCAAGGTGGATTACTAATGGATACCCCAGGGATGCGCGAATTGCAGTTGAGTGATTGCGAACACGGCATCCACGAAGCTTTTGGTGATATATCTGAGCTTGCCGAACAATGTAAGTTCGCTGATTGCAGTCACCAATCTGAACCCGGCTGCGCCGTTCAAAATGCGATTGAAGAAGGGCGATTAGAGCTCCGCCGTTTGGACAGCTACCAAAAGTTAATGCGAGAACAAGCGTTTAACAGTGCAACGTTAGCGGAAAAGCGAGCGAAAGATAAAGCGTTTGGAAAAATGGTCAATACAGTTCAACACCAATCACGAGCACTGAAAAAAGGGCGCTAGGCTTTGTATAAAATTTCTCAACTTGGTGAGTTGCTCGGTTTGTCTCGAACAACGCTACTCTATTATGAAAAGCTCGGTTTGATCCGAGGTCAGCGATTGGCTAATGGCTATCGAACCTATAGCGACAATGACCTGCAGAGATTGCGATTGATCCAAAAACTCCAAGCGGGCGGATTGACATTAAAAGAGTGCCAAGCGTGCCTAGAGGAAAAAGTGGAACGCGAGATGCTGGTACAAAGGCTCGCTCAGCTTGATAAAGAGATCGAAGAGAAGCAGCAATCACGACATTTACTTGCGGCACTATTAGGAGAGACGTCACTGGCATCTTGGCACGAAAGCTTAGATGAAGTGGCTCCTGATGCTCATTTAGAGTGGTTAAAGAAACAAGGCTTTGATGAAAAGCAGGCATTACACCTGAAATGGTTATCTAAAGATATGAATACTCACGAACAATATATGGCGGACTTCTTTCGCGTTTTTTCTCAACTGGAGCGTTGGGGGCCTGGTTCTTCAAAAGATACCTTAAAAGCGCTCTCTTTGTTGCCAAATACCCCGCAGCATTTACTCGAAATAGGTTGCGGCAAAGGCTTATCAACACTGCTTTTTGCCGAGAATGGCGTGAATCAAATTACTGCGGTTGATAACGAACAATCCGCACTGGATGACTTCATGCAGCATGTCTCAGAGAAAGGCTTCCAACCACAGATTCATCCCGTTTGTGCTGATATGGCAAACTTACCGTTTGAACCACAAAGTTTTGATACGGTGTGGGCAGAGGGGAGTGCTTACATCATGGGAGTAGAAAAGGCATTATTAGCGTGGCGACGCATGCTTAAGCCGGGCGGGATTTTGGTTGTGAGTGACTTGGTTTGGAGTGTTGAAGAGCCGAGTGAAGTACAACGTCAATTTTGGGCAAAAGAGTATCCTGATATGGCGAGCGTGAAATCGCGCTTGGCGTTAGCCAAAAAAGCGGGTTTTAAGGTGCTGGATCACTTTAGTTTGAGTGATGAAGCTTGGCACAACTACTATGATCCGCTTGCAGATACCCTTGCCGATTTGCAACCGGAACTCAACGGTTCGGCGGCGCTAAATGATCTTGAGCGCGAGTTATCTGCTTTCAACAGTCGTAATGGCGAGTTTGACTATCAGGTGTTTATTCTTCAGTTAAGCTGACGTTAGCCTAAGAGTCATTCTTGAATTTGCGGATGGCGCATTTGCTGATAATTGGGCAGTTGAATCCTCAGCTGCTCAAAGGTTTTTCTAGCGCTCTCTTTGGCTAAGTTATTAATCAACCAGTGTGGGAGCGCACCGCCGGGATCAGCAAAGGCTGTGTATTCAATTAAGGTAGTGCCCGTGTTGAGCTTTTGCAGTTGCCATTGCGCTTGAACGGATGTAATTCGAATATAGCCGTCTTGGCTCGCGAGGCTTGAGATAGGAGCGTCTTGGATGTTAAGCGTAAAGCCTAGCTCATCTTGCTGATATTTTGAGTAGGTCACCATGTCTCGATCTTTGGCGGGCCACGGTGCTGAGAATTGAGTGTAGACGATGTTTTCAGTCGCTGACAATTGGCTAAGTACTCGACTATGACTGACGTTATCAATCCAATTCGGAACATTGTCACTGTTTTCTAACAGGGTAAGAAATGCGCCGTAAGTCGTTGGAGTAAACATTTTGGCTTTGATCTCGACTAAGCCATCGGTATGTTCTCGTGAAGAGATGGTAATCCCATCTTGGTCGCTTTCAAATTGCCAAGATTTTAGCGGCTGAGCATTGAGCGCTAACGACGCAATGAGAGCAATCCAAATCCATTTATGAAGATGTTTTAGCATTCCGTACCTAAACAATTTAATCAACACGCCCAAATACTTATACGCACTTATTTGCACGATAGTTTATATCATAGCGTAATTAAAAGCAGATTAATGCTGCACGCGTCCTCGTAATGATTTAGTTTGCGACTTTATATTCTTTCCTTTGAGTCGTCTCTCTTTTGAAGCTCTTGTTGGCTTAGTTTCTCGGCGCTTTTTTTGCACAACCATGGCTGATTGAATCAGCTCCGCCAATCGCTTTAAGGCATCCTCTCTATTTTGCTCTTGAGTACGGAACTGCTGAGCTTTGATGGTAATGACGCCTTCTTTCGAAATTCGCGAATCTTTTAGGGCTAGAATCCGCTGCTTATAGACATCCGGAAGCGTTGAATGAGGAACGCTAAATTGAAGGTGGATTGCTGAAGAGACTTTATTGACGTTTTGGCCACCAGCTCCTTGAGCACGAATGGCCGTTAGCTGGATTTCCCAGGCTTGTATAGTCACGGTATTGGAGATCTTCAGCATGATATAGGGCTTTGTAGTTTGTGAGCTGAGCGCTAAGATATCTTAGTTTTCAGTGAATTCCAAATTAGCTTTAAGGAGCGTCCGCATGGCGAATATCGTTTTTATCGCAACCAGTTTAGACGGTTATATTGCCGACAAAGATGGTGGCCTTGATTGGCTTATGGCAGTGCCAAACCCAGATAACGTTGATACTGGTTTTGGCCCTTTGATGGAGCGAGTGGATGCGCTATTGATGGGACGAAATACCTTAGATGTCGTGCTTAGTTTTGGTGTGGATTGGCCTTACAGCAAGCCTGTTTATGTATTGAGCAATACTATGACGGAAGTGCCTACAGGATACGAAGACAAAATTATACTTGTTAAAGGGGATGTAGAGCAGGTATTACAGCAGATGAATGAACAAGGCCATCAAGAGATCTACATTGATGGCGGTGTGACCATTCAGCATTGTCTGAAGAAAGATTTAGTCGATGAGCTGGTGGTAACCACGATTCCGGTTCTATTAGGCGGCGGCTCACCGTTATTCGGATCATTGGATGCCCCATTGAATTTCCAATTGATAGAAAGCCAAGTTTACCTAGATACCATGGTTCAAAACCGCTATCTGCGTATTCGATAATTCAACTGTGAGACAAATTTGAAAAGGCTAGGTTTGTTCAGGAATATCTGACTCTGTTCGACTAACGTTTTGGGTAGGACAATCAGAAAAGGAGAACAAGTTATGCAGACAAATCCGGTCGGTTGGTTTGAAATCTACGTTGATGATATGGAAAGAGCCAAAGCATTTTATGAATCAGTATTTGGTGTGTCGCTAGAACGGATAGGTGATGAAGCCAAAGTCGATATTGAAATGTGGGGCTTTCCTTCCAATATGGAACAATACGGAGCATCTGGAGCGCTAGCTAAAATGGATGGCGTCGCTGCAGGTGGTAATAGCACCATGGTGTATTTTTCTTGCCAAGATTGCGCAGTAGAAGAAGCAAGAGTGAATGATGCGGGTGGACAAGTGGCACACAACAAGTTTTCAATTGGCCCACACGGCTTCATTTCTGTGGTCGCGGATACTGAAGGTAATATGATTGGTTTACATTCTATGGTTTAAAAATAAGCCCCAGTATTCTGGGGCTTAATTGATTAAAGCAAGGTTGCCGCCGTTTGCTCGCCCATTGCAATCAACTTATCGAGCACTCGTTCTCCATCAGCGCGTAAGCCGTTATGCTCATATTCATTGGTGATCCAAGCTTTGGCGTTCGGGATGTTAGCTAACGTCTCTCGGCTAATATCCATCTCCACAAACATATCATCAGCATACACTGCGCAGCTCACCGGAACCTTGTTGTTGGCAAGTTGCTCTGCGTTGTACAGCGGCGTCCAATCCTCTTTTTCTGCTAATAACTCGGCAGCTTCTTTGAGTGGCTTAAGACAGACATATTGGTCAAACATCCATGGGAATACCATCTCACCGGTAAAGTAGAACGGCTGTCCAGGTTGATAGTTAAATTCATCTCTGGTCTGTCTAACGCGATGTGCGCTCCAGTTAGAAGCAAAACCTTGGCAGTAAATGGACTCGTGCAGGATGGCGTAAATCGGGTTAGTTTGAAAGCCTTGCTCTATCAACATGCTGTTTAGGAATTCGTAGCGCAACTGAGGCTTACCATTGATCTCAACCAACGCGTTTTCCAATAAATAGTAAGTTGGCAGGAAGGTATCGCTCATGCCGAAGTTGATGCCAATTTGTTGGAACTGCTCCACGGTGAATCGTTGACCGTTAGGCAAAAACTCTTCGTTCTCCAATAAGTGGTCTGCAATGCGTTGACAAAGTTCTTGCGCTTTTGGGAACTGCTGGAAGAAGGCTTGGTTCTTTTCCATGGTGCGTTTGAATGTCGCTTGATAAACGTCATCAGGGTGGCGAGAAATTGAAGGTACACCACCGGTAATGTAACTGCGTGACAAGCTTTCAGGAAACAGCGATAAATAGGTCAGAGAACAAAAACCACCAAAGCTTTGGCCTAAGATAGACCACTTTTCTACGCCCAACTTTTCACGAATGAACTCGGCGTCACGCACAATATTATCTGCACGGAAATGAGTCAGATAATCCGCTTGTTCGTTAGGAGTCAAATGAGCCAGTGTTTGATGGCTGATTACTGAGCTGTTGCCAGTACCACGTTGATCGAGCAGTAACACTCGGTACTGCTGCATGACACGCTTTACCCAGCCATTGAAACCGTTTTGACGAGGTGAGGGGAACCCTGGTCCGCCTTGGAAATAGACCAAAAACGGTTTTTCGCTTTCGCCGTCAGAGACAAGTGATAGCTCTCGTGCAAATACTTCAATTGAGCCTTTTTCTGGGGTGGCGTAGTCCAATGGTACTTGGAAATAGTGGGGAGTGAATTTAACTCCAGCATCAATAAATGGTTGAGCGTTCATGTTGTTTTTGTACATCCGTGGCGTGAGTGATGCCGTATATTAGCGTTTTGCTAGACAGATACCAACGTTGGCGTGAGTTTGTGAGGGCTGGGTAGGCGGCTGCTGATTTCAGAGTGACCGTCATCATGTTTTGTCTTATGCTCGTACTGCGGGTGATCGCTGGAATTAAACTCATAAAAATGAAAAGAATGAAATTATGAATTACTTTGAATCTCCATTTGCAGGTAAGCCTCTGCAACAGCAAGTGACGAATCCTAACATTATTGTCGGCCGCCACAGTTACTACTCTGGTTACTACCACGGTCATGGTTTCGATGATTGTGCCCGTTACCTGAACCCAGAGCGGGATGATGTGGACAAACTCATTATTGGCAATTTTTGCTCAATTGGTTCGGGGGCGGTGTTCATGATGGCGGGTAATCAAGGCCATCGAACAGACTGGGTGAGCACTTTCCCTTTCTTCTATCAAGAGAATGAAAACTTCGCCGATGCGCAAGATGGGTTTTGCCGAGTGGGGGATACCGTCATAGGTAACGATGTTTGGATTGGTTCAGAATCGATGGTCATGGCAGGCGTGAAAATTGGTGATGGTGCTGTGATTGCTAGTCGTGCAGTCGTTACAAAAGATGTCGCGCCTTATGAAGTCGTCGGTTCTAACCCGGCTAAGCATATTAAGTTTCGTTTCTCCGCTGAGCAGATTGAAATGCTGCTTGAAATGCAGTGGTGGTATTGGTCAGATGAACAGCTGAAAGGGGCGATGCACCACCTTTGTTCTGCTGATATTGCCTCGTTGTACAATTACTGGCAAGAAACCATTCGCTAATTTAGCCTCTAAAGTAAGAAAGCCAAGGTATTGAATATTAAAAAGGTATTCAATACTGGTAATGTCTAGTAGTGTGGGCTTTATGTGCAACAGAGTGGGGCGACCATGGAAATTTCTGAACAGTCACTTATTGAACCTTATTTAGACAACGCCAGTTTTGCTGATAGCTTTTCGGTCACACTTCCAAATCGTCAGCAGTCGGCATTTGATGTTTACTTATCGCTTATGAAAAGCTCGCCTGATTGGGTTAATCGATTGATGGCTTTGCGTAATCGTATTGTCTCTCTGTTTGGTCTGAAAAACCTTGGCACCATGAGTGAGTTAACCGCTAATCTTGATGAAGCGAGCTGTAAACCGGGCGACCGGATTGGTATTTTTACGTTGGTGAAGCTCACGCCCAATGAAGTATTAGCAGAAGATTGCGACAAGCATTTAAACGTTCACTTATCTTTTTTACTTGTTCCTCATGGTGAACAAGTCACACTACATGTGACGACTGCGGTACATGTCAAAAACTGGCTTGGCCGTGTTTACATGCTGTTTGTCGCGCCAATGCATAAGTTAATTGTTCCTGCGAGCTTAAAGGCGCTAGAACGAGAATACACCTAATTAGCTTTGTTCAATTTTTTTGAATAAGTGGCTCTAATCCCTCCGCTCACATTTGAATCCTAGCCAGATACACTGAGTCTATTAGTGAGAGGGAGAAGAATGATGAGCAAGCAAAGACAAATAATTCAACGTATCAAAGCCCATGCGACATCCGATGGCGATGGTGTGAAAATCTCTCGTGTCGCAGGCTTTAACAATAAAAGCTTTTCGCCGTTTTTAATGGTCGATGAGCTTAAATCTGATCAACACTCCGACTATGTTGGTGGTTTTCCTCCGCATCCGCACCGCGGTATTGAAACCCTCACCTATATGATGAAGGGCCATTTTCAACACCGCGATCACATGGGGAATGTGGGCGAGTTAAAATCTGGCGGAGCTCAGTGGATGGCGGCGGGTCGAGGTGTTATTCACAGTGAAATGCCAATCATGGAAGAGGGCGATCTACATGGCTTCCAAATTTGGATTAATCAGCCTGCACGCGACAAGATGAAACCAGCACAGTATTTTGATTTTCAATCTGAGACGATTGCTGAACGAAACAGTGCAACACATGGTTTGCATCGAGTTTTGGCGGGTGATCTGATTGCTGAAGGTGAATTGATTCAAGGGCCACTAGACAAAACGGGCGTTCCTCTGACTGTTGCCGATTGGCGAGCGGTGAGTGGTCAGCAAACCTCAATTGATACACCAGAGCATTTCAATATGATGCTGTTTGTTTACCAAGGTGGCGTGACTGTTGGTGATATCGAGGTAACACAAGGTGAAATGGTGTTGCTATCGAAAGGAGAGCTAGTGCAATTAGCATCAAACCAAAACAGCGGCGCGTTGCTGTTTATGGGGGAGCCGATTGATGAGCCCGTTGTTCATTATGGTCCATTCGTGATGAACACCATGGCTGAAATTGAGCAAACCATCAGTGAATACAACTCTGGCGTTTTTGAAACTTACTAAGGTCAAAAAGCCAATATCCGTGCGCTTTCGCTTCATCCACTGCCCGAAGCAATCTTTGCACAGCCGCCTAACTCTGGCGGCTTTTTTATGTCTGTCGTAATGCGCTCTCGTCACTTTCGCGCAATATCGTTCAATAAGCACGCTTTGGAATGCATTAGCCTTGCTAAAAAGTGAGGATTTTTTATGGATAGTATTTTGATTGCGATGATCGCATTTGCTTTTGTGGGGGCTGTGACTCCTGGCCCGGTGAATATTCTGGCGACTTCTACAGCGGTGCAGAATGGCAGCGGAGAAGCCTTCAAACATGTGGTTGGCGCTTCAGTGGCATACGCTTTGGTGGTGTTTGTATCTGGGAGTGTATTAGCGAGCTTAACCCATTGGCTTCCGTTATTAGAAACGGGAATGCAGCTTGTCGGCTCAGGCTTTTTGATCTACCTCGCTTACAAAATCTATTGTGCGCCAGTCGAAGCTTTATCGATTGAAGGTAGCGGTACTTCAGGTTGGTTGAGTGGTTCGTTGACTCAAGTTCTTAATCCTAAAGCTTGGCTCGTCGCCATGTCGGGAGTGAGCCTATATGTGGTTGGTCAACTTGAGCAGCAGAAATGGCTTTGGATCTTTACTACTGTGTCTTTAATTGCTTGCTTAGTTGGTGTCGGTGTTTGGGCACTGCTTGGTCGATTGTTTGCGACCTATTTATCACAACCTGTGAAGCAACGCCTTTTTAATCGAACCATGGCGATCATTCTTATCATATCTGTTAGCATTATTTGGCTATAGCGTTAGGATGCGCTAAATAAAGGAGAAGGAACCAAGGATGAAAAAGGACAAGAGTGCCAGCTTCAAACAAAGTACCGTCTTGCCTTGGGTTGAGCTGCGGGTCGCCAATCAAAGTACGGCTTGTTACGGCGCGCATTCCCATGATGAGTTCTCTTTTGGCATTATTCAGCAAGGCCGTGCTCAGTATCATAATCGACATCGCAGCCATACGATTGGCAAAGGCGATATTGTCACGATCAACCCCGCTGATGTACATTCATGTAACCCTGAGGCTGGGACTTGGTCTTATAGCATGCTTTTTGTTGAGGCCGATCGTATGGGGGCCGTACAGCAAGACGTACTAGAGCTTACTAAACCAGGTTACTCTCTCGACTACACGTCGTTTAAGGCTGACTTTGAACAAAACCCGCAAATTAAAAGTCGTTACTTGGCGCTATTTAATGCCCTACAGAGTGAATCCAGTTCACTTCAAGTTCAGGCGTGTTTGTATGATTTTATTGAAGCATCGCTAGGGCAATCAGAAAAAACAGTACCTCGCCGTCAACCTATTGAATCGCTGCGCCGCGTGCAAGAACGCTTGCTTGATGAAGTGGCTCACTTACATCAGCTTGATGAGTTAGCAGAAGAGGCTGGGATGAGTCGTTACCAATTACTCCGATCTTTTAAAAATCAATTTGGCTTGCCGCCGCATGCTTATTTGATGGATGAAAAGATTAAGCGAGCTAAGGTGATGCTGAAGTCTGGAGCTGAAATCTCTCAGGTGGCTTATGAGCTTGGCTTTTCGGATCAATCGCACTTTCAGCGCCAGTTCAAAAAACGCATTGCAGTAACACCAAAATACTATCAATCCCATTTTGTCGATTGAGCGAGTAGAAATAAAAAAGGAAGCCGAAGCTTCCTTTTTTGGTTGAGAGATAATAATCGCTTTTATGCACTCTGCTTTTGGTCTTCATCGTCGCCGATAAAGCCACCCGTTTGGTGTGACCATAGCTGCGCGTAGATACCATTACCTTGGATGAGCTCTTGGTGAGTCCCTTGCTCAACCACTTCACCTTTGTCCAATACAATCAGACGATCCATTGCTGCAATGGTGGATAAGCGGTGCGCAATAGCAATCACGGTCTTACCTTGCATGAGCTCATTGAGGCTTTCTTGAATTGCGGCTTCGACTTCCGAATCAAGCGCAGAGGTCGCTTCATCAAGGATCAGCAGCGGCGCATCTTTAAGTAGCACACGAGAGATTGCAATTCGCTGACGTTGACCACCAGAGAGTTTGACTCCTCGCTCACCAACTTGAGCGTCATAGCCGACATTGCCAAATGGGTCTGTAAGGGTTTCAACAAACTCGTGGGCATGTGCCTGCTTGGTTGCTCTTAGTAGGTCTTCTTCGCTGGCATCCGGATTACCATATAAGATGTTATCGCGAATTGAGCGATGCAAAAGTGACGTATCTTGAGTCACCATGCCGATCTCCGCACGTAGCGAGTCCTGCGTGACATCAGAGATGACTTGCCCATCAATCTTGATTTTACCGCTTTCAACATCGTGGAAGCGCAAAAGTAGATTCACAAGTGTCGATTTGCCTGCGCCAGAGCGACCCACTAAGCCGACTTTTTCTCCCGGCTTAATATTAAGGTTGAGGTTGCTGATCACCCCTTTGGTTTTGTCGCCATAGTGGAAGCTGACGTTATCAAATTCAATCCCACCTTCTGATACAACAATTGGTTTTGCATCAGGCTTGTCTTGAATATCAATGGGTTTTGAGAGAGTTTTCATACCATCGACGACGGTGCCCATGTTCTCAAATAGAGAGCCAACTTCCCACATGATCCACATCGACATGCCGTTAATACGAAGCGCCAACGCAATCGCGATTGCAATCGCCCCGATACTGATCGAATTGTCCATCCACAAGAAGATAGAAAGCGCGGCAATTGAAAACACCAATAAGTAATTGGTAATTTCCACCGCCACATCAAAGCCTGTAACAAGACGCATCTGTTTGTAAACCGTGCCTAAGAAGCCGCGCATGCCAGTTTCTGCATACTCAGTTTCTCGTTTGCTGTGTGAAAACAGTTTTACCGTCGCGATATTGGTGTAGCTATCTACAATGCGACCCGTCATGGTTGAACGGGCATCAGCTTGCTCCGAAGCAACACTTTTTAGCTTGGGAACAAAGTAAATCTGAATTCCGATATAGCAAGCTAACCAAATGAGCATTGGGATCATCAAACGCCAATCTGCCTGAGCGAGTAACACAATCATTGAGGTAAAGTAGACCGAGACATAGACAAATACATCCATTGTCTTCATTACGGTTTCTCTTACCGCCAGTGAGGTTTGCATTACTTTCGTTGCAACGCGCCCAGCAAAGTCATCTTGGTAAAAGTTTAAGCTTTGCTTGAGTAAGTAGCGGTGCGCGAGCCAACGGATCGACATCGGGTAGTTGCCGAGTAAGGTTTGGTGAATCAGCAACGAGTAACCAATCACTAACACAGGCATGATGACGAGCAGAAGTACACTATAGAAGATGAGCTCGCTTTTATTATCTTGCCAAAATGTTTCAGGGTTACTGGTAGATAGCCAATCCACTAAGTTACCCATCGCACCAAATAGGGATACTTCAACGATCGCTACAATGGTTGCCATGATAGACATAATGATCAGTGGGACTTCATATCCACGGGTGTAATATCGACAAAAAGCAAAAATACCACTAGGTGGCTGACTTGGCTCCTCATCAGGGAAGGGTTTGGTAAATCCTTCAAATTTTTTAAACATACATGTTTCCTAAACGCACAAAAAGACACAGAAAATGTCGTTACGACGAGTGTGTTCGTCCATAAGTTGGGAAGGCATTGCAATGGTATACTTTTCGTAATAAGAATGTAACTAGTGGAATATTCTTAATTTTGCATATTATCCACGCACTTAAGGTAAATGGAGATGGTGTCAATAAAAAAGTCTGCATATTTAGTTTTTTGCAGTAACTATTACTGAATTCTGATGTGTTTTATAGGTAACTTCAGTAAATGTTGATTTAACATTATGTCTACAATTGGCTTCATTAAGTGAGAAAAAGTGAGTTTGTCACGATGTTGAAACAGCAAGCCCTACTACAAAAACAACAAGCAACGGTACAAAACGCCAACTGCGTAGTGATGGTACCGCCAAAAGAATTCGCCTTTAACGCTGAAACTGCCAAAGACAACGAATTTCAGCATCAAGTAAAAGAGTCGAACGAAGAGATTCGCCGTAACGCGATGCAAGAGTTTGGCACTATGGTTGATGAATTGCGCCAAGCAGGTGTTCAGGTTGTGGTATTTGATTACCCGCTAGGAGAAGTGGAAACGCCAGACGCGGTATTCCCAAATAACTGGTTCAGTACAACACTAGCAGGTGAGCTGTACACGTTCCCTATGGCTTGTAACAATCGTCAACAAGAAGTAAAACCCGATGCTTTGAGAGAAACACTTGAATTCGCGGGCCGACAGGTTAAATCATTAGATTCACTCACATCGTATTTAGATATTGATGCGCATCTAGAAAGCACAGGTGTGATGGTGATGGATCACCCAAATCGCACTATCTATGCGGCGCTCTCTCAGCGTTGTGATCGTGAAGTCTTGGAAGATTATGCCGAGCGTATTGGCTATGAGCGTGTAGTGTCATTCCAAACAGCTTTACCATCAGGGAAGCCGATTTACCATACTAATGTGATGATGGCGATTGGTGAAAATTTCTGTGTTATCTGTGATGAAGTGATCCCAGAATTTGAACGTCGATTTGTGATCAAATCTCTAGCGAAAGATAAGCAAGTGATCTCCATTTCTCTGGAACAGATGAACCAGTTTTGTGGCAACATTCTTCAACTAGAAACAGTGAATGGCGAGAAAGTGATTGCGATGTCTCAATCAGCGTATGATGCCTTTTCTCCTGCGCAGCGAGTTCAACTATCAAGTCATGGTCGTTTGCTGCCATTTAATGTACAAACCATCGAGAATATTGGCGGTGGTAGCGTTCGCTGCATGTTAGGCGAAGTTTTCTTACCAAGTCGTGCGAGAGCGCTATAACGCAAATGAATTTACTTCGGTAAAAGTAAAATACAGCTGTAAAAAAGCCACCTCTAGGATATAGAGGTGGCTTTTTGCGTTTGGGGGGTAAAACGCGCCAACGGGGTTGTCTTAAGCTGTTTGTTATTCGTAATCTGAAGCGTAAGTATCTTCGTAAGTATGTGAGTAGAACTCAAATAAGTTACCAAACGGGTCTTCGAGGTAAACCATTTGTGCTTGTTTTAATTCATCTTCTGGGTGGTAGCGCATAATGTCCATGCGAACCTTACCGCCAAACTCTTCTACGCGCTGAATCGCCGAATCAAACTGCTCTTTTGGTAATTGCAGACAGAAATGGAAGATGCCTAGGCGAGAGAAATCTACTTCATGGCGTTCTTGACGCTCTTTCATCTCGAACAGTTCAACACCAATACCGTCGTTGGTCACTAGATGAGCGATGTTGAAGCCTTTAAAGCCCTCGCCAAATACTGCGATACACATACGGCCGATTGCTGATTTGCGCTCTTCGATGACTTTTGTGTTGTTCATTACGATGCGAAGGCCAAGCGCTTTAGTGTAGAACTCTACTGCTTTATCCATATCGCCAACCATGATGCCTACGTGATTCATTTTCATAATTCTGCTCCAAAAACTGTGATGACTAATTCGTGTTCTGTTTCGATGGAAGAGAGTTTACGAGCGCTTTTGGATAAAGTTAAATTATCATAAATTATATAATTGATAATATTTTGTTTTCATCTCAAGGTGCGGTTTGTGGGTGAACGTAAATTACAGGGTGTTATTTTGTTTCGAATGAAAATAATTAGTGCTCTAACTAATTTTTTGTTTGGTGGATCCTGCTGAACTGATTTATATGCCAATTTAACGCTTCTTTGGCTGGTGATTTGGGTTTTGGTATTAATAAGAATATTATTTAAGATATTGAATTTTATTGATTTATTAGAGCGCTCCTGTGGGTGTAAATAGAGTGTTAACACTGTTGGGTTTTTAGGGTTATTGGTTTGTACACCAATGATGATTTGCAAGATATTGTGCTAATTTCTCCTTTTTTATAAATAAATTATTTGAGTACAAATGAGTTTTAAGGCATTTTATATTTAACTAACCGTTCAATTAAAAATAAAAGGACTTAAACATGCCTAAAGTTGGTATGCCTGAAATCAGGAAACCGCAACTTGTGCAGGCAACAATGGCTGTGATTGATAGAGTCGGTTTGCATGCGGCGAGTATTTCGCTGATCAGCAAAGAAGCGGGCGTTTCGACAGGGATCATTAACCACTATTTTGGTGGTAAGCATGGTCTTTTAGAAGAAACGATGCGAGAGATCCTTCGTCAGTTATCATCCACGATCACGACTCGCCTTAGTGAACTCCCAAAAGATGCGCATCTGCAACGTATTAACGCTATCGTTGATGGCAACTTTGTCGGTTTTCAAGCCGAAAATATGGTGGCGAAGACTTGGTTGGCGTTTTGGTCCTACTCAATGCATGACCCACAATTAAAAAGGCTCCAAACCGTGAATGAAAAGCGTTTGTTGTCTCATTTAAAAATCGAACTAAAGGGTTTGCTTGATTCAGAGCAAGCCGAAGTTGTGGCGTTTGGTATTGCTTCTCTTATCGATGGTATTTGGCTGCGCGGAACGCTCAACCCGTCAGGCATTGATGCAACAAAAGCACGTTACATCATCAATGATTATCTCGATAAACAACTCACTTTTTACTCTAAAAAATAACAATGAAGTCAGATGCTCACATGGATATGAAATCACTATTTATTGACGGTAAAGCGCAATTCTCAACATCAGGCGAGAGCTTTACTACCTACAATCCTGCTAATGGCGAAGCCATTGCTCAGATCGGTCAAGCAAGTCAGCAAGATCTTGAACTGGCGATTGAGTCGGCTCAGCGCGGATTTGCGACTTGGTCGGCGATGAACCCAACAGAGCGTAGCCGAATATTACTTAAAGCAGTTGCTTTGTTACGTGAGCGCAATGATGAGTTGGCGGCGCTAGAAGTAACGGATACAGGAAAACCACTCCAAGAAGCGATTGAAGTTGATGTCGCCTCTGGTGCAGATGTTATCGAGTACTACGCCGGACTTGCTCCTGCGATGCAAGGTGAACAGCAACCATTGAGTGAATCGCAATTTTTCTATACGCGTCGTGAACCGTTAGGTATTTGTGCAGGTATAGGTGCATGGAATTACCCAATTCAAATTGCGATGTGGAAATCTGCACCTGCACTTGCTGCGGGTAACGTCATGATTTTTAAACCATCAGAAGAAACACCGCTGACAGCGCTTAAGCTGGCTGAGATTTTCACCGAAGCAGGCTTACCTGATGGGGTATTCAATGTGGTGCAAGGCGATCATCGTGTTGGCCAAATGCTAACGGCTCACCCAGCCATTGCGAAAGTGTCATTTACTGGTGAATCCGGCACTGGCAAGCAAGTTATGGCAGACAGTGCACGTACTCTGAAACAAGTCACGATGGAGCTTGGTGGTAAATCACCAATGATCGTATTTGATGATGCGAAGTTGGATGACGCAGTGTCGGCTGCGATGGTGGCCAACTTCTATACCCAAGGTGAGGTGTGTACCAACGGTACTCGAGTGTTTGTTCATGAATCTATCTACCCTCAATTTATTGCTCAGCTTAAAACCCGTACTGAGAAACTGATTGTTGGCGATCCTATGGACATGGAAACACAAATTGGCGCTCTGATTTCGAAAGATCACATGAGCAAAGTACTGGCTGCCATTGAAAGTGCTAAGCATAGCGGTGCCGAGCTGCTCACTGGTGGTTATCAGATCACGGAAAATGGCTTAGCTAACGGTAACTTTGTTGTTCCGACAGTGTTCGTCAATTGCGACGATAACATGGCCCATGTTCAGCAAGAGATTTTCGGTCCTGTTATGTCTGTGCTGACCTTCATTGATGAGCAAGACGTTATCCAGCGTGCTAATGATACCGACTATGGTCTAGCGGCTGGCTTGTTTACGCAAAATCTTGCGCGAGCTCACCGAGTCATTCATCAGCTCGAAGCTGGGATCTGCTGGGTAAATACCTGGGGGGACTCACCGGCAGAAATGCCAGTAGGCGGGTATAAGCATTCAGGCATAGGCCGTGAGAATGGGCCGGAAACTTTGCGTCATTACACTCAGACGAAAAGTATTTTAATTGAGCTTGGCGATTACGCCAGTCCTTACGCTTAACCACTGAATTCACGGAGAACGAATATGGAACAACGCTACGATTATATTATCGTCGGCGCGGGTTCGGCCGGCTGTGTGTTGGCGGATCGCTTGTCAGAGAGTGGTGAATACCAAGTCTTACTGCTTGAGGCTGGTGGTACGGATAAGAGTATTTTTATACAAATGCCTACCGCACTTTCTTACCCAATGAACAGTGAGCGCTATGCGTGGCAATTTGAAACTCAGCAAGAGCAAGGGCTCGATGGGCGTAAACTGCATTGCCCGCGCGGTAAGGTCTTGGGGGGGAGTTCATCAATCAATGGCATGGTTTACGTTCGTGGTCACGCTTGTGATTTTGATGAATGGGAGCAGCAAGGCGCGCATGGTTGGAACTATGCTGCATGTTTACCTTATTTCCGCCGCGCAGAATCATGGATTGGTGGCGAAGATGAGTACCGTGGTGGTGATGGCCCTGTTGGAACCTGCAATGGAAACGATATGAAGCGTAACCCTCTTTACCAAGCGTTTATTGATGCAGGTAAAGAAGCGGGCTACCCGGAAACAGAAGATTACAACGGTTATCAGCAAGAAGGCTTCGGCCCAATGCACATGACGGTGGATAAAGGGGTACGTGCTTCAACCTCTAACGCTTACTTAAGGCGTGCTCTAAAGCGTTCAAACCTGACTCTTATTAAAGGTGTTGTTGCGCGCAAAATTTTGTTAGATGGCGTTCAAGCAACGGGCATTGAATATCAAAAGTCGGGCAAAGTGTTTAAAGCGTTGGCGAATAAAGAAGTCATCTCTAGTGCGGGCTCAATTGGGTCGCCGCAATTACTTCAACTGTCTGGTATTGGACCTAAAGCGGTACTGGAGCAAGCTGGCGTTTTAGTGAAACATGACTTACCTGGTGTCGGCCAAAACCTTCAGGATCACCTAGAAGTTTATTTCCAATACCACTGTTCGAAGCCTATTACTTTAAACAGTAAGTTGGGGTTAGTGAGTAAAGGTTTAATTGGTACTGAGTGGATCTTGACTCGAAAAGGGTTGGGAGCGACAAATCATTTTGAGTCTTGCGCATTTATTCGCTCTCGTGAAGGGCTGAAATGGCCAAATATCCAATACCATTTCTTGCCGGCGGCAATGCGTTATGACGGCCAAGCTGCCTTTGATGGGCATGGTTTCCAAGTGCATGTTGGGCCCAATAAACCTGAAAGCCGAGGTAGCGTTGCAATCACCTCTGCGGATCCACTAAACAAACCAAAGATTGAATTCAATTACATTTCCACCGAACAAGATCGACAAGATTGGCGCGATTGTATTCGTTTAACCCGAGAGATTTTGATGCAACCCGCAATGGATGATTTTCGGGGTGAAGAGATTCAGCCGGGTATCGCAATTACCAGTGATGAAGCGATTGATGAGTGGGTAAAACAGAATGTCGAAAGCGCATACCACCCTTCATGTACCTGCAAAATGGGTGCAGACGATGACGCGATGGCAGTGCTTGATGAATCGTGCCGTGTGCGAGGCATTGCTGGCTTGCGAGTGGTTGATTCATCCATCTTCCCGACGATTCCAAACGGCAACCTAAATGCACCCACGATCATGGTCGCAGAGCGAGCTGCTGACATGATCTTAAATAAGGGACTTCTTGCTGAGCAAGATGCACCCGTATGGATTGCGCCGGAATGGCAAAACAAACAACGAATTAACTCTCCGAGAAGAGAATTAGATTAACTCTAATAAAGTCAGTAATCATTACAAGGAAAACACTATGTCTATGATGACAAAAACACTTTCAACTCTTGCTTTAAGTACGCTTGCAATGAATGTCTATGCTAACCAGTGTGAAACCGTGCGTTTTGCGGATGTGGGTTGGACTGATATCACAGCAACAACGGCTGTGACTAGCGAGCTACTTAAAGGCATGGGTTACAAAACCAAAACGGATCTGCTGTCAGTGCCAGTGACTTATTCATCAATGGCCAACGGTGATATCGATATCTTCCTTGGCAACTGGATGCCAACGATGGAGGGAGATATCGCTAAATACCGTGAAGCAGGCAGTGTTGAAACAGTTCGTGCCAATCTAGAAGGCGCAAAATACACACTTGCTGTACCAAAGTATGTTTATGACGCTGGTGTGAAAAGCTTTGCTGATCTTGCAAAGCATGCGGATAAATTCCGTGACCGCATTTACGGCATCGAGCCGGGTAACGATGGTAACCGCTTGATCCAGTCAATGATCGACAGTGATGCGTTTGGTCTTAAAGACTTTAGCTTAGTGGAATCAAGTGAAGCAGGCATGGTATCTCAAGTGACTCGTGCAGCACGTCGCGATCAGTGGATAGTTTATCTAGGTTGGGCCCCGCACCCAATGAACAGCAACGTTGAGATGGAATACCTAGACGGTGGTGATGACTACTTTGGACCTAACTACGGCGGCGCAAATGTCTACACCAACGTGCGTGAAAACTACCTGAGTGAATGTAAGAACGTAGGTCAACTTCTGCAAAACCTTGAGTTTAGCTTAGAGATGGAAAACCAGTTAATGGAAGCGATCTTAAACCAAAAAGTTAAACCAGCGAAAGCAGCTCAAGAGTGGATGAAGGCGAATCCAGAGCAAGTTGAAAACTGGTTAAACGGCGTGAAGACTTTAAAGGGTGAAAACGCGACAGAAGCAGTTCAAAGCTACATTAACTCGAAAGCTTAATGAGATCGGGTGGGGGATTAACCCACCCATGATCATCTAGATGATTAACACAAAGGTATATTGTGAATTTTATTACTGACAACAAAATCCCACTGGGTGAATGGATGGAATCTGGTGTGGATTGGCTAACAGACAATGCCGCTGGTTTGTTTGATGCTATCTCTATCTTTCTTGAGACCATTATTCTATTTGTTGTAGATATTTTTAAGTGGATGCCACCGGCTATGCCAATTGTGATTACAGCAGCTATCGCATGGTACTTGCATCGTAGTATCCCATTGGTGCTGTTTATTATTGGCGCTTTGCTTACTATTTTAAATCTTGGCTACTGGCAAGAAATGCTAGAAACCTTTGTTTTGGTTTTCGCCGCGACAACGATTTCTGTATTAATTGGCGTTCCAGTGGGCATTATGGCGGCCCATCGTCCTTGGTTGTATACCTTGCTCCGACCTATCTTAGATTTGATGCAAACCGTGCCGACTTTTGTCTACTTGATCCCTACGCTTGTCTTATTTGGATTAGGGATTGTGCCGGGATTAATTTCTACCATTATCTTCGCCATTGCCGCGCCGATTCGTTTAACTTATCTCGGAATTACCAAAGTACCGGAAGAGCTAGTCGAAGCGGGTAAAGCCTTTGGTGCAACTCGTATGAAGCTGCTCTATAAGGTAGAGCTTCCTGCGGCGATGCCAAGCATTATGGCGGGTGTAACACAATGTATTATGTTGTCTCTTTCTATGGTGGTGATTGCTGCCCTGGTTGGTG